>Ga0315315_10001856_pt1 | contig 19373 bp, 16 predicted proteins | sample M140m3416metaG_FD_203699 | JGI IMG/M metagenome (GOLD analysis project Ga0315315, IMG submission 203699) | Ammonia-oxidizing marine archaeal communities from Monterey Bay, California, United States - M1 40m 3416 | ecosystem: Environmental > Aquatic > Marine > Intertidal zone | place: USA... | reverse complement strand
TTTAACAACTAAAGAAATTAAATTCTATCTGCTCATGATGGTTTATTCTCTGTAATTAAAAATAAATTTTAATTTACGCTGTCAATCAATTTCAATATTTTAATGAACATAAATTTTTCTCTGCTTTATTGAAAGCAGGGGTGCAAATATAAAACCCTTTTTTTTGCTGACAAAAGATTTAAACTGAAATAAAAACTAATTATTAAAAGTTTTAATCAGATTTTAAGGTTCTTTTGCCTTATAGCGGGTGCAAATATAGTATCTTTTTGAGATGTACAAAACATTTTACAGATATTTTTCAGAGAAACTTTAGATATAGTTTAATATCAAGTACTTAACTACATAAAAAAGTTCCAAACCAACCCAAATCTGAATGTAAAATCTCGATATGGATAATTTGGTGCAGAATAAAAATTGTAACCGGTTAAAGACGAATTTAAATGCTCAAACTTAAAATATAATCTAGTTTGTTGAATTTTAGCATTAATAAAAAAATCTATAATGGGAAAATCCCCAATCTCTTTCACCCTTTGGATGTATAACTCTGAAAGTAAAGGGTCATATCCATTCATGTAAAATTTTGAAAAATATTTTACCCCGAATCCAGTCTGAAGATAAAGCGCTTTTTTAAACAAATCAGAACTGAAATAAATTGTATTTCTAGAAATTATGTTGGGCACATTTACTAGATCATTTGAAATAGATTTTTGAAACATCAAAGACGAGTCAATAGAAAATTTCCCAAAACTCACACTTCTGTTTAATTTAATCTTTAATAAATCAATTAAACTTTCATGTTGAATGGGTTTGATGCTGTAAGTGAATCCATTATCTATTGAGCCTGTTTCAATTTGCTCAAATTGTATATGATTTGCAATGTTCATATAATCCACATCCAAATTGATTATTTTATCTAATCTGAGATTTAGTGTTAAAGCTTTGGTCTTTATATTTTGAAATTCATTATCCCAATTGTAATTCACATAGTTACTTGAAAATAGTGAGTGATTGTAATCTGGTGTTGAGTTTAATAATGAAAGGGCTATTTTTAAGCTATTTTTTTTCTTGAGATCTAACTCAATACTAGAATTTATTGAGCTTGACTCTGAATCTCCAAACAAATAATTGCTAGATGAAAAATTAAATTGAGTTTGTTTTATTTTTTTTGAATAACCTGCAGATAAATATAGCGATGAAGAATTAATTGACTGATTGGGATCAACATAATCTTCAATTTCAAAATTTTGCAACGAATATTTTTCATCCCTAAAAATTAAGCCAACAGTTACATCACCAAGTTTATCAAACTTAGCATTCAGACCTGCTTTGATTTTCAATGTATTCAGAAATGTTTTATCATTAACTTGCTGACTAGAAAAACCTTCACCAAAAAATTCATCAAGAGAACTCTGCTGAAATTTATATTGCTTTTCCTCAATCAAAACAGAATTATAAACTTCTAGCCTGCTTTTATTTAACGTATCGTTTTTATGAAATTTATAAACTTGATCAATATAAAATCTTTTACCCAACAACTCGTTGTGGGCATTTTCAAAATTTGGATCAAAAACACCTCTATCTAAGTATTGATTGACCCCGTTTTCAAAATTTTCTATATCAGAATTTGTAACACCCCCATTTTGCTCTGCAAATAATTTTTGATTCGCATAATGTGTACGAAGAAAATACTTCTTATTTTTTGAAAAATAATTGGTGATTAGTTTAAAATTAGAACCACTAGTGATAAAATTCTGATAATTTCCCAATGACCTGAGACCTTTTCTAGATATTGTAAAATTAAATTGTCTTGATGTGTTTACAGAATAAACAGCATCCAATATCTGCCCCTGTTCAAAAACCGATCTGTACATGAGTTCTGTAAAAGGAGTGGGCAAGTCATAGTATACAACATCGTCTACATTGTCATATGCAATAGCTTTATTTTTAGCACCCATTTCAGAAAATTGAGATGCTTTTGATTTAAAACCCAAAACATTGTAGGCGTTTCCGGTATTTGAAAAAGGAATTAACTCAAAATCATTTTTTCTTAAAAAATTTAACTTGTAATATTTCTGTATCGTTAGACTTGTATCTACAACTATTGTATCATAATCTTGAGTTATCATTAAATAATCTTCGATTTTAGCATCAGGATTCTTATTTAATTTTGTACTTTTTCCTCCGAATTTATTCATTATTGAATCTCTGATTGAGGAATTTTGTATGTTAACACCTTCTTTAATTTTCATTAGGGGTACGGGTGGAGGTGAAGAATCTTGAGAATACCCATGAATAAAACTTAAAACGACCAATAAAAATAACAGTTTTTGTGCTTTCATCATTGCTAATATCTAAACAAAAATTGAATAGAAACTAATTATCAATTAATAATTAACATAATTTTTAATGTTAAAGTCAAATTATAGTGATCACAAATTAGAGTGCGGTTTAGACGAAGCAGGTCGTGGATGTTTAGCCGGACCCGTCACTGCGGCTGCTGTAATTTTTAAACCAGGATACAAAAATGCAAAAATCAATGACTCAAAAAAATTAAGCATAAAAGAAAGGTCAGATTTAACAAATATTATTTTAAAAGACTCAGTAGCATTCAGTATTTCACATGTATACCCTAAGAAAATAGATGAAATAAATATTCTTAATGCATCGATACTAGCAATGCATAAATGTCTAGACAAACTAAAGGTCAAACCAGAATTTATAATTGTAGATGGAAATAAATTTAAAAAATACAACGACATACCTCATAAAACTATAGTTAAGGGTGACCAGAAACATTTGAATATTGCTGCAGCATCCATTCTAGCTAAAAATGCAAGAGATAATTATATGCAGGAATTACATTATAAATTTCCAGAATATTCATGGCTAACTAATAAAGGTTATCCAACCAAAACTCATAAGAAAGCAATTATCGATTTTGGAATAACAAAATTTCATAGAAAAAGTTTCAAACTTTATGATGAACAATTAATAATTGATTTTTAATTTAGTACAATAATTTTGTCTAAGATGAAAAAGAGTCTTTTAGCCATTGTATTTACTTTTCTAATATTTTCATGTGAAAATTACATTGATTCTTCTACAAAAATTGACAATTATATCCCTGAAAGCTCAACTGTTGTTGTAAAAATCAACAACATTAGTAAATTCAAAAATAGCATCATAAATAATGAATATTTAAATAAGTTAAGTAATGCAAAAGAATATTTGATTGATGCAATCTCAGTTCTTGAAAAAACAGAATTCAAAGATCAAGTAATAATTTGTTTTTACAGATTGGATGAAACAGTTTTTAATATTATTGGAAATCCAAAAAATACCGATAGCTTGACTAACCTTTTTATTATAAATGAAAAGGATTTTTCTGTTATTTCAAATAATCCTAACGTAAAAAGAAATAATGAAATAAATGAAAATTTTTCATTGAAATTTAAAAATTTGGATCAAACAAATACAAATTTTAGTATTTCGTTTAATTCCAATATTAGTGGTGATTTAATTGATGTTTTTTTTAATAAAGACCAAGCCTTAAAAAAAGGAAATTTGTATTTAAATGTTGAAACAACAAATAATGCAGTTTTTTTAAACGGAATAGTGGATGACAATTTTGAGACTTTAGATCCTAGCTTAAATCAGTCAACCATAGACGAAATTGTAAACTCTGATATTAATTTTTACTTTGATCCTGTACAAATTTTGGTTGATGAATACGATTTAATTAACTCAAACATTGAAAACCCGATAAATATTTTTCAATTTTTAGGGTTTAATAATGACTTGGAAAAATTTAAATTATTTCAATTAAAGAATAGTGATAAAATATCATCAATTAATGGTGTAATTTCTGATTTTAAAGACGATCAAAAAAATTCGGGAGACAATTTTGAGTATGAAACAAAATTAAAAAATAATATTACCGTCGGGCCGATCATTGTAAAAAACCACATCAATAAAAAAAGCGAGTTGATCGTTCAAGATGAAAATAATATTTTATATCTCATTAATAGTTCTGGTCAAATTGAATGGAGCAAAAAAATTGAGGGTCAAGTTTTAAACGAAATTCATCAAATTGATAGCTATAAAAATGGCAAGCTTCAATATTTATTTGCTACAAAAAATAAACTTCATTTAATAGACAGAAAGGGCAGAAATGTAGGTAAGTTTCCTCTTAAATTTAATGATATAATAACTCAGCCTATTTCCGTTTTTGATTATGACAAGAACAAAAATTATAGAATTCTAATAACCCAAAGTAATGAATTATTTATGTTTGATTCTAAAGGAAATAGGGTTAAAGGTTTTAATTATATTAAAAACGATAAAATTTTAAATTCACCAAAACACTTCAGAATTTCAAATAAGGATTTAATTGTTTTTAAAACTAAGAATGACTTAAAAATTATTAACAGAAGAGGTAGGCCAAGAATAGAAACAAAGACTAAATTTGATTTTTCTTCAGAAAAAGTTTTCCGACATAGAAATGCAATCCTTACACAAACCGATAAAAATGAAATTATAGAAGTTGATTTAAAGGGAAATGTTAAAATTATTGATGCCTACAGCTCAGACATGGACCTCACTTCCATTGAAAACTTTATGGTTATAAAGAACGGAAATTCACTCTTTAGTAATAAAAACAAGTCAGAATTAAAATTTGGAAAGTATAACAATTTAAAAATTTATAATTCCGAAAAATTTATATTGATAAGTGTATTTGATTATCAAAATAAGGAAGGTTATTTATTTGATCAAAATTTAAATTTAATAGATGGATTCCCCATTAAAAGTGAATCATTTATAGATTATCGTCTAAATAAAAATTATTTTGAATTTGCACTAAAAACCGAAAATAAGTCAATCAAATTTTATAAAAAGTCTATATAAATTCAGCCTGAAATACATCTAGAAAATTTCTTTTTAATAATTCTTTAATTTTTAAAACATCAACCGTCTTAATTTTTTTCTCGTTAGAAATTGATGTTACAATGTTATTTGCAAGACCGCATGGAATAATATTGTTAAAATAATTAAGATCAACATTTACATTTAAGGCAAATCCATGCATTGTAACCCATCTGCTAGCTCTGACACCCATGGCGCATATTTTTCTTGGAAAAGGAGTCTTTGTGTCAATCCAAACACCAGTTTTTCCCTGGTTTCTTTCACCTTTTATTTCATAATTTTTTAAAGTTAAAATTATAACCTCCTCTAAGAATCTAAGATATTTATGAATGTCCGTGAAAAAATTTTCCAAATCTAGTATTGGGTATCCTACTATTTGTCCAGGTCCATGGTAGGTAATATCACCTCCTCTGTTAATTCTATAAAAGCTAGCACCCTTATTTTTTAATTCGGTTTCATCAATTAATAAATTAGACATATTACCACTTTTTCCAAGGGTATAAACATGTGGATGTTCAACTAATAGAAAATAATTTGGTGTTTTCTTATTTGTACTATCTTTTCTATTTTTTTTCTTTATTTCGACAATTTCATCAAATAATTTTTGTTGAAAATCCCAAGCCTCCTTATAATCCATTAGCCCTAAATCAATAAATTTAATTTTCCTATTCATTATTTATTTTTTGGGTTATTCAAAATTACCAAAGCTGCAATTACACCGGGGACCCAGCCACAAAGCCACAAAATAAAAACAATTATTACCGAACCACATCCTTTATCAGCAATGGCTAAAGGAGGGCATATTATGGACAAAAAGACTCTAAATAAACTCATATGTAAATAAGGAGTAAATATAGTTATATTTAAAAATTAAATCTGTATTCATTTTTATTTCAATTAAAAGTATATTTGTAACTCCAATACACATAATATCAAATGGAACTTAGTGAACAAGAACAAGTAAGAAGAGAAAAATTAGAGAAAATCAAATCTCTTGGGATTAACCCATATCCTGCTGAATTATATCCTGTCTCAGATTACTCAATTGATATTAAAAATAATTTTAAAGAAAATTCAAAAGTAGTTCTAGCCGGGCGTTTGATGTCAAGAAGAATACAAGGAAACGCGAGTTTTGCTGAGCTTCAAGACAGCAAAGGAAGGATTCAGCTTTATTTTAATAGGGATGAAATTTGTTCAGGAGAAGATAAAACATCCTATAATGAGCTTTACAAAAAACTTCTGGACATTGGAGATATTATTGGAGTTGAAGGTGAACTATTCAAAACTAAAGTGGGTGAAAAAACTGTTTTGGTTAAAAATTTTAAATTACTTTCTAAATCTCTTAGACCTTTACCACTTCCAAAAGAAGACAGTGAGGGAAACATTTATGATGAATTTAACGATCCTGAATTAAGATACAGACAAAGATATGTTGACCTAATTGTTAATTCTGGTGTTAAAGAAGCATTTGTCAAAAGGACTTTAATAACTAACAGCATTAGACAATTTTTAAACAAAAGAGAATATCTTGAAGTTGAGACTCCAATATTACAACCAATTCCTGGTGGAGCAATTGCAAGACCTTTTTTAACGCATCATAACGCATTAAATATTCCTTTATACCTAAGAATTTCCAACGAATTGTATTTAAAAAGACTAATCGTTGGTGGATTTGATGGGGTCTATGAATTTGCCAAGGATTTTAGAAATGAAGGAATGGACAGAACTCATAATCCAGAATTTACAATTTTAGAACTCTATGTTTCATATAAAGATTATCACTGGATGATGGATATGACTGAGCAATTATTGGAAAAAGTAGCCCTTGACTCAAATGGAAAAACAAATATCAAAGTAGGTGAAAAATCCATTGACTTTAAAGCTCCTTACGAAAGAATTTCAATTTTTGGTGCAATTGAAAAATTCACAGGTGTAGACGTGTCAAAAATGGACGAATCAATGCTTAAAAAAACAGCAGATCAACTTGGTGTTGAAACAGACAATACTATGGGGAAAGGCAAAATAATTGATGCCATATTCGGAGATAAATGTGAATCAAATTTTATCCAACCCACATTCATTACCGACTACCCAAAGGAAATGAGCCCATTAACAAAAATTCACAGAGATGATTCAAGTCTTACTGAAAGATTTGAACTGATTGTTAACGGAAAAGAAATAGCTAATGCATATAGTGAGCTAAATGATCCAATCGATCAAAAAGAAAGATTTGAAAGTCAGCTTGAGCTCTCTAAAAAAGGTGATTTAGAAGCAGGGGAATTTATAGATTTTGATTATCTGAGAGCCTTAGAGTATGGAATGCCTCCTACCTCCGGAATTGGTATAGGAATTGATCGACTTGTCATGCTGATGACAAATAATTCTTCCATTCAGGAAGTTTTATTTTTCCCTCAGATGAGGCCAGAAAAGAAAAAGATTTCACTTTCAGAAAATGAACAATTGGTTTTTGATCTTTTAAATTCTAATAATGAATTAATTAATGACATAAAAGACAAATCTGGATTGAGCAATAAAGCTTGGGATAAAACAGTAAAATCATTACGAAAACTAGATGTGATCAAAGTTGAAAAAATAGATAATCAAATATTTATTTCAATAAAAAAATAGCTATATTTAATTAAACTTACACAGAATGAAAAAACTTATTTTAACATTAACAATTTTAATATTTTCTTCAGCAAATTTGTTTTCGCAAGAAAATAAACAAAATTATCAGTCAATAGATCACGTAAAAGCACTCAATTTTGATTTATTTGAAGAGATTGGATTTGATAAAAATAAAATAAAATCTGTTTGTAGGGTAATTTATTCAATGCAGAAAAAAACTCAGCACATGGCATCAAATGGTGCATCTCCTGTGGGAGCTACGGAAGCCCTAAATGAAGAGGCTAAATATTTATTATTAAAAGTTCTTACTCAAGAAGAATATAAAAGATTTAAGGCCATTCAGCATAAAATTAAGTAATATCTACTTTGTTAAAAATTGATTTACACGGATTTACTTATTCAAAGGTTGAAGAGATACTCCCAAACTGGCTAATCACTAATTACAATAATGGTAAAGATGATTTTGAAATTATCACTGGTAACAGTGAACAAATGAAAAATCTGGTAAAAAAGTTATGTAATGAAAATGGCTTTAGAGCTGAAACTAATTGGAACGGAAATCCAGGCTCACTTCTTGCAACTATTGATAGACTTTAATGTATCTTATTAACAATACTCTGTTAATTTATTATTAAACCACTAGGTTATACAGCTTATTTTTTGACTTAATTTCGCTTTTGATATATAATATTCAAGATCATCAACATTGTTTTGGTTCAGGCTTTAATCAAACAATCCTCACTGGTCCACTACATTGATTACACCAAAACGTTGATGACTTGAGTATTATTTTTTTATCATCAATGTTTGACCAACCTTTAGAATATCTCCATTTAAGTTATTGAGTTTTACTAATGCCTCAACTGGCATGTTGAATTTTTCGGAAATCGAATATAATGTGTCCCCTCTTCTGACTTTATACTTTTTGTTTTTTTTCTTTAAAACAATATTATCATATTTATAAAGCTCATATCTTTCTATTAAATCAATTAATTTCTGAGGATATTTTGGATCAGTAGCATATCCTGCTTTTTTTAGCCCCTTGGCCCATTGCTTATAATTATCTCTTTCAAGATCAAACAGAAATGAATATCTACCCCTATTGGATAAGAATAGAGAATGGTCTCTGTAGGAATACTCAGGGTTATCATATTTTCTAAAACACTCTTGTTCCTCATCATCGTCGTGATAAATTTTCTTACCATTCCAATCATGACATTTAATTCCGAAATGATTATTTGCTTCAACTGCTAACCTTCCCTTGCCTATCCCCGACTCTAAAATACCCTGAGATAAAGTTATGCTTGCTGGAATACCGAATTGAATCATTTCATCCATGGCAATTTCAGAATAAACCTTAACATAATCTTCAATGTTTGAAATTCTTGGAGCTAAAACTACTTTTTTTACTTTTTTATTTTTTGGCTTGGATCTCTTTACCTTTTTTTCCTTTTTAGGTTTATCATTTTGATTATTATATATAACCCTTTTCGATCCACAACTGTATGTGAAGAAAATAATAGCTAAGTATAAGAGAAGTTTTTTCATTACAATAACTACCTGCAAAGATAATCGAAAATATTGTCTTTTAATTTATCTTTGGTATTACTATTGCACTAGTATTATGGACAATAAAGATTTTTATATGACCGAAGACGGTTATAAATGTTTCACGGAAAAATATCATCTTAAAAGAGGGTATTGCTGCAAAAGTAATTGCAAACATTGTCCATATGGATTTAATCCTAAATTACACTAAGATGGATTTTAAAAAAGAAATTTCACAAGGAATACCAAAAATATTACCTCCACCTAAGGAATATGATTTATCGGTAAATCATGCTCCTATTCGTGAAAATATTTTATCTGATGAAGAAAAAAAACTTTCACTTCAAAATGCACTTAGGTACTTTGACAAAAAACATCATAAAAAATTATTAACTGAGTTTAAAGCGGAACTTGATAGTTATGGAAGAATTTATATGTACAGGTTCAAGCCTACATATAAAATGTATGCTAGACCAATTGATGAGTATCCTTTCAAATCTAAACAAGCAGCTGGAATTATGCTTATGATTCAAAATAATCTTGATGATAAAGTAGCTCAACACCCACATGAATTAATCACATATGGTGGCAACGGTTCAGTTTTTCAAAACTGGGCTCAATATTTAATCACTATGAAATATTTATCTGAAATGTCAGATGAACAAACTTTGGTAATGTATTCTGGTCACCCCTTAGGATTATTTCCATCCAGCAAAAACGCTCCAAGAGTTGTAGTTACAAACGGAATGGTTATTCCAAATTATTCAAAAAAATCAGATCTTGAAAAGTTTAATGCATTAGGTGTTAGTCAATACGGACAAATGACAGCCGGGAGTTATATGTATATTGGTCCTCAAGGAATTGTACACGGAACAACCATAACTGTATTAAATGCATTTAGAAAAATTAAAAAGAATCCAAAAGGTAAAATTTTTGTTACATCGGGCTTGGGAGGAATGAGTGGAGCTCAGCCAAAAGCTGGAAATATTTCAGGATGCATTACAATATGTGCAGAAGTTAATATCAAGGCGATAAAAACTAGACATTCTCAGAATTGGATTGACGAAGTCATTAGCGACACACATGAATTAACAAATAGAGTTAAAAAAGCTCAAAAAAATAAAGAAACTGTTTCAATAGGATTTCACGGAAATATAGTTGAGGTTTGGGAATCATTTTATGATAATAATATAAAAGTTGATATAGGAAGTGATCAAACCTCACTTCACAATCCATGGTCAGGAGGATATTACCCAATGGATCTAAGTTTTGAAGAGTCAAATAAATTAATATCAAATAATCCAAAAGAGTTTAAAGAACGGGTCAAATCTACATTAAAAAGACATGTTGAAATTATAAATAAGCATGTTGAAAAAGGCACCTATTTTTTTGACTACGGAAATGCATTTTTACTTGAAGCATCTAAAGCAAAAGCTGATATCTTAAAAAAAGACGGTAATTTTAAATATCCAAGTTATGTTCAAGATATAATGGGGCCAATGTGTTTTGATTATGGGTTTGGGCCTTTCCGATGGGTATGCTCAAGTGGCAAGCAAAAAGATTTGGATATAACTGATGAAATTGCCTGTAGCGTTTTAGAGAAATTGGCTAAAACCGCATCTAATGATACAAAGCAGCAAATGGAGGATAATATTAAATGGATCAAGGCTGCTAAAGAAAATAATTTAGTAGTCGGATCAAAAGCAAGAATTTTATATGCAAATTCATCGGGAAGAATTGAAATAGCTAAAGCCTTTAATAAAGCTATTAATGAAAAAAAAATCGGTCCAATTATTTTAGGTAGAGATCATCACGATGTATCTGGAACAGACTCTCCGTACAGGGAAACCTCTAATATTTATGATGGATCTCAATACACAGCAGATATGGCCATACATAATGTAATTGGAGACAGCTTTAGAGGCGCAACATGGGTAAGTATTCACAACGGAGGCGGAGTTGGTTGGGGAGAAGTTATAAACGGTGGATTTGGAATGTTAATTGATGGGTCTAAACTAAGTGATAAAAATATTGAATCCATGTTGTTTTGGGATGTTAATAATGGAATTGCCAGAAGAAATTGGGCAAGAAATCCTGGTGCGATAAATCAGATTAAAAGGGCGATGAAAAATAATTCAAATCTTAAAGTAACTTTGCCTAACTTAGTAGATGATAAATTATTAAAAAAATTATAAATGAAAAAGATTGTTTTATTAATTGCATTTGCAACTATTCTTACTTCGTGTAACTCCATTAGAGTATCGTCCGACTATAATGAAGAAATAAACTTTACAGAATTTAAAACATATGCTTTTTCAAAATCTGGAATTGATAAGGTTGAGATTAACGATATTGATAAAAAAAGAATTTTAAGAGCCATTGATGTAGAATTATATAACAAAGGCTACAGAAAAAGCTCGATTGAACCCGATTTTCTGATTAATTTTTTTACTAAAACCAACAAAAAAATTGATTATTATCCTTCCAACAATTATTACGGATATGCAGTTCCTTATGGAGGAATGGGGCACTATGCAAGTAGCTGGTATCTAAATTCGTTCTCTTATAATGAAGGAGTACTGTTTATCGATATTATTGACCGAAACAAAAACGAATTAGTTTGGCAAGGAATAGGGAAAGGATACATTTATAATGACAAGCCAGATAACAAAAATGAAAAAATAAAAGACATGGTAAACAAAATTTTATTACAGTTCCCGCCTGAGTAATAAATCAAATCCTCACATCCAGTAAATCCCTTAAAGAATTTCCAAATAACATAAATGCGCATACCAAGAGCATAATGCAAACACCCGGTATAATAGCTAAAAAGGGCTCTCCTAAAATTATATAATTATAATGATCTTTAATCATTAAGCCCCAGCTAGTCATAGGAGGCTGAGCCCCCAAACCTAAAAAGCTTAATCCACTTTCAATTAAAATTGATGCTGCAAAATTTGCAGCAGAAATAACAATTAATGGCGAGTATATATTTGGCAGTATATGCTTAGTTATAATTCTAAAATCGTTGTACCCCATGACCTTGGCAGCAATTACAAACTGCCTCTCTTTGAACTGTTTTATTTGACCTCTTACAATTCTTGCTACCTCAACCCACATTGTTAAACCTACTGCAATAAACACTTGCCAAAAACCCTTACCTAGCGCTAAAGTAATTGCGATTACTAATAATAGTGTAGGTATAGACCATGTTACATTTATAATCCACATTATAATTCTATCAGGATAGCCTGAATAATATCCCGCAATACATCCAAGAATTAAACCAATTAATAAAGAAATGAAAACCGAAACAAATCCAATTGAAAAAGATATTCTAGAACCAATAATTATTCTGCTTAACACATCTCTTCCAAACTTATCTGTTCCAAAGTAAAATTTCTTATCAATTATTTTAAACTTACTATAATCAACCCTCTTAAAGTCATTGTCCAAAGAATTATATTCCTTGTAATACAAATAGTTACCATCGATTTTATAATCTGAAATAGGATTTTGAATTGTATAATCATTATTTCCCCAAAAGAAGGTGGAGAAAGAAGATTTGTTTTGAAAGTTATTTTCATAAACAAGCATTTTTACATTAAATCCTGGTTTTTTTGAATGAATTGAAAGATTCATTTGATTTGCATTTTTTGAGTTGTCTGGTGCTATAACATATGCAAATACAGAAATAAAGAAAACAAATACAATGTAAGATAAACTGATAATCCCTAGAAAGTTTCTTTTAAAATTGAAAAACTTACTAGCAAAACCTAACATAATTCTAAGGGTTAGTTTTCAAGATACGAAAATCTTAAATCAGAAAGAACATTTAAGGCTTCTTCAATATAAATGTCTTTACTAAGACTTTTATGCCATCTCTCTCTTTTCATTCCAAGGACCGAGTCACTTGAGATTAAATTAATTTCATAAGGGAGTGAATTAAATGTATAGTCCATAGAATAGTCATCAAGCGCTTTAAATTTTTCTGTTTCTAGAGAATTCTTTTGGATTTCTTCTTTAAAATTATCATAGTTTAAATTAACAATTTTATTGTCTCTAACTGATTTAATCCACTTGGCATTTTCATCAACTAATTTTAAGTAGTTATTGTTTTCCATTCTAATTTTACTTTTTTCTATTGCTTGATTAAAATCAAAATTACTTTGCCATGTAGAATAATCTGCTTTTCCAATCTCATCCCATTGCATTGGATTATCTGAATCTTTTTCACCAAAGTCTAAATATTTATATCTGTAAGGAACATTAATGTCGCTTTTGACTCCCTCTAACTGCACTGACCCTCCGTTAATCCTATAATATTTTTGAGTAGTGTATCTCAACGCACCTAAATCACCATTTGTATTTCCTCTGACCATTCTATTTAGAGGAAATACAACCTGAACCGTTCCTTTTCCCCATGTTTGATTTCCGCCAATTACAATAGCTCTTTTGTAATCCTGCATTGCTGCAGCTAATATTTCAGATGCGGATGCAGACCCTTCATTTACCAAAATAACTAAGGGGCCAGTCCACAATATGGATCTGTCTCTATCACTTAAAATTTGTTTCTCTTTATCAAAATATTTAACCTGAACAACGGGTCCATTTTTAATAAACATTCCAGCCATATCAACAACCGTTTTTAAGGATCCACCACCATTATTTCTTAGATCAATAACCAACCCCTTAACACCCTCTTCTTTCAATCTGTTTATCTCTAATCTTAAATCCTTTGCTGCATCTCTATTACTTTGATTATCAAAATCAATATAAAACTTAGGTATATTGATAACTCCATACTTTAGATTATTTTTTGATACTATTGAAGACTTAATATAGGTTTCCTCTAATAAAACTATGTCTCTTTTTATTGAAATTTCGCTTACACTTCCATCTACTTTTTTCACGGTTAAATATACATTTGTTCCCTTTTCACCTTTGATTAATTTAACAGCATCTGAGAGTCTCATTCCTAAAATACTTACAGCTTCATCTTCATCTTCTTGTCTAACTTTTAGAATTGCATCACCCTTTTCAAGTGAATTATCTCTCCATGCAGGTCCACCGGAAATAATTTCTGTAATTTCAACCTTATCAATCTTTTTTCTTAACATTGCTCCAATTCCAGCATAATTTCCTGAAATATCAACATCGAATCTATCCCTAGAATCGGGATCTAAATAAGATGTGTTAGGATCATACTGAGAAACAAATGAATTTATATAAATAGAAAACCAATCTTGTCTTTGCAGTTCCTCTTGCAAAACTCTATAACTTTCATCCATTGTTTGTGAAAGATCTAATCTGACTGTTTCTTCGATTTCAGCATTAGATCTTATTAAAAATGTAGAGTCCTTTTCAAATTTTCTTTGATCGTCTTTAATTTCATCGTGATAATTTTCAATGACATAAATTTTTAATAGTCTTCTCCATCTGTCATATAATTCACTTTCGTTATTGACATATTCCATTTCATCAATATCTAAGTTAAACTGCTCTTGCTTTGTAAAATCAAAAGGGGTTGATAGAATTTTCTTATAAATTGACTTTGTTTCAGAGATCCTATTTATAAACCTGTCATGCACTAAATTAAAAAAGGTAAGGTCAGGGCTTTTAAAGGAATCATCAATGCTAAATTTGTATTTGGAAAAATCTTTATAATCTGAAGCGTAAAAATACCTTTTATAAGGGTCAATATTTTCTATAAAAGTCTCAAAAACCTCTTCAGAAAAATTGTCGTCAATTTCTTTGTCTAAATAATGAGCCTGATCTAAAACATATGTGATTAATTGAATTACCAAGCCATCCTTATCGTCAGTTTCAAAATCTTTAGAAATAAAACTACATGATGCTAAACACATCATGAAGGCAAGTAATGGGGTAAATAAATTTTTTCTCATAAGAAATCAAAAATAATTAAAAACTGCAATAATTTTTTTAGAGAGATGTATAATTTTTTGTTAAAGTAATAAAATAATTATTTGTTTACTTTTGTCTTAATATATTTAATTATGGGAAAACCTTTAATACTTGTTACAAATGACGACGGGATAACAGCTCCTGGATTAAGAACATTAATTCATATTATGAATGAAATTGGAGAAGTTGTTGTAGTTGCTCCTGACAGCCCTCAAAGTGGTATGGGTCACGCAATAACAATTAGCGACACCTTATATTGTAAAAAAGAAAAAATTGATGACGGACCCCAGCAAGAATACAGTATTTCTGGAACACCTGCTGATTGTGTAAAATTTGCTGTCAGAGAAATTCTACAAAAAAAGCCTGATTTGTGTGTTTCTGGAATAAATCATGGTGCCAATTCATCAATTAATGTAATATATTCGGGAACCATGAGTGCCGCTGTTGAGGCAGGGTTAGAAGGGATAAAATCGATAGGATTTTCGTTATTAGACTACAGTTGGGACGCAGACTTTTCCGCTTGCAAAGACTACATTCGTAAAATTTCATTAAACCTGCTAAAAGAAAAAAAAGAAAATTTAATTTTAAATGTAAATTTTCCATCCAATACTAAAAAATTTAAAGGCATTAAGGTCTGTCGTCAGGCAAAGGGTTACTGGGAAGACACATATGATAAAAGAGTTAGTCCACTTGGCAAAGAGTATTATTGGTTAACTGGAAATTTTGTTAATCAAGAAGACAGTAAAGAAACAGATGAATGGGCATTGAGTCAAGGTTATGTCTCCCTTGTACCCATTAGCTTTGACATGACTTCTCACCAAGATATTGATAAATTAAAAAATTGGAATTTAAATTGAAAAAAGAAATATTTTTTGGATTTTTTATTGGTGTTATCTCAAATATAATTGGTGTCTTTCTATGTGTAATTATATTATTTAAAGAATATCAATTATCAAATATATTAGATATTATAAACAATTCAATTGATAATAATAACATAACTAAATTGATTAGCTTGGGAGCGATCATTAATTTAATTTCATTTTTTATTTTATTAAAATTTAATTTTAATGAAAAAGCAAGAGGAGTTTTAGTTGCAACTTTTGTTATAGCAATACTAACTATATATCTAAATAATTTCTAGTGAAATATTATATAATTGCTGGAGAGGCATCAGGAGACCTTCACGGATCAAACCTAATAAAAGAGTTAAAAAAATTGGATAACTCTTCTCATTTTAGATGCTGGGGTGGTGATTTAATGTCTCAAGAATGTAATGATTTAGTAAAGCATTACAAAGATTATTCGCATATGGGATTTTTTGAGGTTTTTATAAATCTTAAAAAGATTTTAAAGAATCTTTCATTTTGTAAAAAAGATATCAAAAAATACAATCCCGATGTAATAATTTATGTTGACTTCCCTGGATTTAATCTTAGAATAGCAAAGTGGGCAAAAAAAAATAAGTTTAAAAATCATTTTTATATTTCTCCACAAATATGGGCATGGAAACAAAATAGAATCAAAACAATAAGAAAAGTAATCGATCGAATGTATGTTATACTACCTTTTGAAAAAAAATTCTATTCCTCTATAAATTTCAATGTACATTATGTTGGTCATCCTTTACTTGACGTAATAAAAACTAATAAAAATGAAGCTTTAGATCGAGGGCAAGAGAAAATTATAGCATTACTTCCTGGAAGTCGAGATCAAGAAATAAAAAAGATACTTCCTGAAATGATAAATATTATAAAGAATTTTAAGAATTATAGTTTTTATATATGTGCTGCACCTTCTCAAAAAAGATCAACCTATTTAAAATATATTAAAGACAAAAACATAGAAAAGGTCAAGATTGTTGAAAATCAAACCTATGAGATACTTAGCAAATCATCTGCAGCTTTGGTTACTTCAGGTACCGCAACGCTTGAAACAGCTCTTTTTAAAGTTCCACAAGTAGTTTGTTATAAATCCAGTTGGATTTCTATTATGATAGGCAGATTTTTACTTAGAAATTTAAAATATATATCCCTAGTAAATCTAATCTTAGACAAAGAAGTTGTAAAAGAATTAATTCAAGAAAATTTAAATGAGAAAAACCTAACCAGTGAATTAAACAAGATCTTGGAAGGAGATCATAGAATTAATATGTTAAAATCTTATAATAAATTAACAGATAAACTGGGCAATAAAGGAGCTAGTGAAAAAACTGCACTTAAAATATTTAACTACTTAGAACCAAATTCATATTCAAAAGAGTCATAAAACTTCTGAAAATCTTCTTGAGTTTGAATCTGTTTAAAATTTTCATCAGTGAATAATTTTAAATAAACTTCTATTTGCTTAGGTGATTTATAACCTCTAAGTCTATGAATCAAATTTGACGATTTATCTAAAAAGACTATTGTTGGGTAAGCTCTAACTCCAAGTGATCTTGTCAATTCGTGGCTGCTATTTCTTCTGTTTGATTTTGAAGGGTCATAATTAGGATTTGTAAACTCATAGCCTCTAAAATTTACCACTTCATTACCCTCTGCATTAAATTTAACTGCATAAAAATTCTCATTAATATAATTGATAACACTTTTATTACTAAACGTATTTCTATCTAACATTTTACAAGGTCCACACCAATTTGTATAAACATCTATTATCACATTTCTAGGAGAAGCTTTTTGAAGATAAACGGCGTCTTCTAAACTTATCCACTTAATTTCTTGAGAAGATGAGTGAATCGGAAATAAAAGAATTAATAAAAAATTTATAGCTACTATTAATCTCATGGATAAGTAATATTAAACAAAAATAAGAAAAGATATTAATACAAATTTTTAAAATATTGTTAATCTATTTTATCCCATGCATTGATTTCTTTATCAATGGATGTAATAATAATGATACTAGTCCAAGAGCTATTGGAACAATTGTAAATATTAGAAAAAAACCAGAAAGACTATATTCAGCAGTAATTTTTTCAATATCTCCCCCAATATAGTGTGCAAGTTTATTTCCAATTGCAATCGCTAAATAATATACACCAAACATAAAGGCAATCATTCTTGCCGGGATTAGTTTACTTAAATAAGATAATCCCATCGGGGATAAGCAAAGTTCACCTAAGGTGTGAAATAAATATGCTAGTACTAACCAAATCATACTTAGACTTGCACTGTCTGCTCCAGCAGGAACATTTCTAGCACCAAAAGCCAGGAAGCCAAAACCGACTCCTAGTAAAGCAAGGCCAAGAAAATATTTAACCGATGCAGGAGGATTATATTTACTGTCCCACCATTTTGCAAAAAGTGGAGCAAAAACAATAATAAATAATGAGTTTAAAATAGCAAACCAGGTTATTGGGACTTCTGTTGAAGAGGATTGTAATTCAGAGTATATTTTGAAAATTATAATTCCCCAAACGATAATAAAACTAATTCCCAAAACTATATTAGAAAAAGGAATTTCAACATATGTTTTATTAAATAAACTTAATAAAACATAGGTAATAATTAATAAGGGTATTACGGTGACTGAAATATCTATAATCTGAAATATTAATGCAGAATTACCCTCAAGTAAACGATCTGTAAAGTCACGAGTATAAAGAGGTAGAGAGCCTGCTCCCTGCTCAAAAGCAGCCCAAAAGAAAACAGTGAAAACACAAAAGATTGTAAAAACTATCATTCTATCTCTAACAATTCGAGTATATCTTGGAATTCTAATAAACAATAGTAAAATGAATGCAATAAATGCAAAAAGGGCAAAAAACAAAGAATTTTCCATTCCAAAATAAGTGAAATTTAAAATATCAATACCACCAATTTTACTCAAAGGATCATTTATTATAAATATTAAAGCACTTATAACAAATAGTGTAATTAAGATGTAGTCTAACGGTAAAAATGGATTGAGCTTTTCACCTGTTTCTCGTTTAACGATATGCTTTTCATCAGATTTTTCAGGAACATCCCCAATTTCTCCAAATAATGGTTGTGCATAATAAAACTGTATCATTCCAAGAAGCATAAATATTCCAGCTAAACCAAAACCAAAGGACCATCCTACTCTCTCACCAACCCATCCACAAAGCATAATTCCCAAAAATGCTCCAGCATTAACACCCATATAAAATATATTAAAGGCTCCGTCTTTTTTATCATCCCTTCCTTCATAAATTTTTGAAATTATTGAGGTAATATTAGGCTTAAAAAAACCTGTTCCAACAACAAGTAATGATATACCCACATATAAAAAAATGGGTGTTTCAATAGCCATAGAAGCGTGTCCTAGTGTCATTAAAAAGGCACCAATTACAACACCTTTTCTATAGCCAATTTTTTTATCACCTA
>Ga0315315_10001854_pt1 | contig 19376 bp, 15 predicted proteins | sample M140m3416metaG_FD_203699 | JGI IMG/M metagenome (GOLD analysis project Ga0315315, IMG submission 203699) | Ammonia-oxidizing marine archaeal communities from Monterey Bay, California, United States - M1 40m 3416 | ecosystem: Environmental > Aquatic > Marine > Intertidal zone | place: USA... | reverse complement strand
GTTTGTGGATCCGGCTTGACCAGGTTGACGTTGCGACGGTGAGTTATTTGCTTGGTGAAACGATTCCCCTTCAATTCGTCGGTCGTATTGGCCTGACTGAATTTCAACTCCAGAGAGCCGACCTGGACCAAAAGACCGCTGGCCCGCTCGAATTCGACTATCCAGTAGAACATGTACGAGTGTTAGTGGATGGAGTCGAAATACTCCATGAGGTCAACGGCTGGCCAGCTTCCTTTGCTGCGACCGTGGGCAGCGGACGCGTGTTGTTTACGGCTCTGGGCAACCGTGCCTGGGTTCGCGAACGGACAGATAGCAATCCGGAAGCCAGGGCTGAGTACAGTTCTGCTTATGTGGCGACCCAATCGCTGGTCGAATTGATTGACCTGTGGATGACCGAAACTGACCCACCGCCACTGGCTGCGAACGCTTTCGAACCACTGCTCGCCACTCAGGTCGGATATCAAATTCCGGCCCGAGGGACGATTCTTGCGGTACTGTGGGTCTTCTGTGCAGCTCTGCTGGTGATTGGGCTGTGGCTCCGCCGGATACAGCAATCTGATCTTCAGACAACTGAAGTGGGTAGCCAGGTCCCGTCAGCACGGCGTTCCCAAAATCTGGCCATCATTGGTCCTGCCCTGGCCCTCATGGCGGCAATACCGATTGTGTTTTGGGGTCAGGCATCACGCAATTCTATTCCTGCCAGCGTGAATGTTGCAGAGTTTGTCCAGGTCATGCCGGCCACATCGACTCTGCAGTCGGTCGGGAGCGCTGCAATCTTCGTTCCGGATACCGAAATCATTGATCTTGCATCATCACAGGGACGCATCCTGCTTCCTCCGCCAGATGAATCGAATGGGACTCAGCGGCAGATGATTCAGACAGACTTTGGTCAATCAAAGTGGAGTGACCTCAGCATCAATACCGGTCTGCAGTTCTTTACGACATTTCAGAATCGCCCGCTGGATCAACCAATCCGGGCGACCGTTTCATTCGGGCCCGATGGAGTCAGCGGAGTCCTGCAGGCCGGTCTCTTTATCGAACCGCAGGATGTGGTGATTGCGAGCCGGGCAGTGGATGTTTTAGCAGTCGAAATCGACCAGCAGAATCAATTCAGCGGCGGCATCGATGACACGTTGGCACCCGGTGCTTATGTCAACGGTTCATTATTGACTGACCAACAGATCACACGACAGGATGTTTACCGGGCGCTGTTCAAAGCAAAACGGGCGTCACGGTATCCTCGCGACCCTGTGTTGCTGGCCTGGATGCGTCCGAACGATCCACACCTCAATTGCCCGGAAGGTTTCAATACCAATCAATGTTCACTGGTGGCGGTGCCAATTGACTATCGAGCGACTCTGCCGGGCACGAATGTGATGATCCCGTCTACGTTTCTAACGTACGATGCAGTAGCCACTGACACGGGAGGGACATCGATGGCTTACGATAACCGGACGGCTGCGTGGCGCGAAAGTCTGCAATCCAGCCAAACACTCCTGCGTGTCAACATTCCGAACGCGGTTAAGCCGCTCACTCTTAAACAGGTGAAGATCGAAATCAAACTTCAGGCCCCCAGTCGCAATATCAGCATTATCGCAGGCAATCGAGAAAGCCTGACCAATGTAATGTCGGTCAACGACGCTGCAGGAACGTATCAATTGACGTTGACAGATTCTGCCCAACTCCAACTGGATCCGGACGGAAATTACTACGTCAAACTTGAAGTGCGGGCCGCCAGCGACGCAGGGGCTGGCGTCGATTCGAACAAAGCATGGAAAGTGGATTTCCTCCGGCTGGAGATGCTGGGGCAAACAACCGAAACCGTTACAAAAACAGAAACGGCAAACGAATGAATTCCGGCGACGATGTTGTGATCGTAAAGAACCTCACGAAACGGTATGGCGAGTTTGTCGCCGTTGATGACCTGTCACTGGTTGTCAAAAAAGGCCAGATTCTGGGCTTCATCGGGCCCAATGGGGCCGGCAAGACAACCACCATCAGTGTGTTGGTCGGTCTGTCACGCCCCACAAGTGGATCGGCGTCGATTGCCGGTGTGAATTGTTCCAATGATACACAACACATCAAGAAGCTTGTCGGATACATGCCGGATGTCTTTGGTTCGTACGACAACATGCGAGTCAGCGAGTACCTCGATTTCTTTGGAGCCGCTTACGGAATCGCTCGAGAACAGCGGCGGATACGTATTGCCGAGGTGCTGGAAATTACCAATGCGACATGGATGCGGGATCGATTCGTCGAATCGCTGAGTCACGGCATGAAACAACGCATCAGCATCGCTCGAATCTTGCTGCATGATCCGGAGGTTCTGATTCTGGATGAACCTGCCAATGGTCTGGATCCGTCCGCACGTATCGAAATGCGAGAGATTCTTCTGCGACTGGCTGATGCCGGCAAAACACTGATCGTCACCAGTCACATCCTGCCGGAACTGGCCCGCATTTGTAATCGAGTCGCCATCATCACCAACGGCAAACTGCGAGCGGCCGGCACACTGGACGAAATCATGTCCCAGGTTTGCCAGGAACGAACGATCGAAATTCAGTTATCGGCAGGACATCCACTGCAGCACGCTGCGGAAATGGTCAACAAATTCGCTGACAACAAAACGGTTTCACCATCAGAAGCAGAATCAATGCTGCGATTTCGAACCAGTCGTTCTGAAGATGACGTGGGAATACTCCTGAAGGACCTGATGTCCGCTGGAGTTGCGGTGACTCAGTTTCGTGAAGTCGCGGCCGATCTGGAAGACGCGTTTCTGTCGGTGACAGCGACGAAATAGGGCACTCGGAAGATATTCGAATGTGTTGTGGTTTCGTGCATGAATCTCACTTTAGATGATGCAATCTGCCAGTAGGGCAGCAACTTAATCCGTTTCCGGTCTGGTGAAAGTCAAGAGAACATCATGAGTCGCATAGTATTTGTGGGATGCACACTGGTTCTGATTGCGTTGTGTTCGACGCTGCCGGCATCCGAACGGCTACCGTCATTGTCGCTGGCAATAGATGACGACCCGCGACTTGTTGCTCCGATCATCCAGCACGTTCTGCCGGCCGACTGGAGAATACTTTGGCAGGACGCGTTAACAGCTCCGGAAGAAGATCTAAGACGGGAAGCGGCCATAGCACTCATGCGACTCAGGCAACAGGATGCTGCCAACATTGCGCAGATGGACACTGCCATGCTGGAAGGATTCCGAACCACAACCGACCCAATTGCCGGACTCTCAATCGCAACCGCGCTCATTCAGTTTGATGTTCGTGAGGCGGCGGCCGATCTGCATCAATTTGCGAGTTCCGGAAATATCGCAGTCGCACAACAGATTGAACCAGCATTGGAAAGATGGAAGTTTGCACCAATTCAGGCTGAATGGCTCAAACGCATTCAGGAACCAACAGTAGTCACCGCAACGCATTTGATTCTGGCGGCCCGGGGGCTCGCTGCCTCCGAGAACAAAGCCGCCATCCCCGGATTACTCAAGCTGGCGACTGACGAGGCCGGTGCAACTCAGGTACGTATTGCTGCAGCAATGGCATTGGGAACTTTATCCAACGATGGGTTGACCGACGTGTGCCGACGACTGGCCTCGGATCTGTCACAGCACGGCTTCGTGAATCGACTGGTTGCTGCAAACATGTTGTCCGGACATGATGATGAATTTTCTATACAAGTTCTGTTGGCACTGGCCCAAGATTCTCGCCCTGCCATTGCTGCCACAGCGCTGCAGCAATTGCTGAAAACAGACGCTCAATCTGTCCACTCGATCGCTCGTGAACTACTCACAAATGCGGATGCGAATGTTCGTCGACTTGCGGCACAGTCGCTGGTTGAGGTTCCGTCTGTAGAAGCCGTGCAGCAGCTTACGAGCTTGCTGAATGACCGCCATCCAGACGTTCGGAACTATGTTCGAGAATCTCTGGAGGCCCTGACGAAGCAGGAGAATCTGCGGGAGACCATTTTACTGCAGGCAGCCCGAATTATTACAGGTAACAACTGGCGGGGGCTTGAGCAAACGGCAAGGTTGTTTGGATCTCTTGATCACGAACCGGCTGCTGAGCGTCTGGTCGAGCTTCTGCAGCACAAACGAACAGAAGTCTTCGTAACAGCCGGATGGGCGCTTCGTGAGTTAGCCGTCGCTGCGATGCTGCCAGCAATGCATGAATTCGTGCTCAGACGAAGCGGGGAGAAGCTCACAACCGCAGATAACGCATGTTTTACATACCTGTTTGAAGCCTTTGGTCAGGCAAAGTATCTGGCTGCGGCACCAATTCTGCGGAGCTTTGTGCAGCCTGGTCGCGGCCAACAACCAATTTCAAGGTCAGCGGCCATCTGGGCTCTGGGATATATTTACGAGAGCGATCCTCCCGGGGATCTGGTTCAGCAGTTTGCCGGAAGGCTGGCCGCGGCCGCCAGTTATCCATCAAGTGAACATTTGGCCGTAGGAACCGCCGCAGCCATTAGTCTGGGACGCATGAACGCCCTGGCACCAGTGGAGTCAGCAGCGGAAATACATGGCCAAGGCGACCTTCTGTATGAAGCCTGTCAGTGGGCAATTGCTCAGATTACTGGTAACGAACAGCGAGTTACGCCGCCAACTCGAATTGCCCCTCGGGACCCATTTCTGCTACCCATAGCGCAATAAACGACAGCAACTTTGCGCCCTATCGACGTTGAGTTTCACGCGCCAGATGAATCCGAAAGCGTGAGTGGCTTTCACTTTGGTTAACAGGCCTGTTGTCCCCGCAGAAATGCTCCCCGATATCGCAACGTCTCTGGTCGGTTTCTCGAGGGAGGTTTCAACAATCGCGTTTTCCTGAATTCTGCCAACCTTATCGGTGACATTATTGCTGAGATGAGGCTTCTTTAGCGATGTGTGCTCCATTGAATCTCATCGACGGACTGCAAGTTTCAACAGTCGGAACAACACTCACAAACAGTGCGCTGAATCATTACTGGTGAAGTGAATTAGCTTACCGTTGCAGTGACCCTCCATCTAATTTGGTTCCAAACCAACGTCGCAACATGAAATCTCCGGTCCATGTCAGCACCGCAAATACGACAACCCCCAGTAATGTCGAAGCGATAATTGTTGCATACAATGCCGGAAGATCAGCACTGGCTGTCTTACGTTGAATCCAGGCCCCCAGACCTGGTTGACTGGAACCCACAAAGAATTCCCCCACGATTGCTCCAACAACCGCTACACCACTGGCAATGCGAATTCCAGTGATCATCCACGGCAAAGCAGATGGCAGACGGAGCTTCCACAGAGTCTGCCACCAGCTGGCACCATGTAATCGAAACAACTCGTGAAGCTGATTGTCAATCTGCAGTAGCCCGGTCGTTGTATTTGTGACGACTGGAAAAACACTGATCACACTGGCAACCAATGTCACACTGTGAAATCCTCGACCAAAGGCCAGAATAATAAGAGGTGCGATCGCGATTACAGGAACCGTCTGAAACAGGATCGCATATGGGTAGAATGCTCGACGGACCAGAGACGATTGAGCAAATGCAAATGCAGTGAAAGTGCCCAGAGCTGTACTGATTGCCAAACCACTAATTGCAGCCAGAGCCGTCCTTGCGGTCGCAGCCGCTAACTCCACTCGCAGCGATCGCAGTGCCTCGAAAACCTCCATCGGGCGCGGCACAATGAATTTACGAATATCAAAGACTACAATTGTAAGCTGCCACAACCCAACGACGGCAACCATTACCGCCAATGGCAGTAATGTGTTTAGGATCCATCGTGAAACCTGTGATCGCATCATTGTAACTCAGCCACATTCAGTATCCCTGAGAGCTGACATCACACGCCCCATACATCTGGCAAATGCAGCAGAACTACGAAGATCAGCGGATTGCTCAAGCTCAATAGTCGTCTCACTGGTTATATTCGCCGGCGCTCCTCCGAGAGTGACAACCCGATCGCTCATGTAAACCGCCTCCGCGACATTGTGCGTCACCATTACCGTCGTAATTCGCAGGTTCTGCTGGATGCGCAAAACATCCGTCTGCAGCTGATGACGCAGAAGATCATCGACGGCAGCAAAGGGTTCATCTAGCAACAAAAGGTCTGGCTCCAACGCAAGTGCTCGTGCCAGTGACACTCGCATTTTCATACCACCAGACAATGCCGCCGGACGTTTCAGCAGGTCACTGGAAGACAATCCAACCAGTTGTGCCAGCTCACGCACACGTGATGTGGACACAGAAGAATATTCCAGCTCTCCCGGCAACCGAATGTTTGACTCGGCCGTCCGCCAGGGCAATAAAGTTGCATCCTGAAATACGAACCCCGTACGAATATCGGTTCGGCCTCTCGGCGTCTGAATATCTAAATCACCCGCTGAAGGCTCCAGAAGTTGTGCGATGATACGTAAAAGAGTGGACTTGCCGCAGCCAGACGGTCCCACAATCGACACGAATTCTCCGGCCGAGATCTGCAGCGATGCTAAGTTGACAATATCAGTGCCGTCGAACCCAGCGCACAAATCGGTCAGACGAAGCTGAGTTCCTTCGTTTCGTGCGCCACTTTCAATCATCGAACGTGCCACGTTACCATCCACTATTATTCGTCACCACTCAGCTCAATGAATTGCTTATAGGCCTCTTTCACCCGGCCCTGAACCGCATCTCCGCCGTGAAAGTAAATCGCATACTGAAGATGAAGCTCTTCACCGACCTTCAAATGCACAGGCCTCGCCGGTTCTTTGCCACTGGTATAAGCATGCTCTCCGAACGGGCTAATGGAAAACAATCCGTAGTTACGAACGTGATAGCGAGAGGGACGGAAGTTTTCAGGGTGATCCATCAAGGTCACTCCAAAGATGTTACCATTGACGGTCCCTGAATAGTCGATCCAGGGAAATGATCGTCCCCAACAGGCAGATGTCCCTTCGGTCCCGTCACTGCTGACCACCTTGCCGGTGTTCTTTTCTTTCATGGACGGCGACATGCGATAGCCAAGAAGTCCTTCCTTCGTATCCAAAAACTCTACCGGTCCGTGTTCCGCAATAAAGCCGATGTTATAAGTCATCAGGCCATTGCTGTAGATGGAAATTCTCGTTTGTTCCGTAACGACTGATTCTTTTGTTTCGGGCTTCTGCCATTGATTCGTCAGTTCAATGATCGCCGGATTTCCTGCTGCCTGAACGACCTTCACATTGCGAGTCACAATCCGACCCTGCTCAACCCAGTATCTGATTTCGTTGACTTCATCAACGGCGACCCAGACACCTTTGTGGTGGCGATGATCTGCATCTTCCGAGCCATTTAAGGCGCGAGTAAGAACGGTCCCATCAGCTGCCTTGACCGGCAGAAAAAATGGCTTGCGAAATTTAGAAGAGTAATTGTAGGTAGCGAACTCAACATCGCCAATTGTAACTTGCAGTTGGTCATCATCCTGCCAGACAACCTTCACTTCAGCCGCCACACCGGACTGCATCCCGGCACCTGCCAGCGAACAAAACAACAGAACACAAACCGAACGGCTCATAGATAACTCCCGAAGAAACAACGCCTGGCACCGATTAAGACAAATCATTCGTCGTGAAACTCGAAACATGCGACATAACCGCATGCTACACAAGGCATCAGCTGTCCGCCACGGATTTCGTCACCAGGCAGGTGCAAACAGCAGCGATACCGGTATCAGGGCTGCCGACCAAAATCGACTGTTCGCTAAACCCGGCATTGCAGTAGAATGACAACTCATAGCGGACGAAGGATTTGTCAGATCCCGGTTTCACAGCGCACAGGTGGCACTTGTGGATATGCAACAGGTACATACGAACGGAACCGTGAAACAACAAAGCCGACCGTGGCAGCGAGCCGGAATGGCAACCGGTGTCGTGGCAGGTCTGCTATTCATCATTGGTGCGTTGATTCCGGTTGCCGTGAACCAAACCTCTTATCGTAATGTGCTGCTCAACCAGACTCTCAAAAAACACGGTTTGACTGCCGTTGCATCACGATCCGGTGGCGGCTGGCTTGACCCCTTCGAGTTTCACGATGTTGTTGTGTCAGATCCATCAGGTCAACTCAACGGCAAAATTGAATCGCTGAAATCTAATCGATCAATTCTAAGCCACTTGTTCTCTGGCAGGAAGCAATCGACCGTTACGCTGATACACCCCCGGATTTCCATTGCTCTCGATAAGAACGGTTTTATATCGCTGAAAACAACACCTGAGACAGCAACCGGCGACATTACTTTTCTAATCCAGAATGGTGAAGTGACCCTGCAAGTCCCTTGGCGCGATCTTCCCATTCTGGAACTCGATCAATTGAACGTCCAGGGGACTGTTGCTCAGGAATCCGATGGACGCTGGCTGACGGTCGATGCCATTGACGTTTTGGATCACACTAAGATTTCTGATCGTCACACTGAACAGAATCTGGCGCTCGTGGCTCCACTACTCTCGCAAGCCACCTCACTGACTGGAATCATCAGTGCTCAATTAAGCCCAATACGGATCTGTATAGATAAAGCGATCTCAACCGATCAATCGCTATTGCACGGAACCGTCCAGGTTCATTCCATGAAAGCCCGGCTGCGCAAGGAATGGTCGCGGAATATCGTGCGGCTTGCTGGACAGATCAAACAGACTTCGATCCCGGCTGATGTGAAGATGGTGAGCGGGTCAGAAATCCAATTTAGCGTGTCGCCGAAAGGAATTCACCATGCAGGTTTCACGCTGCTGTTACCGGACGTGGCCAGAGGTCTGGAAATCGCGTCTTCCGGAGTTTTGCAGCTTGATGAGCAGGTTGATCTGACATTGAGCATCCAGATGCCAATGATTCCCACATCTCACAATTCATTTCTTAGCTCTCTTACCGACTTCCTTCAGGCACCAATTCGGTTGAGAGTCACTGGAACCGTTTCCGATCCAACCATCGTTACTCCCGATGGGCGAACACTACTCGAGGAATTCACTCACCGCGTGGCTCCTGCGGTACATACCGAAGATTCGAATTCAGTGGCAGGATCGATTCGCGTCATGATTCAGACGGGAACCACCAAGGACGACACAACCGGAAAGCAACAGCTGCCAGAACGCATTTTCGGCCTGATAGGAGCGAATGACGCTGCAAAAATACAGCCATGATGGCTTAAAAGCCGATTTCGCCCCGTGAATAATGCCAACCCGATCGCATCGATTTCAACGCCAGGCAAGCCGATCTCCTCCTGTCACCGGAATAAGCCGTGGACAGGCAATGATGATTAGAGAGTTAGAGAGATTGTGCATTTCCTATCCCGCACAGCCTGCCATTCTGGTAGAATGCGGTCGTTCACCGACAAGTTGGTGTGACAGTGTTAACGCGTTTTTCCCTCACAAGTCTGAATGGACTTCTGTTTGGTGAGGGACAAGGGAGGATGGGGACTCCCATAAACAGCATTTCGCGCAGCCATGCCTGAAGAACGCATGACGCGAAGGGTTTTTAGATGAGTAGTCCAGGGCACGATACTGGTACGACAAATTTCTTATCGCCTGCCGCCGAGTTTGGCAACTGGGTCTGGGCTCTGCGAGGTCTCGCGATTACAGGACTTGGGTTAACGGCCTATCTGACTTGGTCGGCTCTTACAGCAAGTCCTGTCATTGGCTGTGGTGGCAGCGATGTTTTCGACTGTAGTCACGTGCTTAATAGCAAATGGTCGAAAATCGGCAGCATCCCCGTCGGTGTCCCCGCCTTTGGTCTCTATTGTACGCTGGTCTCTGCACTGGCATTCTGCCGTCACTCGCAGATTGAACAGATTCGCCAACTCAGTTGGATCTGCACGACAACCTGCGGCATCGCCGCCGGACTGGCCGCACTATGGTTTATCGGCCTGCAGCTTGTTGCCCTGGAACACTTTTGCCTGTGGTGTCTGGCAGCTCACTTCTGTGGGCTGATGATCTGCTACCTGTTGCTTTGGAAACGCCCGCTCGGCAATCGAACCACTGCACAGCTCACGGCAATCGGCACAATGGGCGTGGCCGTTTTAATCACTGCTCAAGTCTCCATTCCAGCGCCGCCAACGTTCGAGGTCCTGCATTACGAAGGGACAAAAAGCGAGTCTGCTGAAAAGCTTACAGTCGCCGAAAACAACAACTCGGCGATCGACGACTTCAACGACGATGTATTCGCGGCACCAGACAACCTCTTTGAAGCTCCGGAAGAAGCAACGGCGACGGAATCGGTAACTGATGCCAAACAAGATAAGGATTCATCTGACGACAGGACCTCACCAGCAGCGGCTGCATCATTACTGCTACTGCTGCCTCAGCAAATTTGGCAGATGACAAACCTTCTACGAGCGTCGCTCGAATCCGACGATGAATCTCCGGCCAAAAACACCGACAAAACAAAAGAAAAGCAGAACGCGGAATCTACTCCCCCGCAAAAAGACCAGCCCGAACGACGACTCATTCGCATCCATGGCAACAAGTTCCGTCTGGACATTCGAAAATGGCCTCTACTGGGAAACCCCGAGGCAAAGTATGTGTTTGTCGAATTGTTTGATTACACATGCTCTCACTGCCGAAATACAAATCGAGCGGTTCGTGGAGCCTTCGATCGATACGGAGATGATTTAGCCGTAATCGCATTGCCGGTTCCCCTCGACCGTAAATGCAATCGCCATGCATCGAGCAGTGGCGGGGCACACCGAGACTCCTGCGAAATTGCACAAATTGCTGTGGCTGTCTGGCGGATTGACGCAGAGAAATTCCATGAGCTGCACAACTGGCTGTTCGAAACATCACGTACTGCGGCTTCAACCAGCCAACGGGCAGAAGAACTCGTGGGCAAAGAGGCTCTAACCAGGGAACTCAAGTACCCGACTGCGGGCCAATACATCGCAAAACATGTTCAACTTTACAAGGCGGTCGGTGCAGGATCAGTTCCCAAAGTGATGTTCCCCAGGTCATCGATGGTCGGAGAAATCAATTCCACGAACCGACTGTGCAGCGCAATTGAACGTGAACTGGCGAACAGGTAGGTGGGTATTTCACAGGTCGTGGCTCCACTCAGCTGTGAGGCGAATTCCGCCTTTGCAAATGGAACAGCGGCAAGCCACTCATTCCACTCGGCACCCGCATGCAGCCTTAGCGTTTCCGTACCACAACCGACCCCACTGAATACCCCGCTCCAAACGAACAGATTACTCCGGCATCTCCCGCCACCAAATCTTTATTGTGAAGGTGGAACGCGATAATTGATCCTGCGGATGCAGTATTGGCAAATTCGTCCAGCACAATAGGAGCTTCCTCCGGCGTTGCATCTCTGTCGAGTAGCCGACGAGTAATCAGCTGGTTCATATTGATGTTCGCCTGATGCAGCCACCAGCGCCGGATGTCAGAAACATCCAGCTCCGCACTCTGTAACAATGCCGCAAGGTGGTCGGAAGTCATAGGACACACTTCTTTGAACACCTTGCGCCCGTTTTGGCAAAACATTTTGTCGGGGGCGTAAGGATTACTATCGTTGGCATACGACAGGTAACCAAAGTTCGAACGAACATTGCTCGAATACTTCGTCAATGCTCGTCTACTTAGAATGTCGTAACAGTGTTTGCCCGTCACGGTTTCAGCAGATTCGAGAATCAGGGCTGTACTGACATCGCCAAAAATGAAATGGCTGTCTCGGTCCTTAAAATTTACCTGTGGAGTAATCATTTCCGGATTGATCACCAGGGCACACTTGGCAGAACCAGCCGCCAAAGCGTCATGAGCCCGATGCATGCCAAACGTTGCTGCCGAACAGGCGACAAGCATGTCAAATCCAAAGCCCTCAATCCCAAGTGCCTCCTGCACCTCAATTGCGATCGCTGGATAAGCCCGTTCCGTATAAGCACACGACACGATCACCATGTCGATATCTTTTGCCGTTTTACCGGCTGCCTCCATCGCCTGGCGAGCAGCCGGCAACGCCATTTCAGCCTGGTGCGAGAGCTCATTGTTTCCCCGAATTGGCAGCAGAGGCCGCATTCGGTTGATATCCAGAATACCTTCTTTGCAATAGGTATATCGCCGCTTGATCCCGCTGGCCTTCACGATGAATTCCGGACTGGAATACGGTTTCTCAGCCACATCACCAGCAGCAATCGCATGCGCATTATCTTCGTTGAAGCGACTGGCATAGGCATTGTAGGCGCCAACCAATTCTTCGTTGGTAATAAATTCCTCCGGCTTCCATAAGCCGGAACCACTGATAACCACACTACTGCTCATAGTGTCTATTCTTTTTTTGTAAAAATGCTGTTGTTGTTCAGGCAGTATTATTGCCACGGGCCAATTTGTCACGGAACCTGTTTGTTCGATTTCGAACTCAGCCGTTTCTACAGGGTTCGCTGAGTAATCTCACCGGTTTTCCGGTTCCGAAGAATCACCTTCGTCGTTCCGTCGGGCAGTTTTTCTTCTTTGATGAGCAAATGGTCTTCGTCGTATTCCCGAATAGCGCCAACTCGCTCGGCACTTTGCTGCCCTCGCCAAATTGGTAGTTCAACCGATTCCCAACGTTTGGTGCCGTTCGACCGGTAAGCCGCATCAACAATGGCATTAACGACATAGCCGTCGTAGAAATCTTCCATCGGAGGCCGCGACTCTTCCATGGCTGACAGCACATCAGCAAACATATCAACATATCCCAAAGCGGCAGCTTCGTCGCCGACAGGGAACAGCCAGCCCGTTTCCGACTCTGCCTTTTCCGCGACATATCCCGATTGCCCGCTTGCAGTGAACATCTCCATGCCGGTTCGCAGCCAGTGATTCAGCCAGATGGTGCCCTCCGTTCCGGCCACTTCGTCACGGAGATCCATTCCACCTCGAAATGCCCAGCTCACTTCGAATTGTCCGATCGCTCCGTTTTCGTACTTTACCATACCGACCGCGTGATCTTCAGCTTCAATGGGATGAACCTGGGTATCCGCCCAGCACATGACTTCGACAGGCCGAATATCTTTCCCGATGAAATTTCTGGCAATCTCAATACAGTGGCAACCCATATCCACGATTGCCCCGCCACCGGATAGCTCCTTATTCCAGAACCAATCGCTGTGAGGGCCCGGATGAGTTTCCCGTGAACGGACCCATAATACGTCTCCCACTGCTCCGGCTCGCACCGATGCCAGCGCCTTCAGTGTCTTGGGCGTGTAGACGAGATCTTCCAGATACGCATGAAACACGCCGGCCTTTTCAACCGCTTCCAGCATTCGCAAAGCTTCGGTAGCATTCCGTCCCAGTGGCTTAGTGCACAGCACCGCCTTGCCAGCTTCAGCGGCCGCAAGCACAGCGGCCTCGTGCATGTGGTTAGGCAACCCAATGATAACAGCATCAACATCTTCAGCTGAAACCGCTTCTTCGATGCTGGTCGTAAAACGTGCAACTCCATGCTGTTCAGCAAAGGCCTTCGCCCGTTCAGTATCCCGACCATAAACAACCTGCACTCTGTCGCGCGACCGTTTCCCATGAATGGACTCGGTATAAAACCTCCCGATGAAACCCGTCCCAAGCACAGCAATTCGAAGCATAACAATTTCCGCATTATTAGAACTGACCAACGCATAGAAGCCCAGGCGACAGACAACTATCCGTCAGAGGTAAGTAGCGAATTCACCCGTTCATCCGACCAGATTTCCAGCGGTGAGTAGTTTGGGTGGCGCCCATTCCGGATGATTGGATCGTTGTGTCGCGTGTTGTAGCAACAAATAAGCGACCATCGAGGCAAATCACTGTTATTACGATCAGAACGATGCAGCAGGTTTGAGTGAAAGAAGACAGCATCGCCGGCATTCATCTCGCAGTAAACAAGCTCAAACCGCTCCATCGCCGCCTCCACTCGCTGCAGGTCGGCCCCGGTCTGCTCACCCGTTTTCCTGTGGTCAATCCGGCCAAGACGATGTGAACCACGGAGCACCTGCAGACAGCCATTCGCCCGCGTTGCCCGATCTACGGCGATCATACAACTGCCCATATCAGGAGACAGGCAGCCAAAGTTGTACCAATAGCCATAGTCCTGGTGCCATTCCCAGGCTCCACCAACTCGAGGCTCCTTCAAGATCATTTTATGGTGATAATGATAGACTTCATCGCCCAGCAGTTGAGACATCCTGCCGGCGACACGCTGACTACGAACGATGGCGGTATAACAGCATGAATCGTCCAAATCATTCCGCAGAGCAAGTCTCGTTTCTGCTCCTTCCGTATCGCGACGCACGTACGCTTCGGCAGAGAGTGCCCTGTCGCCCCGGGCATAATCCCTCAGCGCGGCCGTTTCATTGGCATCGAACAGCCGCGGAACAAGAACGAAGCCATCGCGTTGAAAATCAGTAATGGAATTTCTGGAGACTGAAAGAGTTGTCATCAAGGCTGCTCTGCCTAAGATCCATCTGGAAAGACTACCCGGCTATCATGGTTAATTCTGCTCCTGTGGGAATTCTGCAGAAGATAAGAACGCCAGGATCGCCACAATTTCCGTCTGCCGCTATATTCGGCAGGATTCCAGCAGGATTCCCAACTAACGGGAAGACATATTTGTTTCAATGCAGGGATCGGCATGGGCATAGTGACTCTAAGCTTCCTGCCGCTTTCACTCAACGGGTAAACTGTCACATGAGCACAACACTGTCACCGCCCCACAAAGTTGCCGACCTTTCGCTGGCCGAACTGGGCCGCAAAGAGATCGAGATCGCGGAAATTGAAATGCCGGGCCTGATGGCTCTGCGAGAAAAATACGGGGCCACTAAACCTCTAGCCGGAGCCCGCATCGCTGGCTGCCTGCATATGACGATTCAAACCGCCGTGTTGATCGAAACACTGGTTGAACTGGGAGCCGACGTTACTTGGTCGAGCTGCAACATCTTTTCAACTCAGGACCACGCTGCCGCCGCAATCGCTGCCGCCGGTATTCCAGTTTACGCATGGAAGGGAATGAGTGAAGAAGAATTTGACTGGTGCATTGAACAGACACTGACATTTCCGGATGGCCAACCTCTCAATATGATTCTGGACGACGGCGGTGACCTGACTCTCATGGTTCACGAGCAGTTCCCTGACCTGCTCCAAGACATCAAAGGCCTCTCAGAAGAAACCACTACAGGCGTTCACCGCCTGCAGCAGATGCATGCGGCAGGTAAACTGGCCGTCCCTGCAATTAACGTGAACGATTCAGTCACCAAGAGCAAATTCGACAACCTGTATGGCTGTCGAGAATCTCTGGCTGACGGTATTAAGCGTGCAACTGATGTTATGGTCGCTGGCAAGGTCGTCGTTATTTGCGGTTATGGCGACGTCGGCAAAGGCTGTGCGGATGCGATGAAAGGACTGGGGGCCCGAGTCGTTATCACCGAAATTGATCCGATCTGTGCACTGCAGGCCACGATGGAAGGCTTCCAAGTCACCAATATGGCGGAAGCGGCAGAATTGGGAGACATCTTCGTCACGACAACCGGTAACAAAGATGTCATCTGTGGCAAGCATATGGACCGCATGAAACACCAGGCGATCGTCTGTAACATTGGCCATTTCGACAGCGAAATCCAAGTCGCTTATCTGAACGACCGTGCTGACATCGAAAAGGTGAGCATCAAGACACCCGCTGACGAAGGTGGGCCGGTCGACAAATACATCTACCCGGACGGCAAGGCACTGATCGTGCTGGCCGAAGGGCGTCTGGTCAATCTGGGCTGTGCAACAGGGCATCCATCGTTCGTCATGAGCAACAGCTTCACAAACCAAGTGATGGCCCAACTGGCCCTCTGGCAGGAAACAGAGAACTACGAAATCGGCGTCCACATGCTGCCGAAGCACCTCGACGAAGAAGTTGCACGATTGCACCTCGACAAACTGGGCGTAAAATTGGAAGTCCTGTCACAGGAACAAGCCGACTACATCACAGTTCCAGTCGACGGTCCATACAAGCCGGAACACTACCGGTACTAGGGTAGGTTTGGTTTTACTTTAGCGGCTGGCGCTGAGTGAACCTCGAGTCACCCAATACAGATTGGAGATCCACTCCAGGACCAAAGTCATTGCAGGCTAATAAGCCCCCGGATCCCGTAAGGTCTCCGGGGGTTTCTTTTGCTCTAAAGTCGGCAAACTCTGCTGCTACAGCATGCCCAATCCGGCGATCAGGAGATTGAAACCGTTGAACAGAAAATGAACAATCACCACTGTTCGATAGCTGCGTCGCTGGTGGTACGTCCAGGCAATGGCGGCGGCCAGAGGCAACAGGGCGAGGCTATCTGGAAAGCCGTGAGCGAAGGCGAATAACACAGAGGTTATCCCAACGGCAACCGCAGTCGAAGACATCGTTATATTTTTGCAGTTCAGCAGCCCGCCCAGAATGATGACTCGGTACAGCAGTTCTTCCATGAGCGGGGCAATAATCACTGCCGTGAGTACTATCAGCAGCATGACATCTGCAGCAATTCCATTTTGAATCATTTTCAGAAACGGATGTTGAGCTTCATCCTGCAGAAGTTGCACCATCGATATTCGAAGGATGGCTGTTGGCAACCAGACTGCCAGACAAACCTCTGCCGCAATTCGAAACTCACGACTCAATAACCATGGCTCTGCCGGCGGCATAGAAACCGGTTCTGCAACATCAACAACATTCGATACCCGTGAAGACACTGTTGACGAAACGACGTATCGGTTCGCGCCTTCCTGACCAGCCGTCTCCTCCAGCAGCATCGTGCCTTCGATGAAGTCCGCCACACTAACATCCGATTCTGCTGACTGTCGTCGCAGTTTCAGAAACAATACTGGAATTCCCAGCACAAGAATCATCCCCACATGGTAAACCACCGTATTCTCCAGCGCAACAACCGGATCTATCGCCAACTCTGCCTCAGCTTCCGGATCGTCCTGGTCTAACACAACATCGTCAGAGTCGCCTACCACTTTGTCAGACAAAGCATCATTCCCGTCTTCCGCTGCAACAGGTTCTGTTTCGGACGATTGCGGGACAGCGCCAATTGCTGCGACGGACGCAAGAGTCGCAGTTAATGCCATCATGAGGCCGATCAGCACACCAAACGCCAGCAGTGGTGCAGGAATTTGCAGCAATGGACGCTCTGCCTTAGGAAGCACCGGTTCCCCACGCGAAAACCGCAAGTTCCACTTCGTGAGGACGCTTATGCTCCCAAGGAGCGCCGCCAACAAACACATTCCAGCCAACAAACCACCAACCGGAATCTGAATTTCCTCTGGATTGATCTCAGCGATCAGCAATGGACTTTCAAGCAATCTCATTCAACACATTTCTGTTAGAAAAATCGGACACAATCTCGGGCAGGTTGTCTCAAATACCGAATGAACTTGAAATCAAGAGCACAGGAGAAACTAGTCGTTCGTACGACTCGGTGGTATGATTCGCAACTGCTGACGGTGATCGGCACAATCATACTGCCGGCAATCATCAACTTCGTTTGCTGTGGCCGTCTAACCGCCAGCCTCGCACCGAAGACTGTGTCATCTCAACGGAGCCATCCTGTCTTGTCGACCGTACTGTCTGAAATCGTACGACATAAGCGAACTGAAATAGCAGCTGCAAAGCAGCAGACCTCAGAAAAAGAGCTGCGGCTATGTGCAGAATCGGCACCACCCGTCAGAGATTTCCGGGAGGCGCTGGCCAGTAGTCGCCCGGGACTGATCGCCGAAGTCAAAAAAGCATCTCCTTCAGCGGGCATTATTCGGGAAGATTTCGAGCCCGTCAGCATTGCCCGGGCCTACGAAAATGCAGGAGCCCAGTGCCTGAGCGTATTGACAGATGAAAAGTTCTTTCAGGGCCACCTGAACTTTCTGAGGCAGATTCGATCGCAGGTTGCCCTGCCTGTAATGCGCAAGGAATTCATTCTGGACCGCCACCAGATTCTCGAAGCTCGTGCTGCCGGAGCAGACTGTGTTCTGCTGATTGCAGAATGCCTGGAAACAGCAGAACTCAACGATCTGCATCAATTCGCCGCTGAACTCGGTATGCAAACGCTGATCGAACTGTACGACGCCGAAAACCTGCAAAGAGTATTAGACACGGGAACCTGCCTGATTGGCATCAACAACCGTGATCTGCGAACCTTCGAGACATCTCTGAACCATACATTTAACCTGATGCCTCGAATACCAGCAGATATACTGCTGGTCAGCGAAAGTGGTATTCGCACGCACGAAGATATTCAGCAGCTGGCTGATGCCGGTGTGGGGGGCGTCCTTGTCGGGGAGTCTCTGATGCGGCAGCCTGACATCGAAACAGCTGTTCAACGATTAATGCATGGCGAGATGACTTAACCTTGCCTAAATCCTCCGGAACCACTCGGTTCCTGTCTGCTCAAACAAAGGGGTGCCCTGATGTCTCAAACTGAAACCGCCGTTGAACACGTGCTTGTAATCCCAACAAGCGTCTTCCATGAAGTCGGCCACTTTCAGGGATTCTGTGGAGATATCGATCGTTATCTGGACGTGATACTGGATCCGGCGTACGCCAGCTACCGTCCTCGTCCGGAAATGGAAGAAGACCCTTCGTTCAAACAGCTAATTCCCTACTGCGTCTTTCACTGTGACGGACAGATCTTCAGCTATCAGCGAGGAAACGACCAGGGAGAAGCGCGTCTGCATGCCAAACGCTCCGTCGGTGTCGGTGGTCATGTCTCAACGCTGGACCTGAATGGCAAACAAACCCCTTATCTGGAAGGCATGAAACGCGAGATTGAAGAAGAAGTAAATCTGCAGGCCAAATGGACGGAATCCTGCGTCGGTCTAATCAACGACGACGAAACCGAGGTCGGAAAAGTCCATTTAGGCATTGTCCACATTTTCAATCTGGACAAACCCAAAGTTACACCACGCGAAAAGTCGATGATAAACGCAGGATTCGCACCACCAGAACAACTGGTAAGTGAATTAGACAAGTTTGAAACCTGGTCGCAAATCTGTCTCAAGCATCTCTATGCCTCCTGAGCGGTTTCTGCTCGGCAGAATCTGCAACACTCAGGGATTCATCATGCATATTGACCGGTTTGCGCAGGAATCAGGCGGCATTCCCTCGCACAATACATAACACCAGAACCAGATAAAGACGGCCATCGCCAGGAGGGCAACTCTGATGACACGTATCTGTATGTTTCTGATCCCAATGTTGTTGATGACCGTGAATGCGGTATCCGTCAAGGCTGAGGGGTCCAACGACGAGGCTCAACGGCAGGCAGGTCAATTTTCTGAGGACACTCTGGGCAGTGCCCTGAAGTCGATTGGCCTGAAACCAACGAAGACAGAAAAACGCTACGACTTTGCGTTCAAGACGAGCATCGGAGGGGAAGAATGGAAATTCAGTATGTCCACCGTGCTCAGTCGTAATGAAGAGTCCGTCTGGGT
>Ga0315315_10001853_pt1 | contig 19386 bp, 8 predicted proteins | sample M140m3416metaG_FD_203699 | JGI IMG/M metagenome (GOLD analysis project Ga0315315, IMG submission 203699) | Ammonia-oxidizing marine archaeal communities from Monterey Bay, California, United States - M1 40m 3416 | ecosystem: Environmental > Aquatic > Marine > Intertidal zone | place: USA... | reverse complement strand
AAACAAATCGATATCGGATACAAAACTCAAGCAATCGTCTTCGATGCTAGAGGCCTTGATATAAGATACAATTCCGGTGTACTCTTTGTATTCGTACGAAGCACCAATAAAAGACCATGGGTACCAATGGCGTGTAGATTCTTTATAGGAGAAGCCATCACATTCCATATGTTCATCGCACCATGCTCGTATCTCGTCATACCCTTCAGCATCGTCGAAGAAATCATCGGTCAAATTAAATGGTGGTTTCGTGTGTATCTGGCAGTCTCCAACGCATGTACCTGGTCTATGTACATAGAATACATCCTCCTCGTCCGTGTTGATTCCTTTCAACCGTGAACGGTACAATAGATTAGGTACAATAAGACCTGGATTGGCTCTGCTATCCGCTTCAGCAAATACAGCATCTTGTGTGGCTGGTTTCCATGTACGCGAAAATGGGTCCTTTAACGTCTCGTATACAATACCATTGTTAAGAATCTCTTTCGTGGTCCTCTTTATGTTAGTACACGACGTTCTTGTTCTGGACATGACATCGTATTCAGGTGTCTTCCACACGTAAGCATCTAGATTCGGTGTGATGACGCACGATTCCAACTCTTTAGGTGTCATCAGACCCAAGTAATCGTAGCGAAGATTTGGGTCTCGCATTGGGAATTCTTCCTTTACCAACCACCCACTAGCGGAACTATATTCGTAGCATTTGATACTGAATGGACTTCCAGGTTGCCAAGTGTCTTCTTCTTCTCTATCTCTTGTCGCACAAGCCCACTCTTCACCATATTGACGTTTAAACACAGCATCCCAGAAGAGAGCGTGTTTAGCAGCAATCAATGGGTCAGAATGAAACCCTAACGATAGGTCTGGGTCGTTGACACCGGGTGAACAAATCGTAGCATACTCTTGAGAGGTGAATGTGGATGTTCGGCTAAACTTGGTAGTGTCTGCCCAACTCTCCATGCTTCCTGTGGGATAGCGCGTGTTGATATGATTCTTACACCACTCCGAATTGACCTCTATCTTGTCGGATACTGGAAAGTCCTCAACGTTCCATCTATCGTCTTGTTTCGCATTACCAACCGAACTCACGAACTTCTTGTATTGGTCTCCGTGTAATAGCTTGATACCACCCTTTGGAGCGCCCATGGCAGACATAACAAACGGATAGTTTTTCTCGTTCAAGTTCCAGCACATAAAGAACAATTCAGATGGTTTAAAGGGAACGGCAGCTGCCCTGGTCACTTCCGTCACTTCGGCTGACAACGCAAAGCATTGGTCTTCCCATTGCATTTTGTAAGCAGCTAAACCAGCTGCGGAGTAGCCGTTAATCTTGTACGTGGTTTTGTCACCGTCTGTTCCTGTCTGTAAATCAAATATTTTGTTGTACCAGAAACATCCTTCTGTAGAATACTCAAACATATCATAGCCTAACACAGCTACTTGCTGGGCGCAATCGTTGATGGAAACCGCTGCTATCTGTTTGCGGTCCATATTGATAAGATATACATTCTCTCCGCTAAAGACTTTGAAGCTAACCTCTACGTTGGTAGGGTCTGCTGGGCACCATTCTGGTAACCCCAAGTCCGTACAGAAAGGAGAAATACCTATATCATTTATGGTATCCTCACACTCTCTTGGACGACAGAAACTACGCACGTCGCACGCACCAGTGTTGGCGTTGTAAATACATTGCAAATCGTTGTCACATGGGGTTGCTCTACCCTTCATCTGGTTACACTTGTTCTTTAATTCTTTTTGATAATCAACGGACAAATCATATAGACAGTAGTCATCCATGGTACAATCTTTCCTGTCCGAATAACCAAAGCATGTGGTTTCCATGTTGTCATAGTTTCCAACGCGTGCTGTATCTCCTCTACAATCTTCATTGAGAGCACCGGAATTTTCAAAAATATGATTCGACATCTCACACCATGTTTTATCGTGGTACAATTGAATCGTGTGTAAATAATATTCGTGGTTGTTTATGTTGAGAGCCTTGTCTAGTAGCGGGTCTCGCTGGTCATTGCATTTACAACATCCATCTTGGTTCGAAATAGGTATACCGGCTCTGTAGGTAGTAAATGCCGGGTCGTCTACATACATAAATTGACCCGCACTGTTACGTGGTGGAGCTTGAGTATAGTACCACACGCGCCCGTCGATATGACGTACGAAATAACCAGCTTGGTTATAGCGGCCGTCATTGATAGCTACACGAGCAGCTTTCTCTACTGTTATTTGGCTGGTTACGCCTATTTCGCCACCTTGTACAGCCACTTGTGTTAGCTGGAAGCCCGCTTGTCCGTCGCCTAGATAACCACCTTCGCGTACGGTTTCAAAGCCATGCCATGGGTTCATCGTGAACTGTTCTACGCTACAGTCTGTTAACTCACATCTATCTTGAGCATAAGACAGGTAACCAGTACCATCAGCATCTGCTCCAGTAATGATTTGGTTCCATCGTAGACCATACGTATCACCACAACCAATGGCATCGATGACCAATGTATTATCAATATCTCTGTACATGTGAATAGATTGACCATCCCTTTCCGCTAGATACTCTTCACCGTTGCTCTGTGCTGTAACATGGAAGACGAATGGAGTCATCTCACGCCAGTTAAGCATGTCATCATTGTTAAAAAGATATTTAACATTGAGAACTATAGTGGTAACACCCATCTGTTCTACATCCCAAGCATCGTAGATGCGCACACTCTCTATGGTCTGGTCATTGTCGGCATCTATCAAATCAAAATCAGAACAAGTCTTGGCTCTGGAAAAGGCATCTTCCAACGCTGTGGAACATTTGATATGTCCATTTAAACCAGCACATTCGGAATCTTTTTCCTTATTGTGAGCACACAATGGACTGTTTAATTCAGCAGGGTACAGACCTTTAAGCATGGATACGCAGTATTGTGACCAATCTCTATCGTTAATATCTGCCTGACACTGAGTTGTTTTACATTGGATAGCTCCTGGAGATGGAGCTATAAAGTACGATTGCGTCTTGTACAGTTCTGCTGCTTTAGAGTCCCATGGGGAGCTAGTGACAGAACAGAACACTCCATCTAAATCTTCACCGGCCATGACATTCTTACAGCTAAATGGATTGTCGTCTTCGCTTAGTTGTATTGATTCTTTACAGCGTGAGCCTCCTGGAACCGGTATGGGTTTACAGGTACCACGGCCTGCGCAGATATCTTCGTTGTAAGTTGGGCAGTGATACTGACAAGCAAGACCGTAATAATTCTTGGACGGGGGAGGGTCGAGAACAATACCCATACGTTGGTAATAGTCTCTAGTATCCTCTGTGTACGGGTCTTCGGGGTCACACTCGCACTGCGTCAACTCTGACTCTGGGTTAAAGTACAAAAACAAATCGTTCTGACCACATTCACCGTGACCAGCGCATATCTCACCGTTGTGCATTAAGCAAGCCCGTTGGCATTCAATACCGGTTACACCGGGTGGGCAGACACATTGACCTTCGCGGTCACAAGTTCCTGCTTGGCAGTTAAGACAATTGATAATGCGTTCCAGTTCAGGCGCTGGTATTCTACGCCTTAACTCGAGCTCTTGTTCTTGAAAATTAGAAGCCAATAGAGAGATATCTTCCATGGTATCGGTGTAGGTCTTTATCAAATTAAGACATCCAGAGTCCATGTTGGTTCTCAAATCATCAGAGCACCAATCCGAACAGGCATTGAGAGCATCAGGGTCGTTCGGGTACCAGTGGTCTTTACAACCAGAACATTTTATGGAAGCGTTTAGAGTGTCCATACCGAATCGGTTAAGGTCACATACACATAGATGGTCATCTTCTGTGTTAAACGCGTGAGGGTTACAATTCCCATGTCCGTTGCATGTTGTCGCCACACATTGTTGAGAGCAATGCTTTTCTGTTGGGGTTGCTGTCCATTGTAGCTTCGGGTAAAGGTCTGGCATGCATTGTGCACAATATGTTTCTGGGTTGGTTCCTTCGTCGCATTTACACGTTGGTAACTTATCTGGTTCCTCTGGGTCAGGGTCGTACTCGCACTGGCCTCTACCCCAACAACCGAACCCTGGCTGTCCTGAAAATGGGTAGATGTCTATGTTTCTATCGTCGTGCCACATGTATTCTGCGGAAGGGTTACAATATACATTACATGCTTCTTGTGTATCTTGCATGGTAGGAGGGGGAAACCAGTTCTTCTGGCATTCCAAACACCTTGGACCGTCGTAGTATCCCAAGTCCGGTTTAATTTCTGGGTTCCAGTTGAACTCGAATCGAAAGTAGTAGCCATCGATAGGTTCGTAGTTAATTGGGTCAGTGTTTGGTATGGCAAGTGGTGTCATCTCGAAATAGTTGGCGAGTGCTGTAGCTTCTACCTCATCAAACTCTCCCAGTTGTATATTACCTTCCTGTATTACTGTTTTGATAGTAATAGGAAAGTCAGGTGTGGCTCCGTACCCTGCTGTTCCGTCGGATATATTGAGCACCATACCTTCGAATAGTGTGTACACGTCGGAATCTATTTCTACATAGTGAGCTGGCGATGCAAACTTGTAAGTATCCGGCACGTAGTGGTCGTGTATGTTGGTGAAAATTCTAATATCTTTAAGCGTTGGAACGATGTCCGCTTGTAGACCACCATTATGACATATACATTCACCGGTGTAATCGTCACACTCTCCATGACCAAAACAGGTGTATATTTCGTTACAATCGCAACGACGTCCATACCAATTATCTGCTTGTTCGTCTCCCGATGAACAAGTGCATTCTACGTTATCTTTATCCGCGTTAATGTGACATTTACCGTGTCCAGAACAAGGGACCTGAACGGTAGGTTTCCTAGGACATTCCCATTGGCAAGCTGGAGAACCCGTGGCTATGTAGGTGGCATCACACGCACAGAATGCGTGGTCGTATTCGGTTCCGTTAAATTCTATTTTTTGTGTAACACCATCATAATAACAACTACCATGTCCGAAACAGGCTTCACCCTCGAATGTAACAGGGTTGATACCCGGGCAGATAACATCGCACTCTGGCTCGCTCCAGAATCCTTCTTTACAGAAACATTTTGGTTGGTTGTTTACTATCTCGCATATAGCATTCTCCCCACATATTGGGTCGCCGTTCTCATCGATACAAGCCTCTACGCATTGAATACCTTCTTCGTTGTCGAAATAGCCGTCTGTACATACACATTCACCTTCTGCGTCACAATTTCCGTGACCGTTACAAGCGTTACAAATGCCATCATAAGACAAATCTATTTGGTTACAATCCATGATGGAGCCATGGGGTAAACATACTTTGTTACATTGTTGCGCAGGGCCCGGGGTTATTTGCGCGTCCGTATGACCAGGACGTGTGTAGTTATAAGCCGCTAGACGGGTACCATCACAGTCTCCCATGCAATCATCATCACCGAATCCGTTGGCGTAACATTTATTACATAAGAATCCTGTCCAGCGTTTTTCAGGGCCTTTTGCGCATCTACATCCGTATAGGGACACAACATCGTCTTTGATGGCGCTGCTGTAGCGTGTCAATACACTGAAATGTTGACAGTCATGCTCCTCACAGTAATCACCTTTAAAGAGACCCTGAGACACGGAGCAGTCGCAAATCTGAGTAGTTTTATTGTAAGTACCACCGCGCATACATGGGTCAATAATATCATTGACCTCGTTTATGCCTCTTTGGGCCAGCCATGCTGCTATTAGCACGGATACTATGGCAGCAGCAAGAGCACATGCGTATAATGGTATAATCTTGAATCCTCCTTGTCCACCCGACGGCATGTGTAATTATTAAAATATGTGATGGGTTTATACTGTATATAGAATAAGTCTAGAATATCCGGTTCGTTCTATATAAGGGTTTGGATTCTAAATTAAACATGTCAAGAATAGAAGTTCCTAGGTGTGGAACTGCGTTGAAAGCATTATCCGCCCTCTTTAGGTCTGATAGATTCGACGAACATGACATCGCGAACGCTTCCGCTACATTATCTCAGAAAGGTCAACCGGTCGCTGAACAAACGTTGGTAGCGCAACTCAAGTATATGCTCAATGAGTGGGGAATTGGGTTTGATAGTTGTGTAGAGAAAGACTCTCTTGGGAGTTCAACCTGGATGTATGACTCTATGACCTTTCTAACCCGTAACCCTTGTATAATTGGTTTTATGGTTCAACACAAGGATACAGAATGGCGCGCTGTAAAACGCATAGAACATACATGGGATTGGCAATTGAATGGTATGGAATGGGAACGTATTGAACGTCACCATATCATTAACAAACTAATGCAATTCAATTGTCCTATATTTTTAGTATGGAAGCAATGGGTACCTTTGAATCAGTGGATTAAAGATTCCCGCCCATTCTATGTGCGTAGTACCGACACAGAGCAGAGCTGTCGATGGGAATACGAACCCACGTCGTGCTGGATGCCGCAGAAGATGGTGTACCAGGGTAAAGATAGAGAAATTGCGAAAGTATTGAAAAAGTGGTCTTCACCTTGTCTAATATCCAATGCTAAACAGTTTCTTATGTTGGCACCGGGACCCTCGGGGTGGGAATCGGAACAAGTCATGGAGTTTGACGGACTACCGTTGGGAACAGTTTCAGACCGTCTAGCTGGTCTTATACAGCAGCAAATCGAAGCACATATCAACAAACACCCGACACAGAAAAAAGAAATCATGCCTTACCTCTCTCACGCGTTGATGAGCGTGGCAAACAAGTTTGGAATTAAGATTAATCATAAGCAAATTTCAGCGTTCCAAATGGACGGTGATGACGTTTCCAAGTTGAGAGCATATGAAGAAGCTTTGAACAAGATTAGCTAAGGATTCGCTTCGAATATGTGAGAGTATATCTAACATCATTAACTATATTAAAAAATGGGTAACAAAGCTTCTAAAGTCACATCAGTCGCACCGGTCAGAACTCGCCGAATCGATGCCTTGAGTTTAATGAATGCCAGCAAGGCCGAACGCCTAAACATTATTAAACGAAGAATGAGTTCGGATACTTCGAACAGGAAACCACGTACCTTTCTCAAGCCCCCTAAAGAAGTACAGATACTTGGACCTCCCAAACCTTTGACCGTTGCGGAAGACAAACTGTTCCCTAAAGAGGTACATTCTTCCGAATATTCTAAAACTCTCAACAAGCTGACACGCCAAGAGTCGTGGTGGGGCAAATACCAACATAACCACGTTGACCTCCCATTCAAAGGCTTCGTTCCAGGCTATGTTATGGACTTGGAAACGTGCTACACCAACGATGCCGGATTCAATATTAACAAGATGAAGTCTTACATCATGCAAATCGGTGCGTGCCCCATCGGTAAACCCGGGGAGAACTTTGATATTTGCTGTCTTCTTCCAGAGCGTTCAACGCTCGACCACAGCCTCATCATATGCCCTACGTCATGGGACCAGTTTAAAGCTACTTTAAATCGTTTGGAACAGACACCGGCTTCCACGGTAGGTGGGTATAAGAAATGCATCGGCAAACACGGTAAGTCGAATGACTGGTTCGTGGAGTGTTATAAAGCTTCCTGGCATTTTTGGAGAGAGAATAAGATAAGTGTGTTCAAGGACCCTGTGGCTGAGATAGCCAAATGGAAGAATAAATACAGGAGACCGTACCCTCTTCTATTCCCTATTGAAGAGTCGTTGAAGTTTTTCATTGAGTATTGTAAGGACGCGCCCGTGTGGTATGCTCACAACGGTCACGGGTTTGATTATATTATCATGGAAAAATGGTTTCGAGTCTTTGGTCTCAATCAGACCTTGGATTGTAAAGTATACAAACCCAGGTCAACTACTGCTATGCAATACTTGAGAAACAGACGGGAAGGTCCCAAATACGACTGTTACACAGTGGATGGTGTAAATATTGGCAAGTCGCCATGGCCCAGAACTGGTTCCATTATCAAAGGATACGATACCATGAAGATGTTTAAAAGCCATGAATGGTCTCGCTACAACACCAAGAAAAGTGCTGGTGCTCCGCGTAAATCGCAGGGGATAGGCAAGCGAACCATTATACAGACAGAGTTGGGAGGCCCAAGCAAGACGGTGTACCATTGGGCCGATGGTTCGAAGACTAGCACAGCATTCTCTTACAAACAGCAAGATTTGATTGAAGAAGAAGGTATGCGTGGCAACGACCCAAGTGCTCACACCGCGTTGGCGGATTGTTTAACACTGAGAGAACTAATCTACCGCATATTTGACAGTAGAGTGCGTGGTATTTCGAAAGCAGACGATAGACTAGCCATGTTTGAGGCATTACGTGGCGCTCGCAGTGAAGGGTTTAAACATTGTCCCAACACTGACGAGGAGGTACTGCTTAAGACCTTAAGAGAGTTGGGTATAAATTGACTAATATGTTTATTAATGACAGAACCTCATATGTTTTTATTAAACCCTGTACACTCACACTTTGATTCATTACCTAAATTCTTTACCTATTATTATGTATTGAACTGGATGGGAGAGTTAGAAGCAGTAAAGAATCTAATGACATCACCAGGACAGATTACAAAATGGTATTATTTTAATAAATGGAAAACTATTCGTAATTAGGAAAGTAATAATGTATATGTTCCGCACCTACATCCGGCTTTACATCCTTGGCTTTAAAAATACAAGAAAGGCTATGACCTCCTTCCGTTGTTTCGTACGTGCTTGGTGGGCGTATCTTGCTCTTGATAGTAATCGTTTTTGTACTGGTAGGCACCCATAGCTCTACCACTACTCCGCCCATGGTATCCACATATTCAAAGGTGCCTGTAGTAGCCTGTGGATGGCCCTTTACAACCACTTGCATGTCCGGCTTCCAAAATCGTTTAGGAGCAGTTTCTAATCGTATTTTTTCTTTTTCCACCCATTCGTCATTATCGCCAAATGCATGCCAACTAAACAATAAAAGTCGCTTGTCGTGCGTCAACTTTGGAACAACTCCCCACCTGTAGAAAGGATTACCACCGGGAAAAGGCTCCATACCGAATGCTATAGACATACCCAAATCAAAGAATTTCCATTCGTTGTTAACTACAGCCATGTTCATTAAATGACAGTCTCTGTGGAAGAATCCCCATTCATTTCCAACACGAGCCAACTCTTCTACTATTTCTTTCTTCCATCGACGAGTTGTATCGTTGTCTCCTCGTTGCTCCATTAGTTGTTCGTAGATAGTACAGTCTATACGTTCTAAACCCATACACATGGACGGGCATGCCATACCATTGTTAAATGCGATAGCCTTCAACCACAATGGCTTGATGACTTTTGGTGTTAGACCCTCTTCAATGTACTTATCGTAGATTTTACAATGGATTTTGTATTCTTGAAAAAGTTGCATTTGTTTCTCTGGCGAATCGCCCATTGGAGATTTGATAGCGCAGATGGTTCCATCCGGTTGATGGTAATCTGACCACACGTGGCTATATGTTCCTGTGGTATGTGTACTAGCATTTATAATACCTGTAGGGTTATTCAACCAAGATTTGACATGGTTGCTAGGTCGGCACGGTACCGATATTATTTCTACATTCTTCCACCATTCGTAATATTCTTCCTGTATCCCCTTTGTAATTTCTGAGACAATGGATGCCATTGGCTTTATATTATCAATGTTTATATTCAAATACACGAATATGTTTAGAGTATAAGAAGGGTTGCTCCAACAATAAATGCTCTGGTTTTTTATCGGTTTCATATTTGGTTTATTCGTAGCACAAGAATCCCCCCAATTTCCCAATATAAGACGCAATGCCCGAAAGGGTGGGCGTTTCGTTTACGATTTAATTACGACTGAAGCTAAGGAGTTTGTGGAAAGTCGAACAGACAACTCCGGCTACGTGCGTTCGAAGAGCGAATGATACTATAAGTAGAATATAAAATCTGTTACAATGGAATTCCTAGATTCACCTAGAACAAGAGAAAGGAGATATCGTGTAAATAGAACTTCAAGAGGAAACCCACTAAACATGCCCCGCAACTTACCGTTGATGACCGGGCATAGGTCCGTATATGTACAAGAGATGCCTGTGGGGTTACAGGTGTTCAATCGTATACATTCCGCTATTGCTAGCGCCGAACGCCGTCTGTTAATGACACCGGACGAAGATGTAAACCAATCACATACCCCCCATCCTATAACCATGTTTGGCCAGGCAGAAAACCCACAACAACCACAGGCGAATAATCCTGGAATGTATGGGCTATTGCCCAGAACTCAAGCCCCGTTAGAGTTTGAGTGTGGGGTTTGTTTTGAAAAGATATGTAAGGGACAGCCACAACAGTTATTGAACTGTGGACATAAATTCTGTGGCACTTGTTTCGACAGATGGCACGCTCAATCTGGTAATACGACGTGCCCATCATGTAGGACACCTGTACATACTAGTAGCATGGGCAACCAACCAATGGGTCAGATGACTGGCAGAGGACGTCATACGCCTATTCGTATTCAAACAAGTAGTAGATTCAGTGGTTCACAGGGGATGACACCGCAACAACAAGCTATGGCTATGTTTATGCGAAATACACGTTTCTAAGACAATAAAAATTCTTCTAACTTAACTATATCGATACCATTTTTAACACTCTTAATATGCATACCTGTGTCAAATACAGCCTCATCATTATGCTTACAGAACAGCAACACTACTTTCCACCATCTACATATCGTAAATAGCGTAATATCATTTACCAGTACGACCCTCAAACTGGTCTGTTGCTTTTTACACCACATACCCCATATCCTATGTACGTGGTTACTCTTGCACGATTTCTTAGCATCTTCTACGCATAAAATATTAGCTATAGTCTTGCCTAATGCGTATGTATCGACCCATTTGTTCTTGATGTCGTCCCCGATATCAGGCCGGTTTAAATACATTTGCTCTAGTGTGTTTTTAGAGGGCATGTAATCTCTGGTTCCTTTGCACGTGGTCGTTGATGCCGCTGTACAGTTGTCAATATCTACCAATACAGGAATTCCGTTACGCATACAAATGTTCTCCAATTTGATATCACGATGAACCAATTCATGCTGATGAAGAAAGTTTACCGCTTCCATAATTTGGTTAAGAATGTTGTCTCTCTCGTTAGCGGTCCAAACGCCTTTCCTACGTACCCAGTCTACCAAATCACACTCGCACAGAGGGTATACAAACGCGGTAGCGTTCGCAGTTTCCAAAATGCGTGTCGGTAGAAGTACGTACGTTGAAGAGTTTTCTATTTTCTTAGATAACATTTTAATATTCATCTCCGTTTTAAACCCTTTCCTATGTCTATTGTTCAGTATTAGTTTACAAAACGAACCCTCCAATTTAAACGGGAAACCATTTGGGCCTGCTCTTGACATCATCGGCTCGAACGGGCCCAACCCTTTTTTATCAGTCAATGATATCATTTCAGCCTCCGCATTGCTCCAAGTGCGTTTAATATATACATTAGAGCTCTTCGTGTATTGACAACAGTTTCCCATTGTTTGGTTTTGGCTCCTCATTTATAGTTGGTTCTTTAATCAAAGCCACGGATGCTATAGGAAATAAATCTATTAAATTGCACAGAACGATGAGTCTCCAAAAATTATCAAAGTGGTTCTTGTTGACACCGTACATGTTGGCGAAGACCGAACCCCACTCCGAACTAATTACTCCTGCGAGATTTGATATAGACATCAACGTTGCGTATAGAGAACCTTCCACGCCGTCTGGGCATATCTTGGCAGCCAATACGACAGAAGGCAGCAGGATAAATTGACCCAATAGACTGAGGATGATTGAATCTCCCATCGCCAATACCATATTGGATATACCAATCGATTCGTTGAAACCGGTAACTATACTCACATACGACCACTTTAGAACCCATGCGATGGCCAACACAACAAAGAATATTTTTCGAAACGACACTCGTGCCAAATATTTTTTGTATATGATTGTTCCTATAATGGAAGTGACGTAAGATGTCACATCTAAGATACTAAATTGCATCGCTGTAAACTTTAACACATTCTCGAAATAGTATGATGTTACAGCTCCAAACCCTGGTGTAACCGAAACGATGAACAAAAATAGCGCAGGTTTCCATATATTTGGAGACTTGAATGCCCTGCCCAACGTCTTAAATGTATCAGAAGCCGGTGCGCGCTTTTTTACTTTGTCCTCGTTGATAGCTAGAAACATGATGCTGATTAATAGGGGAAAGATGCCCGTTACAATCTGTATCAACTCTGCTCCAATGGCATCATATGCGACACCACCCGTTAGAGAAGCCAACAGTCCACCACACGCTCTTAACCCCCAACACCAAGATTGTATGGACCCGGTGTCCTCTTCTGATTCATTTCTCGCGTGTGTTACCAGTATAGAATCACAAACAACGTCGGCAACGCATGTGCCAAAGCTTGATAGAAACATACAGAAGCATACCATTTCCATATTGTCAGCATACCAGGGTAATACCCAATAAGATAAGGTGGTCATCCAGCACCCCAACATTACATATGGACGTCTTCGATATCCAAATATTGGGTAGGTATCCGAAATGAATCCATAGACCGGTTTCAAACACCATGGAATCCCTGCCAAACCTCCCATAGCCATTAGCTGTGCTGGTGATAGCTTTACTTTTTCTATCAACCAGAACCGCATAGCTACACTGGGAAACTGAAATACGAACCCCAGCATCAGGTAAAAAGATAATAAAATATGCTTCTGATATTTATCAAACATTATAGAGACAATACTTACTATGTATAGTGGGGATTTCGACCCGTCCTGGATTCATAGGATAGTTGATTGGAGCATTGTCGATTTCCAAAATAAATAAAGTATATATAAGCCATGAATACAATCATTAATATGCGAGCGTTAATTGTATATGTGATTGCCTCATGCTGTTTAGCTTATGTTTCAGGACTTGGTGTTCCCGGCGAATACTATCCAAAGGTTCAATGGACTGACCCTGGAACAACAGGCCAAACAGCAGCGGACTTAGATGAAGTCTTGGGCTTTAATTTAACGCATTTGGCCCCATGGCGTAAAATTTTACGACATGACCAGATTACTAATCTTCATAGACCTTATGGGCTCCACCCATTTGAGCGTGCCTCTCCAATTTGGAAATTGAAGGCAGACTCTGACGGTGGTTTCCAAGAAGGCGCAGATGGAGAAATGTCATGGACGGACGGGAGAGACCCTACCCCTTTCCCCGGTCGTTGTATTGACTTAGAAGATAGAGGAGTGACTACGTATTACCGCCATACCCTTCCAAACGGTGAATGGTTACCGACACAGAACCCATATGAGCGTCCGAACGCTACTGTTCAGATTCGTAACGAACACGTGTACTGGGTTTCTCGTACCGACGGTAGTATTGTTTGGGACTTGGGTAACGATGCCAGTGGTAATGAGATTACACCAGCGGGTTACGTACGTCCATTGTGGGAAGGTGAACCACCAGTGTGTGAAGTAGAAACAAATTTACTTGTTTACTCTACCGAAAACAATCAAAACTTGAATGGTGGTGGACCAATTCCAGGTTTCTATTCCGACGCGTGGGATTGGGACTTTGATAACAATGGTTTCCCAGAGACACGTAAAGGTGGTGAAGGTTGTCAAACCTGGTGGGATGGACGTGGAGGCTTCAACAATGAATGGAATCAGTGTGAATCTGGTGTATGTAGAGATTACGCTGTGTATCAGAAAACTTCTATTTGGTTTGTAGCTCCAGCAGATGGAGGTTACTCGCCAATGCGTCCAGCCGATGCCAACACCGAACTTAATATGGGTAAGAAATGTCAAATATCTTCGAACACACACGCATGTAAAGGTCCAGGAGGGGTAGAAGATAATACATGTCACGCAATTGGAAAGGGAGGAGAAGATGATGGCGCTACTTGTGAGTCCACCGTTTCCGAAACTTCTGACGGCCCAATCATTGATATGGTAATCAAGGGTGGTGAACCAACGGGTTCATATGCCTTGGTAGGTTGGTTCGCTAGCAAAGAAGACTGTATGAACGTTATGGCTTCCGATACCGCTTATGACAAATGGAGAGTTTTCTCTTATGGTTACGGAGGTAAATGTAATTCGGATGGTGACTGTAAATGTTATGCCATGTGGGATATCAATGTATTGAGCCCAACCGGTGATGTTCTCAGCGGTGCTTACTACTACGGTGGTTGTTCTGCGTCCACACAAGGTGCCGCTTACGCAGATGGTTCAGATTGTGCTACCGATGGTTACAACACATACGAATTAGACCGCAATAGAAAGATGTGTGAATATAGACTTGGTACATGTCTCCAAGGTCAAGGTTGTGGCGACAACGATGGTTGCTTAGACTCTCAATGTATTCAATTCAAATCCGTATACGATACAGGTACAAACGGTCACTGTGCTGTTAGTTCCTTAGGAAAATTGTGCGCTGGTAAGATGGGAGAAGTTTGCTTAGAAGACTCTGACTGCGCTTCTAACAACTGTGGTTTCATCGCCGGAAAGAAAGTATGTCTTGGTGACTACGGTGACCCATGTGAGGCCGCGTCTCAGTGTGGTCAATTCGCTCGTTGTAAAGGAAATGTATGTTGCCGTGATGTAGACGAAACCAACCCTGCTGTACCAGCAGGTGAACACTTGTTCCAATGTATGCCTGGGTCCGGTTATGCTGGTATTTGTGAACCAGGTGCGGACTACGTTTCTGGGTTCGGTTGTAAACGCCTTGGTTGTAATTTAGCAGCCGATAGAGTTATACAAGGTGAACGCAATGGTTTGGTATCTCATATCGAACCATCGTACTGTGATGTGTTCTATGGTGATTATGACCCAGACGCTGTGTCCGTATTACCAAACGAGGTTGTAAAGAAACTAACCTACGACGTAGCGCTTGGTTCTTCTTATGACGTGTTGGCTTACGGTGATGTAGTTCAACAGAAAGAATCATATGGTAAAGTAATAGAAAACTCAGAAGAAGGTGTTGGTAGTCTTACATGGGGAATACCAGTAGAAGGTTACTACTGTGGTGGTTCAAACTGGGCCACCGACGCCGCTAACGAGTATTCTTTCAATGGCGCAGCAGCTTGTAAAAATAAATGTGCTGCCACATCTGGTTGTACTGGTTATACCGTTCACTCTATGAGCGGTAGTGGTATCTACACCAAATGTATTGTCTGTACCTCTACAGACATTGCTTTGGACAGTGCTCTCCCGTCGTCAACTGGATACATGTTCACGCGTTATTATCGACCAATTACTACCATAGTAAAGGTGAAAATTGATACGGGTGTCTTTACTAATGGTATTGCTTCGATTAAAGGAAATGCTAGAAATATTATTGGAATTGAATCTATCAAAACCTCCATTAAAGACACGTCTACCGCGACAACAACGTGTCCGAATAGCCCAGCAATTTACACAGGAAGTGCGCATGTTGGTATTTTACCAACGGACATAACCTTCCAAAGTCGAATGCGTACTGGTCAGGCATCGCAACAATTTTTCGCTACGACTAATCCCGACTACGCAACCGGTGTAAAAATAGGAACGTATGGCTCGTGCGCTAGATGGCCTTCAACAGCCGACCAGGCGTCTGCTTACACTGCTTATTCGCATAAACATTTTACATGGCCTCAAGAAGCTGTAGACGGAGCGGGACAGCGGGCTTTTTACGACAAGAAACAATGTTTAGATAAGATTATGTCGAAAGACAATATGGAAATCGGTGAATGTGGTACACTATGGGGTGACCGTAAAGAAGCCGTCGAATGGCTTGGTGGTATCAACGAAGGTACCGGTCAATTAGAAATTAACCCAGACGACGAGTCCATGTACAGATACCAATTGTCTCAGTGTGATTACAAGATTAATTGTGGTATTGAGGGATGTATTCGAGATACGAATAAAGCTGAACTACCTAACTTGGTAGCAACCAAAGCTCAGTGCTTTAGAGGTGGAGGCGATGCATATGTTTCGTTGACACCGTACTTGCCACAAACCGACACACCTTCCGAAGCAGGTAAGACCGCAGCACTTAGAGCGTGTCAATCGATGTCTCAGTCCGAATTCAACGGCAGAGCAACCCACATTCTTTTCGCGTGGGGTTTGCCATGTGCCTCAGGAGAAGGAAACTGTGACAACTACCCTGATATGTGGATTAACAGCGATTCTAAGAGTTCATTCAATTGCGAGACCTCCGTATCCGGAGAAGACGAAGCGCGCGGTGCTTGTGACTGTTACGAAGCGGCCGCCAATCCTATTGCGGTAACGAGCGGAGCCAATTGCGCAGATTCTGGTTACACACCAGCTGCTAACTTGAGAGAATGTACCGCTATCATCAATGGTCTTAGTGCCTCCCCGTACAACCAGGATAGTGCTGCTTCTACTGACTCTAGCGCTGCCTATCCACCAGGATGTTATTGGTATGGCAGTGGTAATGCTGCTTATTTCAACGACGGGACAGGAAGCTGTAGCACTGACAACCCATGTTTGTGTTTCTCAGACTCGGCAAAAGCGGTCAAGGCAGGGCCAAGTTGCTATGGTAACACGTACGCCGAAGATTACTCTAAATTTTTAATTCCTCGTATGCAATACCAAGTGCGCGAACCGCAACCATCGGCTGGTAAATGGAATTGTTTGGTTATCGACCCAGCTTACACTGGTGTAGACGACGAGAAAGTAAATCTATGTAACAGTCGCGATATCTACGGTTTAGCAGATGTCTATTCCCTCGCCGAATTGGACAAGGACAAGTTGCCATGGGGTAATCCTCACGACGGTACTGCCTCCAATTTCAACAGTAGGTCTAACAAGTACGACAAAACCGAAGGTTATTACTGCTCGCCGAAAGCGTTGGGACAGAATATCCAATACGCTTGTGATAAGTTTAATCCTTTCTGGGACCTTTATGAATTAGGCCGCGCTGTTCCAGATACCATCGAAGACAAAGGTAAAGTTTGTGGAGGTGGTGGCTCTCAGTACAAAGAAAAGATTTACATGAACAAACGATACAAAGGTATGGTAGACGATAACCCATCTCACCAGAAATGTATGTACACGAATGCGGATGGTGATAGCGTACAACGTACAGATTTTATGGAGGCACACAGTACCACATACTGTTTTTCCTTGGACCTGGCCGACTTCAGAGCACGTACCGATGTCGCCAATTTACAAGCATGTAAAGACGCATGTGCTGCCAATGATAATTGTAATGCAATTACCTATCTCAGCGCAGCAGCAACTTGGGACGCCGACAGTGCATCAAACACTGGAAGATGTGTCCAATGTACACAAAACACAGTGTTGTCGAACAACGGTGACACGTCATTCACCACGTACATCAAATATTCTCATAGTCAACCAATTTGCGAATTAGAGAAACACGTATGGACACCGGAAACATGTGCTTGGGTACAATTCCAAGCAAAGTCTGGTACATGGTCGAACGAGAATAAATTGGTTGTAAAGAACGAAGCAGGTGAAGAGATTTACAAAATTAGTGGTTTTGGTGTTGGTTTTTCGATGCCAACCCTCGTAAGTTGTGCTCAAGTTACCAATGGTGGTAGTGAATGTCTCAGCTCCTTCGGTTCGAACGGTGACACGTTAAACCATGACGATGGTTGTTATACGACTAGTTTGGGTTGCAATGCCAATTGTGGTACCACCGCACTTGCCTATTACGGAAGCGACGTATGTAATGCTGATTACAGCGATATTACTGCTTATCGAGTTAGAGCAGGAGCAAGACGAATGTGTTTACCAAGTGGTTACAATTATTACATTGAACAGCTTGATACCTATGGTAATGGTTGGGATAGTGCATCCGGCGCAGCTTTCTGCGTAGCCACTATTACAGAAGCAGGTGTAAAGACTGGACATATTGCTGTAACACAAAATCTGATACAGACCGCAACGGATAGTGGCGGCAACCCAGTATATGCACCATCGCAAGTAACGTCAGACTGTATGGAAGGAAATTCCGGCTGGAACACCGTAAACAATGGTAAGTTCCTTACACCAGGCACCAAAGCGCCAGACTCGTGTAGTAACTCTGACATTGACAACGAAGCACAATGTATCAAGAGTAGTGTCAATAAATGGACATCGTACAACAGAGAAGGTTTCATTGTAGACTCCGCAGCAGCTTGTAACCGTGTATGTCGTGAGAACAAACCGTGCCAGAACTTTGCATTCTCTGAGGATATATTGACTGGTAAAGCAAATACATTGACTTATGATTCCTACGGCCATAACGAACAGGGAGTATCTCCATGTGCGTTGGAAATGTCTAGTGCGCGTAAAGGTATTTACCGCGCATGGTGGAACGAAGCCAACCAGGGCGAACTAGCAGGCGATTGGAACTGGCAGAATCAAGAACAAGGGTTTGGTGAAGAGATTGTTCTAGATTTCTCCACTAAAGGTAACGATAACGTAGCACCGAACGATGCATACTGTAGTCAAGAACAAGCGCTCTGGGGTTATCCAGGTTCATTCATGGATTATCCAGCAGCTCGTAACGCAATGAAGGCGCATACTATGGCAGAATGTGCTGTAGCCACTGGTATGTTGGGCGGTACTCACTATACATTCGTTGGAGCAGAGAACAAGGTATCCGGAACGGGTAAAGATTATCATCTTCCACCTTTGGATGAAAATGGTAGAGTTCCACTTGGCGCAAAGTATGTAGCATGGCCTTCTAACACCGATTGTCCATATTATCCTGGCCCATTGTTGAAGGATGATGGTTCGTTGGACATGGAAACTTCGCATCCGTATTTCCTAGCAAATGGTGGAGGAACGGACCGGACTGACATCCAAGCTCACTACAAAGTCGGAGCGGGTATTTGCTTCTCCTACAATTGGTGGGGCAGTAATACAGCAGGGTCTGATTATGGACAAAAAGTGTCTCAACCAGATGCCGCTTCATGCGCTGCCCATTGTCGTTCGGTTTACGCAGACCCTAATGCTTATTACAGGGATTCGACGATTACCAATAATAACGTCGCCTATACTGGAGCAAAAGTATTTGCTATGATTAAAGGTACCACTACCGACAATTGTATCTGTTTCTCCGATTGTCAGAACGAAGCAGAAGCCATTAGTTGGGGTACATACGAAGTCTTGGCAGGTACAAATGATAGAATTACCAACTACATCGCGGATGGAACCTACGATTTGTACGAATTTGACACGCCGGTTTATGGTATTCAGCCAGCAGATGCGGACAACACAGAGAAATTCCCAAATGAATGTATTCAATGTTTCCCATCCTTCGATTTGGGTGGTAACGGTGGAGCTACTGCTCATCAGAATGCTAATCCAACTGGAATGTCCTTCTTACCATGGCCACCTGTTGG
>Ga0315315_10001852_pt1 | contig 19387 bp, 18 predicted proteins | sample M140m3416metaG_FD_203699 | JGI IMG/M metagenome (GOLD analysis project Ga0315315, IMG submission 203699) | Ammonia-oxidizing marine archaeal communities from Monterey Bay, California, United States - M1 40m 3416 | ecosystem: Environmental > Aquatic > Marine > Intertidal zone | place: USA... | reverse complement strand
AAAAAGCTGAAGCCTACCTGGCGGCTCGTGGCGCAAGGCTGGTAACTGCTGGTGGGGGACCTGACGGCAACGGATTTTATCATGCGATTTACGGAGGAGTGGAACCGTCCGGCTTCTCTTCAGAGAGTGCTCCCTGGGACGAATTCTTTGGTTCATGTCAATACGAACGGAGTGCCGTTACAAAGGTATTACATCGCGATCTGGATGTCGGAAGTGCCCCCATCAACTCCAGGTTGCTTCGTAATCGTCGTCGACTGAACATGTCGATCACCGATCGTATCTCCAACCAATCCTGGTGGTGGTTTGCGAGGTATGGACATCGGGATGCGCTGCAAATCGAAATGGTTGACCGCAGAAGCAACAATACAGTTGCAACCGGTCAAATCGTCGGATTGGATGTTTACATCCCCAAATGGGGTATGCGCGCCGCTGGTATTCGAGATGTCGCGGTGAAACAAAATGAACGACGGCAGGGCTACGCATTCTCACTGGTCGTGGAAGCCTGTCGCCAGTTGCGTGAACAGTCAATTCGACTTGTGGAAGTTCAGATAAATGAAGACAACACCGCAGCGATAGAATTGGCAACGAAGGCTCACTTTCAACCCGTCGCTGAACTAAAAACCTATCAACGTCAACTGGGCTCACCCGAAGCCTCACTAAGTCCTCACCTCGAACACTAGTCACACACTAACTAGCCAACAGACGGAATGAGGACATCACCGGGCGATATGGAAGATATCACGATCATGGCATTCGTTTCCGTTTTTTGTGGCAGTCGGCTGGGCAACAATCCTGAATTTGCAGATCAGGCACGTCAGATGGCCCAGGGACTGGTCAAAGCCGGACACACGATTGTCTATGGTGGGGGAAGTGTTGGAATCATGGGTGTGATTGCCGACACAGTACTTGAACTGGGTGGCAGCATTGTCGGAGTCATTCCAGACTGTCTGGCAACCACTGAACTGATGCACCCTGATGTCTCCGACATGCGGGTTGTTACCGATATGCATGCGCGTAAACGGCTAATGCACGATCTATCCGATGCCTATTGCGTTCTGCCTGGCGGTTATGGAACGATGGAAGAAGCATTTGAAGCCATCACATGGAATCAATTGCACATCCACCAGGGTCCAACCGGGGTCCTCAATTGTGCTGGTTGTTATGATTCACTGGAATCACTTTGCAACGGAATGGTCGACAACGGTTTCCTGAATCCGGCCTGCCGCAACCTCGTTCAATTCCGGCAAAGCGCCCACGAATTGCTGTGTTGGCTGGAAAATTCGCTGCACGAATCATGGCCCGCATGAATCATGTCACTGGTTTGCAGGAGCGATTATTTTTTTTGCAATCTCCTAGGATAAATGGAATACAAAGCCAGCGTCGGCAGTAGCAGAGGACCCAATTTTTAACAATCACCATTGCCTTTCGTGATAACCGGAGCAGCGGTTCTCAATCCGTGTAACGTAATCGTCGACTGTTGTGGCGATATTGAATACAGGCAAATGACCGTTAGGATTCGCCTCTCGGGTAAATCGCTGTTTGCGAAGAGACAAATGACACTTACCTCTGCAAATCCAGGTTAGGCTATACGAATGCCGTTTCGAAACGTTAAGCCCCTTGAGGCACTGGATTTTCTCAACGAGCTCATTACCAATTACCAACTCATATTGTGCTGAACAGAGAAGTCGGGGTGTCGAGGGCATTTGATTATGTTCCACTTGTCACTTCTAGCGTTGCAGCCCGACCCCCCCGTCTGATGCTTAATGGTACAATTTAATACGAACGACGCCCTCAAGCGTTTCCTAATTGACTCACAACTGATCAGCCTTCAAGACTGGGATGAGTCAGCTGCGATGTTCCGCGCCCGGAATGACGTGCAGGCAATTGTTGACAAACTGGCCGAAAAGGATGCAATCACTCCACTGCAGCGTAGTCGCATTCTGCGTGGTGAAGCTGAGAGCCTGATCCTGGGCAACTACAAATTGCTCTACCGAAATGGAGCTGGAAGTTTCGCTCGTGTCTTCCGCGCAGCAACGCGCGATGGCCTTCGGACTGTTGCACTGAAGCTACTCAGAAAACACTGGTCTCAGGATCCTGAAACAGTAAAGGGCTTTCATCGAGAAGCACGCATCTGCAAACGCTTCAAACACCCAAATATTGTGCCCATCCATGAAGTTTCCACAGATGGCAATCGGCACTTTATTACCATGGATTTTGTCGAGGGAGGAAACCTGAGAGATTTCCTTCGTGTCCGTGATCGTGTGACACCAGCTGAATCAGCACAATGCCTACATGATATTTGTTCAGGCCTGAGCTACGCGAACTCACTCGACACAACTCATCGTGACCTAAAGCTTACTAATGTCCTGATGAGTAGCGATGGCAATGCCAAGCTGGTGGACTTCGGACTGGCCGGAGCCGAGCTGCCAACGAAGTCATTCATCAGCGACGGCGTGCGCCGAGCCCTGGAATATGCGACGCTCGAGAAAGGCACCAACGCACCCAAGAATGATCCACGCAGTGATATCTTCTTCGCCGGAGCCATCCTTTATGAATTGTTGTCCGGCGAATCTCCGTGGGCTCGAACACGCGATCGCGACGAACGGAAGCAGTTGAGCCGATACACCCAAATTCGACCTCTGCATACGTTTCGCCCGGACCTGCCACAATCGATGCTCGACATTACCGAAAAGATGATGGAGATCAGTCCCAGCGAACGGTACCAGACAGCTGATGAAGTATGCAAAGACCTTGAGCAAGCACTGAAAGAGTTCGGCGTATGGGTAGAACGGCCTCAACCCACTTCAAGCGGTGATCGTCTTACACCACCCGTCAACTTTCATCTATTGGTGGTCGATACAATCGCAAACCGTAAGAATGCGTTGCAGGAGTACTTCAATAACAAGCACGGATTCCGCTTGTCATTTTGTGCGGAACCGGAAAACGCATTAGCTGAACTCAAAGGGCGCAAACCTCCATCCGGAATCCTGTTTTTGGCGGACACCACTCGAGACTCTGTCCTGAGTGTCTTTCCGGAAGCGCAAGCTTGGGGGCGTTCATTGAAGACACCGTGCCTTGCTGTGTTCTCGGCCGATGACGAAGATCTTATCCGGCAAACGATCACTTCCACCAAATTCGGAACAACGATGTTTCAACCAGCAACGTTGCGAGACATCCGACTGCACTTCGAAACAGTCGCTGCTCATGTCTAAAACAAGGCCGTTGCAAATTGCCCTGATTGATTGTGGTTGAACGCCTGATATTTTGTAACAGATCGTGACAACACAGTGCGGAAATCGATCGATTTCTAAAGAAATCAGGACTTAGAGCCACTGCCGGAAATGTAGCGTACACACCATTGCCCAGCAGTTGCTGTGGGTGGAACGCGGCCGGCGCCAAAATGAGGTTGCATTCCTGTCGGATGAACGCTCTCCGGAACAGTTGCCGTCGATTTGAACGTCGCATTGGTATTGCCTCCATCCATTCTTCCCCGCAGGTTTTGGCAATGAATCGTTCGATTCGTTGAAGGCGTGTTGCAGATCATCTCACCTGGCCGACAGACAAAGATACCTGCCCGACGCACTGGTATCGGAGCCATAGCAATTGGCAAAGGCAATATTAAAACATGTCCAGTCACTTTTTTGAGCGAGCACACACAACGGATGCTCGAGATCCAATAGTGGGTCGAACAGAGCACAAAACAGATTGAACAGACTGGCTTTCGGCTAAGGTTCAGACTTTATGGCTATCTCAAATTACAAGGGTTCGAATCGTCTGGAACCGGTTCCGGCCAATCTATGACATGCACTTTCTCCAAAACCAGGCAGCAATGCATTGATCAATCGACTTTTTCACTGACGACCGAGTAAGATCGCAGCAGAGAAAAAGGATGGCTCCGAACCGTGTCTTATATTTTGTGAATACGACGAAATTCGGGCAGCGGGTATTCGGAAATGGACAGACTTTGGGCTGCCTGAGCAAGCTCCTGCAACCGCAGCCAACCACGAGTGATCAATTCTGACTGCTCACGGACATACTGATGATCGAGTTCCCGAAGCGAACATGGCCCATCAACGTCAACCCTCTCGAAGCCCGGAGTATCAATGAACTGGGCAACAACAGGATTGCACACAAGGTGCCGTTCCTGAGCAGTCAACAACTCTCGAGACTCAATTTGCCCCGTTACAAAACGAAGGTACAAATCGCTTTCACGGATGGAAACAACCTCTTCGCCACAAACGTCGCATAGATATCCCTGATCACACGGGGCCATCGGCAGCACTCACTGGATAATTGCAAACTTCGACGACACCATGGACATCGGCTGACACTGAACGAGTCTGTCATCCGCGGGCAGACCACTGCCACCGTCCACCTTAATGAACCGTCTCATGATAACTATACGGGATCTTCAGTTCTCCTGGCCAGCCACTGAATTCAGATTACAAATCCCTTCCCTGGATGTCACGTCAGGCTCAGCTGTTGCCATCACCGGCCCCAGTGGTTCCGGGAAGACGACTCTCTTAAATATCATCGCGGGAATCCAGCCTGCCATTTCAGGGTCGGTCCGGATTCATAACGCAGAATTCATTCAGATGTCGGACAGCGAGCGGCGGACCTTCCGACTCCGGCAGATTGGCTTGGTATTTCAGAGCTTTGAGCTGATCGAATACCTCAGTGTGCTAGACAACGTTCTACTTCCCGCTCGCATCAATCCAGCTGTCGCATTAACAAACACTTTGCGAGATCGTGCTCGTCATCTACTGACACAAGTCGGATTGGAACGCGCCATGCCCCGATCAGTGACTCGACTTTCCCAGGGCGAACGACAGCGAGTCGCTATTTGTCGGGCATTGATTACGAACCCACCGCTTCTGCTGGCCGACGAACCGACCGGCAACCTGGATCCAGACAGTACCTTGCGAATTGTCAACATTCTGCTTAGACAGGTCCGTGAACACGGAACGACTCTGCTAATGGTCTCCCACGACCATACCCTATTGCCACATTTTGATTCGACAATCGATTTCAATACGCTCCAAAAGGCTGAGTCAGTAGTGGGAGGATTTAGTGCTGGCTAATGCTCTCTTTCTGGCGGTTCGCTCACTAATCTGGTATCGCGGTCGGTCGCTAACGATCATCCTGTGCCTTGCTACAACACTGTGGGTACCATTCACAGTGCAGATGCTCGTGGGCGAGTTCCAGGGTGATATTTTGGATCGGGCAAAATCGACTCCGCTGATTATCGGAGCTCGTGGCAGCCGTATCGACCTGGTACTCCATGGACTCTACTTCCAGTCGGCTCCGCCCGAACAACTCACAATGGAAGAAACGAACTATATTCGTGACACCGATTTCGCAACTGCCATTCCGCTTCATATTGAATTTCGGACACAGCCGATTGAACAGGCACCATCAGCACCGATTGTCGGCACAACTCCCGAATACTTTGACTTTCGGGAGCTGGAAATTGCTCAGGGAGACCCGCTGATCCGTCTGGGCGACTGTGTACTGGGCTCACATTTCGCTGAACAAAGTGGACTCAAGCTCGGCGACCATCTGTTGTCTGCTCCAGAGAATGCATTCAACCTGGCGGGAGCATATCCACTCAGCATGCAGGTCAGGGGGATACTGAAACCATCATGGTCCCCCGACGACGACGCCGTGTTTGTTGATATTCGCACAGCATGGGTCATCGAAGGAATCGGCCATGGGCATCAGACATTGTCAGCCGAATCGAAGGAACAACTAATCGCGTCAAGCGACACTGGTCCACTCAAAGCCAATGCTTCGGTTCTGCCGTATACTGAAATCACCGACGAGAACGAATCCTCATTCCATTTTCATGGGGACGAGGCAGATTTCCCGGTCTCAGAGATCATTGCAGTTCCAAAAGGTGCCGATGCGTTCGAAACAGAGCGATCGCAGACGCTGCTGCTGGCCCGGTACGCATCAATCCGGCAAGCAGAAGCGATCTGCGTGAAGCCACCACAAGTCGTCGATGAATTATTGAAGATGGTTTTCAGAATCGAACAGATCTTCCAGGTCGCAGCAATTCTGTCCGCTGTTGTAACCGCCGTCCTGTTAGGGCTTGTGATGTTTCTCAGTATTCGACTGCGAGCTCCGGAAATGAGCACCATGCAGCGAATTGGTAGCGCGAGAGGTACCACCGCACTGCTGATAGGCGTAGAAATCTTGCTAATGCTGGGAATCGCAACAGGACTGGCTCTGACCTCAGCAGCAGCAACCAGCCTTGTGACGGGAGACTGGCTGAGACATTTTCTGTTTTGACACACACCACGAAGGAGTCGGTTACCTTGAACTTGCGTAGACTGCGAACGCTGAAAGTGTCGTACCCTCACGCCTTAATGGTTGTTGTCTTTGTTGGTAGGTCCTGGCCAGATGAATAAAACTAACGTCGTTCAGAATTTGGAAAAAGCGGTACGTCGTTTGGATATTCTCATCGTTGGCTCCAACGCCAGGAGCCTCTATTCCAATCGTGGAGACCTCATCAAAGAGTTGGTGAGTAATGGACATAGTGTGGCTGCGGTGATCCCGGATTATGATTTCCTGACGGAAGTTGACAGCCTTGGCATCCCGGTGTTCACATACAGCATGCAGCGGACTGGTGTGAACCCCCTCAGCGATCTGTTCGCAATCAGGTCTTTGGTCAGTCTCTTCAGGCAGCACCGGCCTCAAATCGTGTTTAATTACGGGGTCAAGCCGGTGATTTACGGCGCGATAGCCGCCAAGCTGGCACGTGTGCCACACATTTACGGCATGATCACCGGCCTTGGTCATGCGTATACCACGCAGTCTCTCAAAACACGTATCCTCAGGCTGATCGTAACCCCGCTATACCAACTCGGCGTTTCCCTTACCCATCACGTTTTTTTTCAGAATCCAGATGATGAAGCAGAGTTTGTGCAAAGAAGGATTGTCAGGGATCGATCCAAAGCGACCCAAATTAATGGTTCCGGCGTTAATACGCGGGCGTTTCCTCAGAAGCCTCTCCCAGCCGGTGATGCCCTCTTTTTGTTCATCGGACGCCTGTTGACAGAAAAAGGCATTGCCGAATTCGTGGAAGCCGCTGCCGCGTTGAGGGTCCGATATCCAACAGCTCGATTTGTGGCGGTCGGTCCCCATGATCCGAATCTTCCTCATGCAGTCTGCGGTAACAAACTTGAGCAATGGCGCAAGGCAGGCGCTGTCGAGTTTGTGGGCGGTGTCAAGGACGTGCGAGCGTGGCTCGAACAGTGTACCGTTTTTGTATTGCCCTCGTATCGTGAGGGTACGCCACGATCGGTGCTGGAGGCAATGAGTGTCGGTCGCCCCGTTATCACATCTGATGCACCAGGCTGCCGTGAAACTGTCATCGACGGTGTCAATGGACTGTTAGTCCCACCTCGCGACCAGTACGCTCTGGCTGCTGCAATGGAACGGTTCCTCGCAGACCCGAACCTGATTGCCGGAATGGCCATCGAATCCCGGCGCATTGCGGAAGAAAAGTACGATGTTCGCAAAGTGAATCGAGTGATCCTCGAAACGATGAACCTGATTGGAAAGGCCAACCAGCCTGCAACCTGAGTCCTTCGCCCAAACTGATCTCCCGATTCTGACCTTTTCTATTCGCTGACACAGTTCTCAGAAATCGATCCGGTACCATTCAATCCACTCACAGGCAATCATAACATTTCACACTAACTCGACAGGACGTCGAATTCAGTTTTCAGGATCCATTCAGTGAGTCAAATTCGAACGTACCTTGTAACTGGTTGTGCTGGTTTTATTGCGTCGAAAGTGACGCAAATACTATTGGCACAGGGGGAGCATGTTGTCGGGATTGACAACATGAACGACTATTACGATGTGTCCCTGAAGCAGCATCGTCTCGATCGATTATCAGGAGACCACTTCGAATTTCGTGAAATGGACTTGGAGGATCGATCGGCGGTCGGCCTGCTGTTTCAGGAACACCGATTCGATGGCGTTCTCAATTTGGCGGCCAGAGCCGGTGTCCGTTACAGCATGGCAAACCCCCACGTTTACATGACGACAAATGCGATGGGCAGCCTCAACCTGCTGGAAGAGATGCGACAACACGAAGTCAAGAAGTATGTACTGGCATCGACTTCGTCGCTCTATGCCGGTCAGGAAATGCCGTTCGATGAAACACTTCCGGTGAACACTCCGATTTCATCATACGCCGCATCCAAGAAAGCGGCCGAACTCATGGCCTATTCGCATCATTTTCTTTATGAACTCGACATCTCAATCTGCCGATACTTTACGGTTTACGGCCCCGCCGGACGACCGGACATGTGCATCTTTCGATTCATCAAATGGATCGATGAAGGCATTCCGTTAGAGTTGTTTGGCGACGGCACTCAATCTCGCGACTTCACCTACGTCGACGATATCGCCCGCGGAACGATCGCAGCGTTGAAACCAGTGGGGTACGAAATCTTCAACCTTGGTGGCGGGAATAATCCCGTTTCACTGAATTGGATCATCGAGCAATTAGAATCTCTGCTGGCCAAGAAGGCCAAGGTGGTCCACAAGAATTTTCATAAAGCGGACATCAAGTCAACCTACGCCAAGATTGAAAAGGCGAAACAAATACTGGATTGGGCACCCGAAACGTCCCTTGGCGATGGACTGGAACAGTGTGTACGTTGGTATCGCGACAACAAACCCTGGTCCACAAGAATTGAGTTGCCATAGTTGTGAGCCGCTGATTACTATCTAAGTGCGTGCAAGGGCCTCATTGACGAGGATCTTACATATCGTTGCTATTGTGCCAGGCGTCTCCAAAGTCAGGTTGCGACTCTGATCGCAACTGGACCTGAATCATGCGATAAGCCAGCCAGATGCTGTTTCCGGACGGTTCCTTCATCACAAGTATTAATCCTGAATTTCCGATTCGCTTCAAAGCTAATTTTCAATGTCTCCAGAGCACACTGTTAACCAATCATCCACAGCAACTGCCTCCTCGTCCTGCCTGCTTGAGAAAATTCGAAACAAGAATGCTCAGGTTGGAGTTATTGGGCTTGGCTATGTTGGCCTTCCATTGATTAGTGCGTTTACCAATGCCGGATTTCGTTGTATTGGATATGACGTCGATCAGAAAAAGGTGGATGAATTAAATGCCGGTCGGAGTTACATCAAACATGTGGCATCGACAACAGTGTCCGACTGGATCGAAAAAGATCTGCTTGAACCGACAGCGGAAATGGAACGTCTCGACGAAGCGGATATCCTCATCATCTGCGTCCCCACACCTTTAAACGAAAGCCGCGATCCAGACCTGAAGTATGTCGAATCTACGGTGAAGGCCATTGCCGCAGTGTTGCGACCCGGTCAACTGGTCGTTCTTGAAAGTACAACCTACCCGACGACCACTCGCGATGTGCTGGTGCCGATTCTGGAGGGTAACGCGAACAAACTCGTATGCGGAGAGGACTATTTCGTAGCGTACAGCCCCGAACGCGAAGATCCTGGTAACCAGGATTTCACTGCTGCGGGCATCCCCAAGGTTGTGGGTGGATACGACACCACAAGTCTTGAACTCGCGGTCGAACTCTATTCGCAGGCGATTGTCCAGATCGTCCCTGTGGCAGGTACCGAAATTGCCGAAGCCTGTAAGATTCTGGAGAATACCTACCGTGCGGTGAACATTGCTCTGGTCAACGAGCTCAAAATCCTGTTCGACCGAATGGACATCGATATTTGGGATGTTGTTGACGCGGCTAAGACCAAGCCATTTGGTTTTCAGGCATTTTATCCCGGCCCTGGCCTCGGAGGTCATTGCATCCCGATCGATCCATTCTACCTGACCTGGCTGGCTCGCAGACACGGTATGAGCACACGCTTTATCGAACTGGCCGGCGAGGTCAATTCACGGATGCCGCGATACGTAATTGCCCAGTTGGCCGAATTCTTGAATGACAGTGGTAAGCCGATCAACGGGTCAAAAATCTGTTTGCTGGGCGTGGCCTACAAGAAGGATGTTGACGATCCTCGTGAGAGTCCTTCCTTCGAACTGATGGAACTTCTTTTGGCGCGTGGAGCGGAGTTGAGCTACAACGACCCGCACGTTCCGGAACTTCCGAAGATGAGACACCACGATCTTCCGCAGATGAGCAGCACTGAACTCACCTCGAAGTTTCTGGCTTCACAGGATTGCGTTTTGATCGCTACAGATCATTCGAAGTACGACTACAATTTCATTGTCGAGCATTCCCAAATGGTGTTGGACACACGAAACGCAACTCGGAACGTTTCGGCAGGACGGGACCGCATCTTCAAAGCGTAAGATGAAATCTGCTGCGGATTGCCGCTTTTCGTTGACAGTTCGTGCGCGGTTGAACAGAGCGCAGTATGGCACATTTCCTGATGACAGTTTCAACGCCCTACGAGATCCCATGACGGCCTCTTGCTCCCCGCCAGCCTGAAGTCAGACGATGGCATACCGGTACCGCTTTTCCGGGTCGTGGGATGACTTCTTCACTTCTGATGTATGATGTAAGAAATGTCGCAGCACTGTCACCGGGATTCTCCAGCATTTCCTGACGCAGGTTGTACTTTTGCTTATAGTTCGGTAGAAGACGGAGTGTTGAGTCTCAACGATATGCTGTGAAATCAGTACTGGAGAGATGGCAGAGTGGCCGAATGCGCATCATTGCTAATGATGTGTCCCTGGAAACGGGGACCGGGGGTTCGAATCCCCCTCTCTCCGCTCGACCGAATGCCTCTGAGTCATAAATCTATGGCTCAGAGGTTTTTTTAATTCTGAGGCGTCATCAGAGAATGCCGAGGGCGGATTCGTTCCGCGTGGGAACAAAATAACAGCCCCTCGAAATTCACACTGCTGGATTAGGCAAGCATGTCGTCACGGCAGAATCAGCGATCAACGAAATCAAAATTCCACCCGCAGTGAATTCAGCCGACGCAGATCAGCAGTGCCTTTGATGCGGCACCGGATTTGTTGGGTTCTGGAGATCAATCAGACGATGTTGAACGGTCTGCCACGCGTTTGCGTGCCGCCGTAAGAACATCATTCAGTTGCACGGGAATCCCATTGAGGCGTTTACTTTCGTGCGCGGCCTCCATGAAAGTAAAAAGCTCGATAGTCTCGTCTGGGCTAATCGGCAACTTTCGGGTCTTGTAGAACTTGGCAATCTCGGTGGCCACGCCTTCGTAGCCCATGTAACGTCCTTTAGGAACGACACCTTTGACTGGCGCGGCGTACCCGTACATGCCGGCCGGAGCTACTCCTTTGTCACCGAACACGAGTGCGCTGTATTTCACAGCTCCCTTGCGAATTCCACGATAGGTACCGATCTTCCCGTCTTTCCAAACGCCAGTCACCAACTCGGTTTCCGCGGAATGAGCCCTTGTTACGGTAACCGCACCAGGCCCCATGATCGTGTACAACGTCTCAATGCTGTGAATGGCATGCCAAAACAAGTCGGGATGATGCGACACAATTGGACAACCGCCATAGACACTGCACCCCCGCACTTTGCCCACCTCGGGATGCTCTCGCATGCCAATAAATCCCGGGCTGTATCGATGTTGTGAACATGAAAATAATGGCGTCTGGTGCTGTTCAGCAAACTGAAACATCTCGATGACATCGTCCAGTGATGCCGCCATTGGTCGACCAACATAGACAGGCTTCTTAGCCCGTAATGCTTGTTTCACCAGTTCGAGGTGAGCTCGGCCATCAAGCGACATTACCATCACCACATCCGACTCTGAAAGGACATCTACCACCGAATCTACGATGCGGACGCCTTGCTTGAGGAGATCCGGCCGCCATCGTGCGATATCCACAGCTGTTTGTTCCAGATCCGGACTTCCTCCCGGCCAGGCTGCGACGACGCGCAGTCCAACAAGATCGGGATTATCGGCGGGGGGTGCGTGGAACAACTGGGTAAATGCCAGCGCCTGATAACTATCGAAGCCAAGGATTCCCACACGCATCGGTTTGGCCGCCTGAGCCGAATTTGAGGTCAGAATTAAACCGACGATAATCACGGCAGCAAATCGGGCGAATGTTTTTCGTTGCATGGAAAGCTATTCCTCTGGGTGTGTTGGCCCATCGAAATTAAGGCGAGTTGGATGTTCAGTCATTCTCCAATGATCGTATCGATTTTACAGGACATGAAAAAGCTGTTCTGTGAAAATCTCGGTGAATTAAATCTCGGTTCAGGCAAACTCGGCCACCCTCTCACCCCAGCGGCGGATCGTCAGGAAGGAGACGCCGTTTTCTGACTGCCGCAGCGTCATCTGCACGAAGCCTGGAAAGCGCAACACGACCAGGGTGCTTCCCACACAACGTTACGGTCCACAATTTCACTGGCTTGTCAGCAAACGAAGACAGGCGATCGGAATATTCCGATCGCCTGCGTGCAGCCTCGTTAACCAAAATGTCAGCTACGGAAGGATCACGCTGTCGATTACGTGAATCACGCCGTTACTGGCTTCGATGTCTGTCGCAATAACGTTGGCACTGTCAATCAAAACTCCGCTGCCATTGACTTTGACTGATACGGATTTGCCGTTGGCAGTTTTTGCGGCAGCAACCTTCACAACATCACTGGCCAGTAGCTTTCCCGGGACAACATGGTAGGCGAGGATGGCAGCCAGCTGGTCTTTGTTCTCTGGCTTCAACAGATTGGCGATGGTCCCGTCCGGGAGTTTAGCGAAAGCATCATCAGTGGGCGCGAACACTGTAAATGGTCCGTCGCTTTTGAGCGTATCCACTAAACCAGCGGCACCGACTGCTGCTACGAGTGTCTTGAAGGAACCGGCTTCCACAGCGGTGTCGACGATGTCTTTCTCGGCAGGAATTAATACCGTATCGATCACGTGAATCACGCCGTTACTGGTTTCGATATCGGCCTTCACCACGTGTGCACCATCGACCGTGACGTGTCCATCGCTGACAATAATATCCACCTGTTGGCCCTGAACTGTTTCCGCGCCGCTCAGTTTCACCACATCTGACGCATAGACTTTACCGGGCACCACATGGTACGTGAGAATTGCCTGAAGCTTTGACTTATTTTCGGGCCTCAACAGACTCTCCACCGTTCCCCGGGGAAGTTTCGCGAAAGCAGAGTCGGTTGGAGCGAACACAGTGAAGGGTCCATCGCCTTTCAATGTGTTGACCAACCCGGCAGCCTGAACAGCAGCTACCAGCGTTTTGAATGAACCTGCAGAGACTGCGGTGTCAACGATATCTGCTTTTGCAGCGGCTGGTGCCGGCGCGGAATAAGCGGTTGTCGTGTACGTGGTACGTGACAGCTGACACGGAGTCTTTGAACCGATGAGGTTCAATTTACATGTCTTCCCGGCGTTGGCGGTGGATGCAAGCATAGCGGCAACCGTAAGTGCGATGAACGTTTTCATGGGTCTGTCCTCTTGTTGTGACTTGAAGTTTGACCAGGAGAGGCGTGAGCGCTGTTTCCTGGTGTTGTGATGCCGATGTTAGGTTTTAGTACCCACCAAACCATCGGCCACAAGAAAAGTTTGAAAGAGACTCAAGGCGATGCTGTAGCGAGTCAGGAACCGAACACAGGTTGTCGAGGAGCTGGACAAAATCATTGTCGCTTTCTGACGATTTGCTGTGCTGTGAACCTAAGTAATAAATCCGGAGGTAATCGATCTTGCCTGCGCGACATTCTTCTTAATGCGCACAAGCGCTCTTTGATGCCTGCCGATCAATTGCACACCGTTGTCCGAACAGTCGCTTGGACCACTACAGCCTCTTCCACTGAGGTGATCCGTCAGAACCCAGGCCGCTTGGCAATCCGGCTGTCGTGAGGAATCGCTGATCCCCCATCTGCATCTCCAGTTGTCGGCAGGCCTAAGTTTGATCCGGCTGCCTGGCAATGAACTTCACGGTGCTGCGGTATCTTCTCAGTGACCGAACTGTTGTGTGAACAGAAATCGAGTCACCGCCACCGGAGCAGAGTTGTTCCAATCAGGAACGCACCAATAGTGTGCGGTGCAGTCTGTTAACATACGAATCAATAACCGTGCCTGGTTCTGTTCAATCGTTGCTCTCGCCACTTTGTTCAAGGATGTCCATTCGTTGTGACAATTTCTCAGCCTCCGCTGAAATCGCTGCAAAGGCCCTGATGTCACCTTTCCGCTGCAGGTCACGAGCCTCAAGTCGGAGAGCCTGGTACTCCCGCTGCAATTTTTCCAGCGGACTCTTTTTCAACCACTTGAACATCGGGAATCCTTCGGTAGCGCCAATTCTGTTTGGGAAAGCGTTCACAGCCACCACCTGCTGACCATGCACTCATGATCCAGCAAACTTAAGTCTGTAAGATAGAATGGTACGTGGCCTCATTGCTGTAATTCGAGGTCCGGCATTTCAGCGAGGGCAAGTTGACGGACCTTGTTGAGTGCCCTGATTTGCAACTGACGGACTCTTTCTTTGCTGATTTTCAATTCCTCTCCTACTTCTCTCAGCGTTTGTCCTCCATCTTCGGAATCGAGCCCGTATCGCATCTTCACAATGGACATCTCACGTGGAGTCACAGACTGTGACATCAAATGCGTCAACCAAGCGACTGTCTGACTGTCTTCAATCTTCTGATCAGTGGTTTCGGATGCCTGCAGGGACCCCAAAAGGACGTCTGGATCTGTCACGACCTCCATGGCCTGCCGGCGTCGACCATTCTTATAAAGTCGATAGAAGTCACGCTGCACCGTATGAGTCGCATACGTGCTGAAACGAAAGCCACGACTGTAATCGAAACGGTCAACAGCCCTCATCAGACTGAGATTTCCATCGCTGATGAGTTCTCCCAGCGTTGTGAACTCGTTGACGAATCGACGTGCAATTGATACGACGAGCCTGAGGTTGGCCTGAATGATGTGATCTCGAATCCGGCGCGCATCGCCCAAATGCCTTTCGATTCGATCCATCACGTCGGCGTTGGGTTTTTCCAGATTCAGACGACTGCGGAGTGAATTTGCGCGATATTTTTCAAAGTTCATGCGTCGGAACAGATGGCGTTCTTCTTCCGGGTTCAGGAGAGCGACCTCCCACAGGTGGGCAAAATGAGCAGGGACGTCAGCCGGCGCCTTGAGGCGTCCGGACCGCAACGGTCTCTCGAGTTCGCCGCCATCAACAATGTCGATGTCCGCTCCAGTCTGGTCAAATTCGGCAGAGTGGATGTAGTTCAAATTGCTGTGCACGAGTCGTCTCGCACGATCGAGGTTCTCTGCCGATATCGGCTCCTTCGTCCCAGGAAGTGTACGCTCGCAATGGCCTGTCTGCCGAGTGGTGGTCTTCCTTAATCTTTTCTCGTGTTCGAATACCATTGCACTGCCTTCGCCAGCCTGTTCTCTCTGCATTTGCACCATCTTGTCGATCTCCCCATCGTTCAACCAAATGTTCGTAGACGTCATCACGACTTTGACCACCAAAGGGAAACGCGCGAACAAAAAAAAACGGGTTGCAAGAGTGTTTCACCACCACTGCAAGAAAATGCGGTCCGGGTGGATTCTTCCGTCGTTGTCCTGTGAAACGTCCGCCGTTGCCTGAGCACTATTGAATTTGTCATGACGGTTTTGAACAGGCATTCGCTAGGAAAATCCGCATCATGCGTAATGAGACTTCCAGCTATGACGCGGGCATTACGACTCGGCTTACTGTGCGTCCATCGGACTCTCTGCGTCATGACCTCTTTCCCTCCCTGATATCCTTCGTCGTCGCGTGATTGATTCCGAAGGGCATACAACCGCTAATCCGTGGGTATTCGACCGCCTCAGAACTCCCTGGAGCCTTGCGATTAAAGACAGCGAAGACCCTGCAAGCGGTGGCCAATCACACCTCGAAATATGTATCTGCCCTGCAATTCGGAGCTTCTGGCTCATGAAAAACATTCTTCACGCCTGGGTATTGTCGACGTCATCGCAGCAGGCTTCTCCGTTTGATGTCTGCCCGCCCAACCGTTCGTGTTCTGAGACTCGGAATAGCAATCGACGTCTCAGAAAATCTGCGAGTCGCCTCCGAAAAGCAAAACCCGCTGGTCAAATCGTTGATCGCGTCTAGGAATTCTGCGGCGGATAGGCTCATTCACATTCACTACCGTAACCGGAAAAAACAATGTCCGAAAACACTGACACGAAGACATGGCCTGAACTCGCGATTGGACTCTACGATCGACTCACAGAGAGAAATGCAGAAATCGCCTACGACTTTGACAACTTCGAAATTGGAATTCCCAGCAGCACCGAGGCGGATGCCCAACACGCTCAGTGGAAACTGCAGGGATCCATTCGTGTCACGACGCGAAGCGGAGCAGGCAATTGAGTCGTACTCGGTTTTTGTCTGTCAACGCAGACTTGACGATGACCGTCGGGAACGAGATCGTGAAAATTCGGGGAGATGCCGGGACGGTCACTCTGGAATTCCGGTGTTTCTCTGCGTTGTACAAGATACTCAGAGACACTGGCCACCTTGGCGCGGTTCGCAAACGACTTTCGGACTTTTCCGGACCGCTTGCAAACGTGGGCTTATCTATCATTATTCGGACGCCTTCAAAAAAGCTTATGACTCTCGGCAAGGACGGTCGCTCGGCATTGATGAAGCTGCTTGGATTTCCCAACACTCGCCTGCATTTGAGATGAGCGGCAACTCTGCCTCGCCGTCGGCTGCAGGCCCTCCACTCAACGCAATTCATTCCCGGATGGCTGGCCTGTGACCACTTGCAGAAACATTCTGATCACCGGAGGAACAGGCTACGTTGGTGGCCGGCTGATTCCGTTACTCCTGAATACTTTTCAGGAATTTAACGTGCGGTTGATGGCCCGCAAGCCCCAATACCTGCGGGCACGTGTCGGCAGAAATGTAGACATCGTTGAGGGCGACGTCACAAAACCTTCAACTCTGGATGCTGCCCTTGACGGTATCGACACAGCGTATTACCTGATTCATTCCATGGGCAGCGGTCAGGACTTCGAAGACGAAGATCGAATTGCTGCCCGCAATTTTGCCGCAGCAGCCAAAGCAAAAGGTGTCCGGCGTATTATCTACCTTGGAGGACTCGGTGAACGTGACGAGCATCTATCCAAGCATCTTCGCAGCCGCCACGAAGTTGGAACCGTCCTTAAGGAATCCGGCGCTGAAGTTATCGAATTTCGCGCCTCGATCATTATTGGATCCGGTAGCCTTTCGTTCGAACTGATTCGGGCCCTGGTCCGAAAACTTCCGGTAATGATTTGCCCCAAGTGGGTGTCGACCGCTGCTCAGCCCATCGCGATCGAAGATGTATTAGCGTACCTCATCGGCGCAGTCGATCTTGAATGTGGCGAAAGCCGGGTGTACGAGATCGGTGGTCCCGATCAGGTTTCCTATGGCGATCTGATGCGAGAATACGCCCGGCAGCGTGGCCTCAAAAGACTTATGATTTCCGTGCCATTTTTGTCTGCTCGTTTGTCGAGCCTCTGGTTAGGTCTGGTGACACCTGTCTACGCGACTATTGGTCGCAAGCTTGTCGAAAGTCTCAAGAACCCAACCATCGTAAAAGACAGTTCGGCACTGAAAGACTTCTCTTTGACCCCGATGTCGCTCGAAGCGGCAATTGGGCGGGCACTATCCAATGAAGACCAGGAATTTGTCTTGACGCGATGGCAGGATGCCGTTTCATCTTCGCAAGCTCCCAGGCGCTACGGAGGTGAACAGTTTGGTACCCGACTTGTTGACTGCCGCGCAACCTTCATCAATCTGCCTCCGGACAGAGTTTTCAAACCCATTCAGCGTATCGGCGGCAAAACCGGCTGGTACTACGGAAACATCCTGTGGCGAATCCGTGGTTTTATGGATTTACTCGTTGGCGGGCCAGGCCTGCGACGAGGCCGACGTCACCCCGTTGAACTCAAGACCGGGGACACGTTGGACTGCTGGCGTGTTGAAAAGATCGATCCTCCAAAAATGCTGCGTCTGTACGCCGAAATGCGACTACCGGGTCGAGCATGGCTGGAATTCGTTGTCACTCCGAAAGACCAGGGCTGCGAGATCACTCAAACCGCAATGTTCGATCCTGTAGGCTTATTCGGATTGTGTTATTGGTACTCCATCTGGCCACTGCATCAATTTATCTTTGCCGGGATGTTGCGCCGCATCGCGGAAGCTGCTTCAGCCGAGGGTTTGAAAAACCGGCCGTCAGGTGATTGAGTCGACGGCCTGATGCTCTTCCGGGTAAGGACTCGCGGAGCGAAGGCTATCGGCATCTGGACGGCCTGGCCACAACCTCAGCGTGACAACAAGGCGGGGTTATTAGCCTGCCCATCAAAGCCGTCCCCGTCGACCAGGCAACTTAAGTGTCAAACACATGAGCTGCCGTTTCGTTTTCTCATGGTCTTAATCAGCGTGTTGTCTACAACCACGCGTAACCGTTGATTTCGTCAGGCAAAACAGGGAGATAAGAAAATGAAGCGGCGATCCATGGCTCGAATAGGGTACATCATCGCAGCCGGAGCATCATTCGTGCTATCGGTTTCACTTTGGTTCACAGGCAATAAGGAGCAGGGAGCCTTCGTCGGACTTTGGGTGCCATCGATCCTGTCGTTGGGAACTTTGATGTTGATTGGAGGTCGAGATGAGTGACACCAGTATATTCATTTTTGGAATGCTCGTTTTTGGAGTTGCCATCTGTTCCAGCTTGCTGACTGTATTAGGTGGCGCCGTGACCCCAGTCGAACAGAACACCCCCCCCGAGTAGAACAAAACCGTTATCGACAACCGCGTTGTTGTGACAGGAAACAGTGAGCGCGATTTTGATAGTCAAACCTCTCTAAGAATCGCTTCCGCAGTGAGTCTGCCCGACTCCATGGCGCCGTTGATCGACCCGTTCGCTCGATAGTCTCCGCAGACGTACACGTTGTCTCGCAGCTTGGTGGTTTGTATGGGAGGATCAAAAGCGGGGGACGTTTGATTCGGCAGTGCGTAAGTAATTTGGTAAGTGCGAATGTGAGTCCACGAATCGACCGAGGGACCGAACCAACTTCTCAATTCGCCAGCGACAGCTTTGTGCAGCGTCTCGTCATTGGCTTTCGCATTCAAGACGGTTGCCGAGATCAGCGAGCGGCCTTCCGGTGCGTATGCTGGGGCAATGACGCTTGGCACACAGAGATTATTGACAAGTCCGGATCCTGTCCCGTTCAAGACTAACATACGCTGTTGCACAGGAGGCTCCGGAGCAGAAAAGTAGACGCAGTGAACAGATCGCGGCCGCTTCGTTAGCGAAATTTCCGGCAGTAGATTTACGGCCACCGGCTGTTCTGTTGCCACAACAACCTTGCTGCACGCAATCCGTTCGCCGGAATGTAAAATCACTCGATCGGCTGCTATCTCACT
>Ga0315315_10001851_pt1 | contig 19387 bp, 12 predicted proteins | sample M140m3416metaG_FD_203699 | JGI IMG/M metagenome (GOLD analysis project Ga0315315, IMG submission 203699) | Ammonia-oxidizing marine archaeal communities from Monterey Bay, California, United States - M1 40m 3416 | ecosystem: Environmental > Aquatic > Marine > Intertidal zone | place: USA... | reverse complement strand
CCGGTATTGTGCGACGGGAGAAACCCCGGGGGTAGCCGCCGACGCTTCCTACCCTTCTCCCCGCCTCCTTCCACATCCCCATCCTTCCCCTTCTTGAACACGGACACCCCGCCGCCTTTGAGCAAGGCGCGGGCGAATGCGAGCGCGTTTCGACGCTCGAGCATCTCACCCCGGTTCGGGGGTTCGGTTCGAGCCGAGTCCACGCCTTCGTCCTCGCGGATACGCCTCGACTCGGCGCCCGTCAGCGTCGCGTCCAGCGAACACGCCTCTGTCTGCGTGTCGTCGTCGTCGTTGTCGTCGTCCTGGGTGGGTAAGATGTCCGTGTCCTCCTCTTCGTCGTCCTCCTCGTCGACGACGACCGCGGGGCTCGGGCTCGGGCTCTTGTACCCCGGCGCCGACCTCGCGAGCGATATGCCCTTCGTCGCGAGCTTCATCGCGGCGGGTCGCTTTTCCGCCGGCCGAGGCGAAGAGGGTTTCTTGGAGGTCAACACGTCCACGATCCTGTGACCCGTTTCGTTGTTTTCTTTCCCTTCCACGAACCCGGCGACGTCGTCGTCCTCTTTCATGTCGTACCCGTCGGCGTCGAGGGACTCTTCGTCGTCTTCCTCGTCGTCGGGCGGGTCGGAGAGGAGCCGACCGAAGAAGTTCTCCGGGTCGATCGCGGGTGCGTCCGGTGACTTGGGCGGCCGGGTGTTACCCACGACGGACACGGGCGCCAACGAACGAACGATGGACTCGAGCTCCTCGTACGGAGCGTGGAGAGAGTAGGGCACCGCGCGGATGACAGCCGGCTCGTCGCCGTCGCGGAAGAAAAACTCATCTTCGACGGAATCTCCGCGCTCGCGCCCGTCATCCCCCGCGCCGGCTCCGCCTTCACCGACCAGGACGGAGGGCATGCCCTTCGCGCCCGTCGCGGCCCACCCCGTGGGAAGTATCCCGCACACCTTACGCCCGCTGTTCACGGCTCGCGCGGTGAGCATGTCGCGGGTCACGCGCTGCTTCGGAAACGCCCACACCCGGCCCTTGGCCCTGGAGTCAAACGCCATGGACCCGGCGGGTGGCGCGCTCGAATACTCCGTCGTACTCCGGTTCCGTTCGATGTCCTCCCACGTGTCGTGCGTGGTGATGACGTCCACAGCTGTGTCGGCACCCCCGTCGGCACCCTCCGCATCCCTCGCCACGTCAGCGGCGTCGAATCGTTCCTTGGTGACCCGCACCGGGTGCCCCGTCGCGGATGCAATGGCGGCCAACAGCGGTTCCTTACCGAGTGAGTCGATGCCCACGACGATCTCCCGTTCCGGGTACTGGTGGACGATCAAGTCGATGATCGTGCTTTGCGCGTGTGCCCTCGTCGGGAACGCGTACGCCGGGTTGCAGTACGTGTTGTCCAGGAGCAGTAAGTCCAGCGGCGCTTTGCACAGCTGTGTTGGGATTGTGCTGGGGTCTTCCGCCCAGTCCTCGCGCCTGAAGTCGCCGGTGTGGTAGATTCGGCCGCACGCGCCTTCGAAGAGGAAGCCGACGCTACCCGGACAGTGACCGGCGTCGATCGCGGTCACCGTGAGGAGCTCGCCGGTGCCGCCGAGGTCGACGACGGTGGGTTGGTCCGGCGCGAGGGTCACGATCGAGGTGCCCGGGAGTTTGGGGTACTTGCGAAGGATGAGCGCCTTGGTGATGGCGGTGCAGTAGATCTTCGCGCCGGTCGGGGAACGCCATCCGTTCTTCAGGCCGACGAGATGGTCGCTGTGCGCGTGGGTCAGGAAATGCGCGCCTGAACGGTCGAACGAGGGACGCGAACGGGACAGGTGAGCGTGGGGTGCCAAGTAATGTCTCGGATGGGCTTTTTCGCGTTTGAGTGAAGATGGGGGATGGAACCGGGCGCGCGGGGAGGTGATGGACGGGTTCGGGGCGCGCACCGACGAAGTCCCTGTGGCCCCAGTAGTCTACCGCGAACCCCGAGCCGCCGCAGCGCACGAGGCAGTTCCTCAACTGCGTCGACATGCGCGTTCGAGTGCCCGACACACTGAGCTTCTTGGCACCCCACTCGCGAACTGAGGAGCGACGATGAAGCGCCCCGCCCCAAAAAACTCCCGTTTGAACTCTTGATCTTGCAGAGACGAGGGGCGCAGGCCGTGCTCGACCGAACGGAGGTACGCGATCATGGATTTGGACGGCGTGCTCGATGAGGGCGAGGCCGACATGATGAGGGAGCTCGAGAACTCCAGCCTGGAGGACGTCCAGATGCGCCAGCGGCTGCTGGAGAACGAGATCCGGGTGCTGAGGGACGAGAGCAACAGGCTGGCGCTGGATCTGCAGGGCGACAAGGAGAAGGTGAAGGAGAACTTCGAGAAGATCAAGATGAACAAGCAGCTTCCGTACCTGGTGGGGAACGTGGTGGAGATCCTGGACCTCAAGCCCGAGGTGCGTCCCGTCCCTCATTCGCATCGACCCGACCGCGACCGTGAACCAGGTTTTCCTTTCATCTCTCCGATGACCCAGATCTGACCTCGACGCGACGCACACCCCATCTCACGACTTCACAGGACGAGGAAGAGGACGACGGCGCGAACGTGGATTTGGACAGCAAGCGTCAGGGCAAGGCTGTGGTGCTCAAGACCACGACGAGGCAGACCATCTTCCTGCCCGTCATCGGACTCGTCGACGGAGGTGAGCGCACCCGACGACCGGAAAAGATCCAACCCCCCCTCCCAAAGTTTTCGCGTCGTCACTCACCGCCACAGACGGGTCATCGGGCGCTTTTTTCTACCCATCCTCCGCTCACCTCGCTTCACCCACGCCCACGCCCACACACACGCAGACAAGCTCAAGCCCGCGGATCTGGTCGGCGTCAATAAGGACTCCTACCTCATCCTCGACATGCTGCCCGCCGAGTACGACAGCCGCGTCAAGGCGATGGAGGTTGACGAGAAGCCCACCGAGGATTACACCGACATCGGCGGCCTCGACAAGCAGATCCAGGAGCTCACCGAGGCGGTGGTCCTCCCGATGACCCACGCGGATAAGTTCGTGACGCTTGGTATCCGCGCCCCCAAGGGTGTGCTGCTCTACGGCCCACCAGGAACCGGCAAGACCCTCATCGCGCGCGCGTGCGCCGCTCAGACCAACGCCGCGTACTTGAAGCTCGCGGGTCCGTTGCTGGTGCAGATGTTCATCGGCGACGGCGCCAAGCTCGTGAGGGACGCGTTCGCCTTGGCCAAGGAGAAGGCGCCCGCGATCATCTTCATCGATGAGATCGACGCCATCGGAACCAAGCGATTCGACTCGGACACCAACGGCGACCGCGAGGTGCAGCGCACCATGCTCGAGCTGCTCAACCAGCTCGACGGGTTCTCCAGCGACGACCGGGTGAAGATCATCGCGGCGACGAACAGGGCGGACATCCTCGATCCCGCGCTGCTCCGCTCCGGCCGACTCGATCGCAAGATTGAGTTCCCGCACCCCAACGAGGACGCCAGGGCGCAGATCATGGAGATTCACTCGCGGAAGATGAACCTCGCGGGTGAGATCAACTTTGACGAGCTGGCGCGGTCCACGGATGACTTCAACGCGGCGCAGCTCAAGGCGGTGTGCGTCGAGGCGGGGATGCTGGCGCTGCGCAGGGACGGGACGACGGTGTCGCACGAGGATTTCAACGAGGGGATCATCGCCGTGCAGGCGAAGAAGAAGGCGGATCTTTACTATTACAGTTGAGAGTGGCGAAGAGACGCGTTGTTATGCACAGAGCTCAGATTGAAAATCAACCGTAAATCAACTCCCCGTCATGCTGCGCTCCATGTGTTCGGACATGAGCCTCTTGTACGTCTCGTCCATGTCGTCGAACGCCGTCTGTTTGTACTCGCTCCAGTCGAACTCTTTCGACAGGTACACGTCCCTCACCTCTATAATCCGTACCGCCGCCAGCCTGCAGTTGAGCTTCTCGTGACGGATGAGCAGCTCCAGCCACTCGCCGTCCCACAACTTTCCGAGCGGGTGTTTGCTGAGGAACGTCGTGAGATCGTCGTGCAACTCCGTGTAGCTCGGGTCGTCGTGGCATTCGTTACCGAACCCTTCCTCCTGAGCCAGCACCACCCTCACCGCCACCATCGTGCATAGGAGCTTGAGCTGCGTCGCAGCCTTGAGCTCTGGTGGGTACGTCCTGTCGGTGAAGCAGTCCTTGGGCACCACGAACGGGGGCGCGTTTGGGTCCCCGCCGTCGTTCGACGATGCCCGAACCGTGCGGTTGGCGCGTCGCCTGCGGTTCATAGGTCGGTCTCGAACCAACGCCGGGACCCTATTCGCCATCGAAGAAACCGCCGCCATCGCGGAAGCCATGGCGGTTGTGAGCGGTTGTGATGGAGATGTGAGTCACCATGTGAGCCGAGGAAGATTGAGCTCAGTTTTTTTAGTGGAGGAATTAACTCAAGGAATTAGACCCTCGCTTTGGCCAAAAAACTGCGCCGTCAAATACTCGACGAAGCGCCTCAGCCGGCTCTCTTTCATCCGCCCCGAGACGACGCCCTCGAAGGCTCGCAGGTGGCGAAGATGGTCGGCAAGATGCGCTGGGGAGACTCCGCGGAGCTCGACGACGATGGGGACTTCGACATGTCCGCCGCGCTGCCCGCCAGCGAGGTGAGCCCCTTCGCGATCACCCGCCTTTTCCCACGCGCACCCGTGTGGCCACCTCTGGACGCAAACCCTGACGCGCACACCGCCCCTTCACCAACCCCGACAGGTCATCGGCCCCGACGCGAACGGTGTCAAGACGTACATCGACTACAAGGTCAAGGACGACGGCCTCAAGGTGCGCGATCGCACCCCTCGCGCGCGTCCCAACCCTAGCCTTTGGCGCCGTCCCACATTTTCAATCTTTCGCTCGCCCACCAAGATGAGAGAGAAATCGTCACTCACCATCCGACGCTCACCGCCCTCCTTTCTTTCCAGGTGCGAACGGTGAAGAAGGTGCGCGTGCACACCGAGACGAAGAAGGTGACCCCCGCGATGGCGGAACGGAAACACTGGGCCAAGTTCGGCGACGCGCAGAGGTACAAGCCCGGCGACGAGTCCATGACGGCGGTTTCCATCGAAGAGATCTTCCTGGAGCGCTACCGCGCCACGCCCAAGTCGGAGAGCGAGAAGCAGGGCGACGAGCTCGCCAAGATGGCCAGCAGCAACACCTCGCTGCTCGTCTGCCGCATCTGCGGCAAGAAGGGTGACCACTGGACCACCAAGTGCCCTTACAAGGATCTCGCGTCGATGAACACCCTCGGGCTTGGCGACTCCAAGCCCCCCGGCGAGGGCGGCGCGGATGGCCCGGGCGGCAAGGGCGGCTACGTCCCGCCGTCCATGCGCGCGGGCGCCAGCGGCGGCCAGTCCATGGGAGAATCCATGAACCGCAGACGGGAGGAGAACTCCGTCCGCGTCAGCAACCTTTCGGAGGATACCCGCGAGCAGGATCTTCAAGAGCTGTTCCGCCCCTTTGGCCCCGTGACGAGGATCTACGTCGCGTTCAACAGGGAGACGGGCGAGTCCAGGGGGTTCGCCTTTGTCAACTTTGTCAACAAGGACGATGCGAACCGGGCGATCAGCAAGCTGGACGGGTACGGTTACGATAACCTCATCCTCCGCGTCGAGTGGGCCGCGCCCAGGGAGGAGCGGAAGTGAGGGTTGGACAGCTTCTTACGTAACTCTTAGATCTGTTTGTTCATAAGAGGGCGACCAGTGCCATCATCGTATTATCGACAGGCGTCCTTCGCGGACGCGTTTATTACATATGTGTCATCGCTACTTATGTGTCCCATGGAACTACTCGTCCCCCCGCCTGGCATCGCGCTTCTCCTTGGGGGACATCGACCTCCGCAGCCCCATCGCCTGGTCGCTCGTCGCGGACGCCGCCGCTTCCAGCGCCTTTCGCGTCTTCCCATCCCCGCCGCCCATCTTGCGCAGCGCCGACAGCGTCGACTGCGCATCCACCGGGTGCATCGACGCCGCGGTATCCATCGCCGCCTGCACCAGCGGCTTGAGCGACCCGTGCCCCGGCGCGCCTTCGCCGCAGTCCGCGTACGCTCGCGTCACCGCCGCGACGTCCCTCGCGTACATCCTCGGCGCCTCTCTCGCGACGGCGTCGTCGAGGCCCGACTTGGCGACGGCGCTGAGTTTACCGCACACGCGCGCCCTGGCGAACGCGCCGACGACGTCCGCGATCTCGTCCGCGTCCATGTTGACCGCCTCGCGCGCGACGGCGTCGACGGCGGCGGAGACGACGGACCACGGCGGTGATTCGCCCGCGGCGGCGTACCCCTCCATGACCCCCGCGATGTTCTTCGGGGTCATCCGGGGCGCTTCAAACACCGCGGCTCGCGCGAGGGCATCCTTGACGGCGTTGGCTGGCGCGACGCCCGCGCGGCGGAACGCGCGGAGCACGTCGCCGATAGCCTCCGGGCCGAACGATCCCTTTGAAGAGTCCGTCTCGCGGACGACGGCGCGGCCGAGGGCGTCGCCCGCCAGCGATGGCATGGGGACGCACCCGGCGTCGGCGAAAGCCTCCAGCGTCCTCACGACATCCTCGGCGCGCATCTGCGGCGCGGACTGTGCGACAGCCTTGGCGAGTGCCTCGCGGGTGGTCGCCGCGGGCTTGACGCGCGTGGACGCGAAGACGGCGAGGGCGTCGACCGCGTCGGAGGCGTCGGCGAATTTGGCAATCTTCTTGAGCAAGCCCGAGCTCTCCGGCGCCGCCTTGGCGCGGTGGTAGCCCACGAGCACGGACGCGGTTTCAGCCGGGGACATGCGCGAAGCCTCGCGGGTGACCGCCGCGTCGAGAGCGGCGCGCGCGTCGTCGGGGAGGCCCTTCCTCGGCGCGGCGAAGCCGAACGAGGAGAGCACGTCGGCAATCTCCCTGGCGTCCATCTTTGGCGCCATCCGTACGACCGCCGCCGCCAGCTTGTTCACAACCTTGGACGTCAGCGAGTCGACACCCTGCAGCCCCGCGCCCACACCGCGCGCGCTGCCCAGCCCGTGGAGCACCTCCGCGATCGCCTTGGGGGTCGCGCGCGTCGCCTCGCGGACGATCGCGCCGAACATAGCCTCCCTCGCCTTGTCGCTGGGAACAACCTTGGCCTTTGCAAACGCGGACAGCATGTCGCCGACGTTTCGCATCGACGCCCGTTTCGCGGCGTTCTTAGCGACCGCGGCGTCGAGGTGCTTGGACGTCCGGGGCGGGACCGCGGTCTTGGCGGCGGCGAACCGTCGCAGCGCGTCGACGATTTCGTTCGCGGTGACCTTCTCCGCGGGTGTTCGCTCGATTTGCTCCGCTATTTGCGCAGCAGACTCGGGGGAACCGGACGCGGTCGGCGCGGCGCCGGCGGCCAGGGAGGCGCGACGCTCCTCGTCCTGTAAAAGCGCGAGTTCCCGCGCAGCTTCGTCGTTACCACCGGCGGCGGCGGTCGTGGCGATGAGTCGGTCGAGCGTGCGCGTCTTCCCCCGGGCGATTTCCTCGGCGTCGAGTAAATCTTTGTACTTGGCCTCGACGTCGGCTCGAAGCGACTTGGCCTCCTCGAGCTTACGCGCGTATGTATCCTTGGACTCGGTGATGGAGGCGCACATGCGCTTGGCGTCAGCCTTGAGCGACGCCACCTCACCCGGCGTGTACTCCATGCACACGTGCTCCTTGACCGTCTGGGGCTTGAGCATGGCCACCATGGCGTCGATGGAACTGGAAAGTGCGTCGCACTGAGTGAAGTACTCATCCGGCATGACGTACCCGTTGGGCAGGATGAAGGTGGTGGACCGCTCGTCGCGGCCAAACTTGACGTGGCGCCCGCCCTCGAGTTCACGCTCCACGCCAACCACCTTGCCCATCTTCTTGCCGTTGCGGTGCGACGTCCCAGCCTTGTTCTCCGCCCGGACCTCGGCGTCGAGCTGAGCCTTCGTGGCTTCGTACATGGCGCGTCGGCTGCACTTGCCGCCGCCGTTGGCGCCGTCGATCTCCAAGAGCTTAGCCTTGATGGCGCCGAGGGAACGTACGAGCTCGTCGCCCGTGGCGTCGCGATCACGCGTACGGCACACCTTCTTCCCCGATCGCATCGCCGCGCCCATCTCCTCCGCCTTTTGCGAGAACTCGTCGCAAACTTCCCGAGCCTTTTCGAACGCGTCGAAGGCGTCCTCGGCGGCTTTACCCGCGTCGGTCATCGCGGTGTACGATGCGTTGTAATGCGCTTGCAGCCCGTACACCCCGCCGCACGTCCGCTCGTCCCGTAGGTGGCACAGCGACGCCAGCGAGTGGTCGTACTCGTAATCCGTCGAGTCCTTGAACGTCGCGCCCCCCGCGGCTCGGGCGCCCGCCGCATCCACCGACCGCCCGAACACCACCCGCCCGTCGCGCCTGCGATCGCCGCCGGACGCGTAGTTGAGTGCCCTGGCGACGGTATCTGCGGCGCCCATGACGCCGCACACGCCGCGGGACACGACGGAGCCCACCTTGGAGTACACGGGCGCCCCGCCGGTCGGATCCGTCCCGGAGCATCGGGATGTCAATGACGATGATGAAGTCTCACCGTCGAGTCCACCCGGGATGTCCTTCTCGCCGACGTGCGCGGAGTACGGGATGGTGAGGCATATCGCGTTGGGCGGTGGTGGGCACGGGGATGATGAGCCTATGTCGGCGCCTGCGTGGATGGAGATGGAGGAGCACGGGTGGGAGGATCGTCAGTGAGGATGTGGCATTTGGATCTTTGTCCCCGGTTGGTGGTTTCACGCATTTTGGCGGGGTTGTGGGCGCGATCGTGGTGAGGGCGGGTTGGATTTCATGGACGTGGACGCACCCTCGGGGTAGGCGGCGTCGATGGCCGCGTGTATCTCGTAGCTTCCGTTGGGTAGCGCCGCGTGAACCCGCGCGACGCCCGAGCAGGCGAGCGCGCCCGCGAGCGCGACGCATACCGCACCCGACGGGAGGATCGCGAACTTGGGAGTGCGCTCGGTTCGTCGACGGCGTCGGCGCGCGGGGAACGCGCGGGAGGCGTCGCCGCCCGCGGGGGTGCGCGTGTCGGGGGAAGATCCGAGCATCCGACACGAGGAGGGACGCGTAGGACCTCCGTATCGGCGCGCGTCCTGATGTGCCTCTGCGCACCGGCTTTGGGTGTTGGAAGCCAAGAAAAAACCACTTCAACACCCGCGTGTGCGACGAGTGGACGGCCCATAACCTGGTCAGAAAATAGCGTGACTGGTGAGGCGCATAGCGTGACAAAACTCCCGCGAAGCGTGATGAGAACGCGTCACCGAGCTTCCACGCTTTTCGGCCGTGGATTGCGGCACACGTGACACGCGCGTGAGCGACACGGTCCGGGTGATATCCACGTCCAACCCGCCCCACGCTTCCCCTCCGTGATGGCGACGACAGCGACGATGCGCTCGCATCCCATGACCCAGGCGCGCCTCAGCTCCCGCGGCGCCCTCGCCTCGTCCAGGCAACTGTCGAAAACTTCACGGGCCGCCACACGAGACGCGCGTCGCGTCGTGACTCGCGCCACCGGCGCGCCCGCCACGAGCGCCGAGAAGCGTACCGCGACGAACGCCCTCACCAAGCAGGACCTCGTCGACTACATCGCATCCGGCTGCAAGCCCAAGTCCGAGTGGAGGTGCGCACTCCGCCCGCTCCGTCATCCCCCCGTCGCTCTCGCTTTCCACGCCGTTCTTATCTCCTCGCGGCCGCAAAAAGCGCCGTGATGGGTCGCCGCCCCCTTCCCCAGCGTACCGTACGCTGACCACGACCACCCGATGCACCCACTCACGACGCAGGATCGGCACCGAGCACGAGAAGTTCGGGTACCAGCTCGAGAACCTCCGCCCGATGGAGTACGACGCGCACGTCAGCAAGCTCCTACACGCGCTCGTCGACAGGTTCGACTGGGAACCGATAATGGAATCAGGCAACATCATCGGCTGCAAACTGAACGGCCAGAGCGTCACGCTCGAACCCGGCGGCCAGTTCGAACTCTCCGGCGCGCCACTCGTTAACCTCCACCAGACCTGCGCCGAGGTCCACTCGCACCTGTACCAGGTCAAGACCGTGGCGAAGGAGATTGGGGTCTCATTCCTCGGCCTCGGGTTCCAGCCCAAGTGGTCCGTCGACGACACGCCGGTGATGCCAAAAGGACGGTACAAGATCATGAAGCAGTACATGCCCAAGCGGGGAAACAAAGGCCTGGACATGATGTTCAGGACGTGCACCATCCAAGTCAACCTGGACTTTTCGTCCGAGGAGGACATGGTGCGCAAGTTCCGGACCTCGCTGGCGCTGCAACCAATCGCAACCGCGCTCTTCGCCAACTCACCCTTCTGCGACGGTAAACCATCCGGGCAAAAGTCCCTGCGCAGCGACGTGTGGACGGACACCGACCCGGACAGGACCGGTAGCATTCAGTGGGTCTTCGAGGATGGGTTCGGGTTTGATCGATACACGGAGTACGTCCTCGACGTGCCGATGTACTTTGTGTACAGAGACGGGATTTATCACGACGTCACGGGCCAATCGTTCAGGGATTTCATGGAGGGGAAACTGGCGGACTTCCCAGACGAGTACCCCACGCTGGACGACTGGGAGCAGCACCTCACGACGTGCTTCCCGGAGGTTCGGCTGAAGCGGTACATGGAGATGCGGGGAGCCGACGGGGGACCGTGGGGTAACATCTGCGCGCTGCCATCCGTGTGGGTCGGCTTGCTCTACGACGAGAAGGCGTTGGACGACGCCGAGGCGCTGGTGGCGGACTGGACCGCGGAGGAGCGCGAGTACCTACGCGTGGCGGTCACCAAAGATGGGCTTCAGACGAAGTTTAGGGACGGGACGGTGCAGGACATCGCGATTGAGATGGTTCGCATCGCGAAGGAGGGTTTGGTTCGGCGGGGCGCCAACGAGGAGAACTTCGTGGACGGCTTGATGGAGATGGCCACGAGCGGGCAGACGCAGGCGGATAAGCTGCTGGACGCGTACGTGAACAAGTGGGGCATGGACATCGACAAGGTGTACAAGGAGCTCTCCTTCTGATGAGAGTGAAGGGACGTTTACGTAGCCACGCATGATTGAAATGACTGTTGAAGAAGAAAGATTGATTCAGCAGACCTCTCGAGGGTCCCTCGTCACACCGACGGCAACGGCGGCTCGGGTCGCTTCTCCCTGACCAGCGCCGATACCGCCTTGAAGTTTCCCGCCTCCGCCGTCTTCAGAAGGTCGAACAGCGCCATCTCCGACGTGCTCAGCATCGCGCCCGACGCCTCCAGCCGCCTCATCGCCGCCGCCCGATCCCCGACTCGCTGCGAACTCACCCCGTCGACCAGCACGTGAACCTCCCACCCTCGCGCCATCAAGTCCATCGCCGTCTGAAACACGCACACGTGCGACTCCAGGCCCATCAACACGGCCTGGTCCCTGTTCATGCCATTAAGGCGCGTTTCCACCTCCGGCGTCACCATGCTGAACAGCTTCTTCGCCACCGCAGGTTCGTTCGGGTCGAGTTGGGGCTGGAGCTCATCCACGGTGGCTCCCAGGCGTTCGGGGTACTGCTCGGTGACGACGGCGGGCATGCCGAGGATCTTACCCGCGCGCATCATCACCGAGGAGACGTGCACGCAGTGGTCGAACCCGTGGATGACGGGACGGAAGCGCTCCTGGACGTCGCAGACGAAGACGGCGGTGCGCGAGGGATCGAGCCGTCCGGGGAGTACGGCACCATGCGCGGACATGTCGGCGTCTTGGAACCACGATGCGCGGGTGGTGACGCGGCGGGTGGTGACGCGGCGGGGGTTCCGGTCGGAACGGACGAAAGAGGGTGTCGGCGATGAGCACCCGACGAGCCGCGACATGAGCAATGAGCCCTTGGAACTGACACCTTCCCAGATAACAACCATCTGACTCGGGCACGGGTCACACCCGTACGCCGCGCGTGTATCGCGATGGCGTCGTCCATTGTCGCACCCCTCGCGGCGACCGCTTCGCCGCGCGCCGCCGGCCGCCTCGCCGCGCGTCGCGCGCTCGCGCCGTCGATGTCGTCGCGAGACGCGCGACGCCGCCGTCCCGTCGACGACCGCAGCAGCGTCGACCGCCGGGGCCCGATGCGAGTCCGGGCCAAAGCGCAGTACGGATACGGGTACGGGTTCAGCTATGGGTACAGCTACGGCACCGCGTACGGCGTCCCCGAGCTGAACGGCGGGTCCAAAGCACCCGTCTCATCCTCATCCTCATCCTCATCGTCTTCCTCCTCATCGTCCCCGAATGATGAAGCGTCGTCGCCCATCTTAGCGTTGATGAACGCGGCGACGAACGCGTTTCCCCTGTGGGTCCTCCTCGGCGCCGTCGTCGGCATGACCGCGCCGTCGCTCGTCACGTGGTTCAAGGGCACCGCCATCACCCTCGCGCTCTCCGTCACCATGCTCGGCATGGGACTCACGCTCGAGATCGACGATTTCCTCGACGCCGTCAAAAAACCCAAGCAAGTCGCGCTGGGAGTCGCCCTGCAGTACACCATCATGCCCACGCTCGGACTCATCATCGGTAAGCTCTACCCCGTATCGCGTCCCGTCGCGGTGGGCCTCATCTTAGTCGGATGCTGCCCCGGGGGCACCGCGTCTAACCTCGTCACCTACCTCGGCAAAGCCAACGTGGCGCTCTCCGTGGTGCTCACGACGGCTTCCACTTTTCTCGCGTGCGCTTTGACTCCGGTGATGACAAAGACGTTGGCGGGGACCTTAGTGCCCGTGCCCGCGGGCGGGTTGTTCGCCAGTACCCTCCAGGTGGTGCTGCTGCCCATCCTCGGGGGACTGGCGCTCAAGAAGTGGTTCCCGGACGCGGTGAAGAAGGTGCTACCGATTTGCCCGCTCGTCGCGGTGATCACGGTGGCTCTCATCTGTTCCAGCATCATCGGGTCGTCCTCCGCCGCGATCGCCAGCGCGGGCGGCGCGCTCATCGCGGCGGTGGCGACGTTGCACACCTGCGGGTTCGCGCTGGGATACGGCGCGGCGTCGGCGTTCGGGTTTCCCGAGCCGGACAGGCGGACGGTGAGCATCGAAGTCGGGATGCAAAATTCGGCTCTCGGGGTGGTCCTCGCGACGGCGCACTTCGCGGACCCGCTGGTGGCGGTGCCGTGCGCCATATCGGCGACGGTGCACTCGTGCATCGGGAGCGCACTGGCGGGTTCTTGGCGACTGTTCGGGAAGAGATGATGACTTGGTCGTTTGTAAGATTTGTACATCCGTTGAATCCACTGGAGCGTTTGTGTGCTCTGCTAAGAGTTATTTTACTTGCGCGCCGCGCCGACGACGCCCTGCGGGGCGCCGCCGCCGGCCTCCTTCACCATGTCCTCCATCAGCTCCTGCTTCAGCTGCTCCTTGAGCTCAGCCTTGAGCTCAGCCTTGAGCTCCTCGCGCAGACCCGACATGTCATCCGCGGAACCGGACACCGCCTCGGCGGCAGTATCCGGAACAGTTTCCGGAACGGTCTCTGGAACAGTAGTCGTCGTCTCGGGAGTCGTCTCCTGAGGAGTCGTCTGCTGAACGTCGGGGTAACTCCCCGAGTGGTCCTGCGTCGTCTCGGGCTCCGCGGTTCCCGTCTCCGGCTGCGCCTGGATCTCCCCGTCGACCCTGGTGTCGACGGGCTGGACCCCGGGCTGGACGTTGTACGCGGCGGACTCCTCCTCCATCGCCTTGGCCACCGCGGCGTCCTCCGCCGCGATTGCTTTTTCCTCGTCAGACACGGAGGAGGAGGCGCCCGCCGCCTGCGTCTCAACCTCGGCGTCGGTCACGACGTCGGCCGGCGCGGTGGTCTCGCCGGTACCCACGGTGTTCGTGGGCACGGTGGCGGGGACGGTGGATGAAGGAGCGGCGTCGTCGTTGAGCTTGCGGTGCATCTCGAGGAGGTGCGACTTGATGATTTCGGGAAAGTCGGATTTGCCCTTCTTGGGAAACGCCGCGGAGCACGCGACGGCAGCCTCCTCCAGGCGCTTCATGGTCACCGCGTCCACGTCCGAGTCCGCGTCGTTCCGGGGTTTAAACCCTGGGGTGGACTCGGTGGACGGCGCGGCGGTGGACTCGGGCATGACGCGGGTGTCGCCCTCGGGTAAGGTCTCGGGGACTGGGGCGCCGCGGCGGGTGTCGAGGCGGGTGTCGACGCCGCCGTCGTCGACGCCGCCGTGGTGCGCCACCCACCACGCCTTCTGCGCCTCTGTGGGTTCCTGCTTCGCGAGGGTGGGCTCCTGTTCGACGGCGGGTGTCTCCTCCAAGATCACGGCGGGTGTCTCCTCCTCGATCACGGGGGCTCCTCTCCTCTGCTGCTGACGGGGCTGCTGCTGCGAACGTGGCTGCTGCTGCTGACGTGGCTGCTGCTGCTGACGGGGCTGCTGCTGCTGACGTGGCTGCTGGCCTCGGGGCTCCCGGGGCTCCTCTTCGCCCAGGGCCTCGTCGCCGCCGTCGTTCCCCTGCTTCCAGCCGCCGTGCCAGATACCCTGCCACCAGGCACCCTTCCCGTTCCCGCTCCCGGACCCGATCGAGTCGGGGTCCGCGAGAGCCTCCTGCACCGGGTTGGAGAGATCGCCGCCGCGCGTCCCCCGCTGCTGCGCCTCCTGCTGCGGCTGCTGCTGAAGCCTCGTGGGCGCCACGCCGAGCTGCGCGCTGGCCACAACGTGTTCAACGTGTTCAACGTGTTCATCCTCGTCGAGCCACGCGGAGAAAAACGCATTCGCGTCGCGCTCCTGCGTCCGCCTAGCCTCGTACCTAGCCTCCATAGCCTGGCGGTCCGACACGGCGCCGAGCCTAGCCTTCCTCGGCACCTTCGAAGACGACTTCCGCGACTCGACGACGTCCGGGGCAAAGCCCAGGGATGCCATCGCGTCGGAGTTGTCCTTGCCGGCGAGATCCAGCGGACCCGGCGGGGGCTCGGGGGAGTATCCGAGGGACTCGAAATCGTCGCCGTAGGCAAACTTGATGTGCTCGATCGTCTCGGCGGACACGTCGGCCCACGTGCACGACGTCACGGGGACCTGGGAGTTTGTCACAGGGGTCTCAGCAGAGGTATCATCATCGGAGTCCTCCGTCTCAGCGTCGACGTTCGCGCCCACCGCGGCGGATTCCGACTCCTGCTTCATTCCTTCCTTCTTCCCTTTGTCTCCCTGGTACTTGCCCACGTGGTTCCACCACCAGTCCGTCTTGTAGTCGCCCATGGACGCCACCTCGTCGTGTACGGCGCCGAGGGAAGCCTCGGCGCTCTGTTCGCTCCCCGCCGCTCGGGCCGTCGCGGCGGCGAATTTGGCAAACTGCGTCTTTAAGAAGGGCATCACCTGCTCGTCGTAGTCCTCAGCCTTGAACACGTGCTCGCACGCGCGCGTGTACAGAGACTGGGGCAGGAAGTGGCAGTCCTCGTCCGAGTAGGAAGATAACTGCTCGATGTCGCCCATGTCCGCCTCCGATTTGGCCATGTCGGCTCTCACGTGGTATTCACACTCCGACGGGTGAAACTCGCCGGTGTGCACGCACCGCAGCAGCTGGTTAGTGACGAGCTTCTGGAAGTGCTTATCGAGGAACCCGCCGAAGGACTCGCAGGTGGGGGCGAACTTGTCGGGGTAGAGCCCGCTCTTGTACCTGTATATCGACGCCAGGCGCTCGTACGGGTTACGAGACATGCAGAAGGAGTTTGCGATCTTCCCCAGCGAGACGGCCGGGTCGAAGAGGTCACCTTCTTGCTCGCCCGTCGCGGGCGGCAGCGGCGGCCTGTGCCACACGTTGCACTTGAACCCCGGGATCGTCTCGTACCCCAGCGCGCCCTCCCACTCCTCGGAATCCTTCGCCGCGCACATGCCGAGCCTGCGGCCGTAGTACGCGCCCAGGAGCTCGACGGACGTGCCGCCGTTCTTGGGGATGTGGACGAAGACGGGGCCGCCGCCTTCGTTCGGGTCGGCCATGGGGTACGGGCCGGACGGCGCGGCGGACGCGGAGGTCGCGGTCGTGGACGCGGAGGTCGCGGAGGTGGAGGTGGAGGTGGAGGTGGAGGTCTCCGACGCCGCGGTCCCAGCGGAAATCTCGGAGGATCCCGCGGCGTCGGACGCGAGCTCGCCGGGGCCCGCGTGCGCGACGGCAGCCTCGCGATCCTCGAACGAGGCCTGGTCCACCGCGGCGACCTGCGCGTCCGCCTGAATCTGCTGCTGCTCCTGCGCCATCATGAGCTCCTGCGCCTGCTGGAGCTCCTCCCACCGCCCGTCCCCGAGGCGCGCCGCGCGGGGGGCTGGAGAAACCGACGGCATTTGGCCAGATCGGAGGAGCGCGACGGCGTCCCTCCCTCCGGGGAAGGCGCCGGCGACTGCGACCACGGCGCCGGCGGCGAGGAGGCTCGCCCCGATAACGCGCACGATGCGCACGCGACGCGAGGGCGCATCGGCGCCCTCGCGAGGCGTCAGCAGGGGCGCGGACTCGCTCATCGGTGTTGTGCCCTCGGTGCGAAACGCCGCGGCATCTTTTCAACACCCCATTTTTTTCTCAAAACGGACGACAGAGAACCAAATAAACGAGGCGTCGTATTTTAACTGGTGGGTAGTCATGTTGGGCAAAAGTATTGCCGCGTTTTGTCCGGCACTTTCTCACGGTTTATTCTCGAGTTAAAAAAAGTCATCAGTAGGTACGCGAAGGTATCATTTATCCTCATTTATCCTCTCACTACCTAGATTTTACTTTTAAATCGACACGCTTTCAATCGATCAATCACCTACTTTCAAAACGTTTTGGCTTTCAAACCGCTTTCAATTTGGTCAGAATAGTCAAAATATTTTCAGGATTGAATTTTTATCCAAACAAGCAGCAAGCGCTAAGAAAAACCCAAGTCACGTCAGGTACCAACATACAACCGACCTCCTCGCGGCGCCTAATAGACGCGAGAAGAGCCGACGCCCGAACCCCGAGCCCTATACCCGCTCGAGGTTCCACAAAAACACCCTCCTCACATTCACCGTTCATTCACTTGACGTCATTCACGCATCCTCCTCGAGCGCGCCGGTTGCTTCCAGTCCAACCTTCGCGGCGATGCCAAAGCCCACCAGCCAGAACAGCCCGAGGCCGACGTATTGCTCGTAGAACACGCACACGGCGCTGCCACCCAGTGCCAACGCCGCGACGCCCGCGATGGAGATGGCGAGCGTGCCGGGGTCCATCTTGGACATGCCGGATTCCCCTTCGGCGTCGACAGCGATCTCCTTGCCGTCGGCTCCCACCACCACCATCTGGGGCTCCACCGCGTACACGTTGTTGTTCTCCAAAGAGGTGTTGGACCCGCCCTTGGTGGCGGGGGCGACGAAGTCGGGGCCGAGGCTGCCGTTCTTGACGTCGACGTACACGCCGTCGGGCCTGGCGAGGCACGGGAAGACCTCCATGGGGCGGCAGGTTTCGATGGGCGTGAGCCTTTTGAGTACCGGGTTGTCGGGGTACCAGTCCTTGATCTCGCCCGTCTTCAAGTCGAAGGTGCTCTGCGTGGACGGGCAGACGATGCAGCCGTCCTGGGTGAGCCTCGCGTTCTCGAATCCCTCGGAGAACGCACCCTCCGCCGGGGACCTGGCCTCGATGGCGACCATGGAGTCCTTGTACCAGAACAGGAGCATCGCCTTGCCGAGCGCGGTGACCTTCTTGCGTGTGCCCCTCGGGAGAGCGTCGGCGTCGCAGATCTTGGAGAAGCTGCCCGGGACGGGGGGGAGAGTCTCAGCGGCGGGCGCGGAGGTCTCGGCCTCGGCCTCGGCGCGAACGACGAGGGAGACGGCGCGGGTCTTCCGTTGGCGGAGCGCGGCGGACTTTCCGGTGGAAATCTTGCCGGCGGGGGCCGCGCGGAGGGTGGCGTTCGCGGTGGAGCGCTTGGAGGCGCGGGCACCCGCGGCGGCGCGGACGACGGGCGCGGAGGTGATGGTGAACGCGGACATTTCGTCGGTGTTTGTGTGGACTCTTCGGCCTGTCGCGTTGACGCGGTCGACTGTGGCGGTCCGGAAGGTCGAGAGCACCGAGTGCCGAGCGTCGCTGAGGAGGCTCGTATGAGGTTCAGTCAGGGAAATGAAGGCTCCACAGGCGGCCACGTCGGCAAAGTCGAAAAAAATTGTGGCTGAGGCGCTGAAAAGTGCGCCAGACAAGTGGAACCAAATCTCACGCGGTTGGCGAGCGCCACACGCAATAAGCGCGCGCCTCGTGAGTACCTCCGAGCGTTCGTGAAAGATGTCCGCAGCGTCCGTCAGCATCGCACCCGTCGGCCTCGTCCGCGCGTCCGCCCTCCCGGCGACCCGCCGCACCCGCCGCGCCGCCTCGGTCGCCGCACCCCGCCGCTTCGAGGATGCTCGCATCGGGTGCAGGCGGGGCGACGCCCAGCGGGTTCGCGTCGCGCACCCCGACGAGGGCTTCACCGACGGCAACCCGCTCGCGACCGCGGAGAACCAGGACCTGGAGATGAAGCTCGGCCGCGCCGCCATGGTGGGCTTCTTCTTCACCACCGTCGGCGACGTCGTGACCCGCGGAGAAGGCCCGGTGGAGCAGCTCCGGGACGAGCAGATGTTTCTCCTGAACCACATCAACCCGGCGACGGTGGCGAAGGACATCTTGGAGGTGGGCGGCATCTACGTGGAGAGCGTGTTCATCGTGTGGCTCTGCCTCGCCGCCGCGTTCATCCTCGCCGTGCAGCAAGGCCTATCGTCCCCGGTGCGCACCTACTCCAGCAAGAAGAACAAGCGAGAATCGTTGCGAGCCAACGGGGAACGAGTCGGCGTCATGCTCGAGTCCGTGCGGGACGCGCTGAACCTCCAGGTCCAGGAGCAGAAGCCGTACGAGCTGTTCAACGGCAGGTTGGCCATGATGGGGTTCGCGTTCGCGCTCGTGGGTGAGGCGGTGACGAGTCAAGGCCCGCTGGAGCAGCTCAACCTGGAAACCGGCGTTCCCGTCATCGACTCGGAGCTCTTCGGCGCCTTCTTCATCGCAGGCGTGTTCTTCAACGTGGTGGCGACCGGGGCGACGGTGGGGAAGAGGGCGTGGGCCAAGGGCAAGTCCCAAGTCCGATGATTAACTCTTAGTACAAAATAAATTCACGCACGCTCGCGTGTACATAGCCGCCGAGTTGTAACAATCTGTCAAAACTCCAACTTTCATCGCTGCGTTTTGGATAATCGGCACAACCGGACACATCGTTTCGTGCACACATCCGACTGACACCAAACGCAAGACTCGCCCCTTCGCGACTCGCGTCGGCCATGTCCGGTATTGCCGCGAGTGGAGTCGCGAGCGCGCGCGTCTCGCGCATCGGCGTCGCCCTCCGGTCGCGTCGCGGCGTCGACGGCTGCCAGGCTGCGAGCCACGTCACTGCTGCCCGGAGATCGCTCGCCTCGACGCGTCCCTCCGTCCG
>Ga0315315_10001850_pt1 | contig 19398 bp, 6 predicted proteins | sample M140m3416metaG_FD_203699 | JGI IMG/M metagenome (GOLD analysis project Ga0315315, IMG submission 203699) | Ammonia-oxidizing marine archaeal communities from Monterey Bay, California, United States - M1 40m 3416 | ecosystem: Environmental > Aquatic > Marine > Intertidal zone | place: USA... | reverse complement strand
CCTCATCCGCGGCGGTGTCCTCCATCAGCGCCCTGTAGCTCAAGCTCTGAATGTGCGACGGGCGCTCGATCCCCATCTCCTTCAGCGCGTCGGTCACACCGTCGGAGGCGCCGAGTTGTCCGAACCTGGCGCCTGAGAAGAAGTTGTACTCGTCCTCGTCGTCGGGTTCCCGCGTGTACACCATGGGTTCAAAATCGCCGTCGACGTACTTGGCCATCTGCTCCGGGACGTACTTACCCCGACCGCCCGCGCGGCCATCCTGCCACGCGGCGGCGTCGTCGAGCTCATCCTCGAGGCCCTCGAGGACCCAATCGTCGTCGTCGTCGTCGTCCCAGAAGCCGTCGTCGTTGTCGTCGTCGGGAGCCAGCCCGGGGGATCCGCGGGGCGGCGGCGGCGGCCGACTTGACCGCGGCGGGGTCCCGCCGGCCGCCGCGTAGCTCGACGGGCGGCCGGCGTCGCGCTCGACGTCGGACGTGACCCCGCGCTCGATAATCCCCCGGATCTCAGCCTCCGCGGCGGCGACGTCGCCGCCGCTCACCTCCACAACCCCGAGGTCCCGTCGAACGTTGACCCTGCACCGGAAGCGTTCCTGGAGCTCGTTCACCATGGACCCGCCCTTGCCGATGACGCGGCCTTCCTGGCCCATGGACTGGATGCTGACAACGTCGGAGTCGGGGCCGTCGGATGGCATCCCGTACGAACCGCGTTCGCGTCCACCGCCGCCGCTGTAGGATTGGCGCTCATTGCCGTAGGATTGGCGCTCACCGCCGTAGGATTGGCGCTCGCCGCCGCGTCCGCGTCCACCGCCGTAGGATTGGCGCTCACCGCCGTAGCCGCGGTCGCCGCGTCGTGGTGCATCGTCGTAGCCTCCCCTTCCGTCTTCGTCGTAATCGTCGCGACGTGGCGGTGGTCTGTCGTATCCTGACCTCGAATCCTGGTACCCGTCGTCGTATCCGCCGCGGTCGTCTCGGCGGACGCGCTCGCCCCAGCTGTCCCGTTCGCGATCGCCGCCGAAGCCGCGCTGGGTGTCGATGCCGCGCCCGCCGCGGCCCTTCTGGCGGAGCGAGCCTCGGTCCCGGCGCTCGTCCCAATTCCCGTCGTCGTCGTCGTCATCGTATCGGTCGCGGCGGGGCGGGCCGCGTCCGCCGCCGCCGAACGTGCGTCCACCTCGACCGCCGCGTCCGCCTCGACCGCCGCGGGCGCCCCGGCCTCCTCGCGGGCGGCCGTAGTCGTCGCCCGCGCGGTCGTCGAAGCGGTCGTCGCGTCGGAACTCGCCCCGGTCCTGAGGGGTGGTGCCGTCGCCGTACTCGACGACCCGAAAGCCGCCCGCCGCGCGCGTGAGCGTGGTTCTGCGAGTGGACGCGCGCGCCGAGGGACGACCACGAAGGGATCGCTTGGAAGGCGCGAACGTGCCGCGGTGAAGCGCGGCGAGCATGGCGGGTTGAAGCGCTTGCGTCATGCCTGAATGTGGTGGCGGCTGCAACGAACGCGCTTTTTGTGCTTTTTGCAGCGCCTAATAACGAAAATCTGGATTCTAACTAGTTCACATACGTTTCTCGAGTGAAACCACGTCAATTAGGCCTTCTCAACGCAAATTGGACAACGATTTCTAACTTGCAGCCATACGAATTAAGGTCGGTTGCAGCGGTCCGCTCGAGCAGTCGAGTTTTCCCGGGTGCCGCTCAGATCCCTTCGTCACTGTTCACCCGCGCAGTTGTATCGCCGCCACCAATGACATGACCACAATCTGGCGCCCACACCCGTTGGTCAAGCATATCATACCCGTCGAGGAGGAAGTGCCCGACGACGATGTCCCCGATGTCAAGGTGGAGCCTCCCGCTGACGACGATGGGATAAATGGGGAAGACGGAACGACGCCTTCCGAGGGAAAGGGGGCGAAGCGGAAGAGAGCCCCTACGACGAAGGGGCCATGCGAGCACGGGGTTAAGTATCGCTCGTGGTGCAAGGTGTGCAGTGGGTGTCCGCACGGTCGTCGGCGGTCTCAGTGCAAGGAGTGCGGTGGGTCTGCATTCTGCGAGCACGGTCGTCTGCGCAATAAGTGCAAGGAGTGCGGCGGGGCATCAATATGCGAGCACGGTCGTCAGCGCTATGGATGCAAGGAGTGCGGCGGGTCTGGAATCTGCGAGCACGGTCGTGAGCGCTCTGTATGCAAGGAGTGCGGTGGGGGCTCAATCTGCGAGCACGGTCGTCGGCGCACTCAGTGCAAGGAGTGCGGTGGGGGTGCAATCTGCGAGCACGGTCGTCAGCGGTCTCAGTGCAAGGAGTGTAAGAAATAGATAGCGCGTCGTCAATCAAAACACCCACCGCCGCACCCTCGTCACACGTACTTCGAGCTAGCCGGTTTCCAAATCGCCTCCTCACCCCCTCACCCCCGGCGCCCACCTCCATCAGCTCCGAGTACACAACAACGAACCCGCGCATGGCTAATCAGAGGCCACTAATTAGAATAATAAATTACGGCTGTTTTCAGCCTGTTTGCCCTGTGCTAAGCGGCTGCGGCTTGCTCGGCTAAGATTTCCAAGGTTTGCGCCATCGCGTCGGCGTCCTTCTCGTCGAGCAATCCCATCTCGTCCAGATCCGCCAACATCCCGAGCGCCCCCTTCATCGCCTTTGGATCCACCTCACCCGTCACCCCGCACTCGTTCGCCACCCACAGCACCTCGCACACGCCGGCGACGACGTTGGACTTGGTCAGCGCTCCCAGCATGAAACTGAGACACCGCGTGTTGCCATCCGCCACGCCCTTACCGTACACCCAATCGAACTTATCCAGCGCGCACGGCGTCTCTTTCTTAGCCTGCGTGAGCAACGCCAGTGCCAGTTCGAGGTGTGACTCGTACACGGCCGTCTTGGCGAGCGCCAGGTCGTACACGGCGTCCTGGACGTCGTCGAAAGGCTTGTACCCTCGGGAGGGATCCCACGCGTCGCTCGCCTGTGCCTTGGCCTTCTCCTCGCCGACGCGCGTCAACGCCGTCTGGAAGTCGCGCTCGCGCTGGGTGATCCGGTCCTTCGCGTCGTTTGGATCGGCGGGTGGCGGAGGCGGGGGCGGTCTGTACGCCTCAGCGGCGGCCAGGCGCGCTTTACGTTCCGCAGCGGCAGCCTCCATCTCCTTCACCTCGTCCCTCTTTTCGAGCTTCCTGGCTTGCTTCTTCTTGGAGCTTCGCTTGGCGACGACGGGTGGTGCCCTCGCTCGGCATCCCCTCGCGCGGACATCTCCTCCATTCCGCGGTAGAGACCGCGGGACCAGCGCACGCGCCTGCCCACACAGCATGGCGCACCCTCGAGTGTGCTCTCGCTATCCGGAAAAGATGACCTCGAGGAGTCCGATCCGCAGAGTGCCAGCTGTGTCAGATAGAAGTTGTTTCTCGGGGCGATCGCTCGGCGCCGGCCACACCACGACAGCACCCGACGCCGAGGTTCCGCTCTCAATTGAGCAGCCTCCCGTGCGTCCACGGACTCGACCACTCGTCACCCACCATGACGAGCTGAGTACACCAACCTGACCACTCCCCACCCACGGTGAGGGACGGAGGGCTCGCCCCCAGATGGCCCCCTCCGGCCAGAACCGCCCCCAAGATGGGGGCAGAGGCCGAGGCCGAGGCCGAGACCGCCGAGATACGGGCGGTCGAGGCGGCCCAGGCCGCGGATCAAACCCCGGTAGAGGCGATAGCGGCATGGGCGGCGCCCAGCCCGCGCCCACCAGAGGCCAACCCCCGCCCGGCGAGATACCCGACGCAATAGACGGGGGCTTCGTCTTCGTCGCGAAGGAACGCCTCACGAAAGAGGCTCGCGACAAACGCATGATCGGCATCGGCGCCGACGGAGCCTGGATCATGGAGGACTACATCAAGTCCACAAACACCGCCGTGTTCATCTGCACCGTCAACGACACCGACCAGGACCACAGGGTGATGCTCGACGTCTTCCGACCCGTCCATCGCAAAGGACAGTTGGACGTGTTCAACGCGGACATGCCTTCGCTCGACCCCCACGCCTTCGCCTCGTCGCAGCAAGGCATGCCCGCGCAGGTGGGGATCAAACCGTGGCTCATGGGCTCCGACGCCAAGACGCGACGGAGTCCCACGCAGGGCGCCAGCCGGTACCTCCTCGGCCACTTCTTCAACAGGTACCTCACCAATCCGCTGACGTCCAAGCTGAGGCGGCTCGGCAAGGACGAGGTGCCGGTGGTCCTCGACGCCGACGAGGCGCGTGAGCTCGCGTGGGGGCTCGTGCAGGCCACGACGTTCGTCGCCAACAGGTCTCCCGCCACCGGTGCCGCGCCTGGGGAGGTCGCCGTCAGGGTTCGCCAGAGGGACCCGGGCGAGAGCAACAAAGCCGCCGCCGCCGCGGGGACAATCACCGTCGTCCGCGACGGGAGGATGGTGCGAATTCCCGTCCGATCGATCGAACCCAAGCAGCTCTCGCAGGAGAAGGCCACGACCGACCTCGACATCGTCCTCGACACGAAGCAGGGCACCGCCGAGCGCGTCGCCGCGCTCAAGGCCATCGGCGCCGCGTGCCAGGGCGCGGGGGGACCGGACATGTTCCTCGACAGTTTCTCCAAGACCCACCCAGAATCCTTGACTAACTTTTATGACCTGGCCATGGGGCTCACGGGCCTGCACGACGACCTGGTGGATGAGGTCAGGACGCTCGCGCCCGCGGTGTTGGGAACGGCGGCCTGCGCTCTCATACGCGGCTTCGCGGCTCACTTGGCGGAGCACGGCCTCGTCTTCAACCCGCGCACGGAGAAGCTGAGCGTGCCGACTCCGGCGGGGTTAAAAAACGGAACCGTACACGGTAGGGTTTCAAAACCGTTTGGGCGATACGTCGAGGAAGACTACACGCCCGCTCGAATGGTCGTGTGGGGAACGACGGACCGACGGGTCAGGGAGGGCGAGATACCAGGCGACGTGATCATCACCGGCGAGGACTTCGACATGCACTTCTTCGACGTGATCATCGCCGGTATCGAACGACGGCTCAGCGGGGTTCAAGGTACCCCGCCTTACCCATTCGAGATCACCCAGAAGGAATTCTACATCGAAGCTGCTTGTGCTTGCCTCGCACCGCTCATGGATGCCATCGTCGACGCTCAGGCAGCGGTGGATGCGGATGGCGACGACGCCTCCATCGTTCGGCATTCGAACATGCTGCACATCCTCTGGGAGCGCATACCTCGCCTGCTCAAGTCATGCGTGTCGATGATGAGAGATCCGCTCGTGTACAACGATTTGATGCTGCCTTTGTTCAGGCTGTTCTCCATTCTGACCAGGCCCTTAACGATCAAATCGCTCTTCCTGGACGATGTCGCGGCGAAGTGGATGGCCGAAGGCTCGGTACTCGCGGGTGACGTGTCAAAAACCTTTCCGTCGATGCGCATCAACGTCGCGACAAAGGAGTTTGACTTGCCGTGGCGGGAAACCTACGCGGTCAAGTTCGAAGATTTTGTCGATGCGATCATCCCTTGGGCGTGTAGTACACGATGCAACATGTGTTGGACAACCAAGCAACTCAGGGACCAGGCGAATGAACTACTCTCCAAGTTCAAGTTCAAGTGGAGCGGTCTGCTCGACGGGGACCGACGCGCTTACCAATGCAACGTGCTGAATCGGCTGAAGCAGTACTGCATCGAGCCAGACGTATACAGGAGTTCCGGAAACGAAATCAACCCGCTTTGCGCCTCCGATTGCTTCCGATCTTGCATGGGTGACATCGGAGAGACTGCTTGGGAGGAAGCGACGTCTATTGCGTATGACCTGATGTCACACGTTGTTTACCTCAAGGCATTCAAGGACAGCAAAAAAGTTACACCAGACAGCCCGTTTTGGAATATCTTTTTGGGATCTTTCAATGCGGTCGGAGCCTTACTCGACGGACTGCTGAACGGATCAGATGGCTCAGCAGGTAAGCTTGCACAGTTGGAGAAGGATATCGATCACGCATACGATGGGCAAAAGGCGAAGAAAACCAAGGATAAATGGGAATTCCTGCAGGAGCACTGCTTCGATTTCGTACACGAGTTCCGGCGTACTTTCTTTTGGTCTGCTGAGGGATGTCAAGTGTCGAATCAGAATCTCGAACCGCAAGTGCAGGCATCTTTCAAAGGTATGCTCGCGTGTCTAAGATTTCACAACGTTAACTTCGAGGATATCTTTGAGCGCCCAATCACTGTCGATGTTTTTGTCGATGTTTTTGAGTCGTTGCGGTTTGCGGCACTGAGTCCCATCCCTGGGCGTGCAGAGGTTGGCAAGAAGGCATATCTGGGAGCAGCGAAAAGCTCTAATGACACTTTCCGCTACATGGTCGCCTATGCATCGGGTCATTTGCTCCAACGAGATCTCAAGGCCCTCAAGAAGACGAGCAAGGACAGAGCAAAGGAACCTGACGTCGATGCGTTGGAGCGCGTCATCATGCTCGATCTCGATGTGCACATCTGCTTATGGAGGGGATCAGACGGGACAGAGTCAGAAGTTGCGGTCAAGAAGGCACTTTGCGTTATTTCGGACAGGTTCCCGGGAAACCCGGGAAACAAAAAAGGTGTGTTGCAAGCAGGTGCTATTGAGCAGATCCTCAAGAGCCGACCAGTGCTACTCGACCGGTTCTCCATTCTGAGATGGAAGATGGATCTGTATGTGACCGCTAAATTCAGCTACAGCGACTCAAACGCGGAGGCCCTTCTGCTGCCCGCCATGGATCCAGACACCGCGGATGCTAAGCCCATCGCAGCGCTCAGGATGCTCCTCGAGGACAAGGCATCGGCGGAAGTTTACTTGCGAGAATCGTTCAAGATTTTCAGGGTGGTGTGCAGGCTTGCATGCACAAGCAAGGAAGCAAAAGTGCGCATGGCAGCCACCGAGCTTCTGGTGGATCGTGCCATCGTCCCCGTTGACTCGAAATCGTGGGCGTCTATGAGGGGTATCAAGTACGTCTATGAACATGCGAGGAATGGCATCGGCGACGCGTCCAAAGCAGTCCGGGAGAAGTGGGCCGAGGCGCTGCCTACACTGGCGCTTGCGGCCACCTGGAGGGAGGGCGAATGCCTACATACTCCTCCGTCTTGGCTGAAACACTACGCAGTCGCGGCCAGGCGCGCCAATTTCCAGTCAGAGGACCTGAAGAGCATTTTGGATGCTTTGACGAGCAAGGACATGACCAAGGTGGCTCCCGCGACTATCCGCAAGATGATCGACCGTGCGGCGAAGGTTGCGCCGCCGCCGACGCGCCAGGACCCCGTGGCGGCGTCGCTCACGTCGGTTGGCGGAACACTTCTGAACGCCGCTGCTGCGGATAGAGCCGCGATGCGTGGTGCGTCGGAGACGCCGCCGGTGCAAGAATCAGCACCCGCGCCGAGTGATCTGGACTCCGACATGGACACGGCCTTATTGGACCACATCTCCACCCAAGACGATGCGGCGATGTGGTGGGCCGTGCAGGAGGCTGCGCGGCAGTGCATCAGCGCGAGGCTCCGCACACACTACGGCAACGCCAGTGAAACGCTGACGTTTATCGAGCGAAGCCTTGGAGAGGTGCGGCGTAACCAGACGCCGACAGTCGCGGGTGCCAGAAATGTATCGCGGACCGATGCGCAGAGCATGACGGCCACATGGCTTCTTCTCGAGTTCGTCGATGCTCTCGAGCGTCAGATGTACAACGCCTATGAGGGTACACTCAGCTTACCCCCGCCGGGCAAGTCAGCGGCGAGCTTCTTCAGGCGCAACAAGCACATTTGCGTCGACTGGCTGCGGCGAATCAAAGAAGCTTCGCTGGGTGCCGCGAAGAGCTGCGGCAACGTCGCCATGGGTGCAAACATCGCACTGTCGCGAGTCCAAGCCGCGATCAAGGCACAAGAGCGTCGCGTGGACAAAGCTGCGAGGCGCAGGGCCGAGGCTCCCGCCCGAATTCTCGAACTAAAAAGCGCAGTCAGCGACGCCAACGCCCGTCTCACCCAGGCTCACAAGCGCCACGGGCTGGGTGCCGCGAGGTTGGAACGCGCGAGGCAGACAGTGTCGGAGCGGATGAATGCGAACAAGTCGAAGCAAGAGATTGACAAAGCGAAGGAGAAGGTGGATGAGCTCAAGGATGAGGTCAAGGATGCAAAGGAGGAGGTGTCAGTGGCGTACCGCGACAAGAACGAAGCTCAGGAAAAGTTGAAGGACCTTGAGCGGAAGTCCGCTGGGAACGACACCGACTCCGAGAAGGACGCTGCGGCGTTGGTCTTCCGCGCGATTGGCGATGCGGCATCGCTGTTGGTGTCATTCGGTGAGCCGGACCTGCTGATTGGCCTGGCGGACTGGTGCGAGCCCCGGCTGAGGCCCGCGGGTGCCGACGTATGGCTCCCACCTTCTTCCGATGATGCGTTCACGACGAGCACGGAGGGTGTCCTCGATTGGGTTCGAGCAGCCGCGCTCGAGGCGGGTGGACGCCACGAGCAGGCGGCCGAGAAGTACCGACACATGCTCGAGACCCCGGAGAAGATTGGACCCGCGTCTGCGAGAGCCGCGGCGAAGCGCCTGACGCACGCCTACGCCTCTGTGTGTGACTGGGATGGTCTCGAGGAATGGCGAAAGGATCTTCGCAAGATTCAGCGAGATGTCGGAAAAACGGGATCCATCGAGCTGGCCTCGGCGCTCAACGATGTTGGTGCAAAACCGGAGTTGCTCGGAGCCTGGGCCAATTTTGATGAGGGCCAGTTCGACAAGCGAATCTCCCCGCTCGCGATTTCCGAGAAGCATGCCACTTCACCGTCGGCGGCTGTGGATGTCCTTAATCACGCAACTCAACGACTTCTCGAGGAGCTCTTGGTACCGGTGTACCCAGAAGGTGCCGGCGAGTCCCCTGATAAGTCCGAGAGGATCGTTGAGGCCAGAAAACAGTTGCAGACTGCGATGAAGAGAATGCAGGAGCCCTTGCGATTGTCCAACCTGATGGGATCGCCCGCGGTGACCCAAGCTCTGCACATCGAGCTTGCCGCCGCCGACGCTGTCTACGGCGCCGTGAACGAGAAGTATTGCAGAGTATTCGGGGCGGTACGTGGCAGCTATGATGTGTCGACCCTAACGCCGTGGATCAAGCTTTGCAGGGTGCTGAATGCTCTCAGTATCAAGGAAAAAATTGGTGCCTGGCCGCAAATCCATTGGCCGCAGGTCGCTTTTGAGTCGCTAACGCTCTCGGCCGAGCTGGTTGCGGAACTGACCCGCTGTGCTGGACGACTGGGAAACTTCAAAGTTTTCCGCAAGATCTTCAAACGCGTTGGACAGCTTTCCGAGCTCGATCTGGAATCCGATTGCGTCCAATTCGGCCAGTTCGTTCAACAATTCAGGAAGAAGCTGGATTTCATCGAGTCTGATGCGGAAGGTACACGCACCTCTAAAGATGAGCAGTATGTGTCTATATGTAAGCAGTATCAGTCTGCATTCAACGCGCTGGTCCTCCCTCGTCAATGGGGTGGCGGCGCCGTGGTTGCGGATCCGACGGACAAGGCGTACCTCGTACCCTTGGTTACGGATTCCATACAGGAAATGTCGAGAACCGTCAAAAGTTTGGCAGACGATCTTTCCGGCGACGATCTTTACGGCAGAGACGGCCTCTTCGGCATAGAATTGATCAGAATGGTTTACACTTTTGAGGAGCACATGCCAGCGGATATGCAGAAGCGTGTGGAGCCAACATATGGTGAGCTACTGCATGCATATTCTCAATTCGAATTTTCGCTCGATTACGCCAGGTTTCTCGATGATTTCCACCGACGCGAGGAGGATGATCCGAAGCGCCGCACCCGCCGCGACAAAGATCCAATCTCTGCGGCGGGTATCGAGGACATCGACGGAGTTTGCGGTGAGCCGACTCCGCTCAACCCCGGCGCGGACGTGAAGGAAGTCACCTACCTTCTCGAGGCTGCCCACGCATACGCCCGGTTCCTCATCCAATGCGGTGAAAATGGTGAAGCTGGATCTTTCTCGAGATCCCAGACCCGTCTCCCGGGCTCGAAGCCGATGCCCGGTGAAGGTGGTGGCGATTTGAACCTGTATCACGCCAAGGTACGCCTCCTCAACTTCGCAAACAGTCAACAAATTGGCGAGAGTGACGGAATGAAGGAGATCCTCGGAAGTATCCCGACGGCTTACTGGCGTCAGTGTATCCCTGAGTTGATTACCATGCTCCACTCGGACATCGAACCGGTGCGAGACAACGCCACGGACCTGCTGACGCGCATGGCCAAGGAACACCCGCGCGCGTTGTCCTATGCCATCGCGGTGGCGGCCGCGGCGGCTGACGATGAAGCCGACGCCGCCGGCGAAGGATTCGAGGTTGGGGGATTTAGATCCAACCCGGAGGCGCTCGCCGCGGTGCGCGAGCGCTTCGCCAGCGCTTCCCGCGCGCTCGAGGCCATCGGGAAGGTCAAGTCGGCCCTGAGCGCCACGGATCCGCGGCTGTTCGCGGACGTCACGCTCGTGGTGTCCGAACTGGGCCGCCTCGCCGTTTTGCACGACGAGGAGTTGCTGACGTCGCTTCAGGATCTCCACGGCGACGTGACTTCCCGAATCGCCTCCGTGTCCGAATCCTCGGAGCCGATCGAGGACGTGATGCGCCCCGCGGTGGCAGAGCTCGATCGCCTGGTCCGCGACGCCCTCTCAGGAGCTGGGTTCGTCACCCCCCACGTGAAGTCGTTCGCCAAAAAATACCGCGAAGGATTGCTCGACGCCGTGAATGAATTCAAGGGGTCCGTAGCGTCCGACCCGTCCAACGGATGGCGCGCGGTGAAGGAGCAGATGGTACAGCTCGCGCGGGGTTTACAGCGGAAACGCGAGCTACGACTTAAGAACCTGTCTCCGTCGCTGGCGAAACTGGAGAGCCGCCCGGGTGGCTTCGCGGCGCCGATGCCCGGTGACGTCGGCGGCGACGTCGACTCGATCCTCGTTGACATCGTCTCCGTCGGATCCGACGTCACCGTGCTCCCCACGAAGTCCCGTCCCAAGCGCATCACCCTCCTGGGCTCCGACGGTACGCGCAGGGTGTTTTTGCTCAAGGGGAACGAAGACCTCAGGCTGGACGCTCGCCTGATGCGATTCGGTTCAGTCGTCAACGCCGCGCTTCTGTCGGATCCTGAGTCGCGGAAGCGGAGCCTGGAATACTCCACCTACTCCGTCACGCCCCTCGCGGGAAACAGCGGCTTGATCCAGTGGGTCGAGAAGGCGACTCCGATGTCCGCCATCTTCGCCGGGTGGCAGCGACGCACCCGCGCGGCAGCCGCGCTACCGAAAGTGGTTCCACCGCCGGGCTCCGACCCCGACCCCGAGTGGCGTCCCCCGGAGCCCCCCGAGGCGGCGACGACCAGGCCCTTGGATCTCTTCTACAACAGGGTATCCGCCGCGCTTCGTGCCGCGGGGGTGCTCGCCACCGCCAAGCGCCGCGACTGGCCCCAGGACGTCCTTCACGACACCGTGCAGCGGATGCGCGCCGAGGTGCCCCAGGACTACCTGCACCGGGAGCTGTGGTGCGGCGCGCCGACGGCGTCGGCTTGGCTGCAAAAGTCGGTTCGTCACGCGAGGTCGGTCGCGACGGCGTCCGTGGTCGGACACCTGATCGGCCTCGGCGACAGGCACCTGGACAACGTCCTCGTGAACCTCACGACCGGGGCGGTGGTGCACATCGACTACAACGTCTCCTTCGACCGCGGGTTGACGCTGCCGGTGAGTTTTTTTTTCTTTTTATTTCCGTGTTGGCGATTTGTCTGACGTCGTGTTTTGTTTACAGGTGCCCGAGGTTGTCCCGTTTCGTTTGACACCCGCGGGGGTCGCCGCGTTGGGCCCGACGGAGACGTACGGACCGTTCAGGTGCGCCGCGGAGGCGACGCTCGTGGCGCTCAGGCGGCTGCCCGCGAGGCAGGCGCTGCTCGGGTCGCTGGAGCTGTTAACGCGGGATCCGCTGATGGAATGGGTCGACGACGGAGCCGCCGGACAGAAGGGAGGGAAGCACACGCGGCGGGGCGACGAGGCACGGGAGCACGCCGCCCTCGAGCTCGCGCACGGCCTCGCATCCTTCGCCGGTAAGATCCAGGACGCGAGTGCCGCGCTGGGACCGACCGAAGGGTCCGAGACAGACCTCGGTTCCTCCCCCGGTTCCTCCTGGTCCGCGACGTTCCTCCTCTCCGGGAAATTTCACGAACACCTGGCGACGCTGAAGACCAAGGTCACAAAGGACGGCGCCGCGGTCATCGCCGCGGCGGAGGCTGCGGAGAAGGCGGAGACGGCCCGGTTGGAGGCGAGGGACGCGCTGGCGGCTTCCGCGCGGGCATCCGACGCCGAGGAGTTTTCAGCTTCGGGCGTCTCCGCGGCTTCACTAAATTTACGTGACGCCATCGACAGTTTGGCCAGCGCGGCTACGGATGCCAGGCAGTGGTCCGACCGACATCGAAGGGCCCTCGACCGGTTAGCTCCCGACTCGGGTGAACTCGTGCGGCTTAAGCACAAGACGACGACGACGGAGGACACCGGCGGGGCGCCCATGCTTCGAGCGGCGCCCATGGCGGCGTCGCTGGCGTTGAGCCCGGAGCTGCAGTCCGCCGCGGGCGCGATCGACGGCGAGGGCGCCAGGCTTCTCGCCGCGCGCGACGAGGCGGTGGACCGGGCGACGTCATCGCTGGAACGCTACCGCGAGTGGGTCGTCGCCAACCTTCCGTCGTCCTACCCAGAGTCGGATCGCAGGGCGGTGTGGGCGAATACGCTGGAGGAGGCGGCGAAGGTGCGCGTCGAGGCACCGGGCGAGGCCATCGAGCGACTCGGCGAGCTCATCGACGCCGCCAGGGTCACCGACTCCGACGGTAAGCGCGCGTGGACCAAGTACTGCGCCGCGACGGGAGCGTGGCACGCTCGCGAGTCCACCGAGCTGCCGGCGCTCCGAGCCCAGGCGAAAGCCGCCGCTGATACTTATACCAAATACGCACGCAGTGGTACCCGTGAGTATCCCGGACACTGGGAGACCACGGTGGAATGCATGTATGCGGAAATGATGTACACCGATGGCGAGGGACCGACGCTGGGCTTTCTCGAACACTACATAGGCTGTCCCCCCGTCCGGGATGAACGCCGAGCGGAGGTTCAAACGGTGGACTCGCTGCCCGACGAATTGGACTCGCCGCCCGACGAATCCAACGAGTTGTTCGCACCGTCGTCGAATTTCTTCGGGGACATGGAGGGAGACGGCGAGGAGCTCGGCGGCCTCGGCGACGAGGACGACGATCTCCTCGAGCGGGAAATTTCCAACCTTCGCGTCGAGGACGACCTCGACATCGAGGAACTGATGAACGACGACGACGTCTCTCCGTCACCCGAACCCCGGGTGGCTGACGATGAATCGGCCGATGACGATACGGAGGGGCGTTTCATGGCGATGCCGCGCCGCGAGAAGTCCGCGGTGATGGCGGCGGCGATGTATTCCGTCTTCAACTCGGACGAATACGACGAAAAGGCGGACTCGCTGACCCGGTTCCTTCCCCCAAAGACTTTCGTCGATTTGGCGATGGACTCCGCGATGCTGCCGCACAAGGTGATGCGGTACATACTTCCCATCGCCTTGGACCCGCGGGCCGTGGACCCCATGCGCAGCATGCGCATCGTGGAGGCTGCGCAAGTCTCGCAGGTGTTGGACCGCCGCGCTCACGACTTGAGGGAACGGCAGTGGCGCGACTCCGGAGTGACCGACGTGGAGGTATTCTGGAGAGAAGGCGAGGCGTTGGCGGCTGAGTTGAAGGCGCACGTCGAGTCCCTCGCGCAGGACATGCCGGCGCTCACCGAAGCGCTGCTGGCGCACGTGTGCTGCGACACCGTGTTGCGCCCAAATACAGATCCGGAATACGCCGGATGTTGGATCCATCCCGTCTACGCCGTGAAAGCCGTCTCCAAGCTCGTGACCCGGATACTCGCCGCGTGCGCCGCGAACGTGTCGGGTGACCTGCGGGAGGAGAACATCGTCGAGGGTGAGCACGAGGTCGGGGGTAAGCTCGAGGACGTGGCGGCGACGGTGATCAAGGAGGCTGAGGAGGCGGCGGATATCATCAACGTCAACGTCGTCGAGCATACTCTCGAAAATACCTTCTCCGGCGTCGCCCCCACCGGCGGCCAAAACAGCGAGCCGAGGCTCGAAGGAGCCACGAAGGGTAAGGACGTTCGGACGATGCTCGACGCCGCGGCGAGGGCGGTGTACGCCGTTCGTCGCTCCGCCGCCGAGGCTGAGCTGGCGGATCGCGAGCGAAGGCACGCCACCTCCAGCGGCGCGATATCCCGCTGCGAGTGGCTCCTGGAGTCGCGACTGGAGCAGGGCTCGGACGGTGCGTGGGGTTTCGAGACCGAACCGACCGCGTCTAGGCGCTGGAGAACCCAGCACTTGGACCACGTGGCCACCGCCGCCGCCGAGCTCGCGTCCGCGGACATCGCGGTGAGGAGCTGGGCGCAACGAGCCGGCGCAGTGGAACGGTCCTTTGTCGAATACTTCCGCCCGTGGGCCGACCGCGATCGCATGGAGACGTTGGCGCGCTCGCTCGAGGACCGCAGCCGCGCCCTGAAGGACTCGGAACAACGCGCGGCGACGTGTCGACAGCTGTGCGAGGGCGTGGAGTCCTTCGAGCGGTCACGGGAGCCCGAGCGGGAGGCTGCCGCCGCGGAGACGCTGTTACCCGAGGGTTTCCTCGATTTTTCCTTCGACGCCGGCCTCGACGACGACGAGCAGCCGGATCCTATACGCGCCGCCGGTGGGATCGCCAAGAACCCTTTCAAGAAGAAGGGTAAGAAACCGGTGAACGTCACCGAGGTCCAAACGCAGAGGTCCAAGAGGTCCAACGCGGAAGTCGCCGGCGGGTTCGAGAAGACGTATGAGTCGGCAGTCACGGACGTCATCTTGGCGTGCGAGGAGGTGCTGCAGACGGCGATGGCGCCCGCGGGTCCCAAGGCTGAGGCGGCGGCCGCGGCACGCGCTGAGGCGTCGGAGAAGGCGGAGAAGGCGCGGGAACTGGAGCGAATCGTGGATGAGAAGAGGCGCGCGATTGTCGACGACATCGACGTCATGGCCTTCATTTGGCACGATGGCGTTCACGGTGACTTGAGCTTTCCCGGGTCGACTTTTCACCCAACTGCCAAAATGGAGCCCAAGTCCACGCCTTGGTACCTTCGGGAGCTCGAAAATGTCGCCACGGACTTACGCAACGCGCTTTGTACACCAGGGACTCCGGTGGCGCGGTTCATCGAAGAGACCCGGAAACACCTCGACGGGCTCAACGCCCTGTTTCCAAAGGTACCCACGGATCTGGCAGAGGCGATTGACATCGACGACGCAGAGATGTGCGCCGACGAAGCCTCGTATCTGCTAAAAGAATTCGAGGAGAAGGTCGAGAGATGCATAGACATGGCCATACAAGCCATGGACTACTCGTATCAAGCCTTGACGGAAGCGCAACACAGCAGAGAGCACGGCTTTACTTATTCAGAAGAATTCTCAAGCGCCATCCGCTGGTTCGCGAACGCCACCGCCGATCTCGCCGATCTCGCCGATCTCGCCACCGCCGATCCCGCCGATCTCAATTTGTCTTCCACGGCGAAGCTACTCCGAGCCGTGCTTGATAATGCGCAGAATCTCTCGAGGCGAGCATCGATCGAGATCAAGGAACACACGGGCCTCGGCCTCACCGCCGCTCCCCCGCCGGATGACGACACCGAACCACCGCGTAGGGTTGAGCAACCGGCGGATTCCTCCGACGACGAGGACGGAGCTTCGTCGGCGACAATCGCCGCCGCCGCGACCGTCCGCCGCCGTGGGTCCGCGCAGGTGACTCGCTGGCGCGGCGGGCGGCATCCCACCGCCGTGCGCCTCATCTCCGTCGTCGCGGCCAAGCTGGATGGTCGACCGAAGCTCGTCGAATTGCTCAGAATCGCCGCGAAAGCCACGCCCGCGCCGAAGGTGCCGTATGATATCTATTATGCTGATACCTTCGGAACGATGCTCCCTAGATCACCAGCGGCCGCCAAGGGTGAAACGCCCCTCACGGCGAAGCAGGACGTGGACAGGCTCATCGCCGAGGCGACGGACGCGCATAGGCTCGCGTCCATGTACGAGGGCTGGTGCCCGTGGCTGTAGACCACAGTATTGTTTAACTTACATATCAAGACAGAAGTTTAGTGGCCACGGTGGTGAACAGTAGGAACCCGACGATGCCCCCGACGATACTCGGATCAACCCCTTTCATAAACTCCGGCAGCTCCACCGCCCCACTCCCCGTCCCTTCCTCCGGTCCCACCCCGGGCGCCGGAGTCCTCCCGCTCGGCACCGGTACCGGGAGAGACTCGCCCACCAAGTCCGTCCCCGTCAGCTTGAGCCGCTCGTCAACGGCGCCGTAGACGTTGTACTCGTCAACCACCAGCCTGGCGTAATCCGGCACGTGCTGCTTCGCGCGCTCCTCGCCGAACGCGCGCTTGACGTAGATGTAGTTACGTATGGTGTGGTAATCCAGCGAGTACATCCCGAACTCTTTCCCTTTAGGTCCGATCTTCTCCAGGAGCCACGCGATTGCTTTTCCAACTGGAATCGGCGCCGGTTCTTCGGGTCCGCGGCCCAACGTCGCCTCGTCGTCGCTGATGACCGTCTGCATGACGAATGGCTTACGTTCGCCGCTGGACACGCTCGGTGACACGTCGCAGTCACCGCGGATCATGTCGAACATCTCTTTGCCCTTGTCGTTTCGCACCGTGACGTACTGCGGGTGTTTTGTCATGTCCGTGTGGTAGTAAGGCGTGCCCATGTAGCCCACGACGATGTCGGCGAGGCCGTTTACGTAGTCGAAGCACGAGTAGCACGACGGCGCGATGACATCCTTGAGCTTGTTCGCGGGGAGGCAAAAGTACGGAACCTTCTCGAAGCTTCCATCCGTGTGCTTCAGGTGCACCTGGTAGTCCTGCATGAACTCGTAGTGCACGACGGTGGCCGGGTCCTCGGATGCGTTTTCCAAAAATTTCCCCAAAGTTTCTTTCCGCCCGTTGTCCGTGCAGTTGGTTCCCATGACGTACAGTTGATCCAGGCCGAGGTACGGCTCCACCGACCGCAGCGCCTGCACCGCACACCCGACACCGATGAACAGCACCTTCTTCAGCCCACGCGCTTCCACCTCGGCGAGCACCGAGAGGTTCGGCGACAGCGCGGGTTTGACCCCTCTGGACGATAATATCTCATCGACGGTGGTGGCCAAGATGGGCCTCGGGTGCATGGCGTTGTCTGGATCCGACGCGACGCAGATCACTCCCTCGACCTTACCACTCTTGAGCATCTCGATGGCGATGGATGTGACGATTCCGGTCCACTGCGCACCCTCCACGGGTTGGTTTCGTTTCGCGTAGAAGACCTCGTCGACCACCCCGAGTCGCATCTCGTCGTTGCTGAGGTCGCGGCCCCGGCCGTGCACGGCTGGTTCGAGGGTCTCGATGCGGGACATGCCGTCGCCCAGGAAGGCGCACGCGTCCTTGACGTGCGCGATGTAGTAGGTATCGCAGAGGCCGCACTGGGAGCAATGCTCCTTGGCGGGGTAGTTGCCACCGGGCGCGATGGGCTTGGCCTTCTCCCTCCAGTTCTCCGCGATCGCCCCCGCCCGGGTTACCGTCTTTGTCGCCGTGTTGACGCGCCGGCGGAGATTGACGCGACGCGACGAGCGGAGGGGAGCCGAGGCGCGCTCTGCACCGCGGAGGTGTGCGATTGACGCGAGCGAGGTCATCGATGAAGTCATTCGCGGGCAGTCCAGGCCTCGACGCGACCGCGATTGAGAGTGATCCCCCAGGTAGGGTAACAATCATACAAGATACGAACGACGTTTCGCGAACAAAACCAAACCGCGCGCGTCAAAGCCGCGCGCCCATGACCCGGGGGCACGCCGCGCAGTACCCCGCGCCGCCTCCGCGCGGCAGGGCCGATGAACCCTCCGCGCCGCCCCCGCCCGGCGAGAACCCGCCCGCCATGGTTCCGCCGGACCTCGAGGTCCATCGCGTGATGGTCGCCGCGCTCGAGAAGGAACTGAAGCAGGCGAGCGTGGACGCGGGGATGAGCGAGGTGCGCGTCAACTTCGCGCGGGAGATCCTCGACCACGCCGAGCGAGAGCACCAGGCGAACGTCCTGAGGTACGACTCCGTCATGGTCGCGCTGCAGGAGGCGAACAGGACCGCCGGGGCACCCGACGGCACCCACGATTCGGTTCCCTCAGATCAACATCGACAAGAGCCCGCGCGGGAAGAGGCGGGGGATGGGGAGAGCCCGCAAGCCGCGGCGGACGAGGCGGCGCCGGGTGGTCCCAACAGCGCGGATCTCCGGCGGGTGGTGTCCGAGGCTGACGAGATGCAGAGGTCGTCGGCGGTGTTGCGATCGAGGCTCGAGGCCGACGAGCTGCGCAAGCAGGCCCGCGCGGCGCGCCAGCGCAGGGAGGCTCAGGAGGCTGAAGAGCGCAGACGAAAGGAGCAGGAAACCGTGGCCAAGGTCAGGCCGCCGCCCGCGCCGTTCGTACAGCGGAATCGAAGCGAGCCACTGCCCGAAGAAGACTTTTGCTCCCCGGAGTACCAACCACCGCCCCCAATGCAACGGAACACCTCCTGGTCCTCCACCGACCGAGGAGCGTCGCCGAGCCCGACCCCGCCGCCGGAGACGACTGTTCAGATGAACGCGTCGCAACCGTCGAGTCCAACGGAAGCCGCCCCCATCGCCGACGACGTCGCCAGGGAGGAGCTCAAGAACAACCTCAAGGCGTTCCTGCCCAAGGTACACGTCCCGCGCGAGGGCCTGAACACCACGCAGCTACGCCTCGGACCCGGGCCCGGCGAGCTGTGCGTGCCGGGCTTCTGCTCGGCGCTCTGCGTCGCGAGCGCCGCCGTGGGATTCGTCCAGTACGCCTCCCCGGGCGCCCCGTGTGATCCCAACAACGTCCCGAACATCATCAAGAGCCTGCGTAAGATCGCCATAAAGAACCACCCGGATCGTAACTCGGTCGCGAAGGTTGGCGATTTGAAGGCGGCCAAGGCCAAGGTGATCACGCAGCAAGCCACGAGCATGGAGTCGCTCCTCGACGAGTTCGAGCACGTCGCCGTCCGGGTGTACGTAGACGTCGCCGCGGGTGTCGGCGACGGGCCGTCATCGACGACGTCGTTCGTGCTCAACCGGCTGCCCCTGGGCGCGAGCACGGAGCAGCTGCGGGACCTTATAATGGAGGAGAGGCCCGAGTTACGGACGCGGCGGGACCAACTCGCGGTTTCGCTCACTTTGTCGCCGGGCGCGAGCGAGGAACGGATCCCGATCGACGGGACCACCCTGCGGAGCTGGGAGGTGACCAGGGCGAGCGTGTTTCGGGTGTGGGTG
>Ga0315315_10001848_pt1 | contig 19401 bp, 16 predicted proteins | sample M140m3416metaG_FD_203699 | JGI IMG/M metagenome (GOLD analysis project Ga0315315, IMG submission 203699) | Ammonia-oxidizing marine archaeal communities from Monterey Bay, California, United States - M1 40m 3416 | ecosystem: Environmental > Aquatic > Marine > Intertidal zone | place: USA... | reverse complement strand
GCTTAATAGTTGCTCAAATACATCTGGAAATATTTTTGCTTGAGAAAAAGCTTTGCTTATAGAGGTACCAGAAACTACTTTATTCACTACACCTGTAACTTGATATCTTAGGTATTTATTTCTGAATGTATTTTGTGCTATCTGAAGACTATCTATAGTATTTAGACCTGCCTTAGTCATTAAGCGCATAGATGAGCAGAATCTAGCAGTTTGGTCGTATAAAATAATTTGCCCTACAAGAGGTGCTGAAAGAAAATATTTAGCGATTTTTTGTTGATACTCTTTAGAAACAATATTTGTAACCTGAACTAGATATATTGATGATATCAAAAGAAAAAATACAAATAAGATGAAAGGAAAAATATCTGAAAAATATAATAATGACCTAGTTAATAAAGGTAATTCAACGTTTGAAGTTACAAATTGTTCTACAACTTGAGGCAAAACAAATGTTAAAAGAGAGTAAATTACTGCAATTGAGACAAAGAATAGGATTGCTGGATAAACTAATGCTCCTACTACTTGTGATCTTACTTTAGCTTCTTTATCCAGATAAATAGATAAATCAAAAAACACTTCAGATAGGGAAGCTGAGGTTTCGCCAGCATAAATTGTAGAAGTATAGATTTCATCAAATATTGAAGGGTATTTTTTCATCGCTGAACTTAAGCTGTTTCCTTCAGTTATATCCTCGTTAATGCTCAATAAAATTTGTGAAAATTTATTATTAGAAGATTGCTTACTAAGCAATAACAAACATTTTTCGATTGGAGTTCCAGCACTTAGTAATGCAGACATTTGTTTAGTAAAAATTGATAAATTATTGGTTGATATTTTTAATTTTGATTTTTTCTGTGAACTAGCATTAATTTTTAGTGGTGTAAGACCTCGGTCTTGAAGCATTTGATTTGCTTCTGCTAGGTCCGTTGCATTGATAAATCCAGTAGTACTTTTTTCGTTCGAATCAAATGCACTATATTTAAATGTGGCCATTAATCTTCCGTAACACGCATTAGCTCTGATAAACATGTGTGACCATTTGCTACTGCTATTAATCCATTTTCATAAATTTTCTTGTTATCAGAAAATACATAATCTGTAATTTCATTTTCAGAGGCTGAATTATGAATAAGTTCACTAACTTTGTCGTTGATATTTATAAATTCTCCAATACTTAATCTGCCTTTGTAACCTGTATTGTCACATTTATCACACCCTACAGCCTTATATATTTTTCCATCTAATTTATGTTTCTTTAATAAACTGTTTTTAGACTCGTCATCTTCTATCTTGCAGTGAGTACATAAACGTCTTACCAGTCGTTGAGACAAGACATAAACCAAACTAGATGAAAGTAAATAAGGTTCAATGCCCATATCACGCAACCTTGTAATAGCATTTACAGCACTATTTGTATGTACAGTTGATAGTACTAAGTGCCCAGTTAAACTAGCTTGTATTGCGATTTCCGCTGTTTCTTTGTCTCTTATTTCACCAACCATAACAATATCAGGATCTTGTCTTAGAATCGCTCTTAAGCCTTTGGCAAAGGTAAGTCCTGTTTTATTATTAACTTGAGTTTGTCCAATACCATCTAATGCATATTCGACTGGATCTTCAATGGTTAGGATATTTTGCGACCTATCTGATATTTCTCGTAAACCTGAATATAAGGATGTTGTTTTACCAGAACCTGTAGGCCCTGTTACAAGAATAATGCCTTCTGTTTTTGATAAATTTTTTCGAAAGTTTTTTAAAATTTCTTCAGAAAAACCTAATTGGTCAAGGTGTATATGTGTTTTGTCTTTTTCAAGAATTCTTAATACGACTCTCTCACCAAAAGAAGAAGGTAGTGTAGACACCCTTAAGTCTATGTCTCTTTTACCAACTGATATGGAAATACGTCCATCTTGGGGCAGTCGCCTTTCAGATATATCTAATTTAGACATAATCTTAATTCTTGAAATAATCATCTGAGTAATATTCTTCTGATATTGAAGCACTTCTCTTAAAACTCCATCAACTCTAAATCGTATACTTAATTTGCTTTCAAAAGGTTCTAAGTGAATATCGGAAGCTCTTGCTTTAACAGCTTTTGTAATAGTGGCATTAATTAATTTTATTATTGGACCTTTATTTTTATCGTCCAATAAATCATCTGAAGGAGAGATTGCATTAGCTATATCCAATAAATCCAAATCTTCTATATTTGTAAAATCATATTCATCTGATTGATTGGTATAAAGTTCCGTAAGTAAATTTTCAAACTCATCATCTGTATGAATTTGTTTTTCTATATCATGTAGAAATAAATCTTGTATAGCTGACAGCACTGATGGGTTAACCAATCCACAAATATGTAGAACTGATTTATTGTCTTCGTTTATAAGTGCAATTTTATTTGTTTTACAGTAATTGTAAGATAATGGTAGATTCATTATTAATCACTAGATTCTTCTTCTTTCAGCAATTGCTTAGCTCTAATAAGGTTAAATTTTTCTTCTGATAGATCTTTAGTTGTTATTGAATCTCTCAATATTGTAGGTCGTAAAAAGATCATTAAGTTTCTTTCCTGGACAGATTTAGCTGAAGATCTAAACAGAGCACCAAGAATTGGTAAATCTCCAAGCAGCGGTACTTTATTAACAGATTCTTGAATCTCTTCGCTTATTAAGCCACCTAATACTAATATTTCACCATTATCAGCTAAAACTGTAGTTTCTATTTCTCTCTTATTAGTGATTAAATCCGAGGAATTAGGTAATTGCGAACCAGCTATACTAGATACTTCTTGTCTTATAAATAAAGCAACAGAGTTAGCTTCATTTATTTGTGGCTTAACTTCTAATTTAATACCTATTTCTTCTCTAGCAGTTGTTCTGAAAGGAGTAAGATTATTTGTCCCCAAAGATTCTCCTGTAGTAATAGGAATTTCTTGTCCAACCAGTAATGATGCTTCTTCATTATCCATTACTACTGCAGAAGGTGTAGATAAGATATTGGAATTTGAATCGTCTCTTAACACAGATAGCAACATTGCAAAATTATCTTCACCATCAATGAGATTCCCAACCCCTGCTACTAGTCCTCTGGTACTTAATAGAGAAGATGCAGCACTTGTTGTTGCTCCTAAACTTGAGTCATCATCTGACGCTGTAGCAAGTGATAGTAAGTCTGGACTTGTGGTAGATGGAAATCGTGTTATTGCTATTGGAGTATTATTAGTTGAATTTCCTGAATAGATAGTATCAACACCTAAGGCTTTAGCTGATTCATCGGAAATCTCAACTATAATCGCTTCAACGAATACTTGTGGTCTTCTTATGTCTAATTGCTTAACTATGGATGTTAATGTTCTGATAGTTTGTGGATTAGATCTGATGACAATAGAATTTGTTTCTTCATGCGATGTAATAACTGTCTTGTAGTCAATATTTTGCTCTTGGTTAAATGATGCAGATACATCTTTAAGTATTTTTAAAATATCTTCAGCTTGTGAATAGTTTAGATATATAACTTTGGTATTTTCATTAAGGTTGTTATCGAGATCTAGTTGTGAAATCACTCGTTTAGCTCTTGTAACTATTTCTAAGGGTCCACTGAATATTAATTTATTTGAACCTTGAAAAGTTGCTACAGCTAATTTATCAAATCTAGTATTAGGGTCTGCTTTCAATGAATTGATTAACCTTAAAGCCTCTATTGCAGAAAGATTCTTAAGTTTAAATTCTGAGATACTTGTATCAAGTTCGGAGTCTAAGGTTCTTATAATTTCTTTAACTCTTTTAATATTATCAGCATCATCAGCTATCAAAACTTCTCTATCGTTATTGAGCGCTACTATATAGGATCTTACACCTACAATTGGTTTAACAGCATTAACAATATCTTTAGCACTTGAGAATCTCAATTTAATTACTTCAGATCCGATTGACCCAGTAAATTGTCCATTTTCAGTGAAATTTTTAACACCTTCTTGTGATGGTATTACCCTATATATATCACCATCTTTTAGAACGTTGTAACCCTGAACTTCCATAGTTGAAATAAATACTTCCCAAATAGATTCAGAGTTTAAAGGTGCATCAGAATAAATAGATATTACTCCTTTAACTCGCGGATCTAGGATAATTGTTTTATCAGTCAGTAAAGCAATATCTTGGGCAAAAGTTTTGATATCCGCATCTTTATAAAAGATATTTTGATCTTGAGCAGCTATAGATAGAGTCAATAATGCTGTAAAAAATAATTTTTTCATTTAATTAATCCTTTATGAGATCTATTCGGTCTTGATTGAAAGATTTCTCAGAGCCTATGATATCAAGAAAACTATAGTCTTTGCCATCAAAAAAGTAAGCTCTTGATCCTTCAACATGTGAAAAGCTTATCTGATTTGAGATATTTTCGCCCTGTTCTACTAATTTATAATTATTTTTATCTAAAATAATAATTGTACTTTCAGGGTTATTTCCTCTTATACCAACAAGCTCAAAACCTAAAGTAAGTTTTTTTGCAGTCTCAACAGAACCAATCTGTTGATCAGTTTTCAATATTGGTTTATTTACTTTGTTTGCCTTTGGTAACTGTTCATTCACATTTACATTAGAAAATGATAAAAAACCTAAATTGTAGTAGAAGATAAGAACAACACATAAGAGTGCAGAAAATATTGATAATCGTATTATGTCTGTCTTATTCATGCTTAGATTCTACTACTTGTGGCCAAATGAAACAAAAAACTCACTGCCTTCATTAATTGTTGATTCTACATGAACATTAGCTCCTATTCGCTGCGAAAGCTGTTTTACCAGAGCTAGCCCAAGTCCAGTGCCTTTAGTGTGAGCACGTGCTTTAGAAGTACGATAGAATCTTTCAAAAATCCTTTTTAGGCTTACTTTATCGATGCCATACCCATTATCTTTAATGCTGATCGTTATGTAATTTTTATCAAAGATCGAAATAAATTCTATTGTCGAGTTATCGGGAGAATATTTAATAGCATTATTTAGCAGATTAGAGAATATAGTTCTAAATGATTCTTTGTCAGTTCTAATAATTACTTCCTCATCTATTAAGTTTTTTACAGTAATATTTTTTTCTATCAACAAAGCATCAATAGTTGTGAAAATTTTGTTAATTTCTGTATGGGGTGAAACTTTTTCTTTTTTCACGACTAAACCTGCAAACTCTATTTTTTCTAATTCCAGAAGATCATCAATCATTTCAGTTAATCGTTCTGAATTATCAAGTATTGATTTAGTAAATTTGGCTGCTATTTTTGGGTCTTGAATAGTGCCAGCATGCAAAGTCTCTGATCCAGCTCTTATGACAGAAACGGGTGTTTTAATTTCATGTGATATATCGGATATTAGATTTTTTCTCAGATTTTCTAGTTTCCTTAATGATGAAATATCATTAATTACAAGTATATATTCATTAGTGGACTCCATTTTTGAAGCTGATAATAAGAAATATTTTTCTTCATTTCCTAATTTAACTGACATTTCAATTTCATCAGAACTTTCTTTTTTTACCTTCTTTAATAGTTTATTAATAGGTTGTAACTTTTTTGCAGTAATCTTATCGCCAAGAAAGAACACATGTTTTCCAAACATCTCTAAGGCAATGTCATTTGCAAACCTAACCTTTAAACCTTTATTAAAAATAATTACACCCTGATTAATGCTATCTAAAACTGTGCCAAACTCTGTTCTTTGTTCTATAGCTTGACCAATTTCATCATTTAGTCGTTGAGAAATTTGTTTTACCGCCTCAGACAAGGTATCAAGTTGTTTATCACCACTATTTTCAAATGACTTAATGGATTTTCCTTTAATGGCTTGTCGTGTATTTTTTAACAGAGTATCTAAATCTCTTCTTAAGTTATTTTCAACGTTAAGACTCAAAAAACTCGATGAAACAATAACCATGATAAATAGCATTAAAAATGGATAGATAAAGAAATTGAAGAATGACTCATATATATCAAAAGGCAAGGCTACCCTTACTATGCCCTTTGAAAGATCATTCTTATCCCTAACAATAGCTACATAAATTAAATCTATGCCTGTAGTATTACTAAGTCTTCTTGCAGTACCATACGAATTATTTAAAGCATTTTGTATTTCAATACGAGTATCAGGTGAATGTTTTTCTAAATTCGATAGATCATCATAGGCAACTAGTGAATCGCCTATTACATTCCAGTTATCATCAATAATAGTGACCCTTAATTCATTAAATCTACTGTCAGATAAAGCTAGATCATTTGCATAATCATCAAAATTTTTATTTTCTTCGATAGATGGAAGTAATTTGTTTATTGTTTGTGCTTGCAGAAAAAGAGATTCAATAAGCTGTAATCTAGAGTTGTTATATATAAAAGAAGAAAAAATTGTGACAACAATAAAAATTATGAAGGTGATGAAAGATATAGACAGAAGAAAAACTCTTGATATCTTTAGTTTGCTTAGGAAGTTAGACATTAAGTTTGATTATTAAATCTGTATCCAACACCTCTTATTGTTTGAATATAATCACCACCACTACCTAACTTTTCCCTAAGTCTTTTTATATGTGTATCAACAGTACGTGTAGTAACTTCAGTACTCAATTCCCAAACATCGCTCAACAATTGGTCTCTTGATTGAACTCTCCCCTTTCTTTTTAATAGATGCTTTAGAAGCTTAAATTCAAGTGCTGTAAGTATAATTTCTGCTCCATTAACACAGACATTATGAGCATCTAAATTCATGGCTATAGGCCCATATTCAAGAATTTGTTCATTTATATTTAATTCTGTTTGTTTCTTAAGAATTACTTTTGTTCTTAAGATTAGCTCTCTCACACTGAAAGGCTTTGTTACATAATCATCTGCGCCGATTTCAAACCCAACGATTCTATCAATTTCTTCGCCTTTAGCTGTAAGCATAATTACCGCTATATTAGTTAGAGCCTCATCAGCACGTATTTCTCTACAGACATCTAAACCACTTATGCCAGGTAGCATAATATCTAGAATCACCAAATCAGGTTTCTTTTTGCTTATTTTTGTCAGACAAGATTCACCGTTAGCAAAGCTCTTTACTTTAAATCCTTCATTTTTAAAGTTATATACTAGTGCGTCTCTAAGATCTGGTTCATCTTCTACTATGTATATTAATTTTGCCATTTTTGTAATTTACTTTATATAACCGGGTTAGGAAAGCAGGTTCTTTATGCTTACCCTATCTATTTTTTCTGATGCGATTCTAGGTAAAGGTTCTGATGTAAATTTAACTACTTCAGGTAGCTTATAGTTAGCTAATTTATCAGATAAAAAAGTTTTAAGTTCATCTTCATCAATTGGTTTGTGTGAGTATATATATGCTCCGACTATCTCACCAAATTTATCATCATCGATACCCGAAACACATGATTCCATTATTTCTGGGTGTTTATCAAGAACATTCTCCACTTCTAAACATGAAATGTTCTCCCCTCCTCTGATAATCAATGCTTTCTTTCTATCGACTATAAATAGATAGCCATCGCTGTCGATATAACCTAAATCACCAGTTTTTAACCAGCCATTAACTATAGTTTTATTAGTCTCTTCATCATTTTTAAGATAGCCAATTGTATTTGAAGGAGATTTAAAGACTATTTCTCCAATATTATCAGTCTCAAGAAAATTGTTTTCATCATCCATTACACCAATCTCTGTCACATCTGGAACAACCAAACCTGCACTATTAGGTCTTTTTAAGTAATCAGAACCTCTTAAAATCGTGCCTAAAGCAGCTGTTTCTGTCATACCCCATGCAAATGTCATTGGTATATTAAATTTCTCATGTAAATTAAATACTTGGTCTTCAGGTCGGGCAGCTCCTCCAGCTCCAATATCTATTAATGAACTTAAATCATAGTCATCAATTTCAGGATGATTTAAAAGGTCCCAGCTCTGTGTGGGCACTCCACTAAGATTAGTTACTTTATGTTCTTTGATTAGCTCTAATGCATACTTGGCTTCCCATTTATGCATAATAATTAATTTTCTTTTGGCCAACATCGATAATAAGAATTGTGTAATAAGTCCTGTTACATGAAACAAAGGTACATTGATTAATACTGAAGCATTTTCTACATCAAGCAGTATTTCATCGTGCACTATTTTTCTTAGTTCCCCTAATGTGTAAAAACTAAAAAGAGCGTTTATAACTGCTAAATGAGTAAGCATTACACCCTTTGGTAAACCTGTAGAACCAGAAGTATAGAGTAATACGCATAGATCTTCTTCTGAAGCGTTGTCCACAGGCCAATCAGTTGTATTGCCAGCAGATATTTCTTCGTATGTCTTAACGTTATCTACAGTTTCATTGACTATAAGTTCTATCTCTAAATCTTTTAGTAGTTCATACCTTTTCTTATCGGTAAATATTAATTTAACTTCACTGTGATCCACTCCATAGCTGAGTTCTTCCTTTTTCCACCATGAATTAAAAGGTACAGCTGTGACACCATATGCCGCTAAAGCAACATATATTACTACCCACTCAGTACAGTTCTGCATGCAAATACCAACCCTGTCACCTGTTTTTATGCCAGTATCTTGAAGATGTTTACATATGTTTTTTGCTTTCTGTAAGGTTTGGGCAAAAGACAATTCATTTTTATCTTCAACAATAAATGGAAAATCACCATGTAAAAACTCTATGACAACGAATAAATCTCTCATTGTTTTGGGTGCATTTGTAAAAACTTTGTAGTTTGCACCATTAATTTCTCTATCGGCTATTTCCAATAAAGGATTAGTTTCTCGTAATTGTGCGAAGGCTTCTTTTAGGTTTTCTTTTGTAGATATTTTCTGTTCGGACATATAATAAGATTATGTCAGAAGAAAATTTTTTTGTGAATAAATTCCTATATTTTCAAGAAAAGAATCAAGAGGATTACTTCTATAATTCACTAATATATATTTTTGAACATAATAAAAACGGTGCTCTAGGAATCGTGATGAATAAAGTTATTCCAATTAGTGAGAATATTATTTTTAAATCTTTAAAAATAGATACCAAAAAAGAACGTAAGAATTTGCTTAATGGCGGTCCAGTAGACATGAATAAATTATTTGTTATACATAACAATGCTGAACAACCTGAATCCTTAAATGTCACAGATGGTTTGTGTTTAACTTCAAGTTTGGAAGTATTAGAAAATATTGGAAAAGGAAGTTTTACTAATCCTTATAGATTAGCTTTAGGCTACTGTGGTTGGGATGCTGGTCAACTAGATACAGAAGTTAATAAGAATAGTTGGTTAATAGTAGAATTGCCTAGCACTATAGTATTTGAAGAAGAGCCTAATGATTTAGTTAAAAGAATATCAAAAGAAGTGGGTTTCGATATTGATAAAATTCAAAACAGTGAGATCATAACCAAACATTAATGAAAATTTTTATATCTATAGCTTCATATCAGGATCTGTTATTACCTATAACAATCAATAGTGCTTTCACAAATGCTAAATTTAAAGAGAATTTAAGATTTGGAATCATTGATCAATGCAAAGTAAAACTAGATTTTTCTAAAGCAAAACTTAAGGATCAAATCTCTTATGTTCATATAGATCCAAAAGATGCTAGAGGACCATGCTGGGCAAGATCATTAGCACAAACTTTAATGAATGATGAAGAGTATTTTTTACAAGTTGACTCGCATACAACATTTGAAAAAGATTGGGATGTTTATTTGATTGAATACATCAAAACACTAAAGAAAAAATGCTCCAATCCTGTCATTTCTGCTTATCCTAGAGGTTTTGAAATCGTTGATTTTGATAAAAAAGTTTTTAGAAAACTTCAAGATGATGATCATTCGACTCACGTAATGGTTCTAGATAAAGACAAAACATTCAAGGAAGGCTATTTTTCAATGCAAAAGGGTTTGCCTTCACAATCAAAGAATATTTATAGAGGATTTCTAATTTCAGCTGGTTTCCTTTTTGGAGAAGCTGACTTGGTTGAAAAAGTTCCTTACGATCCTAATTTGTACTTTGAAGGCGAGGAAACAACTATGGCCTTGCGTTTATTCACTAATGGGTTTGATATTTTTCATATACCTAGAATCCCCCTTTTTCATTGTTATACAGATTATTCAAACGAAGCAAAACGACCTATGCATTGGAATGAAGAAGAAAATAAAGAAAGGACCACTAAATGGCATGAACTACAAGCCAGAAGTAAAGAACGCATTGGCAGAATAATTAATAATGATTTAACTGGTACCTTTGGATTGGGTCAGATTAGAAATTTAGATGAATATAAAGATTTATCCGGCATAGATATTAGAAATAGAAAAATTGTAGATGAAGACAAGGCCTATACATTTAAAAAACTTTATGAAATGGATTGGCAACAAACACCAAAAAAGAAAAATTTTTTATGGTAAATAAATACTTATTTTTACTAATAATCTTATTTAGTTTTAATACTTACACTGCTTCAAATACCACTGAAGGTAAAACGGTAATCTCAAATGAATCAATGGTAGTCACAAGACACTATTTAGCATCTGAGATAGGTAATGACATATTATTAGCTGGTGGAAATGCAATAGATGCATCTATCGCCGTCTCCTTTGCTTTATCTGTAGTTCTACCTCAAGCCAGCCCTTTGGGAGGTGGTGGTTTTATGATCATTCATGAGGGACAAACTAAAGAAAATTTTGCTATAGATTATCGAGAAATGGCGCCATCAAAAGCTACTGAAGATATGTTTATTGTTGATGGTGCGGTAGATAGAAATTTAGCTCTAGAATCATATTTAAGTTCGGGTGTTCCTGGCACAGCGTATGGGCTATTCCTTGCTCATCAAAAATTTGGTTCTTTACCTTGGAAACAATTAATTCAACCTGCTATTGAGTTAGCTCGAGATGGCTTTCCTATTACAGAGACATTAGCAAAGTCCTTGGAAACATATAAAGAAAAATTAAGCAAAACAAGAGATGGTCAAAAAATATTTTTTAGTAACGGTGTGATACTTAAAGCTGGTCAATTATTAATTCAAAAAGACTTAGCTAATACACTTGAATTAATTGCTAAAAAAGGACCTTCTGGTTTTTATAAAGGGATTACAGCTCAAAGAATACAAAAAGATATGCGAGATAACGGTGGATTAATTTCATCTAGAGATTTACGTAACTATAAAGCAAAATTTAGAGCTCCTATTGAATTTAAATATAAAGATTTATCGATAGTTACAATGCCTCCTCCGTCATCTGGTGGTTTAGTGCTTGGCTTAATGTTTAATATGTTAGAGGAAGTTTCCTTAGATAAAACAAATCCTCATACTCTTCAAAATATCTTAACCACAAGTGAAATTATGCAAATTGCTTATTCATTGAGAACAGTACATATGGCTGATTCAGATTTCTATGATGTACCTAAAGAGGAATTTTTAAGTAAAGAAATTGCAAAAGATCTATTAAATAAGATTAATACTAAGAAACCTAGTAATAGTGAGAATTTTGATCCTTTTACCTATAAGTTTAAAGAAAATACTACTCATTACTCTATTGCTGATAAAGATGGAAACTTAGTAAGTACAACAACTACACTGAATACTGCTTTTGGCTCAGGTGTAGTGATAAAAGACACTGGTATATTAATGAATAATGAGATGGATGATTTTTCAGCTGCTCCCAACCAACCAAATTATTTTGGGTTACTAGGTGCTTATGCAAATAGAATTGAACCTCTAAAACGTCCATTAAGCTCTATGACACCAACTATTGTCTTTAAGAATAATGAACCTTATATGATTACAGGAGCACAAGGAGGTTCAAGAATTATCACCGCAGTTCTACAAGTAATCCTTAATTATTATGAATATGGGTTATCTGCAGAAGAATCGGTTTATAAACATAGATATCATCACCAATGGAAGCCTGAACACCTCATGTATGAATATTTTGATGATGATCTTTTGAAAGAATTAGAAAGCAATGGTTTTAAACTCTTTTTAAGAACACCTACTTATGACTTTAGTAACGGTATAACGTCATCTATAATGTTTGAAGGTGAAAAATTAATTGGAGTCAGTGATTTTAGGTCAGATGACTTTTTAAGTATCGGAATATCAAATGAACACTAGTGAAATGATGGCAACAATATCAAATATCGCAATTGATACTGGTCCTATTATAGGTCTCACATTATTAGCCATAATTATCAGCAGAACAATTGTCTTCAAATCTCTGATGGCTTTTGCAACTACAAGTGAGTCAACACATGATGATGCTTTCGTTGTAAGCCTTAAAAAACCATTAACCTTAGTACCCTTAGGTATTGGTATTTATGCTTTCGTAAATGCATTGCCTCTAAGTGATACCTATAACTCATACGGCGCTCTATTAGTTCAAACCTATTTCTATTTAGCAGTATTTTGGTCTATTGCTGATTCAATTGATCCATTAAGAGATTTTATTGGTGAAAAATATGACTTTCTATCTACAACATTAAGAGCCTGGATTTTTAGAGCAATAAAATTTGTGGCATATCTAGTCGGTATTGTCAGTGTTCTCGAATTATGGGGTATTGATGCAGCATCAATAATCGCAGGATTAGGATTATTTTCAGTTGCCTTAGCATTGGGAGCACAGAATTTCTTTAAAAACTTGATTGGGGGACTTCTTATTATTGGTGAAAAAAGATTTAAACAAGGTGATTGGATCAATGTTGAGGGTGTAGCTGAAGGTGAAGTAGAGAAAATAGACTTCAGATCTACATTAATAAGACGTTTTGATAAGGCGCCAATATTTGTGCCTAATTCGGTTTTAAGTGACTCCGAGATCATAAATTTCTCAGCTATGCCATTCAGAAGAATTATGTTTAATGTTGGCCTTATTTATCAAACATCACCTGAGACAATTATGGCTATCAGAAAAGATATTGAAACTTATATAGCTAATAACAACGACTTAGCCAATGCCGATGAAGCTACAACAACAATAAGAGTTACCCAATTTAATGATTCAAGCATAGATATGCTTATTTATTGCTTTACACGTTCAACAAAATGGCATGATTTCTGCGCAGCAAGAGAACAGTTAATTCTTGAAATTATGAAAATTGTTAAGAAAAATGGTTCTGATTTTGCTTATCCAACAAGCACAATTCATCTAGAAAAAGAATAAGGTTTAATGAGCTTTTGAAGCATACCTATTAATAGGTATATCTTTTAATGGCAGTAGAACAATATTATATTCCTGCCTTATATCTTGAAGTGTCCTATTAAGCAACCTTTCTGAAATATCATGATAATGCCACTTTTTCTTCATTTTCATACATCTTAAAAAGACTCTAAATTTCAATGGCATGAGCGAAAGATAGATTTTAAATATACCCCAATAACCGCCATATTTATTGACTATGTCGCCAATAACTTCTTTGTATTCTGGGTCTTTATAAAAATCAAAAATTACACCCCAATTAAATTTCATACCCCAAATAACATATGTATCCAGTAGAGATTCTTCTTCAATAGATGTTCCTAAGCCAAAGATTACATGGGTGTAGTCGTGTTCTTTAAATACTTTGGCATTAGGACTATTTTTCTCAACTAAATTTTTAAATTGTACGTTTATCGAATAAAACTCTTCCAAAGCTTCTTTTAATGTCTGTTGTGAATTTTGGTTCTGGAATTTATACACAGTTATATTTTAACAGAATGATGGAGCGACTGACGAGATTCGAACTCGTACCAAAAGCTTGGAAGGCTTTTGTGCTAGCCATTAACACCACAGTCGCTTGAAGGCTAATTATATAGTTCTAATAGATAAGGGTAAACTAAAAACTTATTTGATAACGATATTGTTACCACCCCTGCCTATCTTTGATTCATAGTATTTCTTTAGATCTTCTTGGCTTATTGGTACATCTAAACCTTCAGACATTCCTTTTATGGAATAAATTTGTTTCATCCATCTGCTTAGGTGATTAAGGTCTGTAAAATCTATACCTGACCACTTATATGTTCTAACCCAACACCAATTAGCAATATCAGCGATTGAGAATTCATCCGTTAAAAACTCGTTTTTTGAGAGGTGATTATCCAAAACCTCAAATAATCGCCTGCATTCTTTATGATATCTAGATATAGCTATATCTACCTTTTCATCTAAATAACGATAAAACACATTGGCTTGGCCCATCATTGGCCCTATGTGTGCCATCTGAAACATAAGCCATTGAAGAATTTCATATTTATTGTTTTCTGGATAAAGTTGACCAGACTTTTCCGCTAGGTAAATTAGTATGGCACCAGACTCTGCTAACTTTAAATTGTTGGATGTATCTAAAATTGCAGGAATCTTATGATTTGGATTGAGCACACTAAATTCCTTTGTAAATTGTTCATGTTCTCTAAGATTAATCGTTATTGTTTTATAAGGAATTTGCATATGTTCCAAAGCACATGAAATTTTGTGGCCATTAGGTGTAGGTGATGTATAAAATTCAATCATTATTTACTGAGTAAAAAAATAGGTTTCAGGTCTACTGCATGTAGCTACAGACGCTAATTGAGAAGCAAATTTTCCAGATTCTGATGACTTAACCCAATCATTCAAAAAATCTTCTCTATATTGCTGATTTGGCCAAATATTGATCCATTGGAAGTTGTTTTCATCAAATACAGATATACCAGACCATATTTCGATATTATTGTCTTTGATATAGTCTAGATAGGAATCCAAAGCTACATATACTCTCTCTTCATCAATATTAGTTCTGCAGAGCGAAATTTCTAAATAAAAAACTTCTTTTAACAAGTTTTCTTTTATTGGGGTTAGCTCATTAATCTGAGTGAAAAATAAATTGCAATTAGAAACTTCTTTATCAATTTCTCTAATTTCTGAAATATTTATAAAGCTAGTTTGGTCATTTGTGCTCTTATATGAAATTTGAAAGTCATCTTTTGGTCTATCACAAGTGTATAAATTTACGTTAAAAATATTTTTTTGAAAATAATAAGAATCTTTTATTAACTCCGTAGTATTTTGATTGGCTGAATTATTGCAAGCAATAATAAACAAAATTGTAAATAACTGTAAAATTCTTTTTAACATGTTTTAATTATAAAGAGAGTGTGAGGAAAATGAGATTTTTATTATTAATTCTAAGTAGTTTTGTTTATTCGGATACATACATACATACATCAAGCTATATAGACGGAATTTCAGATAGAATCAAAGAAGATTCTACAATCATTATTGATAGTACTGGAAAAATTAAATCTATAGAGAAAGGGTTTATAAATCCAGGTAATAACAAATTTTATGATCTAACCTCATATACTGTTTTGCCAGGTCTTATGGATATGCATGTCCATTTTGGAGGTGAATATCAATCCAAAGCGGAAAGGCCCGTTAAAGTTGAAAGAGAAACTGAAGCTATTTTAGCAACTGTACATGCTGAAACTACTTTAAATGCAGGGTTTACCACTGTAAGGCAAGTTGGTGATAGTGGCTTTGTTTCGATATCTTTAAGGGATGCAATTAACAAAGGAATTGTTAGTGGTCCAAGAATATTTACATCAGGAAAAAGTATAGCCACTACAGGTGGTCACGCAGATCATACTAATGGAAGAGCTATCGATGATTATGAATACCCAGTCCCAGAAGATGGTGTAATTAATGGTCCATATGAAGCTTTTACAGCTGTAAGACAAAGATATAAAGATGGTGCTAATGGTATCAAATTAACTGTAACTGGCGGTGTATTAAGCGTTGCTGCTTCTGGTGACAATCCACAATTTACACAAACTGAAGTTGAGGCAGTTGTTGAAGCAGCTAAAGATTATGGATTTTGGGTTGCAGTGCATGCTCATGGTTCAGAAGGTATGAAAAGAGCTGTATTAGCTGGTGTAGATTCTGTTGAACATGGTACATACATGACTACAGAAGTTATGGATCTTATGATTGAAAGAGGAACATACTATGTACCAACAATTTCAGCAGGTGAATTTGTTGCTGAGAAATCAAAAATAGATAACTATTTTCCTGAAATTGTTAGACCAAAAGCTGCAACAGTTGGCCCTCAAATAGGCGCAACATTCAATAAGGCAATTGATAGAGGTGTTAAGATAGCATTCGGTACTGATGTCGGTGTTCAGCCTCATGGAACAAATTGGAAAGAATTTGTTTATATGAATAAATACGGGATGGAACCAATGGATACAATCAAAGCAGCTACTATGGAAACAGCAAAATTACTACGAATTGACTCAAAACTAGGTTCAATAGAATCTGGTAAAATAGCTGATATTATTGCTGTTGATGGGAATCCATTAAATGATCTTTCAGTAATGCAAAATGTTGTATTTGTTATGAAAGAAGGCAATGTTTACAAACAATAAGTAATTTGAAGAAACTAGCTCTTGTATTAGGAAATCAGCTATTTCCTATTGACCATCAATCAATCTGTAAAGATACACCTATTTTCATGTCAGAGGACATGGGTCTTTGCACAGATGTGAAACACCATAAATCTAAAATTGCTCTCTTCTTTTTTGCAATGAGATCCTATAGAGAACTTTTAATAAATAATGGCTATAAGGTTAATTATATGGACATTAACAATAAATTTAGTTCTAGTTATATCGATAAGTTAAAAGAATATATTCAAGCAAATTCAATACAAGAAATTGTATTTTATGAAATAGAAGACAAACCATTTGAAACAGAACTGTTTGCATTAATTAATGAATTAGATCTAGGTTTTACTGAATTGGAAAGCCCTATGTTCTTAGATAACAGAAAGTCTTTTACTGATTTTGTGAGTGATAAAAAATTTATACTACAAGCAAATTACTACAAAAAAAATAGAAAGGAATTTAATTATTTAGTGGATGGTGCTAAACCTATTGGAGGTAAGTGGTCTTACGATGAATTGAATAGATTGAAGGTACCAAAAAATTATGAAATTCCAACATTACCAAAAATTGACCCACATAAAGACAAAGATCAAATTTTTAAATTTATAGAAAACAATTTTTCAGATCATCCTGGAGAATTAAATGTTTTTACTCCTTACACTAATCAGCAAGCAAAAATATGGTTAGTGGAATTCTTTAAAGTACGTTTCAATGATTTTGGCCCTTATGAAGATGCAATAGTTGAAAATGAACATTTTCTCCTTCACTCAATATTAAGCAGTTCATTGAATCTTGGGCTTATTACTCCTAAATACGTAATAGAAGAAGCAATTAAATACGCTGAAATCAACAATATTTCCTTAAATAGTCTTGAAGGATTTATTAGGCAAATCATAGGATGGAGAGAATTTATCAGAGGTATATATCAAAATTTTTCTGAAAAGATGAAGCATAAAAATTATTGGAAACATACAAGAAAAATGGCAGATTCATGGTACGAAGGAACAACAGGCATTCCACCTTTAGATGATGCAATTCAAGGTGCCAAAAAGTATGGATATACTCACCATATTAATCGATTAATGATTCTTTCAAATGTTATGAACATGTCTGAAATCCACCCAGATGAAATATATAAATGGTTTATGGAAATGTTCATAGATTCATCAGAATGGGTCATGATTCCAAATGTTTATGGTATGGGGACATTTGCAGATGGAGGGATATTCGCTACTAAACCATATATTTGTGGATCAAGTTATATGTTACGTATGTCTAATTTTAAAAAAGATACCTGGTGCGATGCAGTTGATGGCTTATATTGGCAATTTATTGAAAATAATAGAGAGTTTTTTAGTTCAAACCCTCGATTAGGTTTAATGGTAAGGTCACTAGATAAGATTAATTTAGACAGAAAAGCTAAGATATACAAAGCAGCAGATACATTTAGAGATATGAATACCTATGTTTAGACCAGAAGATAAAGTCATGCAAATTACTTATTCATTGGGGATGCTCTTGGCAATCCTTATTTCTATTTTGGGTTTTGTTTATATACTATTTGTGGTTTTCAGCTAATTTAAGGTATTCCTGAAAACTTTCTTCGTCTACATTTCCACCAGAAATAGTAACTAGTACTGTTTTATTAGTTACATTGAGTTTATTGGATAGAATAGCAGCTAAGCTCACACAACCACTTGGTTCAGCTTTGATATAAAATTCTTCGTACAAATATTTCATAGCACTGCACACTTCCTGATCTGTTACTGATATACCTGATTTACAGTTTTTCATATTTATGGGGAAAGTAATTTGGCCTGGTATTTCTACTTCAAGAGCATCACAAATAGTTGATCTATCATGTTTGATACGTGTTCTGGTTTTATTAAGTAGTGATATTTCTGTGTCATTACATGTTGCTGGTTCAACAGGATATATTTCAACATCTGGAAAATAATGTTTAAATGCAATACTTGTACCGGCAACCAAACCACCACCAGAAGTACATGATAAGACTATATCTGGCTTAATATCATTTGCTTGAAAGAAAGTGCATGCTTCTAGGCCAAAACTACCCTGCCCTGCAATTATGTCTTCATTGTCAAATGGTTTTACTAGAGGGTAATTTTTTTCATGAGCTATATCTAGAGCAATATCTTCTCTACTTTCAACGTGTCTTTTATACAAAACTACTTCGGCACCATTTGCCTTAGTTTTATTAATCTTATTTGATGGTGCATCCTCTGGCATTACGATAATTGCATGCATATCAAAAATTTGAGCAGCTTTAGATACACCTTGAGCATGGTTGCCTGATGAATATGCTACTACTCCCTCTACGCCTTGCTTTTTAAGGTTGCTTAAAGCAGATAAAGCTCCTCTAATTTTAAAAGATCCAGTTAATTGTTCTACTTCATTTTTAAGGTAAATCTTGGCATTAAATTCTTTATTTAAGACATCAGATGAAACAATAGGAGTTTCAACTAAGTACTTGTTAATGCGCTCATAGCTCTTCTTTAAATCATCTATATTTATCATCTTGGTTATTGTCTTATAATAACGACATGAATTCAAAACAAGCTTTACAAACATTTGGTAGATCAGGAAACCCTATGTTTTCCGATAAAACGTTTTCAGAAACAATCATAGACGCAAAAATTGAAAGAATGACCCTTCAAGGTACTGTCAATAAGGTTGGTATTAGTTTATTGCTAGTAATGTTGTCAGCATCTTATACATGGACACAATACTTTGATAATGGTCCAGCTGCTATTGGGGGGTATATGATAGGCGGCTCAATAATAGGCCTTATTTTTGCCTTAATTACTATATTTAAGCGTACTTGGGCTCCAGTCACAGCACCTTTATACGCACTTGCAAAAGGCTTTGCATTAGGTGGTATCTCAGCAATGTATGAAGCACAATTTGGTGGTATAACAATGCAAGCTGTAACGCTTACTTTTGCAACTATGTTTGGCCTTCTATTTGCT
>Ga0315315_10001845_pt1 | contig 19415 bp, 9 predicted proteins | sample M140m3416metaG_FD_203699 | JGI IMG/M metagenome (GOLD analysis project Ga0315315, IMG submission 203699) | Ammonia-oxidizing marine archaeal communities from Monterey Bay, California, United States - M1 40m 3416 | ecosystem: Environmental > Aquatic > Marine > Intertidal zone | place: USA... | reverse complement strand
TCTTTCGACGAATGTTCAGTTTGTTGTTGGAAGGAGAAACAAGACGAAGGCGGTGGAGATGGAAGATCAGGAGGTTCTGTTGGGTGTGGTGGTGGACGTGGTGGTCTTGGTGGCAGAGAAGCAGATTCGATCGACAACTCGTAGACTGCAACAGATTTTATCCAAATTTGCCTGTAGGTTCCTGTTAGCGTAATGCGGATGCGTTCCGCATACATCAATTCATAAATGTCAAAGTCTGTTGCTTCACCGGACAGGCAAATGTGTTGAATCTTCCGATTAGACGCCAAACCAGACGCATCTGTTTGCAAAGATTGTGGCGCGCATGAGATGGGTGAGCCGTCTGATTTGAAGACTTCGACCTCGTAACCGTTCCCACCAAAGTTTTCGGATGATTCAAAGAACAAGCCGGCCAACTCCTGGGTTTCTGGCAACTGAATTTCGACGCCCCAGAGACGATTACCTCGAACTTGTGGCCGTCCCGAGAACGAGAGCTCGAGAAATGGTCGTTCTGAGTTTTGCGCCTCGGTTCCACAGTGCCGCTGATCTGAAATACAATTTGTTTCTCGTGATCCAGATACACACGGCAGTGGTGCACTTTGTTGCCATGTTGTACACCGTGCTCTCTGTCCTTCACTAGCCGTTGCTAAGGTCTGTGTCAAAGCATTACTCTCAGTTTGTGTTATATAAAACCCGTCTTCGTAAAGCCTCCCGGCGGCGAGTTCCACTGGAGGTAGCCTCAGCGTGCTAAGATGAGCCCTCGAAATTGGTGTTGCAAAAATACCCAATGGCATCGAGGGAGACGGTGGTGGTAACGGAGGTGGAGGTGACTGGACGTCCGGCTGGAAAGGTGGTGGCGAGGGCGGTTTGATTGGATCGTAAAAGACACTTGTTGTGAGCCCAACAGCAAGCCTTTCACATCTCGTGGCAGTGGTCAAGAAGTAGACACTCGTGCAAGCCTGTTCTTCAAGTGTACGAACGAATTGCATCAATTCTCGCTGCGGTTGGACGTATGGCGGAGACGGTGGTGTTGATGGTGAAGGCGGAAACGGATTTGGTGGTGGCGGCGATGGTGACAAAGGCGGCGGTGACGGAGGCGGCACAATTAGACTTGAAAGCCATTGTCTCGATGAATACAAGACTGGACGGCTCAGTAAAACCAGCGTTCCTGTATAGCACCCGGTCCGGCTTGCGTATGGAGCTGGTACAGCAGATTCGCCTGTGAAAGCCTGGATGAGCTGCGATGTGCGAACTCTTCGCATCATCTGACGACCAGTTACTTTAAGTGAACTTTCGTATGCAGCGAGGGCGGTAGGGCCTGTGTTTATGGGTATAAATACACCGGGGGGGCCGCAGTTTACACTAGGAAGTTCGTTGCATTGAGTTGCTGCGAATACTGGTAAGTCGATGAGTCGGTGCATTCCAGGACGGATCGACGCATCATGCGACGAAGTAATATATACGAAAGAGCGCATGCTTAAAAGCAAGGTTCTCGGCGAAATGTGTTCTTCTCCTCGTGCCCAGACGGGAACAACCCACGAATCAATCATAAACTTGTTGCGCTCTGGAGTATCAACAAGAGGAAGTGTATGTTGTGGAAGTCGTGCAAGCGTATCTTCAATCGAAATATCCCACTCTGCATTGCACAGCCTGTCTCTGTGCATCACGAACGGGGAAAATGTAGATCGCTGTGTTGTCTCCAATCGTAGGTAGCTTCGCTGCGCTCCAAACCTATCTGACATGTCACAGAACGCATGCAACGCCATATCTTCTTCCGCAAAGCCATTTCTACAGTCCGTAAACGTTGACATGTACGCCGACTGCAACGTTGCCAAAGAGCCATAGTTGACGATAGGTGCAAATTTGTCCAGTTCATAACCGACCTGGAAACTGTAAGTGTCTCTTGTAGGTGAATTTGTCTTTGGTACTCTGTATCCACCAACACCACTCCCACAAATTGTGTCAAACAAGGTCAGTGTTGAGTATTCGACGTCTGCGAGGCTGTCCTTGTCCAAAGACAGTTTGATTTCCAACATAGCGTAAAGCAATAAATTGCGATCGTAATTCGATTCAAAAGCAGTGTCTGTGTAATGCGGGTTGTTTGTAAAGGCCCGTGACAAGGCTCCAGTAGCTGCTTTCCGCCTGTCGTCCAACATATTCCACAGCTCCTTGCACGCCGGCCGAAACCGACCCGTATGTTTCGACTGTATTACGCGAGCACCAAGACCATCTGGAGTCATGCCGTGCGACGCCAAATATGCCCTGTGAAGTGCAGTGGGTCGAACCAGCAACCGCGTTAGTACGGCATACAAGAATGCATGGCAACAAGAAAAGCACACACTTTGTGATCTGCGCGGGGCTAACGTCATAGTCGGCAATGTAACCGCCAATCGAAGCACCCATGCTTGAAGTTGCCACGTCTGAAAGCCTTGGAAAAATGTCCTCTAGCCTCGATCTGACCATTTGGAAGCCGTGGGGATCCATTGCTACGATCTCTTGGTACACTTCCAAGTTGAACGGAGGTGGAGGCGGCGGAGATACTGAGTAGTCAAATCTGACGGTTGGAAGCTGGAAACTGACTGTCTCTAGTTCATACACAAAGCTTTCGTCTTCTTCGACGTCTTCAGGACAAGCAACCTTTTCGATGGTTGCAAAAAAGCAGCTCGTAATAATCTGTGCGGACACAGGACAAGTCAGATTGTAGTTTTGACAGTGGCAAGGATTGGGTATATTTTACCATGTCTAGAGTCATTGCGGACGCGAAGGCGTTGCTGCTGCATATGTCACGTCGACTATCTAAATCAGGACCTGAGAAGCTACTGATTTCCACCTGGCGCATCAGCTCGGCCATAGTCGGATCGTTATATTGATATGACTCGCCAAGTGCGTTAGCAAATTCTTGCTCAACTTCATCGACTGATTTGTAGCCCTGTGCGAAGATATCGGTGTATTCGTTGAGCATGTCATCACTAGAACAGATTTGTCTCACTCTTGCCCAGTAGCACATTTCTTCTAATCCGTAGCTTTGGTCTTCACAAGCCGCGAGTCTAGTTGCTTGCTCAAGGGTCAGTGCACCGCCAACACACTTCTGCGGATCGTAACTCACTGGAAAGCAGACGCGGCTAAAGGGACGTCCAAAGATAGAGCTACCAAATATCTGGACGCTTTCGAAGAAGTTGTTTGCCGGGTCGATCAGGTTGTTGTTCAAAAAGTTCTCGCCGGTCTCAGAAATAACATCAAGAAGTCTCTGCATTAGCAACTGAAATGGATCGCCGTTTTCGCATCGAACTCTTGGGTTTGTACTGACTTTGCGCCAGAGTGGTTGTAGTTGTGTTGTCAATTGGCACACACAACCTCCAATTCCAAGTCTTCCGAAGCAAACCGAGACTAAACGAACTACAGTAAGAATGTCAAAGAATATTGCGTCTACCAAGCTAGTAATCGTTGTCAATACGTTGTTGGAACATGGTAAGTCGCAACTGCGCACACATACGCGCTAAGTATGGTAAGAGAAAATTGTGCGTTCAGCAACAGTTCAAGGCGCGTACATTGCACATGTCGGTGGAGCTCCCGCTCCGTGAAGACTTGTTCGTTCAAGATATCGGCATTTCGATACACAGTCCACTGGGTCGCTACAAGTCATTGCAGGAGACGCCTGTCCATCGCCATCGAGGTCTTCTCCGGCAGCAATCAGTGTGCGGGGATAAAAGAAATTCCCCTTCAAAGACGCAGTAGACACATCGCCGTCTGAAATGTCAAGTTCAAGCCCACACAGAAACGCAGACACTCTGGCGTCGAAGCATCCGACAACCCCGTCTACAATGCTTGCAAGCGTTTGATCAGGACATCCTTGATTGTAAGAGCTGTCGAGGTCAACACATATTCCATGCTCTCCTGTTATTGCTTGTTCGGACGGGTCAGGATCGAATACTCTACCAGACCCTCGTTGTAAGTCTATGAGACTAATCTCGCCATCATCCGTTGTGACGGCTACGTCGTACAGCGTATACCTAGTTTGACATTGATACCTATCTCCAGTTAAGGGGTGGGATGGACACCTCGAGTAGCAATCGGAATTTCTTCGACATGTCACTATGAAGCCGTCCCGAGCTACAGGATTACCAGTTCTTGTGTCGAAACCGGGTGTGAACCTCCCCATTGGAGAATTGCGATGTTCCTTACGACACGAAACTGCATCCCTTTGAACATAGCCGAGTGGATTGTTGTGACAGATCTTGTAGGCATGTGCGGAAAGCTTTTGTGGAACCTATGGGCACCAAGAGCAACGGGACATATGAGAAGTGCGCAGTTTTGTGCATGGTTTTCTGTGTTGGCATACCGCAATGTAATTTTCTCCGCGGATTGCGCCATGACTTGCGCGCGCTAACTGCCCAGCGTCTGAAACTTGTAAACCTGTGCACACAGGCGCAGAGAAGCTGGTCTTGATCCAATTGTATTCACCAAAACCATGTACTGTATAGATCGGGTGTATGCAAGGGTTCGATCGTAGGTTCGAGTGTGATGCGTTCTATTTCATATAGCACGTACAGTAATTGAAGCCGCCTCGTTCTTGCGCGACTGTGCACTTTAAGCTACCCGCGATTGACCGCGCAGTGGGGTAAGTGCACGTTGAAGTGCACGGTTCACAGACTTCGTAATGACACGTCGTATTTCGGGACGTAATGTTGGCACGACACGCTGCTTCGCCAACACTTCCGTCTTCAATAATTAAGTCTCGGAAGAGACGAGATGCACAGTAGACTCTGTCGGGGCGCAGCCACTCCTCAATTTCGTAAACCCCAGAGCGGATTGCCCTGTCTGCTACAGGTGAGCAGTCCGTAATTATGGCATCTTCGTTGTAACACCAAGGAGGTGCGCTTGTAAGTAGTTCCTCAGCTTCTGAGTTCTCCGCTGCCGCCACGTTATTCTGCAAAACAATAGTCGAAACACATCACGCATACATGTCAGTCGCTAAACAGTAGGAGCATAACAGGGTGCATGCATCAAGGGAACGGGTTCAAAGACATGGAGCGTTTTGACTTACCGGTGATCCCCAGTGTCCGCAAAAAAGTCCTTCCATTGCTTCACGAGTCTGATATCCTGCACAGCGTTCTCCATCTGCTGCGACCCATGGATCTGGTGCTGCAGCGTTGGTTCTCCCACACGTGTTAGTTGCAGATCTCACACATGGGCCGCCAATCTCGTTTCTCTTGGCAATAACCGCAGACTCCAAAGCAGACGCTTCTGAGCGAAGTTGCTGTAGACGGGTATCGAAATCAACCGCTATTGGAGGAATTGGAGGAGCTAACAATCCAGGTGGTGCACTTGGACGTGGAGGCGGTGACTGCAGAGCTGGTGCAGCAGGTGGCCTATACGCCGAAAGACCCCTAAGAGTCCTGTCAAACAATTCGACTTCGGTGTTCTTGGTTTCAAGTTGTGACAGTAGATCTGTCAGTTCACCCTCAAGCTGCTGCCCGACAGCGTCTCTATTGTAGTTTTCAAGGATCAAGTTTCCGAGAGCGCAATTCATTGACGAAACGGCAAGGTCCGGATTTCTTGACAAGCTAAGCGTGTAATTGAAAGCCAGTTTAAGTGGGTGGTCGAGTACTCGGCCCGCGGAGAGCAAAGTATTAAGAAGCGCTTTTCGACTCTGTTCTTCGATTAAAACGACGATGCATCGCGCTTGGAACTCCAATGGTTTTTCACTCTCATATTCTTCGGTTGGTATACGGTCGCCGAGACACACTCTGTTTCGATAAAACATTTCACGCGTACCTTCCGGAGAAGCATGTACGCATTCTAGAGCCGTGTTGCTGCTTTGGCCGATAGTAACCAGAGACCTCGAACTGTTTGTGTCGTATGGAGAAGCTCCGTCTTTACAATCAGTATCCTGCATCCAAACTCCCTGTAAGAACACACACAAACGTCAGCTGTGGTATACTCTGATTTTTGTTAAGAGTTTCAAGCACAAATCTTACCTCTATCAGTGCAGAGTCGGGATAGCCTTGTTCAGAGTCAAGCACTGCCATTGACAACGGCTGCCATCCAGTTGCTGCATGTTCGTTAAAGATCCTTGCGTTTTCGTCGGAGAGTGAGAAGTAAATCAACCTTGAGTTTAAATCTTCGCCAATCGGTGGAAAGTATGGTGACGGTGGAGGAACAGATGGTGGACTGGGAAATGAAGGTGGTGGGCTTGGAGGTGGCGGACTTGGCGGAATGCACGGTGGAGCTGGTGGTGGTGCAGGAGGAGGTGGGGGTGGACACCAGGGCGGAAGTGGCGATGGTGGTGGAGGCGGTGGGACCGGTGGCAAAGGACTTCCGTTGATGCTTGATGGTGGTGGTGGCGGTGATGGAGAGGACGTGAGGGTTGCCGTATGGAAACGGACACATAATCCAGGGCGGTGTTTTGGGGGAGGTGGGGGAGGATTTGCAGGACTTGGTGGTAGTTCGGGCGGCGGCGGTGTCGGTGGTGGCGGTGGGGGTCTTGGCTCAGGCGGTGGGTTCGGCGGGGCGGATGGCGCAACTGCTAGGCTGAGATGAGGACCACAGAAGCATTGAGAACGCACGTTTGTCGTCTGTTCATTCTCTGGAATTGCATACTCGTCCACACCAAATCGTTCTAGTTCCCGGCACCTGTATGCGCACGAACCGGCTGCCGTAGCAACAACGTGAACTATGATGTCGTCAATGCCATCACCGTCGAAGTCGGCACAGGCGACGGCCGTTGATTTGACATTTGCACGGTGTTCGAGAGGTTGTTCACTAATTATAAATGGATCCATTTGATTTGTTAAAAAGTCATATATTCTTGCAGGAGACCCAAATCCGACGGAAACAAGATGCAACCCTGTATGGAGTTCATCGTTGTCATTGCGCGTGTCGTCCAACTGGCACCACGCAAACGAGTTTGTGTTCGACTCATCTGCAAAAGGAAGCCTATCATAATTATGAGTTTCAGATGGATCATCCGCTTCGTTGAGGGCTGAAAACTCAGAACCATCAGACGGCGGGTGCCAGATTTCGTCACGTGCACCCGAGTTACCAACGGCCAGGACGCCAAATTTACGGAAGTCCCAAGGACTTGGCGAAGTAAAACCGGTTAGGGCGTAAGCTGCGGTCGTTACTGGTCCAGAAGGCAGCAGCGTTCCAAACTGGTAAAGAAATGCACCGACCCGTGCGTCGATGACAGAAGGTATGTTATTCTCTCGCAAAATAATCATCTGCGAACCAAACGCGTATTCGTCTTCCAAATAAAGGTGGCCCCGTCCGGTTGGTACGAAGCCAATATTTGAAAGCACAGGCTTGCTCGTTACTCGTAAACGCAGGTGGACGTTGTAGCTTTGGCTTGTGACGCTTATCGGAAACCTAATAGTGAAATTGTAAGCAGACCAGATTCGAAATGGCTGTAAATTCCTGAATGACAGCAAACCATCTGTGTTGGGAATTCCACCAGTAGTGATATCTTCAATTTGCAGAGAGCTGTCATGGGCGAGGCCGTGTGGCTTAATCGAATTGCATTTCAGCTCATGACCGTTGATGTAGGAATCTCCTCCGGTGAAGCTGGAAGAGCAAGAAATTACGGAGTTGTTACTTGCGCCTCGTATTGATGCAAAACCGACTGCATCGTCGAAGGACTCCTGACCTGCGGGGTGAAATACACGAACTGCGGTGCCAGTGTCGTAAATTGCACTGTCAGTACCTCTCAATGCAAAACACTTCAGACCATGTCGTCTCTTCAAGATACACACGCCCATCGCATAATCTACAGAAGCATTTGTCGACGGCATGAAGACTGCAATATCTGTGATTCCGACGTCGTCAACGTCTCCGATGCGCTGTGGATAATGGTACGTTGGTGGTCGGCGACCTTGGTTACGTCTTGTAACCCCTGTAAATTGAAGACCGTCGTTATTCACACTTTCAGAAGACAGACATTCTAAAAAAACACCGGAAATGCCTGTAATGTCTACAACGAATGCGTAACGAGTATCAGATTGACTACCGTGAGTTACCGAATTGGACCATGTGTAAGTCGACACTTTTCTTATAGAGTTCTGTAGAGGCCCACAAGTTTCAGACGAAAGTGTTAATGGCATTCCGTCCCAGAGCCAGCCACAATCAGAGCTACACTCAAACCAATTTGACCTTCCTGCAGTTGACAAGTGTCGTGCTGTAAATGTAAATGGGACACCGGTGTCGTCGTTGGAGCTACTGCGCATGATGTACGCCTTTCCTGCCTCGTCTAAGTATGCAATATCCAAATAATTCTTGTTGTCGAAGTTGACCGCATACGCTTTCAAAAACGCCGAAGATCCTATCACGAGTGGATTGACGTTTGCAAAACCATTCGAACCATCTGAAAGATACAATTCGTTGCCAATGATCAGGTCCGCATAACCGTCGTTATTCATGTCTTGTGCGATCAAATTTGACCTCGACGCTGCATCGAATATGTCGACACCAACGTCTCCACCATCATTGAAGGCCAATCTGCGCGTGTTCAAGAATACCCTTGTTGTGTGGTCGGGGTGGCGACCCGTGACGCAACATCTATCAGACTCAGCAGACTGACACGAGGGTAATCCGTCAGCACTAAGCGGGGCCGTACTCTCCAAGTAGCTACATGATAATGGTGGCATGTGCTGAAGTTTGAACCCCAGAGCGGACGAAAGACACTGCGAAGATGCATTCAATGGGTTTTCGGTTGCGAGGTCGGATGTGGACGACAGTCGTCGGCCATTAGAGCCACTCGAGTAGTAATTTCCCCAGTTTACAGCGTTAGGAGCTACAAGGTTCACGAAACGTGCATGAGTAAGCTCTGTAGCACTGCCGGTTTGCCTCGTACAAAAGAAACCAGATTTACTATTGTCAAATTGATATCTATCAAGCACGCCTTGCGCACAGCTTGCATAATAATTCCTTCCCACGCCCTGGGCGAAAGTACCCCGGCAAGCATATCGCGCATGGTCCATGTACCATCCACCTGTACATTCGCAATACCTGTTGATTGCCATCATGTGGCAGGCATTATCTTCAGCAAGTACAGAACCATCTACGGCAACGATTCTTTCGTTAGAATATTGTTGAGTATTGATATCAACGAACTGTCCTTGGAACCCAGTCCAACATTGAGAACCATAATGAAAAGTGTAGGTTAATGAGCCACAGTTGTTATGGTTGCCGTTACCATGTACAGGCACGACGGGAGCAACGAGAGGTGGAGGCGAGGGAGGAGGCGGCAGCGGTGGCGGTGGCGGTGGCGATGGCGGCGGCGGTGACGATGGCGGTGGCGGTGGCGGTGGTAACGGTGGTGGCGGTGGCGGTGGTGGCGGTGACGGTGGTGAAGGAAAAGGTGGCGGTGGCAACGGTGGTGCGGGTGGCGGCGGTGGGGGGGGCCTACGCCGGTTACGCAGCACGTCAGCGCCCATCTCATCAAGCTTTGCTCCACAAATGCAGGTTGTGCTCATATAACGCGTATCGGTTCCCCACTCTCGTGGATCGACACCCGACGCACACGATGCATGCATAGGAAGGCATGCTTGATTGTCGCCATACCGACGTTCGTAAGCACATCGCTCCACACATTTGGTAACGTCACGATTGGAGCGATGGTTGTTATCACAACCGGAAGTTAGTGGCAAGTTGCACATTCTGAACTGGTGTGTAGCAAGGCAACACTCATTGTCGGCTGCTTCGCTGCACATCGGGAAGACGTTTCCAGTCGGTTCTCTGACCTCGCGTTGCAAGTTCGATGCCGCAGTATTGTAGATTCTAAACCTGGTGAGGTCGACCTTCAGAGCGGGGTCGTCCGCAGCACATCCCGGTTCGTTTTGTGTGTACGCATACTTGTGCGTGTGTTCCGGAGGCCAAGAAACTCGATTGTCGCCGTCGAAATTCCACTGCCAGCAGAAATCTTCTGGGTGGTTATTATTATACAATACGTGATCATCTTCGAAGCTTACTGTACCGTCCGGCAGTGGGAATGTGTCACCGTGTTCCAAGCTGGGAAGATTTGCGGCTGAGCAAACCATTGGAGGAGGTGGTGGTGGAAATGGCGGATTGGGTATTGCGGGCGAGGGTGGCGAGGGTGGAGGAAACGAAACTCCTGCAAAGTTCAGCTCCGCTACTAACAGCACTGGAGTCAAAACGTTGGTTAGATTGTTGTGAGGCTTGCAAAAATAAGAGTTTCTTGCAGTGCCGGAAGCAAGGGCGTCGAATTCGTTCCAGAAAATACACGAGTTGGAGGTAGTTTGGCACGGTTCAGTGTCGTCTGGAGTCCTTGGAGAATATGCGTTTGTTGCCGGGGCTTGATAGTGCGGGACGTTTGTTACCGTTTGTGCGTACCTCGCAAAACTCGTCCACAGTGTGTGTTGTTGCTTTGATCTCGCTGCTCTGAAAAGAAGGCAATCCCCGATGGTAACACTTCCGTTGACTCCGGTCCTGTGCCACACACCCATCAATGCGCCCACAACCCCTCTTTGCCGCATGAGGTGTTCACAGTCGAGCCTGGATTGATCTCTCGTTACATGGTTTGGCGTCAGCTCTTCGTTGACGGATTGTTCGGCTCTGTCAAAGCTTCGGAAGCCTATGCTTCCATCTCGTCTTCCGGGAAAAACAAAGCCCCCAAACCCATTACCAGAGGCAAACGACGCCTCCTCCCCCACAGAGAGCTGGTGGCTAGACAACGTCGGTCGGCATTCCCACGGACACAAGGTTTCGTGAAATGTTCCGTCGAGTTCGAGTTCGCGAGCCATACTCACGGTTGTTTCAATTCCACCTTTGAAAACAGGAAGGTCAAACCCGCAAGACGGTATGCCGCATGTTATTTCATACTCACCATCTCCGTCTTCGTCGAGAGGGAACTCGGTCGACGTTGGATGCCAAGTTCTGAAATTGTTGTTGTTGATCGATGGCAGTAACGGTGGCCATGGATTTAAGGGAGGTGGTGGACTGGGCGGATGTTGGGGCGGACTTGGAGGTGGCGGTGGGTCAATTGGTAGCGCGCCGGCAAGTTCGTTCCACGGAGTCACCATAACCTCGGCATACAGACAGTCTCCCACACACGACTGTGCGCATTGCAAGCCATAGTCATCCGAGTCTGCTGCGTTGTACACAGTTCCGTTGATTGCAACAAGACTCATGCCGCTTTCTGAAACAATGCCAGGACACCAGCGTTGTGTGTTTTGGTCCCAGACAAACGACGCTTCTAGTGGGTCGGGTCTTGCATGCGAGCAGACAGATGCATGATATAATTGAAGAGTTTGTGACGTAGAGACAATTAAGTTTTCGTCCAGGTCATTCATGTAGCACAGGCAATTTGGTGCAGATTCTTGATCAAACGAGAATGCCCGGATGTTTGTAGTGAAATGAGCGGCACATGCCCGAGCACATTCCGACACGCCGCTTACGAGGTGCCATGGTGCATCATGTGGTAGCGACGTATCAACTGCAATACCACTAACGAGTAGTTCGTAGCCCACTGTGGCAAAGTTGGTCTCTTCGTACAAATTGTTAGGTGGTCTGTTAGATGCGACCATAAATATATCTACCGTGGAGCCATTGATTTTTGTAGCATACTTTCGCAGCCACTCCGTTGCGTCCGCGTCTGATGGCAATCTTGGAGATGGTAGCTCGAAACACGTACAGGTGTGATGATCAACAGGTTCGATGAGCACTTCAACCTGCATGTATGCCAACTGGTAACGCCGCCCAACTTTAGTAGCTTCTCTCACACAATGAGTTGCACATACTTGTACAGGTCTCGTATGAGACGCTTGGATCACGTTCGAGAAACGTCCGGATTCTGTCGTTGCATCTTGAATCTGCCACCCGTTAGAAATATGTGCGATCTTGGACGAGTATGCAGGCATGCGTCTCACGGAATTCAGTATGTACGCTTCCCCTTCCACTTCTTGAGTACCTCCTCGACCGACCACAGAATACGCACTGTAGAGTACAGTGTTTTCAGAAGGTATTGAAGCCATTGAATTTAGGGTGATATGGTCCCACTGCACGTCCCCCGACGAATCTGCTGATTCATCAGTGTAGCAAGCACATTCACACATTCCAAGACTTACCGGAGAACGGGGACTTGGTGGAGGTTGTTGTGGAAGCGGCGAAGGTTGTGGTGAAGGTGGTGGTAAAGGCGGTGGTGGAAATGGTGGTGGGTGATTGTAAACCACATCCTGCTGTTGTAGAGCTCTTCCACTAGACACGGTTGTTACTATGGGGGTTCCAGCGTATCTTTGAACAACCCGAGTGCCACAATCATGCGTATCGGTACCATACCCGAGATTTCCGCCAGCTACCGTGTCACTACAGACTCCATCGAAGGGTCTATCATTGGCGTTGAGAGACCCCGAATCCGCGTTCAATATCTCGACGTTCTCGCGAACGCCACACCTGTCGCAATTAGTGCCGTAGTTGCACTGGAACCGGCCATCCACCAAGAATGCACCAAGACCGCCATCGGAGCAATGGTTTCCACTGTAGGTACAAGTGTTTGCACAAGGAGTAAATGTGTAGGGCGAGAAAGGTGGACTTTGTGGAGGTGGCGGTGAAGGTGGTGGCGTGGGATAAGGTGGCTTTGCAGCGTTTGAGTAGCTCAACGGTCCATAAACGACCTGCCTTGTTGGGCAGTCAGTTTGGTCCGTTGCGTATGCACATACTGCAAAGCGGTTGCCTACCGAGTCGGTTGCATACAACGTTGTACCAGGGCCACCGTCTTCACAAACGTTGTTGTTGGCATTTGAGCAAGAATCGTCACCAATTGCTGCGTAGTTTCCAACGTCCGGACGAGGGCCGCAAATTGAATTTTGACTGCCGTAATCACAAAGAGGTGGAAAGACACTACCAACGCCTCCGTCTCTGCACTCCGTTCCAATGTATGTGCCTGTGCTGGAGCACGTGTCCAATGCGCCGTGGAAGCGAAATACTGAGATAGGCGGAGATGGAGAAGGAGGTGGATCTGGGGGGTTTGGGGGCGACCCTGGTGGAGGAGGACTTGGCGGTACACCCATGCCGACTATGTGAAACGCACGCAACGTACCAAGGTGTTCAAATGCACACTGTCGAGTGCACGTTTCGGCACCGCTGTCTGTTCCTCTACAGTCGATTATACGAGTTGACGACCTAAAGGAAGACGGAAGAGTTCTGTCAATTGCAACTGGGTGGAAGAATCCACTCGGTTGATATTGAAGCGACCCACTTTCTGGGTTCCCAGCGTAGGTGTAAGGTCTTGCGAGTAGGCTCTGGGTATCGTAAAGGTAGTTAGGCGGTGGTGGAGGCTGTGCTGTACCACACAAACAGTATGGAGCGATGTTATTATCGACGCATCGATGACTCATATACTGTTCGAATTCAGAGGAAACGCTGGCTCTTTGGAACGTAAAGAGCGCTGGCACGCCAAGCTCGTTTCCAAGGGCACAACCCAAGAAGCAATTAGAAACGTCTGTACGACCTCCTTCACAAGCTGCCTGAGAAAGCTCAACGTTAGGAGATATCGACGGAGTTTGTTCGTGCATTTCTTGTGCCGCTCTCACACAAGCACTGTACGTAACGGGAAAGCAATCTGCATCGGATGGAGTTTCGGTGTCGGCTCGTCGTAGAACACCATGGTCTGAAGCTGGGGGTGGAGGAGAAAATGGTGGAAATGGATTACGCGGAGGCAACGGAGGCGGACGTGGAGGAGTCGGCGGTGAGGGAGTTGTGTATGTGCACGAAGCCTCGTAAAGTCGGTTGATTGCTGTGTGGGTGCTTGAAGGACATTCCCTGTGTACACAGAAATAATATAGGCCGGTGTCTAAGTGTTGGGTGTATGTGTTTGACTATGTGTGTTGGTTCGAATGTGAGAAAGTATGCACACCTCAACAGGAAGTCCCTGCAAAGAGTATCGGCACAATCTGGGCTTCTACATGTTTCGAAACTGTCGATGTCCACTCTCGACTCTGCAGAACACGAATGGTAACACAGATCTTCGCAGAATGGCATGAAAGAACCAACAACACCATACGAAAGTGGGCGAGAGATCGTATTTGCAAACTCCATGCAGAGCCTTGTAAGGTCGCTGTCGACTAGCCCTGAAATGCATATTGCTTCTGTTCGGGGTCTTATTTCGTTCTTAATAAACTCGTTCATTGAAGCACTCACGGCTATAGGTGGCGGAGGTGGAGTTGGTGGTGGTAACACTGAACTTCCAGTTGAACCACTTGGAGGTGGCCTGCCATGGGAACAAAGTAGGTGAGTTGTTTGTGGTGTTTGGTGTGTGTGCAAGGGAGTGTAAAGGGTTCGATGATGCAAAACGTACGGAGCGGCAGATCCACTTTCGCAGACGATGGAGTCCGCGACCTTCGCTTTACAGCTCTCCATTCTTGCGTACATGAACCCAAGTGGATTGTCGCTTTGTGTGGCAACAAAAATGCATCTTTTGTCAAAGTTTCCCGGGTAGTAGAATGGTTTCCCGTCCAGACCCGACCAGTGAGTCAACTGGCGTTCTTGGCTCGGAATTGGTTTCTCGGCCCAAAATGCAGAGCCACCTCGCTCTCGTGCGTAACCAATCATGGAGAAAGCCTCCAAACTTGAACGAGGCCTGGGCATCTTAGGAAGTCCTTTTCCATGGCGACACGAAGATCGTGCGGCGGCGTAGTCCAAAATTCTTAGATCGGTACGACTTGGAGCAAGCTGTAAGCATGCTGGATTGTCTTGTGCAGTTGGAGTTCGACACCCAGAGGTATCTCGCCTCGAAAATACAGATGCCGCAAAGTCCATCGCATCGCAGGTGCCAGTGGAGCGTAAAAGGTAGCAAAATGCGGTTTGTAGATTCGCCAAGTTTGAAGGTTCTGCCATCCTATACATTATTCCATTGCAATGGTGTAAAGAATCCGTGTTGTTTCCAAGCGCTTCACAAATTGTGCCACAATCTGCTATGGTTAGGCCAAGAAGGGGTCCGTTTCCAACACTGGCGTCATTGTGTTTTATGTGATCTTGTAAGCGATGCGACCCGGTCCCAGTCAGTCTTTCAAAGAGGCGACGTCCTTGAATCTGTGGGTCAAGTAGCCTCGGCCTAATTTCATTCAACGCATCACGGAGTACAAGATTTTCTGATGACAACCTTTCGAGAAGCGCGTTGACTTGTGCATATCTTTGAATGTGCTCTCTGACATATTCTTGCTCGTTTGTGGGATCTGGCATCGCTTCAGCACCAGAGCTACCACCGTTGCGTACCCTACGCCGTCGCAGAGCTGCTTGAAAGGAAGCTGTAAGTGTTCGTGGCAAAGGCGGAGGTGGCGGTGGAAATGGAGACAAAGCAGAAAAACAACGAGAAGCTGGAATTCTTTCGTCCGACAATGCTCTGACGTAGAGACACAGAGCGCGTTCTTCATCGATCTGGGTTTGCGTTGAGTCAATTCCTGCCTCTGCTGGGGTGATAGTAGGCTGCGCACACACAACCTCCCAAGGTCAGAAAGCATATTGCGACGAATACCATTCCATGTTCCAAATATTGAACGTTGGGGTTGACAGGGTGAGGTACATGCGTATGTAAGTGTGCGGGTTCGAATAGCAGAAGTACTTACCACACATTGTTCAAGCGACTCATACCATGGAGGCGGAGGTGCAGGAGGCGGTGGTGAAGGTGGTGGGGATTCGAGGTTGTAACGCAACAACCTTGGCGGTGGCGTTGGTGGAGGTGGAGGTGTTGGTGGATTGAAACTGTAAGCGTGACGGAAACGTCCTATTCGTACATCGTAGGTTAAGGTAGGATCTCGTTCAAGGACTCGTTGGATTGCCGCACAGGCAGCTGGCTCTCTGCGACAAGCTCGTACATCAATGGCTGCCACAGTACAAGAATCGGCGTGTGTGTGGACAAGAGGAATCTGGAGATAGTGCTTGTGTGCATGTGATAGATTGTATGGGACAGCATACCTGTGAATCCTCCACGAGTTCGAAGTCGTGCGCTGTAAAGTCGGAACTGCTCACCCGCCGAAAACAACGGTACATCAATTACTCTGCTTTGGATTGTACAATTTGCACGTCCGCGGGATTGTCCACTTGATCCAATCGCAGCAACAGACAACTCTTGTTTCACAGCAATTGTTGCAAAGTCTTGTGTAAGTTGTCCAACACTTCCATCGCATTTACCCAGACAAATCGAACGATCTCGAAGGCATTTGGGTTGACTTTTCATGCAGGAGCCAACCTCGTAACTGAAGTCAATGTAGTCCTGGCCGACACCTAAAGTACAAGTTTCCAGACCAACTGCATGCTTGCAATGTTGGTAAAGAAGACCCATGCTAAGTTCTCTCATGCTACCCAGTTGGAAGTTTGAATGTTGCGGACCACCATCAGTTGGTGTTAGAGTTCGCATTTGACGGCAAACTTTTCGTAAGAAATCAGCAGATTGATCTTGTCCGAGGCTAACGTCTCGATTGAACCAGCTTGAAGCTATCCTATGAGCCACGTTTCCGTCGTTACCTTCGCCACCCATTTCGATGGAGAGCTGCTCGAACTTGCCTGCGTAGTGTTGCAAAAGGCTGTCTTTGAAGTTTCTATGTAACGTGTAAGTCGATCGCCACTCTGAATCTGACAGTAGGTCGGCGGCAAGGCCTCGTGGTCCACAGAGATCTATGTAAGCGGTGCCGTTGTCCATGCATGAATTTTCGACACGACCTGGATAAAGTTCACCATCCAATGCACAGCCGTAAATAGTTCCCACCAATAGAAATATTGCGCGCATTTCTGGCACTTGACACTGAAAACAATCGGCACAAGCGTGCGCTCGTGGAGTTTCTGCAGATCCAGCGTCGATGTCTGGAACGTCAATAGAACCAGATGACGATGAAGAGTAACTTCGGCCAGTTTGTGGGTTCGTTAGTCGTACAAAAACGCGCTGTATTGTCATCGCGATCGGTGGAATACTACTGAATGTATGGAAGACCTCGGCAAACACATCAGAACCCTGTTGGAAGCACGTTCTCTGGATGCATTGGATTTGTGCCAACCATCCTCCAACTTGAGTGAGGTCTAAAACGCACATTATGATGTTGATACACGCAAACAGGTATGGAATCAAAACCTCCTGTAGGACCACAAGCAGCAAGTCGACACCAAATGACAATATTGCCTGCAACATTCCACTTCGTATCACCATCATTATCAAACTGGACAAAGCTCTGACAAGTATCAAGAACAGGTTGAAAAGAATCTCGAATACTTCTGAGAGTACGGACCACGCCACGTGAAACACGATATCGGAGAGCTCACCAACAACGACAATCGCCGCACCAAGCAACGATTGTATTGCATCCATCAAAAACGACAAGTCCAGCGAGCCAACGATCGGTTCGCCAGTCATTTCGCTCAGTCTACGTGATGTCTGCGTGGAAAGGACAACTGTGGAGTTTAAAATAAAACTACTCGTTGATCCAGAAGCGACACCAAGCTGATTCGAGTAAAATGCAACTTTTCCACACCACTCGCTCGATGCGTCAAGCGATCCATCCAGTGGACATCTGAACCCCTCATACGGAACGTCTTGCTCTGAGATGATTCCGTCATACGGACGTCGAGTAAAGGCTATACTAAATACGTCGAGTGCCGTGAAAACTAACGGCTCAATCACGTAAACCGCTGCAGAGTTCCATCCAGGAATTGCAACCAACAACACTTCAGAAAACGCGTTCCAAACGTTACCGACGGTGTTCCATACAGTCGCGTATGTTGTGAGTAAATTTTTTGCGCCGTGGAACGCGGCTTCAGGATCCAGAGAAATCCAAAGGCTGAGTTGATGGACGAGGAAGAGAGTTAACAATCCGACAGTGAGTGCTAAAATTGATATGGAAAGTGGTGTGATGTAACTCAAAAGTTGTGGAGGTAAATCATACCCAAACCCAATACAACCGGAAACAACTTTTGACGTTGCTTCGCGAATGGCCTCATACGCCCGAACTGACATTCTTAGATACCCAATGATTACTTCAAAGGATACAGTTATCACAGTATTACAGATCATAGCGGGGAACGCAACGACTCTTGAACCCTGCAAAAATACTGTCGGCGCCTAAAACACAATTCCTGGCAAGATGACCAAGCGCGCATTGACAACGAACGATTACGAGCACTTGGACTTCGACGCGATGAAAAAAGAGCTCCGTGCTGGACACTTGGCCGACTACACTAAATTTATGGCGGAGACGTGCGAGGAGAAATCGATGTTGATAGACGCATTCGTATCAGCCGTGCTCTCACACGACATCCTTGCCGTCAACAAGGCGATCCAGGCTGGACTGCAAGAGAACTTCTACGAGGGCGAATACCCGTTTACCACGGGCGAAGACAACCCGTCGTGGATGGGGGAACTCTTTTCATTCGAGTTTCCGAAGAAACGCGACCGTGCCATTCGGTTGAAAGAACTGAAGGCACTGGAAGACGACGGGTTCCTGTTTGTTGTCATTGGCATGCTGATTCGAGAGAACTACTGGGCACCCGAGCTAGATGCAACTTACGGCTGGGACGGCGATGGCATGTGCAGCGCAGAAAAGGCGGGCCTCCTCCGAGTTCGCGACTTCTTGTCAAGCCTTCCCGTGGAGAACAATTCTGGTCTCATCTTGCCACGGTTGCGGGGGCCATTGCCGGGAGCGCACCTCACGCGTTGCGGGTTCTGAGTAGCGGGACCTTTTGTTTTACAGTAAGTACTCTTGTTTTAGAAAGCAGCCTTTGGAAACTCAGCCCTAGCGCTAAAGTACAAAGTCGGCGCCTCATTTTCAAAGCAGGTGCTGATTATGGCAACCGAGGTACACACAATAGAAAAATGGGACGAGATGTGTCGACAGGCAGACGCGACAAACGTTCCTTGCATTTTGCAGATTGGTTCTGACGCGTGCGTAAAGTGTCCAGCTGTTACCGACGCCATCAACGAGTGCGACAAGGCTTACCTGTTTACACGCGCGTATTCGAATGCACACAACCCAGACAACGAGCTGGTTGACGAATTTTCCATTTCGAAGCTGCCGAGCGTAGTCATGTACAACCCTCGTTATCCCGACTGCATCTTCAAAAGACAGTCAGTCGAACCAACGCAGGTCACGCAAGAAATCTCCAACTCGTGCAAACCAAAAGATTTAACTTTCGATGAGAGCTTCTGAAAACACAACAACGCACCCAAGCGGCACTTTTTGTGAATCTAGGAACATTTTTGTGACGTTTTTGGTCATCAAACGCTGTAAATTCCTTATTTTATAAGTTTCGTAACGGACAAGTCGGACAAAAAGTGGGTCAAGTTGGAACGAGGTCGGAACCCATGTACGAAATGGCGAATTTCGTCACACGATCTCGTATATCTGGGGCCTAATTAGGAAGTATTTTGCAATCTCCCACAATCTCGGGCCTAATATGGCAATTTACTGCATTTATCCCTCGGTGTG
>Ga0315315_10001844_pt1 | contig 19424 bp, 18 predicted proteins | sample M140m3416metaG_FD_203699 | JGI IMG/M metagenome (GOLD analysis project Ga0315315, IMG submission 203699) | Ammonia-oxidizing marine archaeal communities from Monterey Bay, California, United States - M1 40m 3416 | ecosystem: Environmental > Aquatic > Marine > Intertidal zone | place: USA... | reverse complement strand
GAAATTTCCCTGTTGGAAAAATACCTGGCACAAGGGGAAAATGTATTCATATGCGGACCCACTGGTTCCGGAAAAACGTTTATAGTAGACTGTTTACTTAATGCGAGTAATACAATAGAGTTACATTCCGAACTTTTTCAAAAGAAGAGTACCTTTTTGAACTTGATAGGAGACACGTCGTACCATATATTGATAGATGGGTACGATTCCAGTGTATACGGTCATAAGCAGGTCATAGATAAGATTTCTGATATGAACGAGAAGCTTACGAAAGGGTCGGTGGTTGTAACGTCTACGTCTATTCACATGTTACCAAATTTCAAACTCATAATCGTACCAAAACGCTCCCCGGATGCGATATTCTCACTGGAGTGCAATAATCCTAGAGCGCGTCCCGCCGCTGATAAATGTCAGGGGAATATACGAAACTTTTACGATTATATGAATTTCTCAGACGAAAAGGATATTTTTAAGACGTCGAAGGATATAGTTATCGACATCCTATGTCGTAAAGGTAATGGGTTTGATACGAGTCAAACGGTACACGAACACGGTCACGTGGTGGATGTTATCCATGGGAATTATCTGCATTCAAATGATACCAACGTCGTACCAATTGCAGAATCGTTATCACTCGCAGATATTTATGACTCCGCGATGTACAAGGGTGAATGGAATTATATGCAATATTACGTATCTTGTGGAATGGCCGTACCCAAATACAATCTAGGGGAGCCGCTGAAACCAGAAAATATACAACCCGGTAGTACATGGACTAAATACGGCAATTACAAGATGCGGTATAATAAACTCAAAATTATTCAAGGGCGGCGCACCACGAAATTAGGGGTAGAAGAACTGGGGTTAATACGTAAATATGCGATCGCCGGAGATCTAGATCCTTTAATCGAATACAAACTCACACCTCTCGATTTTGACATCATGAATCATCTCGCGCTTGGCAACAAATTGAAACCATCTGAAGTTGCAAAAGTTAAAAAGAAACTGCGTAATATAGTCAATGAGTAACTCCGACAGTGAAGACGAGACTTCTGGCGACGATATTGTCCGTGTGGTAGGATGTGACATTTATTACTATGGATCTATAGACCGTGAAAATATACTGACGTTCATAGAAGAGTTTAAAAAGCTGGAAGTTGACCTACTTAAAAAGGCGATCGAGCTTCCTGGGTACACACCTACTATTCAAGTTCATATTCACAGTGAAGGAGGTGATGTATTTTCAGGGTTAAGTGCTATGGATACTCTCAGATCTGCACGGGTTAACGTGACGTGTATAGCTGAGGGTAACTGTTGTAGTGCCGCCACTTTTTTACTTCTCGGAGGGAAGAAGAGGCTCATGAGTCGGCATTCATTCGTCTTGATTCACCAGCTCTCGACTGGGTTCTTTGGAAAATATAATGAACTCAAAGACGAGATGAAAACATGCAAAAAAATTATGAAAACTATAAAGGGGATCTATAGATCAGAAACTGAGATTCCCAAAGAAACACTAAACGAATTCATGCGCAAAGATATCTATCTCAACTACGAGGATTGTCTCAACTACGGGATCGTTCACGACGCCTCGTAACATCAAGAAATCGTTTATATAAAAAAAATACACCTAAGATGATCATCCCAACACTGATTGTATTCATATTTAAGGGAACCGTCGTTAACGGAGGAGGCTTAAGTCGCTCCATCCTTTGATAATTTACTACTGGTATCATTCCTACTACTAATATGAATACAATTTTTACTACCGATAAAAACAACAAGAAGCGCTACCTCGACATTCGTGTCGAAGAAATCAACGGTGTCTGGTGCATCGTCAAGGCAACTGGTCATGTTGGAGGCAAGGAAGTTACATCTATGACTGAAGTACCACTCGGTTTCGAGAGTGCGACGAAGCGTGCAAAGACCATGTGGAAGAATGCAAACACCAAGGCTACCACAGTTCTTCCTATGCTGGCGAACAAATGGGAAGATCGCAAGAAGTACATCTCCGAACCGTTTTACGTGCAACCCAAGCTCGACGGTGTTCGTCTTCTGGTTTCTAAAGATGGTGGTATCTCGAGAACCGGTAAGATCATCCCCGGAACTGAGGTTCTTGGTAAGGGACTTGAGGCTGGTCAATACGTCGACGGAGAGGCGTTTGACCCCAATCTTACATTCGAGGAACTTACGAGCACGTTCAAGACTGATCCTTTGAAGCTCAAGTTCCACGTGTTCGATTTCTTTGATCTCAGAGCCGAAGCACTCGCTCGAGACAAGATGACGTTCGAGCAACGATGGGAGTACGTCAAAGATTCTATCTACAATCCTCATTACGAATATGTCAAAACGACGCTCGTAAAATCCAAGAAGGATCTTCCTCTCATGCATAAGAAACACGTTGCAGAAGGCCACGAGGGTACCATGATTCGTGATCGCTTCAGTGTATACGAAGTTGGACAGCGAAGCAACTATCTTCTCAAGCACAAGGATTTCCAGACTGAGGAATATGAGATTATCGGGGCCACGACTGGTCACGGTCGAGATGCAAACTGTGTCGTTTGGACCTGTAAGACGGAGGAAGGTAAAATCTTCAGTGCTCGTCCCGAGGGTACATTGGAGGATCGCGAGTACAAGTACGCAAATAGGGATCAGTTCATCGGTAAGATGCTCACCGTGCGGTTCCAAAACCTGACAGATAAGAATGTTCCCAGGTTCCCGATCGGGATTGCGATTAGAGACTATGAATAAATTGTTATAAATATGTAAATGAATCGAATTGCTATTGACGTTGATGAAGTTCTCGTACCGTTTGTTAGGCCCATGGCTAAGTTTAAAAAGCTAAAAATGCCAACTGAAAAATGTAGATACGTGTACCGGGAAATGTTTGAAATAACAGAACCCCAATCCCGGAAGATGGTAAGAGAATTTTATGATTCCGAGGTTTTCGAGGCACTCCAGCCTATCGATTCTTCTCAGGCAGTTCTTCGACTCATGCGACCGTACGTAGATAAGATGTATGTCGTCACTGGTCGTCACGATTGTGTCAGAGAGAAAACTGAAGACTGGTTAAATTTTCATTTTCCGGGTGTATTTGATGATGTTATTTTGACGAATAGTTTTACGACTTATGAAATACAGAAATACGATATATGTCACGCCCTTAATCTCGATACTATCATAGATGATAATGATACGACGTGTGGTATATGTAAACACTGGAACATGGACGCTTTTCACTTTGCAGGGTATAACGGTGAGGAATATGAATGGTGTACGAGAGACGACATAAGTGTTTTGAGTTGGGCGGACTTGTATAAGAAGCTACCCCAGAAGTTTATGGAATAAAATCTCAGGTGATAATAGATATGTTTAGACGTGAACGAGATAGAGGTGGGAAAACTATCGTTCAATCTCCTAAAACAAGTACTCTTTCTAATAGAAGAAAAGCTAGTGGTCGTTTAACATTTCCGGCAACCACGTCAAAAACTCCAGTCATTGCGAGCAATAACGTGATAAACAAAAATACACAGCGTCAGCAGCTCGTGAATACGTATCTTACTTTCACGTATGAAATGCGAGATAACTTACCCCGGAGGATATTTTGGAGGTATGTTATTCTCGTGCTTTTATCGATTGATAAAATTGCGGGTGTATCGTCAAATGATGAAAAGTATTCACAGTTATTCGAACAGACGAATTCTTTAAACGGTACAGTTCCCATAGATATCCAAAATACGTGGGCCCGTAAATTCGAATATATTGTTAAAAACGCGAAAGGTATTTCTTCATCCACCACGAAGAGTTTAAACTCGATGCTTAAATTTTAATCTAGGACATTAATATATGTCGTGTTCCGATAAACCGATATTCGTCATTATAAAGGAAACCCCTGCAGGATATTCCTTCGATAATGACGTCGTATACAGTAGTCCATTCGCTAAGCATGTATTATCACAGCCAGCGGATATGACTCATCCCTCATTGGTGGTGACGAGCTCGTGGGGCTTGAATAAGAGCATCACACAGATGGCGACCGGCAATGCTGGGTTTAGTATCTTGAAGAAGGCTGATAACAGGTCAAACTTTATACGAAATTACGATAATAGAAGAAAATTCGTTGGTTTGATTGATAACGGATCCCGTGGATACAAACTAGCTAGAACAGCTCCTTTAAGTGGTAATGCTCCATCTGTTATGGAACTGACCAACTTACTTAAAAGTATATCTAATTCGGGTAAGAACATAAAGGTTCGCGGAAGTCCTTTAGAATATAAAAGGTTACTCGACTATTTTCAGTTCTTACTAGTGTCTAAAATTAAAGCCAGTGATTTATTTTTAACACGTCCAAATAATGTTCACGTCATGGACGATATAAACAATCCATCTAAGGATGTTACATTAGAGGAGGTATATCTTAGTTTATTCGAGCAGGAATCGTCTAATCGTACCATGTATAATAGTGCATATTTCGTTACTATGGATAGAGTAGCCGCGTTAGCAGCCGTGGTGCGACAAATTCCTACCATATATCAAACGGTCAAACCACAAAATTACTATGATGTACCAACGGGTAATGTAAATAGAATAACCAAATTTTTACAGTCCAAATTAAAGACCGCCAGGAACGCTTTTGAAATTCCTAACCGAAATACACCGATGAATAATCATCCTAATAGGACGCAAGAGTTGATAACACCGGGTGGTAGACCCATTATCACTAAAGGACCCTTGTTTAAATGGTTCTTAGATACTCGAAATATACAAGAAAAGGGTAATCGGGAGGTGGGTACAAGTTTTCATAAGTTTTCCGCAGATAAAAAGGCGCTCATTTTGTTTTATTGGGTTTTCGCATACCCATCCGGTACTCATACCACAAACTTACCTTTCATAGAAGCATTTCTCAGTATTTTGGATACGTTTCACGATTTTACTGGATCACGTGCGACTACCACATTCAAAAATATCATAGGTACCGAAAACACGCGAAATAATTTAAAGAGAATAGATCCCGCTCAGCTCAACTTAAACGATTTTAATACCAAAAAGGCGCATAAAACGCTAGTTAAATTGTTGGGTACGGATATTTATCGTAAATCTAGGAAAGCTTATAATACACCTTTAAAAACCATCATATCGGAAGCAAATAAACGGAGATTAAACGCGGACGATAAAGTTGGTCGAATGTTATATTTCATCACGAGTATGCTAGGAAGTGACTCGGGTTCACTCGTACAGGCGTGTGAAAATTTATCACAAGAAATATTACTCCATCTCGCGGATAATGATCCCATTTACGAAAGACCCAAAACGTTTGTGTTTGGCGAAGGGCGTAATAAATTATGTGATAAACTCGACCGTGAAGGCGCTTGTTTAGTCATAGATGCTATAAGTGGTAGTATACCACAGTGTCTAGCTAAACATTCTGTCTACCACAATGTGGGTGTACTTGATCCCGCGACGAGATCTATACTTTCATGGAGCGAAGTCGATGGTAACGAAGGATGTGTAGATGGTGCAAAAGAGAAAGAGCGTCAACGAAAGATGCGATTAAAGCGTAGACAAGAACAAAAGCGGTTATTAAAAGAAAAGGCTGCGAAAGAGCGTATTAAGAAAGCAAAAGCGACGAGAGAACGAACGATACGAGAAGAGGCTGCTGCCGCGGCTGCTAGTAAGGCTGCTAAAGCGGCAGCCGAGGCCAAGGCTAAGGTGGGGCGAGAAGCTCGAGTGGCGGCGAGAGAGGCGGCTGAAAAACGTGAGAGAAATAATAACACTCTTAATAATCGACCTGTTAAAAAGGTTAAATCTACACCAACACCAGTCACCGCATCAAGACCTCCGAGACCTCCTAGATCTATGAGACAACAGGGGTTAAATACTACACCGGGGTCGGCATCGGCCAGACCACAGACGAGACCAATCACGGAGTCGGCATCGGCCAGACCACAGACACGAGCAGCGAGTGCGGCTCGCTCGAAGCGCAACGCACCTGCTTCGGCTGGTACTCGCTCGGCTTCTCGTCGCACACCCAGTACTACTCGATAATTATATTGGACTATGGTAGATGAACAACGAGAAGAGTAAGTTGCGGACAAATCTCAAAAATTTATATGGTAGTTATCTTAGTAACAAGGAAATAAATAAGTATGTGAATCGGTATAAACCCGGAAGCAACAATGCATTAAAAGTTAAGGCAGATGCTTATCAACAAGCCTATTCGATCTATACTACACGTAATTTGGTTAACTTTGCGACCAAAATAAAAAATACATATCCAAAGGCGCCATCTTGTCCTTCGGGTGTGAAGCCTCTAGGAGTGGGTGGTGCTGGACTTGGAGGCGCAGCGGGACTTGCGGGGCGTGCGGTGAAAGGAGGAATTACTGCTGGCGCTCGAAAAGCGAGGAATACGGTGAGTCGGACTGCGGGGGGAGTGAGGAATGCGGTGGGTCGGACTGCGGGGGGAGTGAGGAATGCGGTGGGTCAGACTTATCAACGAGTTGCGAATGTGTGTAGACGAAACCCATCTTCTAAGAGATGTAAGCCCCAAACTGCGCCAACTCGCCGGAGATCAGGCCTCCGTCAGAACCCCCGACAGACGCAGAGGTACTCCCCTAACACCTAAGTAAACCCCAATATATAAAAAAATATACAAACATGAACACCCTAAATGAGACTTTCAAAAACGGAGCGGCCATCATGAGTCTCATTTGGAGCGTAGGAAAAATGCAAGAGTGGGTGCAGCGTAATCAGTATTAAAGCGTAGAGCCGTTTAATAATCACAAAATGTTCAGTATCACATGTTCTAAGGTACCGCCCCGTGTTCCAGTTTTTGAGACCCCCACTGAGCAGGCAAAAGCTCGGATAGCAAAGGCTGCAAATAGCAATAAGAAGCGCAATAGACACTGGCGTCAACATGTGTATGCACATCCCTCGCAGGAAGAAGTCGCGAACAGGGCACTTAGTAAAGGAGCTGAGCGAATTAGGGAGATGGAAATCGAGATCGAGAGGTATAAACAAGTGAACGCAAAACTTGAGAGACTTGCTAAATGGAATCTTCGTTCATCTCAGTCATCACTCAAAACTTCCGAAGAAATGATACAACTGCTTCAAGATACGTTCGGTGACGAGGCTTTTGAGAAGACTGAGGATGAGAAGTAACTCCGTACGTGTTAGGTCCGTTATACGTCATGCACACAGCTTCATCTTCGATAAATCCGAGAACAGATTTATACATTGATATTTAAACGTTTCTATACTTTAGATGCATTAAAATGAACTTAAGTCGTGACGTAATCTTGTAATACTCAAGTAAAGATGTTCGCACTCAGACAACCCACCTTTCGACCCACCCCCTTCCGCTTCAAGCCCAAGGTTAAAAAATCAGCGGCCAAGAGTTACTACGCACTCGATTATAGCAACAGTACAGTACTCGAAAAAGTTTGTAATCACGATCTTTTTCATGTCATAGCATTTCATAAAGCTGGACATGAAGAAGGAATTTATTCTATTACGGATAGAGATGCAAATGATATCCCTCGACATTTTATCGTAGCGTTCGTAACATTTGACGACGCGTATAGGTACAAAACGCTCTTAGAAGCTGATATGGACTCCTATTCACCTTATATTCAATATGCATCAAGATTTGAACTCGACCACGCGTGTAGTGTTGGGGGCTACCACTGCAGGGTCGTGAATAAAGGGGCACTCATTACTCCACCCATGAGAACTGTAAAACTAACGGATTGGGAAATTCGTCAGTCTCTCATAGATGGTAATTGGTCTGTTGCACCTAAACCGGGGAATCATCGTGAATAACAATAGATTCTAAACTATTGGAACGACTCGTGATAGGAGAAAGCCCGCTAATGATTGGATCTCTCTTCTGTGCACATGAATGACGTTCCATAGAAGCGACGGTATTAAATGTAGACCAACACGTGTTACAACGAACAGTACCATACCCCCTGTTAATACAAGTATTAACCTGTTCTGTTGAATGGTATCCCATATGGTTTATCAAACCCTGCATATCAGAGAATACAGAACCACATAATTCACACGAACAGTCGAAGGGATGTGTGTATGCATCTGGTAGTCTCTTATAGCGTTTTTTAAATAAAAAGTCTAAACACATATACTTCCCTGATATAATATTAAGTATGTTTTTCTGTAAATCGATAATCGGGATACATGTATCGTAATTTTTGTTTTTGAAACATAAATACGGTTATTTTCTCGTACACAGACATTGTTTCCGTTTTGAAAACAACAGTCTGCGCACTGTGATCGACGCGAACTTCCATACCGTACGCATTCGGATATTCTGGGGTGTCATCTGGTAATATATCATATAAATGTCTTTTTGCGCGTTTATCGTCGAATAGCAGATCCTCGGAAAGACTATTAGTAGATTGTGGTCGTATATGATTTTGTAAAAGGGTTATGCGTCTTAACGCTGGACCGATGCGTATTGTGTTCATCTTACATATTTAACGCGATTACTTTTTATACCACTTTAAGGTTCATGTTACGAGGTTTGTACATTTTCTTTGCCATCCACGTCATGAAAACGCCGACCTCCATGATAAGAAGTGCATGATGGAACATGACCATCCTCTTAGCCCGGTCAGTTTTCGGGCTAAAGTCACCGTATCCAACTGTACTCATCGTGGTAAATGCGAAGTACCATGGATCAGTTGAAGATTCTGTAAATCCAAACTCTTCTGGATCAAACATATTCGCATATATAAATCCGAACATAAGTGTCGTAAATAACATTAATAAGGCAACGAGTATACCATCCATTTGTTATATGTAGACATTTAAAGTTATCCCGCGTGTACTGACAAAGATGGAGTCTAAGCTACTTATCAAACGCCTTTCACCTGACGCTATTATTCCCGAGCGATCTGGATCAAGTGCTTCTGTTGGATACGACCTTTACAGTATCGTTGATGTCGAACTTCCCGTTTTAGCTAGAGGTATAGTGAGCACTGGAATCGCTGCTACAGTTCCCATCGGCTGCTACGGTCGCATCGCTCCTCGCTCCGGTCTCGCTGTTAAGAACGGCATTCAAACTGGTGCTGGTGTTATTGACCCTGATTATACAGGTGAACTCAAGGTGATCCTGTTTAATCATGGAGATGAAACGTTTCATATTAAACCTGGGGATAAGATCGCCCAGCTTATAGTAGAGAGGTGTGAAACCCCTGCAATCGAGATTGTAGACGAAATCGTGTCTACTGAACGCGGTACACGCGGTTTTGGTTCTTCTGGATAAACATAAATAAAAAACTTAACACGACTATTTAGTTAGCAAAAGCAACTCCTGCCATACCGTCTTTTATCTTTAATATGTTGTAATTGACTGTATACGCACGCACAATGCTTCCATTCCTGACCCCGCCGGTGAGGTTCAGCTTCGCGTTATCAATCCTACTGAAATTTAGCGATCCTGAAGGCTGAGAGGCATTCAATTTTAAGCAGAAAGGCCACGTGAACGTAGCCACGGTGCTGAGAGTCGACGAAGGGAGGGATGTGCAGTGCATCTCCGGAACGACGTTGTGATGGTAAACGGGAGACATTTCTTCGAAGAGGGTAGTACCGTTAATGTAGAGAGAAGCCCGGTCGAACGTGAAGTTAGTATCCCATTGACTGTTATCAGCCTCGGAAGAGACGACGTGGATAGCCTTGGAAGGGTGGTTGAAGTAGGTGAGATCGATGTCAACATCATCCGCAGACATGGGTTGAAACTGTGTCTGGGTGATGAGGATCTCATGTTCATGCTCGACGACCATCTGACGCTCCTCTGTATCGAGGTACACGTACGTCCCGTAGACCTTGGGAGTGGACACCGGGGTAAATCCTGAGCGGCACTTAATACGTAATTCGACCTGATGGAACTGGAGTGCGGTGAGAGGAAGAGATTTAGTCCAATCCTCGGAGAAAAAGAAAGGGATGATATAATGATCGGCACCCGTACTAGTCCCCTTGGCGTTATCAGAAACCTCATCAAGAGTCACGGCACAAGTGGCCTTGGCGCCATCCTGTTTGTAGAGTAAATTGTGGACACCCTGAATAAAAAGGGCGTCGAGGCGGCACACTTCCTGACCACCAATCCAAAGAGAAAACTCGGTCGTGCTGGTGTCATTCTTGCTAAAGAAACCGGAAGTGTTGTTCGCACCACCGGTTCCGATGTTTGTGGCCTCAACCCAGACGTAACTTAACAGATCACCCTTAGTGCGCAGAGGAACCACGACTTCATTACCGGCGGCAAAGGTTCCCACGTAATCGAGACGTTCCGGCTTGAGTGCAAAATTGGTATGTCTCTTATAATTTTGGTGGAAAAATGAAACTTGAGGCGAGCCAGTGATGAAGACATCCTGGGCTCCCTTAGACACGAGGTCAATCAAAGCAGCTGACATTTTACTAATATATGATATTAAAAATTTAGCTCTATAACGAAGTATGGTACAATTTCAAGTCCTGACATGGGATGCACGTGACGAAGATGAGGAGCATTTAATCAGGATGTTTGGAAAGACTCAGGATGGTCACTCCGTCTGCGTGACGACGCCATTCAAACCCTACTTTTTCATGAAGCTTCCTGATACACTCGACACTAAGAAGGTGATCGATTACGTTAAAGACACGTGCCCGGACATTGTGAACTGTGGATCCCTGAGGTCTAAAGATATGGAAGGGTTCCAGAATGGGGAATCTAGAACGTTTATACAGATAACGTGCAAAGATCTCCAATCGCGGCGATTTATAAGTAGTAAGCTGAGAAGAACAACTCATGCGTCACTTAAAAAATTAGAACGGGAACGGAAAGAAATAGACCACAAGCTGTTACTAGCTGAGTCATCTGTAGAAAAACAGAACGATGAAGCGGTAAAAAATCGGGCTGTACACGATGTGGCGGTATTGAGAAAAACCCTGGAAAAACTAGACACCGATATTGATAGAACACTGCACGTAAGTCAGTTACGATTATACGAAGCGAATCTAGACCCTGTTCTGAGGTTCATGCACCGATCTAATATCCAATCTACGGGCTGGGTGGATGCGGGTGATAACTGTGAGCGTGCTGACTTTGCAAATGTGGATATTGACTTGTACTGTAAGTCTTGGAAAGACTTAAAACCCGTAGATAACCCCGAATCTGCACCCTTTGTGATAGCGTCGGTCGATATCGAATGTTATAGTTCGACTGGAAAGTTTCCAAACCCCAATGTGCGGAACGATGCATGTTTTCAAATTGCTATATCACTCGTGCGTTTTGGCGAAACTGAGCCGTTTGAGAAGAGATGTCTATGCTACAAGGAAACCGATAAAAACCTGGACGATGGTTCGATTATCGAGTGGTTTCCTACGGAAAAGGATATGTTGATCAGGTTCTCAAACTATCTCGTTGAAAAGGATACAGACGTGATTACTGGCTGGAATATATTTGGATTTGATCTTGAGTATATTATCGAGCGTGGACATTTGATGTCTTGCCCTCTATCTTTTTTCAAAATGAGTAAGCTGAAAACGCATGTATGTGACCTCGTACGTAAAAAGCTTTCCTCGAGCGCTCTCGGAGATAATGAGCTGAAGCTGGTCCCTATGCCTGGTAGATTTATCTTTGATCTATTTCATGAAGTAAAGCGTGAATATAAACTGGATTCATATAAACTAGACAACGTGTCGAAATTGTATCTCGGGGATAACAAGATTGATATGGCTCCAAAAGAAATGTTTCGTCGATACGAAGAAGAAGATCCTGTAAAGCTTCGAGAGGTTGCAGAATATTGTATAAAGGATACACTCCTCCCACACCGCCTCATTTCAAAGCTGTGTACGTTCATTAATCTTTTAGAGATGGCCAAGGCTACCTGGGTACCACTCAGTTATCTCGTGGAGCGTGGCCAGCAGATTAAGGTGTTTAGTCAGCTTACGAAAAAGGCTCGAGAAATGAAATTTAAGGTGCCTACGTATGATTACGGTCACACGGATAACACGGGATACGTGGGGGCGACTGTACTCGAAGCACAATCTGGTGCATATTACACACCTATCACAGCCCTGGATTTTGAAGGTCTATATCCAAGTATCATGATGGCGCATAATCTCTGTTACTCGACACTCGTCATGGACCCCGAATACAAAAATTTACCCGGAGTTGAATATGAAACGTTCGGAGATCACACGTTCGCACAAAATGTTCCAAGTATTTTACCAAGTATTTTGGAAGAACTCAAAGCATTTAGAAAACAGGCAAAGAAAGATATGGCCAAGGCTACCGGTGCAATGAAACAAATGTATAACGGTAAGCAGTTGGCGTACAAAATCAGTATGAATAGTGTGTACGGATTTACTGGAGCATCAAGGGGCATTCTTCCCTGTGTGGCTATTGCGTCGACGACTACGATGAAAGGTCGAGGTATGATTGACGAAACAAAAGCATACGTTGAAAAACATTACCCGGGTTCTCACGTGCGCTACGGAGATACGGATTCGGTCATGGTCGAATTTGACGTACAAGGGAGAACTGGAAAAGATGCTATTGAGTATAGTTGGGAACTTGGTGAACGCGCTGCCGCTGAGTGTACGAAATTATTTAAGGCTCCTAATAATTTGGAACTTGAGAAAGTGTACTGCCCATATTTCCTTTACAGTAAGAAGAGATATGCCGCGAAACTCTGGACGAAGGGTAAAGATGGAGAAATGAACATGGATTATATAGATGTAAAAGGGTTACAACTTGTTCGCCGTGATAATACTCCTTATATGAGAGAAGTGTGTAAAGAGTTGCTAGATGTAGTTCTCGAAAGTAACGGTACAGACGCACCCAAGGCTCTTGCTCGAAAAAGAGCGGTCGAGCTACTCGAGGGAGATGTTCCGAACGAGAAACTCATACTAAGTCAGTCTCTATCCGATTCGTATAAAGTGAAAGGAGAAAGTGTATCTATCACTAGTGACGAGGTTGCAAATATCAGCCAAGCGCATGTACAAGTGGTTCGAAAAATGAGAGACCGCCAGCCGGGATCCGAGCCACAATCTGGTGATAGAGTACCATATATTCTTATCAACACCGGTGACCCAAAGGCTCGTGCATTCGAGAAATCCGAAGATCCGGTATACGCTAGAGATCACAAGCTCCCGGTAGACTATCCGTATTATTTTTTGAATAAGTTTTTAAACCCTGTATGTGATTTACTCGAACCCCTGTTTGAAAATGTGAAGGATGATATTTTCGGAGAACTACTAATGCGTGCAAAACCACCTAAAAAAACTCGCAAAAAAGCTGATCCGAAACAACCTACCTTGATCAGTGATATATTTAAAAAAAAGAATCCATAATAGAGTATGACTGAAGTAATTCTCGGGGTTGTCAATTCTCAGCGAGCAGGATTAAAAGAAATAGAAAAGATGGTAAAAGAGATAGAAGAAAAGCATAAAGAAGAAATGAGGGTTAATATACTCGAAGCTTCTAATGAACTATGTTCAGAGTTCAAACTTCTACAACGTGAGGATGTACGTGTTCGTAGAATAATTGCACGGGTGTTCGGTGATGACAAATGCATTGGAAAGAGAAAAAATAATCGACCGTGTGGAAACAAGTCTATCAGTGGTTTAGATGGATATTGTAGATCGTGTTACAAGTGTAAGCCTCCAGAAGCCAGGGTGATTAGTTTTGGTACAATGGATCCCGACACAGTTCCAGACGGAGTTGATATGGGTGGTATGGGGACGTGTGTGCTCACAGGTTCGGGAAGTGCGGGATTTCCAGGAACGCCTGTATCGACTAGCCCCCCACCCGAAGACGAGCTTAGAGATTTACCTCCCTTATATTAATAATGAACAAATCAGATATTCTACTAAATTCTATCAACTCATTTTATGCAAAATCAGAGAATAAAGCTACGCTCGTTGAACTATTAACAAAAAGTGGGGGTATATCTCTGCGAAACCTGGAATGGTTTATTACTAATTACTCTAAAAAGAATAACCTATCATACGAAACGAAGGACGGAAAAATTTTTAGTGTTCATTGCGCGTATAAGTCAAGTTTAGACGGATATTCAAAAAAACTATTCGACCCATTCTGTAGAACAGAGAAGATAACCTATAAACTACCGGATACATCTGAGGAAATTCATACGACTGTTGCACAGCTGAATTTCATCCGATGGTGTATTAAGAATAATATCGTGGATTACATTCGTAATCATCACGATACGTTATTTATGAAAGGGAATACCCTTCGACTCCAGAAGGCTTAGGCCTACCATACCCCGGCGGGATTTTAGGAGACCTGGGAATAAGGGATTCTGGCATTTCGGGTATATATCTATCTGTAGACATACCTACACCAGACATGAATCCCCTATCGAACAGAAACGTCTGATATCCGACATAATACATGTTGAGTGTGTAGACGTTCGTCAAATTGGGAGTGAGTGAAATATCAAGAATAGTTCGATCTGAATTTAATTTACTGAAGTCCAGGCTTCCCGATGGTTCCACATTAATCGGATTCATCGCGAATGCATACGTGTAAATATTTCTATCGGGTTTCGATAACCTACTATTATAAGGTACGACATACTTATAGAAAACATGGTCGGGATTATTTATATTTGGTAAATCCTGACCGTTAATGAATATTTTAGCTGTCTGTTGTACGGGGTTAAAAAACTCCGAACTAAGTCCATACGTATCTGATGTTGAGAAGTTATATCTATTTTCAAACTTTCGCTTGAGAACATCTGTATCACCCGTACCTAGATTCGAAGGACTACCGTGTTCACTCTCATCCTCGAAATCTTTGCGTCGTAAAAACCAAAACATAGCTTTCACCGGTATACTGGGAACAAGTTGTAATTTAACATTATTTTCACCTATCTCCGTTTCTAATGTTGGATGTTTATTCACTACATCGGTGATTAGGACCTGTTGCTTCGTGGTCAGATACGACTTTTCTTGTGCCGATACGGTAATTTCTTCTGTTATCAGACTGAACTTGTCCAATGTGAGATGTGAAAAACCTGGATTATTCGTGAAGAACGTACTCGGCCTAAACTTTATCTCAAATTCTAGTTTTTGTTTGTGAATGGCGCACGTAGGAAAATAGGGTCTGTTAGGTGAATTTGAAGCGTATTCATCTCCCTCATACTTACGTGAAAAGAAAAGAGGTATAGGTATCATCAACTGTGACGGGTATCTAGATAAACTAGCATCGTTTGCAGACGAAGTACCTTCTGATTGATTACGATTGAGAGTGTATCGTTTTGTCCTCTTTTCAGATGCATCTAAATATAATTCATCGTATATCATACCCCAGTCATCGTGATACTTTTCGAGTTCTAACTCGTCCACACGCATTGTCACTGTTTCTATCACGTGACGGCCTATCTGGTCAGCAATATTGGCGTTCGATTCAACTTTGGGAAACTCAAGATGAACATACATATTACTAAGGAGGTCACCCATGTTCTGTGGATTTAATGTAATTTTTATAGATTCACCGAATGGCCATGTGGTCGACGCGTTAGAAGGTTTAGAGACGGTGACACTTTTATGATATTTCGTAAAGTTTGAATGTTGTGTAGGTTCGTAATTAAAGAAGGAATGTGTTGGGCTATCATGTAATAGGAACGTGTCCTGTTTACCTATCGCGTTAAGAGCCAGAACAGAACCGGTATCGGGACCTTTGAGGTCCATACTTATCTATTGCTCACAATTTTTTAAGGTCAGTTTTCCACATGTCAACATATCCAATAGCTTTGAGTGAATTCAGTTCTTCGTTGAGAGTTTTCCATTCGTCGAACAGAGCCTTAACCCTTTCCTCTGTATAATCAACTGTCTTCGTATGTAAGAGATAGTCGTATGAGTCATCAACCATAGGAAACAATGTAGACAGTTGGGTCTCTAGATCATGTTTCTTACGTCTGAATATCACTATGTCGCCCTCTATCACCATCTTAACGAACCGTGCACGCCTGGAACACAGTTCAGCCTTTCTCTTCGTAACTTCGATGAGTCTGTTCTTTCTCTTCACGTAGTGATCCATGCGAAGACCGATGAAGTCGGTGAGTATTTTCTCTGCGCTGTCGTATTTACATATACCTTTCGTGGGGTGAAACAAATGCATGTTTGAGCATCTGATAGTCTTTTGCAGTTTAAGATCCTTCACAGCGTCTTTACCGTTGTAATCCTGAATAATAAAATCGACGTTCTCGGTTGTACTGTTGTTGGTGAAACCGCTGATAATCTTCTTTTCAACCAGGGTATCGAGATGTTCTTTGTAATCTTGTGTCCATCGACCCGGTGGAAGTTCAGTGACTTTGATCGTTTTTCCGATACAAACCCAAACACCTTGAGTCACCCACGAATCGTCGTCCTGTTCTAAGATTGTCCCCTTAAACCCGCGGAACCACGGTTTCATTCTGGTCATATCCTTTCCACGTGTGAAATTGAGAATGTTTTGCTTGATGTCCTCTGGGTTGAAAGGTGGTACGTAGCAGCTGAAACCAGTTCCAATACCTTCAGTTCCGTTCACAAGTACCATGGGTAAAACGGGCATATAAAACTCTGGTTCAATCGAACGCCCATCGTCGTCGAGGTAGGTAAGTACTGCATCATCCCTGGGGTCGAAGAGAGTTCGAGTCTCCTTTGAGAGCCTGGTAAAGATATATCTCGTTTGAGATGCATCTTTGCCGCCCATCAATCGGGTTCCAAACTGACCACATGGTTCGAGGAGATTGATATTGTTTGAACCCGTGTAGTCGTTGGCTAGTTTGACGATGGTGTCGGCCAAACTTACTTCGCCGTGATGATAAGCAGACTTTTCAGCTACAAAGGCAGCCAATTGCGCCACCTTCATCTCGGCAGTTAGATTCTTTTGAAAACATGAATACATAACCTTTCTCTGTGACGGCTTGAGACCATCTGCAACGTGGGCGATCGAACGCTTCAAATCAGCCAGTGAGAAATTTACCAGGTCCTTGTGAATAAAGTCCGAAATCCCCAACTGCTTTACGTTTCCATAAGGTACTTCAAGATCTTTCACCTCTTTCGCAGTACTTTCAAGAAGCCACGTCTTACGGTCATCAGCCTTCTTCTTATCGAATGCAAGAATTACTGAATCATCGGTCATGATATCTACGTCAAACCTGACGGTGAGAGTCTCAATCATTTTGAAGTACTCACGCGCCTCCGCAGAAGTCGAGGTACCGAGACCCTTATAGTATTTGATTCGCCAACCCTGTTTTCCATCCCCATACCATGCACGAAACGCAGAGTCTGTATAGAACGATTTGGATTGTGAATTTTTTGTGGCTTTAATGATAGGTGTGACCATCGACACCACAAAGCCCAATTTGAGGAGACTGGGCCAAAATGCGTGAATCATGTTGAGAATTAGACCCTTGATATGTGAGCCATCGTTATCCGCGTCAGTCATGATCATGAGACGACCATATCGAAGCTCGGAAACATCGGTATATTCCTTTCCCTGTTGCAATCCGAGAATCTTTTTAAGATCTGAGAATTCCTGGTTCGAACTCAGCTGCGCCACGGATGCATCTCGCACGTTCTTACATTTCCCGCGTAGAGGGAAGACTCCATAGTGATCCCTACCGACAACGGAAAGTCCAGCGACGGCGAGAGTCTTTGCTGAGTCACCCTCCGTCACGATGAGAGTACATTTCTTAGAATGAGATGTACCAGCCTTGTTTGCATCATCAAGTTTGGGGATACCTGTAATCTTACTCTTACGAGCTCCACCGTCTGTCTTGGCCAATTCTTTCATTTCCTTAAATTTCGAGAGAGCCGTGAGCTCGTCGGAAATACCGGTCTTCAAAACGTTTTTTACGAAGGTTTTAGGCATCTCGAACTTTGATCCGAAATCGGTCGCCTTGAGTGTGCACTCAGATTTCACCTGACTCGAGAAGGTTGGATTCTCGAGAGTCGTCCGGACGAAGATACGAAACGTGGCCTTTACTTGTTGGGGTTTGAGCTTGATCTTTTTTGCCATCTCATCGATAATTCCCGAAGCAACCAATGAAGCCGCATGATCAACGTGCGTACCACCCTTGGTAGTGCAGATCCCATTTACGAATGAAACCTGTTCCATTCCATCCTCAGACGGTCCGATACAAACAGCCCAACGGTCAGTCGTGGCGGAGTAGACATTCTCAACTCCTTCGTGCATTTTCGCATAGGCTTCGAAGGTTTGTTTTGGAAGGGCTTCACCGTTAAACTTCACTTTGCAGTTCGCCGAAGTACATATGTTCGCGTCCCAAACACGCTTTTCCATGATATTATAGATCCCATTCTCCATATCTTTCATCGAAAACCTAGACCAATCTGGTTTGAAAGAAACGGAAACGGATGCAGTAGCACCGTTAAATTTTTTTATTTTTGGGACATAGCATGTCGACATATTATCGAACCATTCTTGGTGATATTCCTGTTTGGTTTCTGGATCCTTGATGATGACCGAAAACCACTTACTGTAGATATTCGCTAGCTTAGCGCCATATCCATTCCTACCCCCGACAAGTCTCTTTTGGGTATCATCATAGTTGGTACTCGTGAGCAAGTGACCAAAAACGAGTTCGGGGTTCCAAACATCTTCTTTTTTATTTTTTTGTATGACGAGTCCTCCGAGAGGACCGTTATTGTCAACAGTAATCATACCAGAAATTTTATCGACATTGACAGAGATTGACGTAACCTGTTTAGGGTACATGGAGTTCCTGTCGATGGCGTTGACGAGTACTTCGTCAAAGATTTTGAGTAAACCTGGACTGTATTTGGTTGTGGTCTTTTTGAATTTTTTACCATTGAGCACCCAATAGGGTTCCCGAACAGCGTCCACTGGACCGACATAAGAGTCGGGTCGCTTTAAGACGTGTTCGATATGGCTAAGTTTTTGAACACTTTCCATTTCAGTTTATTTTATTACGACTCAAATCTCTAACTTAGGTGCTTTATCGAAACCAGTATCCATTCGCGGGTGAGGCTGATGGTACGTCGGTGGTACTATTTGTTCTAGAGAGGGCTGGTCTGATTGTATTAGGGATGAAAGCGTAGAGTTTCTTTAACTCGTTGCAGAGGGATAGGTAGACGTTCTCGGGGATTTTATCAGATATACTGTCTATGATTTGCATTACATTTTGAAGTACATTCATCACTATATTACATGGCTATTTTTCTAAGGGTTTAAGGTGTTGGTAGGTCAGCGTGACGGTTGAGCCTCTGCGCCTCGTCGATTAGGTCTTTGACGACGTAGGGGCAGTTACGCTTATCGTGACCCACCTGGCGGCAGCGACCACAGCGACGCGGACCCGAAGATCGCCGGTGGGCTCCGTTACGGATACCATCCATTCGGTCAATCGCTTCTTGGTAATCTTGAACATCCACGTATCCGT
>Ga0315315_10001843_pt1 | contig 19424 bp, 9 predicted proteins | sample M140m3416metaG_FD_203699 | JGI IMG/M metagenome (GOLD analysis project Ga0315315, IMG submission 203699) | Ammonia-oxidizing marine archaeal communities from Monterey Bay, California, United States - M1 40m 3416 | ecosystem: Environmental > Aquatic > Marine > Intertidal zone | place: USA... | reverse complement strand
CGGCGATGAAGACGCCCTCGCGCCGTGGCGCGCGCTCGGCGTGCGGGACGCCGTCGCGCGCGCGATGGTGGCGCGAAGATTGGACGCGCCGACGGCGACGCAGCGCGCGGTCGTCCCGGTGGCGCTGCGAGGGCGCGACGTGTGCGCGCGCGCGCCGACGGGGAGCGGGAAGACGATGGCGTACTTGGTGCCGATGCTGGATAAGATGTGCGCGCGCGCGAGCGCGACGGCGAGCGGGCCGAGGGGGATCGTGCTGACGCCGACGCGGGAGCTGGCGCATCAGACGCGACGCGCGTGCGCGGCGGCGATGCGGACGTGCGCGCCGGGAATGCGCGCGGGAGAGCTGCCGGTGGCGAGCGCGGGGACGAATGTGCTGAGAGAAACCGCGGGATCGCCGCCGGACGTGCTGGTGGCGACGCCGACGAGGGTGGCGGAGTGCGCGCGAGGCGGGTACTTTCCGCCGGGCGCGCTCGGCGACGGGTTGGAGATGGTGGTGCTGGACGAGGCGGATTTGTTGCTGTCGTTCGGGTACGTGGACGACATTAAGTGCGTGATGAAAGCGGTGAAGCGCGGGACGCAGGTGATGATGCTGAGCGCGACGATGAGTAAGGAGATTGAAGAGTTGCGAGACGTCATCGCGCACAAGCCGACGACGATCGACGTCGACGACGAAGAGGACGTCGACGCCGAGAAGGGCGAGGCGAAAGCGGGCGAGGGCACGAAACCGGGGCCGGATATCAAGCACTACTCCCTGCACATTCCCAAGGCGCACGATCGTCTGCTGTACGTCATGGCGTTGCTTCGATTGGGTTTGTGCAAGAAGAAGGCGCTCGTCTTCGTGTCGAGCGCAGACGCCGCCGTTAGATTGCGACTCTTCTTGCACAAGTTCGGTGTTCCCACGTGCGCACTTCACGGTGAGCTTCCCGCGAACTCGAGAACGCACATATTGCAGGAGTTTAATCGCGGGGTGTACGATTTCATGGTCGCCGCCGCCGACGACGCGAACATGGCCGAGCCGACGGAGGAGGCGGACGCAGTAGAAGAACAGGAAGACAAGGCGCCCACGCGCGAGAGCAAGAAGAAGAAACGGGACAGGCGCGATAAGGAGTTCGGCGTCGTGCGCGGTATCGACTTCCAAGCCGTGAACACGGTGATAAACTTTGAAGTGCCGACGACGGCGGCGGCGTACGTGCACAGAGTAGGACGTACCGGACGCGCTGGGAACTCTGGAACAGCTATCACGCTCGTGGCGCCGTCGGAAGAGCAGTCTTTTGCGGCGATTCAAAGCAAGCTCGCGAGCGCGGTCGGTGATGCGGTCGCGGCGACACAAGTCATGCAGCCTTTCGATCGTCTTCCCAAGGAAGCCGTCGACGCGCTGCGATACCGCGCAGAGGACGCCGCGCGCGCCGTTGGCAAGACTGCGGTGAAAGAAGCGCGGGTTCGAGAGTTGAGGCAAGAACTATTGAACTCGGAGCGCTTGGCGGCGCACTTTGAGGATAACGCGGAAGATTTAGCTTTGCTGAAGCACGACACGAGTTTAGCGAAACACCCAGACGCGAAGCACTTGAGCCATTTACCCGGGTACTTGCGTGGCGGTAAATCGAGGCGTGGTGCGGCCAGAGTCGTCGAACCGGACTCCGAGCACGCGAGGAATGCTTTGAATTATCACTTGGACGTGGAAGTTGCCGAGTTCGGTTCGAAGAAGAAGCGTAAGCGCAACGATAAACGCGAAACCGGTCCGGATTTGCGCGTGAACAATAAATTCAAGAAGGGCAACTTCAAAAAGAAGTCTGGCGGGCGAAAGCGCTCGCGCTGATTGCGCAGTAGCGCTGATTGCGCAGTAGAATTTAAATAGCTAACTACATCTAGTGCTACAACTCGTCATGCGCCGCCGCGCATTCGACGTCGTCGGTAATTTTATCGCACACGCGTCGAGCTTGCGCATCCGTCATCGGCCTCACGTCGTCGATCGCCGCGAGCGCGCTCGTCAACCAATCGTTCGCTTGCGCGTCTTCTCTCAACAGCGTGCATATGTTCGACAAGACACGTATTGCGAATGCGTCTACATTGTCTTCGGGTTTCAATCTCGCCTCTCCCGGATTTGTAATTTCCGAATCGCGCGTATCGGCGCGAACGTCGACCAATCTATGACTCGTTTTTTCGCGCCTTAGCGCCGTCACGTTCAAAAAGCGCGCGCACGTCGTCTCACGCCACACCAACCGCACGATATCCTCCCTTAAACTCTCGTCCAACGCCTTCCAGGATGACTGCGGCGTCGTCCTAGCCGACGTCATCGCATCCGCGTGCACGCCGCGAACCGTCAACTTACACCCATCGCACACCGCGCTCGCCGGCGCGCTCTCTAACGACGTCCAAACCTCAAACGTCGAATTCTCTCCTTCGCTCGCGTCGTCATCGCCTACTTCGACGTACGTCGACTCGCTCGCCGTCTGCGTCAACCGTCTCGAGCGTCGTCTCGCCGTCCCGCCCTCGCCCTCGCTCTCGCGATCCATCTCGAGCCGTCGCGCGCGCAGCGCCTCCGCGCGCGCGGCGTCCGCCGCCGCGTTCGCTCGCTCTCGCATCAGCGTCCGCGCGCGTTCGTCGTTCGTCGTCGCGCCGTGTCCCGCGCGCGCGCCCCAACCGTCGTGCTTCGGCGCGAGCCGCGCCGCGCGCCCGCGCCGCGCGCCCATCGCGCTCGACGGACGCACGCGCACGCCCGCGACGCCCGCGACGCGCATCGCGAGCGCGAGCGCGGCGAGCGCGAGAAGGCGCGCGCGACGTCGCGGCATCGTCACTAATTCGCGCGCGTCGACGAATGTCGTCGTCGCTCGCGGTCGCGCGCGCGCCGTGCGCGCGCGTCGACGCGCGTCGACGCGAACCGCGCGCGCGCGCGTCGAGGCCGCGCGCGGCGGCGCGCGCGGCGCGCGGCGAGGCGGAAGACTCGCGAACGTCGTCGACGCGTCGAGCGAATGCGGACGACGCGTCGACGACGACGCGCGCGACGCGCGCGCGCGCGGTGGCGCTCGCGGTCGCGGCCGCGATCGTCGGCGTCGGCGCGCACGCGCCGGCGCGCGCGCACGCGCGTAAGCACCATCCCGCGAGCGCGAGCGCGTCGTTCGAGCGATTCGTCGTCGGCGAGCGCGGCGGACGCGGCGGACGACGACCGGCGAAGCGGAATTCGTTCGTGCGGGATGCGGCGGACACCATCGGACCCGCGGTCGTGCGCATAGACAGCGATCAAGCGTCGCTGAGGAAGGCGATGACGGTGAGTGGATCGGTGAGCGAAGGACGGGTGGGCGGGAAGCCGACGAGCGGGCGAAGCGGCGTGATTCGCGGCACCGGCTGCGGATTGGTGATCGATGCCGAGGAAGGGTACGTGGTGACGAACAGTCACGTGGTGAAGCGGGAGGAAAAGGTTAAGGTGACGTTCATCGATGGGAACGTGTACGACGGGGAAGTGAAAGGGGTGGATTCGTTGACGGATATCGCGCTGATTAAGCTCAAGCCGCGAGCGGGGCACGCGCTGCCGGTGGCGACTTTAGGGAATAGCGACAGCGTCGAGGTTGGGGATTACGCCATCGCGCTCGGGAACCCTTTGGGTTTGGATAACAGCGTGACTTTGGGGATCATCAGTAACGTGCACAGGACTTCGGCGGAGCTCGGGATTACGGACAGGCGGGTCGATTTCGTGCAGACGGATTGCGCCATCAATCCGGGGAATTCCGGCGGGCCACTGGTGAATGAATTCAGTGAGGTCGTCGCGTTGAACACTGCCATCCGCGCCGACGCGGAAGGCATCGGATTCGCGATCCCGATCAACACCGTGAAGCGCGTTGCGAGTCTACTCGCCAACGGCGAAAAGGTGCCGCATCCGTTCATTGGTATACGCATGGTAGATAACTTCACAGCGAACTCAGCGTTTGGTGACCGCGCGCTGGAACTTCCGGTGGGAACTGTGATAGTAGACGTGATCGAAAAGTCACCCGCTGCTCTCGCGGGACTGGCTGTCGGCGATGTCATCACCGCCGTCAACGGCGTCGTGATGAACGGCGCGCAAATTCTCGATCGCGTAAAAGTCACTCCCCCGGGTGACTCGTACGAGTTTACCGTCTTCCGACCATCCGCACAAGACTCGCACATGCACAGACGCGTCATCATCCGCGTTGGTGACTTAGCCGAGCACAACAATCGCTCCAAGAGCGTCAACGCTGAGGAACGCAACGTCAGCCCGCCCGGCGTCGGCGTGCGACCGCCGATTCCTCGAACCTTCGGCGCGTGATTCCCTCATCGCCAGTATTGCTGCGTTTGTTTGTATTTGTGTTGTAATCCACGTGTCGCCTTCGACGCCGCTTGCTCCCAGCGTCCCGTCTCCTCGCGCCGTCTCTCTCTGGCTCGCCGCGGTCAACGACACCGCAGACTTCGTCGCGCGTGCCGTCTCCTCTCGACGCCATGCCGTACGACAGCGCCATCACGGTCTTCTCCCCCGACGGGCACTTGTTCCAGGTGCGCCGTTCGCCCTCTCCTCGCGCGTAACGGCGCGAAACCGCGCGCGAATCGACGACTAATAACGACATGGATCTCGAACGTTTCAGGTTGAATACGCCATGGAAGCCGTGCGAAAGGGCACGCTGACCGTCGGCGTGCGCGGGAGCGATATCGTCGTCCTTGGCGTCGAACGCAAGGCGGTGCCGAAACTGCAAGACGCGCGAACGATTCGAAAGATTCAATTGCTGGACGATCACATCGCGGTGGCGTTCGCGGGGCTCACGGCGGACGCGCGGATATTGATCAATCGGGCGCGGACGGAGTGCCAGAGTCACCGTTTAACGCTAGAAGATGAAGCGTCGGTGGAATACATCACGCGATACATAGGCGGGGTGCAGCAGAAGTACACGCAGAGCGGAGGGGTGCGCCCGTTTGGGCTGAGCACGCTCATCGCCGGGTTCTCGCCCGAGGGGAAGCCGCAGTTGTTTCACACCGATCCAAGCGGCACGTACAGTCAGTGGAAGGCAAACGCGACTGGACGTAACTCAAAGTCGGTTCGAGAGTGGTTAGAGAAACATTATGAAGATTTTAGTGGGGAAGAAGCGATCAAGTTTACGCTCAAGGCGCTCCTGGAAGTCGTCGAGCCCGGGTCGAAGAACATAGAAATCGGCGTGATTCGCTCGCCGACCAGTGGGTTAGAGATGCTCTCCGCGGAGACAATCGATGCGCTCGTGAAGAACATCGAAGACGAAAAAGCAGAGCTCGACAAGGCGAAGAAGGAGAAGGCCAGGGCTGCCGCGGAAGCCGCCGCCGCCGCCGCGACTCTATAAATTTTCGCAAGTTGTTATCCCACGCACCAGTAGTCGACTAAGCCCGACCCCGCGATGCGGCGCCTGCCCCCGCGCGGGGTCTCCAGAGGCATCCCGCCGCGATGCGGCGTCATTTCGCGCTCATTCGCCTCCGCACCGAACCGTCCCGGCGCGTCAGGCGCGTCAGGCGCGTCCCGCCTCGGCATCGGCTTTTTCCTTGGCGTCACCGCCGGCGCTTCCGCGGCGTATACCTACGCCCGCCGCACGCTCGTCAAGGAAGATGACGCGCAAAGCGACGTCGTCGCCGAGCGCGCGACCGTCGTCGAGGACGACAGCGTCGAGCACGCCGCACTGAAACACGGTTGGCCGTTGGACTCGAGCGCGACGGTGCACTCTAAAAAATCATACGCCCACGCCTTCGACGGGCGCACGCGCAATCCGCGGTGGGTGATGGAGAAGATAACCCCCGACACGCTCGCCGGACCGGGAACGCGGAAGAAATCGGACTTTTACGAGGACGAGGAGGTGTCCTGGAAGCATCGCTCTAGACTCGACGCGTTTCGCGGAAGCGGATACGATAGGGGACATTTGGTCGCGGCGGCGGATCAAAAGGGAAGTCAGGAAGAAATGGACGCGACGTTTGCGCTATCAAACATTTCGCCGCAAATCGGTCCAGGATTCAATAGGGATTTTTGGGCAAAGTTCGAGCAATTTGTGCGAGACGCGGCGAGCGAATCGTCGTCGAAAGCCGCTTACGTAGCCACGGGGCCGCTCTTCTTGCCGAGCCGTCGCGATCGAGGCGCCACAGACGACGGTGCGATAGAGAGAGTAGAGGGTGGGAGTCTACCTAGGCCCACGGAGTGGGAGATGCGATATCCAATGCTTGGCGAGCCGCCAGCGATGATGGCGGTACCGACGCACTTCTTCAAAGTCATCTTGGTGGAAGGAAAGGACGATACCGTATCATGTGCGGCGTTCGTTCTTCCGAACGCGCCGATACCAAACAACTTTCCTTTGCGACGTTTCGTCGTTCCTTTGACTGATCTCGAAGTTGTGAGTGGTCTTGAATTCTTTAAACGTGGATTAGCCGGTGAAGAACGTCAGACGTACGAACGAGTGGAGCGTTCATTTCTAACAAAAACGGCAAAGCAGCTCCCTGGTGCTGGAAAAATTCCAAGTTTGCCTGCGACGAGTCAGAGATCGCCAGTGCAAGAGGTAGACGGCAGCGGCCCGAAGGCCCGGAAGCGATGGGTCGCAATCCGACATTTGTGTGAGACGACGGCTTGCGAGGTGAAGGCGAGTCGCTGGGATCGCGTGGAGAGGAAGTCTTAGGATTGAATTAGCGTCCAATGTTAATATTAAAAACAAACTTGTGGTGAAAGAACTATGCATCGCAAGCCACGGCATATGCTATGGTCGAGACTTATTTAATGAGCGGCGCACACGGTATTACCATAGTACGTTGTGCAGGACTACACGTAATCAGACTCCGGGTGAGTGTCGAGGAAGAGAAGCTCTTGGTACGTCGCGAGAGTCCAATCTTCCGGCGGGCATCGGCCTTCGAATTCATCGATGACATCACGGATGGAAACCATGGTTTCGAGGCGCATCTTGCGAGCGATTTGAGCAGCCTTGTGTTCGTCAGACTCCGCAGCGGCGTGGATGGACGCGATGGCGCCCTTGAGCGTCTTGACGGCGTCGTTGAGCTTGCCCGGGTTACCCAGGTCGGCACGCTTGACGGAGGGGATCACGTGTTGGTTGATCATGTCGATCATCGTCAAAGCTTCCATCTCGACGCTACCGATGTAGTGGCCGAGGAGCACGGACTTGCGAGCTTCGCATTCTCTGGCGGAGAAGATACCCATCTTCTCAAAGAGGTCGACGTTCTTGGCGCTGTCGAGCTCGTTAATGGCGTCGCAACCAGCATCGATGCGCCACACACCGCGCTTAACGGCCTCATCCGGCCATTCCGGATCGTAACCGTTACCGTTGAAAACGCACTTGTCGTGCTTGGTCAACAAGTCTTGTGCGATGGAGAGCGCCTTCTCGCCCTTTTCGAGGCGGTCAGCAACGATACCAAACGCTTCGGCGGCGATGGTGTTCAACACCGTGTTGACCATGGCAACGTTTTGGGAAGAGCCGGCGGCGCGGAACTCGAAACGGTTACCACCGTACGGGAACGGAGAGGTACGGTTACGATCTTCGGCCGGCACTTCGATCGACGGGATGCTGTCGGTGCCGAAGTTGAGCGGCTTCTTTTGCGGCGTGTACGTACCAAGGGTACCATTCTTCACGTTGTTCATGAACTCCGTGATGGACGGGCCGAGGTACGTGGACATAACAGCCGGCGGCGCTTCCATGGCGCCGAGACGGAAGTCGTTGCCCGGGGACGCGATGGCGAGGCGCATCAAGTCACCGTGCTTGTCGATGGCGGAAACCATAGCGGCCATGACCAACGGGAAGATCTCAGCGTTGCCAGTCTTCGCGTTAACTTGCTTCGGGTTCATCAAGTTAAGCCCATCGGAGGTACCGATAGACCAGTTGTTGTGCTTACCGGAACCGTTGATGCCGTCGAACGGTTTTTCTTGGAGAAGCGCCGCGAGGCCGTGCTCGGAGGCGACTTCTTCGATGATTTGCATGATCATCAAGTTTTGGTCAACTTGCGAGATCGCGTTGCCGAACATCGGGGCGAACTCGTATTGGTTCGGCGCAACTTCACGGTGTCGAGTCTTCAACGGGATACCCATCTTGAAGCACTCTTGTTGGATTTGACGCATGCACTCGAACGCGGCGGTGGCGCGGGAGATCGGAGCCATGTAGTGGTCGCTCATCTCTTGGCCACGAGCCGGGAACTTACCGGTAATGGTACGGCCAGTGAATTGAAGATCCGGGCGGCGGTAGTACGCATGGCGCGGCACCAAGAAGATTTCTTGCTCCAAACCAATGTTGGCGTAGACGGAGGCGGAGCCGACGTCGTAGCCCATCGCCTTGAGCATGCGCTTCGTTTGCTTGTCCAAAGCGGTAGTGGCGCGGTGAAGCGGCGTCTTCTCGTCGAGGGCATCGCCGTTGTAAGAAACGAAACCGGCCGGGATGAACACGGTGTCTTCGCGCAAGAAGATCGGCGAAGACGGGTCGATGGAAAGGTAACCGCCGGCGGTGTGCGTCGCGCGCATGCCGCCGTTCGGGTAAGAGGAACCATCCGTCTCCCCTTGGAGGAGCTGTTCGCCCGTGAAGGAGTAGAACGGGGTACCATCCGCCGCGAAATCAAACATAGACTGGTGCACTTGACCAGAGTTACCGTGACGCACACCCGAGGAGCCCATCGGTTGGAACCAGTGGCAGTACACCGAGGCGCCGTTGTCCACGGCCCAGTCGAGCACCGCCTTGGCGACGATATCCGCCTTCGCCATATCCTTGGTCCAGTTCCCGTTCGCGAGCAACGTCGCAGATTCGCCGTATTTACTCAAGTACTTGTCCGCGACCGCACCCTTGAAGCATCCAGACCCGAAACCTTCCGTCGTCGCCGGCCCCGAGCTCATGGACAACATCGCATTCACCCGCGATCCTCGCACGACGCGCGCCTTCTTCGCCTCACCGCGCAGCGCGCGCGCCTTCGGCGCCAGGTTCACTTTTTGGCTCAACATCGACTATTTTCGCGCGCACCAGCGTCCGTCAGTCATCGCGCACGCCTCCGATGGGTTCGCCAACAATTACCCTCCCTCATCGACCGGCGAGCAGTCGCATCGCGTTCGCGTCGTCATCGCGCGTTCGCATCGTCGTCGACCGCGCGTCGCGTCGAGTCTCGCGTCGTCGCTCTCGCACCTGCTGCATGTTTCGTCGACGAACGCTCGGACGACGGGCGTCGAAATGCCGACACGCGCGCGCGATCGGACGCGATCGGACCTTTCGGGGTCGACACGACACGAGGGACTGTAGGTTGAGTCACGATTCGTGGATATTTGCGTATAAAAATTCGAAATTGGCTAAGAAGGAAAAGAATTTTGAGTTTTGGACGCGGCCTGATTCGGACGCGAGGGCGACGACGGGTGCGCGACGGCGGCGGCGCACTCGTGCACGGCGAGGGGAAGGCCGGGGAAGGTGAGCGTGACGTACGCGGCAAAAATCGCGCGACGTTGATCGCGAGTGTAGGAACGCGCGGAGGCGTCGAGATCGACGCCGAAAGGCAGGGCGTCGGCGTCGGCGAGCTTGCGAAGAAGCGGGGCGAGCTCCTTGTTGGTCTCGGGCGGGTGCTCGTGGACGTTTCGGCAGAATCTTAAGAGATCAGCGAAGCCAGCGCGGTAGGGCTTGGTGCTTTGCTCCGAAGATTGACCTCGCGGCGGTTTTTGCTTGTGGTTGTTGGCGTCCGACGAGTGCGGGACGCCGTCGCCGTTTCGCTGCGCAAAGTTTACCACGCGCGACAAGAGGGCTGGTTCGATTTGACGTTGCCAATCTTGGAGGTCCATGGATACCGCGGCGAGAAGTGCGCCTCGTTCGCTGTCACCGCCCAAGAGCGCTTTTGTGTTGACACTCTGAAGCACGCTCGTCAGGCTGGTTTGTAGCTTGGCGGATCCCGCGTGCAGGTCGCTCAAGTTTTCAAGGACGGTGTCGTCGTCCCACAGCAGTGGATGATTCAGTACTCCTTCTGCCGTCGGCCGCATCGCCGGGTTGGGCGATAACATCGCCGAAAGCAAATGGCGCGCCTCAATCGCGCGTCTGGGCGGCATGTCGTTTGCATTCATGAGTCGTTGTAAGTTGTAACGACCGTTGAGAATCTCGTCGTCGCTCGGCTTCACATTCGGGTCTTCACCAAATGGAGAGTTGAACCCGGTGAGGACGTAAAAGAACACGACACCCATCGCCCAAATATCCGCCGCGGGTGTCAAGGGCTTTCGAGCCAAGATTTCGGGCGCACGCCCGGCCAAGACGATGGAGATGCCGTACTTGCTGAACGTACCCAACGAGTATTGATCAGAGTCGCCCTCTTCTTTGCGAAGTCGCACGCCGAGACCGACGTCGGCGATTTTTACCTTGCCATTTGAAGTCACAAGCAAGTTTTCTGGCTTCAAATCGTTATGTGTGATGCACCCTTGCGTCTTGCCGTCGTCGTGAAGCCATGCGATGCCTTCGGCGACGCCTTTCAGCAACTTGATTCGTTTCGCCGCCAAGAGATTCGGCTGGCGCGCGATGTGCTCGCGAAGCGACTCTGGACAGAGCTCTTGTGCGATGAAGACGTTAGAACTCGTGATACCCCAGCAGTGGAAGAACGGAACCAATGGTGACTGATTGAGTGCCGTCATCAACTCGACTTCGCGTTCGACGAGTTGCACGAGATCACGACCCTTCTCGCCAGGCGGGCGCGCGATTCTTTTGACTGCAACGGCGTGCCTTGCACGCGAAGTGTGTCTAACGTATCCTCGAAAAACGTAAGTACCCGCGCTGCCGACACCGATGACTTCTTCCTCGTTATAAATGATGCTTTCGCCGACGCGACGCCAGCCACTCGTGCCGTCCGACGTATCATCCGTCATTTCCCCGACACCATCTTCGTCCGGCACCGCGTTCGCCCACGCGAGTTTAACGTCTTCGAAGTCTTCACTGTCACTGCTTGCCATAAGTTCGGTTTCAGCAGATTCGAACAACGGACCACGCACGCCGTTGTCTCGGCCTGCGAACCGTACAGGCTTTTTTGAGCTCATTCCAGACATCTTTGGAGTCGAAGACTTTGATGGCTTCACCAACCCACTTGCCGCATTCGCCATGCGTTGAATCTGTTCATGTTCGGCTTGCGTAATATCCAAGCTTTCTCTCAGCGTGAGTAGCATTTGTGCGCTTTCAGGAGTGACCGTGCCGGTGGCCCACGCGACTTTGCTCGCCGCGAAATACGCGCGCAAACGCTGGTCACCACCTTCGAGCGCAGATTCGGCTTCTAACTCGCTCAGCACAGCTTTTGCTCGACGCATATCAACGTCCGTCGACTCTGGGTCGCGTTGTGACTCTTCGAGCGCTAACCGAAGTTCAGTTCGACTTCTACTCAAAATAGCCGTCTCCAAACGTTCAAGACGTCGCCACCTCACGAGGACTCGTTCAGCTTTTTCAATCAATTCATCCAATTGCCACGGCCAAGCAGAAGAACGCGCCCTAGATAGGGCTGATTCTAGCACTTTGACATCTTCGGACGTGATCCCACCGACGGCTTGATCGATTCCATTTGCCGACGGCCTCATCGCTTCGAGAAGCGCCGCGCGAGCACCCTCCATGTCTTGTAGCGCGGTTGCTCGACTCTGCACTCGACTCACGAGAGTGTTCAGCTTTGCGGCGCCTTCTTGCGTCAGTGGCGGACCGTTCGATGCAAGCTTAGCCGCCTGTAGCAATAAATTCTCCAACCTAGGCACAGATTCCACGCTCCTACTCGTCTCATCCGCTAGAGCAGCGCGTAAATCCGATTCAAGCGCGTCGGCGCGCAAAGCGCGTTCGGCTCCAATGACCGCCGCTGTCAAAGCGCTTCGCGCGCTTTTCTTCTTCTTGCTACCGCCTTCATCAGCGATGGAGTCTATGACAGCGGCAAACGGATCGGGGTCGTAGGACATAGACGCCGCCGCTTCGTCAACGTCGTCGAACTCATCCAGGCTCGATTGCACGTCCTCTGCGACGTCTGTCGCGTTACCTAAGAACTGTTCAGCCCGTGCGTAAGTCGCTTGCAAAGCCTGAACATCCATAGGAACCTGCAAACACGCTGCTCGTAAGGCATTCGCGAGCGCCAACTCTTCGGCCGCGCTCGCCTTACTACGAATGTCTCTCATTAACTTTTCGCCTTCATCCTGCATGGCGCCGAGCGCGCGTGCTTCTTTGAGCGCTTCCTCGAGAACGATAAGAGCACGACCTTGGGGGTCGGTTTGCGCCGCTTCAAACGCCCGGAGTACACTTTTTCTAGCCTGCACGCGTTTCACCGATCGACCGAGGAGAATCTTCGTGCGACCCTCCATGAGGGTCTTGAGCCGTTCCTTCTCCACATTACGCGCCTTGCCCGTCTTCACGGACACCGCAAGTGAGTTGTCCAACCACAACGTGAGCTGCACAAATGGGACTTCTTTTTCGAGCAACAGTTCAACAGTGTTGACCATGGCTTCGCCGTCGGATTCAGCCGCATCTTCGTCCCCAGGGGCGGAAATATTCAACAACATGACGAGCTTCTTGTGCCCTTTTCGCCGTTTTGCATATAGCTCGCTCGTTTCGTTTTCCCAAATCCCCTCTCGCGAGTACGTGACGAGCTCGTACGGATTATCGGGCCAGAGCCGAGCGAACACCGTTCGTAAATCTCCCATCGTCGCACACTGTGGTAACAAGACGTAAATCTTACTCTTTAGCGCTGCTTGTTCGTCTGCCGAGCCGCTCCCCACACGCATTCCACCCGCCGCCGCCAACGCACTTGTCACCATTAGCACCGTCCGAAGCGTCAAAGCCGTCGTCGGTTGCGTCCAATGGTCCCAAGTCGGCAACATCACCGGCATCTCAGCCGTCGCGTTCCCAGGATTCTCCACGCTCCGTCCCGCCGCCAACGCCTTGGTCGAGGTTGGAAACGTCGTCGCCGCCCGCAACGACGGCACCGGCACGTGCATCGCCACGCTCGGCGTTTCGCCGACCACGAGCTTATTCGCCGGAAAGCTCGTCACCTCATTCACGATGACATCCGTCACCTCTTTTACGACCAGCGTCGTCGACGTCTCGCCGCCGAGGTGCCAACGCACGACGGCTTCGAGCGCGTCCATCTTCGACCCAGGCGCGACGCTCGGTGGCGCCGGCGCTTGGTACACCGTCACCAGCGACGACGCGCGCCGAACGAAGCCCTCGATCGGGGCCATCCAATCGTTCATCGCCTCACCGGCGCGCGCGCCGTCGTCGTCGTCCGTCTTGGCTGTCCGCCGCACCGACGTCGACGTCGACCGACGCGTCGCGCCCGCGCGTCGCCGCGCGCGCGCCGTCGCGCCCGCACCGCGCGCCGTCGGCGTCGTCGACGTCGACGACGACGCCGCGCCGTGCGACGCCGCGCGCGCGCAGGGCGTCATCGTCGCGGTCGCGCGTCGGTGTGTACCGAACACAGCGACGCGCGAACGCGAAAGATGTTCCGACGATGCGCAACGACCGCGGCTCGAGAGCTCGCGCGGGCGCGCCAACGCGCGAAAGCGATCGCGGTGCGCGCGTTGAAGCGTCGAACGCGCGCGAACGCGACGCACGCGAACGCGTGAAGGGGAATGATTGAAAGACACGGGGACGCGCGGACGTTCGATCGACGACGACTGACGACGCTGACGGCGCGCGATGCGCGATGCGTGGACGCAGGAGAGCGCGACGAGCGCGATGGTATCGATCGATGCGCCGATGGGGTCATCGGGGCGGGCGTGGGTGATGATGCCGCGAACAGCGAGGCTGGCGGCGACGACGACGTTCGCGAGCGCGGCGGCGTTCGCGGCGTCGGCGACGTCTGCGGCGTGCATGGGCGCGAGTGAGACTAAAGTCGCGAGCGGTGAGGACGGTGATGCGAATGTGAAGGAAGCGAAGCCGACGGGGACGCCGACGGTGGTTTTCGTGCTCGGCGGTCCTGGCGCGGGGAAGGGAACGCAGTGCGCGAACATCGTTCGCGACTACGCCTTCGTGCACTTGTCCGCGGGAGACTTGCTCCGCGCGCACATGAAAAGCGGGAGCAAAGATGGAAATATGGTGGCAGAGATGATAAAACAAGGTCAGATCGTGCCGAGCGAGGTGACGGTCAATTTGCTCTTGGAAGCGATGCGCGCTAGCGGAAAGGATCGATTTTTAATCGATGGGTTCCCGCGAAACAAGGAAAATCGCGATGCGTGGGAAACGACCGCGGGCTTCGATTGCGATTTTGTTCTATTTTTCGACTGCCCAGAGGAAGTCATGACAGAGCGTTTACTCGGCCGTAACGAGGGTCGAACGGACGACAACATTGATACCATCAAGAAGCGTTTCAAGACGTTTCGCGAGAGTTCCATGCCGGTGATCAACTACTACGACAGCTTGAACAAGGTTTGCAGCGTCAACAGCGACCAATCGCCCGAAGATGTGTACGCGCAAACTAAAGAGTATTTCTCGAAGTTCGCTTGATCGTCGTTTATTTATAGCTCATCGGCAGCTACGAGTTGTAAGTGCAGAACGAACAAATATGAAGACGTATCCGAGCTAATATTACACAGGATGCGCCATCGTGCTTGCAGTTTGTCAATCAACTTTTCGCGATGCGCGAGCTGACCAACCGATCGGCCCGAAAGAGTTCTTGTTTGGCGCTACGCGTTGCTCTCGCGGGTTGCTTACTTCTAATTCAGCGACAAACTGACCATGTTCCGAAGTCTTGATGCGCGAGTCGGGCAGCTTCCAACCTCTCGCGATGAAGGCGCGCAACTCAGGCCCTGAAAACTGAGTTTTCAGACGACTATTACGGTCCCTGGGCGGTAGGGCGTCGTCGTCGCGCTCGAGACCTTTGGCGATGAACTCTGCGCGATTTTTCCAGCTCTTGGCGAGTTCAGCTTGCACGGCGACTTCCCGCGCGAATCTATCATGCTCTCGCGTATCAAAGGACGACAAATGCGCAATTTCCTTCTTGAGGGCCTCGATTTCTAAGTTTTTCGCGTTCAAGACTTTGTTCAGGTCGTCAACTTTGCTGCTCGTCTCCGCCATGACGAGCTCTATTTTCTTTTCGCCGACCGTTCGGGTTTCTTGCGCTTGGGCAATGCTTTCCTTCACCTTACGTTCAGCCATGTGTTCGGAGCTCTCTGCTTCGGCTTTGGACTTCGACGCGGATTTCACATTATCGGATACAATCGAACGAAGTTGTTTTATCTCCTCATTCTGCGCCGTAACTTGCTCCTGAAGTGATACAATGATTTCAGTCGCTTTTGTCTTGGCGGCGGTGAGCGTAGCGTATTCCTCCAAAATTTCGTTCTGGCGGAAGAGCTGAGACTCTGCGGTCTCGGCACGAACGACAGCGGCAGAGATGAGCTGCTCACTCGTACGTTTCTGCTCTTCGGCGCGCTCTTCCGCTGCCTTTTGCGCGATTCTGGCGTTTTTGACGGCCAACTCGGACGATTCCTTCGCATTCTCGATGCGTTTGCTGATGGTTTGTTCTGTTTGCGTGATTTTGGATTCGGCTAGCGTAGCGCGCGTGATGGCTTCCGTCGCCCGAATGGTCATGTCTTCTACTGTAGCCATCAGCGCGAAGATTTCTTGCTCCTTGGCGGTGAGAGTATTCTCCAACGTGTTCTTCTCGTCGCGGGTGGTCTCAAACTGGGTCATGTAAGTTCTGAGTGCCTCATTTTGTTCCTCGAGTGCCGTAATATTGTCCGTCAGCGCCGTAATCTTCGCACTCTCCGCCTCCATGGCGCTCTCGTGCGACGCTTCCCACATCGCAATTTGGTCCTTCGTCTCTGCTTGCACCGTCGCCTCAAGCTTCTTCATGAGCTTGGCTGCGGCTTCCGCTTGTTCCGTCGCGAGCTTTTGCGCCGAGTCGGCATCTTGCCGAAATCTTGTGATTTTCTGCTGCTGTTCCGCGTCCAAAGCCTTGCGTACTCGACGTTCGATCTCGCCTTCAACTTGAGCGTACATCTGAGCGCGAGCGCCTTCGAGACTTTCCATCGCCTTGACTTTAACGCGTTCAATCTCAATACGGAGCGCCACATTTTCATCACGCACGCCGTCGATTGTCGCAGTCAACGCGCTCTCCAGCTGCTTCTTATCCATCATCACCTGATCGAGCAACACCGACAGCGCCTTGTTCCTTCGTTCAAGCGTCTGCGACTCGTCGCTTGCCACCTCCAACTTTCTCATCGCGTCAATCTCGCTCATCGTGCTCTGCTCCCACGCCTCGTCCATCGCGTTGGAATCCATGGGCACCCTGGACGTCGTCTCCGCCGATTCCTCGCGCGAACGTCGCGCGGCGCTCCAACCTCGCCGGCGTCCCACAGTCCCCGGCGCCATCTTTCCGTTTGCTTTCGTCCTATTGCGCGATCCGACCGCGCGCGCGCCGTGCAATTCCATTTTGCGCATCATGTTTCCCCCTCGCGCGCGTGCTCACGTCGCGAGCACGCCTCGCTCGCGCGCACGGCGTCAAAGAAAGCGCACAACACCCGATTTGGATGAATCCGCTTTTCGTCGACGACGGGTCGCGCGCTCCGAACGGGTCGCGCGCGCGTCGACAACGCGACGAGCGATTCGCGGGTTATTCGACCGCGCGCGTTCGCGCCGTTCGCGACGACGCGAGGGCGATGCGCGGCGCGTTGTGTCGCGCGCCGGCGTGCCAGCGTTGGCAGCCACCGGTCGGTCGGTCGGTCGGTTACTAGATATTTTAGGTGTGAGGTGTGATCTCTGAGTTGGCGCGCTTCTTCTTCTTTGGTACGACAAGTGTTGGCTGCGCTGTATGAGTGATATTAAATACGAAGAATCTAAGCGCGCGCGCGACGACGCGCGCGCGAGGGTGGCGATGGGGAAGTCGCGCGGTGATCAAACGACCTGCGCGGCGAGGACGGCGAGGCGTCAGTGTCCGAGTCGAACGCCGACGGCGATTTCACTACGGGCGCTCGGCGAGAGCGCGTGCGTCTATCCTTGTCTGGAGGCGAAGAAATTCATCACGCGTCCGAGCAAGTCTGATAACACGTAAATCCCGAGCAACGCGAGGATCGGCGATCGCGCGAACCCGAGCGCGCCCGACGCGACGCTCTCGTCCACTACCTTGGCTTCCTCGGCGTCCAAATTCGCCGGAACGTATTTGACCGAAACCGAGTTCACGCAGTGTCGCTCCATCGTCGCCGAGAATCCCTCGTTTTCAAACACATGCCCGAGATGGCCATCACACGCCGCGCACATGATCTCCACCCGTCGCATCCCGAACGCGTTATCGATCTCCGTCTTCAACGCGCCCGCGTAGCACTTGTCAAACGCCGGCCAGCCGCACCCGCTGTCAAACTTCGATTTGGCGCTGTACAGCGGCGTACCGCAACCGCGGCACACGAAGTGTCCTTCGCTCGGGTAGAACTTATCGTACTCTCCAGTGCGCGCGGGTTCGGTGCCTTTTTGTCGCAGCACTTGGAACGCTTGCGCGTCGAGCTCTTGCTTCCACTCGCTCTCGGGTTTTTCGACGCGAGTCACGTCGACGCGCTTGGACATGGCGCGCGCGACGCGCGCGCGCGCGCGCGTGGGCTTGATGAGAACGCGAGTGAAGTCAGCGCGCGCGCGCGAGACGTGCGACGCGAAGGACATGGAACGCGCGGCGGCGTGTGGAGCGCGAGTTGCGATCTCCCGATGGGTGACGTGGGTGGAACTGGAGATTTGGATAGCACGTCGGGCGAAGGCGGCGCTACAAGTCTAAAGCTAAGGCAGCGAACGCGGCGTAGACGAGGAAAAATATGAGAAATGTGCCTGTGCGAGCGGCGGAGTGATAGTACACGCAAGCTTCGACGGAAGTCGAACCGGCGGAGCTGTTGAAATGGTACAGCGGACATCGCTCGCACAGAGTTACGACGGTCGCGCCCGAGGTGACGCCGTAGGTACCCTCCGGACACAGCGTGCAGTTCGCGAGACCGAGGGTGGAGGCGTATGTGCCGGGCGTACACGCATCACATGCAGCTTTGCCGCCGGCCGAGGCGCGTCCAAGCGGGCACGGACGACAGACGGTGTCGTCGCCCGTCGTCGCCCCTTGAATCGCGCCGTATGTGCCCGGGCGGCACGGCTTGCACGTGGACAAACCTGTGACGTCGGAATACGTGCCCGCGGGACATGGATCGCACAGCTGCGATGCTTCCGTGTCGGAATACGTGCCAGCGGCGCATTCGATGCACGTCGCAACGCTCGTGCCGCCTTGCTCAGTGCCGTACGTGCCGGCTGGACAACCATCACAGATCGCCATGCCAGTTTGGCCCGCGTAAGTTCCAGGTTCACAGTCGCTACAAGATACGGATGCGTCGAGCGAGTACTGACCGATCGCACACTCCAAACAATTTTCGACCGTCGGACTCGCTTCGACGATGGAATATGTTCCCGCGACGCAATCGATACATCCTGTGGCGGCTGTTGTGTTTGAATACGTGCCCGCGACGCAGTTGAGACATTCAGCCAAACCTTCAATGTCTGAGTACGTACCCGTCGGACACGGTTGTAGATTCACCGCCGAAGTGGCACCTTCACCCGGAAGGAAATATCCAGCGGGCGCAGCTTTGCACTCGAGTAAGCCCTCCTCATCCCCGTACGTACCCGCAGGGCACCGAAGACAGTCGACTTGACCATCCGCGGGGTTGTACGTACCGACGGCGCACAATGTGCACGCCGATACGCTCGTCGCCCCTTCAGCGGCGGAATACGATCCCGCTGGGCAAAGTTTACAGCTCTCCGCGGGAATACCGCTCCCCGGCGCTATGTCAGAGTAACTCCCTGGCCCACACAACGTACACGCGGCACTTCCTTCATTTATCGATACAGAGCCCAGCGGGCAGTCCTCGCAATCGGTCTTGGCGACGCTTCCCGTCGTCGCAAGAGCCGTGCCTGCTGGGCACTGCTCACAAGTTTCGCGGCCCTCAGTTGAACTGTAGCTACCAGCGGCACAGGGAACACATACGGTGCTACCGAGATCATTCGTAGCGGTCCCAAGCGGGCATGGCAGACATTGATCGACGCTGGTCGCGCCAGTGTCCGCGAGATATGTACCTTTCGGGCACAAGTCACACGTGGGTTCGCCGGCATCGGCTTGATACTGCCCCGCGGGACATTCCTTGCACGGTTCACCATCTGCTGCATAAAAGCCGGCTGGACACACATCACAATCATCCTCGCTCACGCTGGCGTAATTTATTGAATACTTTCCAGGCGGACATGTCGTACACTCTGACGTGTCTGTGCGATCGGCTGGACCGTATCGGCCAGGCGGGCAATCGAGGCACGCACCCATACCCGCATGCGGTGCATATTTACCCGTACCGCAATTTACGCAATCACCTTCCGCAACCGCACCGTCGGTCGCCGTGACTTTACCCGCAGGACATGATTTACATAAAGTTTGTCCTTCTTGGTCCTGATACGTACCCGCTTCGCACTTCGTGCAGAACTGATTCAGACCGAGAACTAATGTTG
>Ga0315315_10001840_pt1 | contig 19465 bp, 22 predicted proteins | sample M140m3416metaG_FD_203699 | JGI IMG/M metagenome (GOLD analysis project Ga0315315, IMG submission 203699) | Ammonia-oxidizing marine archaeal communities from Monterey Bay, California, United States - M1 40m 3416 | ecosystem: Environmental > Aquatic > Marine > Intertidal zone | place: USA... | reverse complement strand
TTTTTTGCCTGGGCAGATTGCGTTTTTTTGCCTGGGCAGATTGCGTTTTTTTGCCTGGGCAGATTGCGTTTTTTTGCCTGGGCAGATTGCGTTTTTTTGCCTGGACAGATTGCGTTTTTTTGCCTGGACAGATTGCGTTTTTTGCCTGGACAGATTGCGTTTTTTTGCCTGGACAGATTGAAATAAAAGATGTCATTGTAAAGAGGGCCAAAATTTGAAATTAGTTTTGGAGAGATACTCTAAGGGTGTGGGGCAGTTAGCTTAGTCCTGAGTGAGAAGAAACGGCATTGAAGCGGTGGAAGCGTTCCAGAAATTTGTGCTCGCATATGTGCCCTGGCAGCTCGCCCCTCACAGGGGTGGCAGGGGTCCTTGCACATGCTCACACCTCCATATTAAACCGGGGAATGAACTCCGGGGCCAAGGTTCTCGGCGAACTCCGAAACTCAATCTTTCTTTGAAGAACACGAGCAGTCACAAAGAATTCTTGAATGCGGGGATCCAGGACTGAGTCGCTGGCGTTTGTGGGGGACTACACCTTTTTTTATGAACTCGTATAGTTTTTCAAAATTTGATTCTCTAATTAAAAGAACTTATAAACTAACCAAATCATTGGACCTAATAAAGATGATCTCATGGAATGGACTTGTTTCCATTGGTCTTATAAAATTCCTAAAAGACCCGGAACTAGTCATTCACTTTTTAAAGTTCCTTAAACCTCTACGAAGGGATGTGATTGAAGAAGAAGCAAGAGAATGGCATATATCTCTTAGAACAAACCAACAAGAAAGATGGAAACGGATAGCAGAACTGAGTCAAAAGAGAAAATATCATGCGATGAATGCATCTGTCCCAATTACTTGTACTCTTCCGTTTGATGGTGGAATGTGGAGAAGGTCTCGTACCCTTCTTAAATCGATTCGTTATTTTAGAAAAGGATTCATTAAACGTCCTTGTTGGACTACCAACATGCCCGAATTTGAACTACTTCACTACCACAATGGTCCTCCCCCACCAGAAGAAATGGAAAACAGTGAAAAGATAAGTACAGTTAATCTTATGTTTGGAGATACTGAAAGGAGTAAAACATTCTTCTCCGGGGGCAACCCCGACGTCTATGAGTGGAGAATCGAGTATATTCAAGATGCCTTTGAAGATTTCCGGGTTATTGATGACGATGAAGAAGCTGAACGTTCAGACGATGAATCCTCCGAAGAAGATGAAGAAGATGAAGAAGAACAGAGCTTGGATAAACCTTATATATTCGTAGAGAAAATAGAAATAGATGGAAACGAAAGTTTAATTATGAATATTAAGGAGAATTAAATAATCAACATTAATCATTTCTTTGCCTAAAATTTGAAAAAAAATATATAAAGGTATAGTAAGAATACATCGATATGGGGCTTATCCCTATGATAATAATAGTAGTAATAGTTATGACTTAGGATAATTAGTTAGTGATTTAATTAGTTAGGTAGGTAGTTAGGTAGTAGTTAGTAATTTCGGGTCCCTAGCCACGACCTTCAAGAGATTCTATTCCCCCAGATGAGCAATATGTGCGTTCTCTGGTGTAGACATGACAATTGAGTCTGTCTCAATACCAGAGTATAGTCTGGGACACAGGGCTAATCATCCATTTATGATGGATGATCAGGCTTTTCCATGAGCGCCGAAAGGCCCCTGTGACTCTTGACATCATTGGTGTAAACGTGGGGTAAACTCGCGAGTGCAAGCTGGCGTTGCCATTGATGGAAATATAGGTAGATAAATAATATATTTTTTTTTATGGTCAATTTTAAATCATTTTACTACAGGACTTTAAAGTATTAATTTAATTTCACGTTTAAATAATGATTGTCGACTTACTTTGATCATTTTTTGATACTTTTCCCAATTAGTTTCTTTAGGTGATATATCAATATTATCTGTATAACCTGGATAATAATAACGACTTTTCCCTCCTACGCACTTGGAACATAATCCACATTGATAAGAGAAACAGGTATTACTATTTTTATCTTTTGAGAAATCCATTGAATAATAATTAATTAAAATAAATAATAAAATTTCAAATTTATTATTTATACTCAAAAATCTTTTATATATATTATATATATATGTCAAAACCTAGAATCCATACACCCGATGAGGAATTACAATTAGCTACAACCGAAGAAGAAAGAAATGAAGCATTAATTGACCGTGGAGCAAATTATTTAGGAAAGAAAGAATATCAATTAGCGAAAGATGATTTTTTAGCTGTACTTAAAAGTGATCCTGAATATACGATAGCTAAAGAATATTATGATACAACTATTATAAATGAGATTTTCGATGTATTAGATACGTTAACTGACGATCAAGGTGTTTTGATTCGTTTGAAGGAAATAGTTAGAGAAAAGTTATTAAAAGAATTTATGTTACAAGAGAGAAGGGGTGTACCCCCTCTTGATACAGACAGGGCAGGAATTAAAGGCGGTAGGCGTAAATCTAAAAAATCCCCACGAAAGGGGAAAAGAAGTAAAAAAAAGAGAACAAAGAAGAAGAAGGGGAGGAAATAATTTAAGGTGAATTTGGTGGAGTAATTGGAAAATAGTTATCGTTTACCCATATTTGACCTAACATGATAGTGTCAATTATATATCTTCTTGGATTACAAATATTACAAGGGATCTTCTTTATCGGTATGAAGTTGTTTCTTCTATTTTGTCCTTTTATTGTATAATTATTTATTTTAAATCCATCACCATTACAATTATGACATGTTACCCACATATTAATAAATATTATCAATTATTTTTTTAAGTGTAGATGAGCTTATTTTAATATTTTGTTTGATTTCAATTTGTTTAATAAAATCTTTTTGTGATAATGAATTGTATTGATTCCTTAATTGAATAATATTCTTAACTTCTGTATCATTAAATTTTTTCTTTGAACTATTTTTTTTATCTGAAGTATACCAATTTAGTTGCCTTCCTTTAGTTGTTTCTGTCCAACCATCGACAATAATTTCTTTATTTGTGACTTTTAAATGGCATTTTTTACAAAGAGGAACTAAATTATGTTTTATATTTTTATGATGACCTCCAATCATATTATTTTTATCCGCATATTGTTGGTCTTTAATATGATGGGTTTCTAACTCTTCTTTTGAAGAACATATTTTACATTCATCCATAAATACATTTGTATTATATTGTGAGATTTTTTGTGAATCGTCTACTTTTTCTAATTTATTTTGAATTTTTTTTGCAAATGATATAAATTCATTTGATAGTCCCATTGCTTCACATACTTTAAGACCATAAATTGATGGACCCGAACCTTTTTCTAATTTTCTATCATATATTAGAATATCTTTTTCTTTATCATATTGAATTTTAAGATGATATATTTCAAGATTTTTAAGTTCTTTTACTTCGGATAATTTTGTTAGTTCATGGAGATGAGAAGTAAATATAAATGAGGAACCCCGTTTACATAATATATCTAATCCCGAACAAATAATTGATAATGCTGATATACTCTCTGTACCTGAGCATAGTTCATCACCTAAGATGAGGGAGTTTTTATCTGAACAATTAAGGATACTTTTTAGTTCTTGAATTTCAACCGCGAATGATGATTGTGAACGGAATATATTATCATTATTTAATATCCTTGTAAATATTTGTGTATATGGTTTATAATGAAATGATGATGCAGCTACAAATAATCCTGCTTGTGCCATAATGATATTTAGTCCAACTGCTTTCATAAATGTTGATTTACCACAAGCATTTGTTCCAAATAATAGTATTCCATCTTTTACAGTACCTAATTCGATATCATTTGTTATATATTCTGTATCAGTATGTATCTTTTCAACAATTGGATGGCGTATATCTTTAACATCGAGGAAACCTTTTTCTTTTTGAACTATTGTTGGACGGCTATATCCATTTTGTATTGAGCATTTTGCGCCGGCACAGAATACATCAATTTCAGATAAGAATAGATAGAATTGTTTTAGATTTCTACTATATTTTTTGAATATAATTTCAATATTTATATCCCATTGTTTTTTATTTAAGTTTTTAATTTTATCTTGAATGGTTATTAATTTTTTTGATATTTCATTACAAGTCTCAAAACTTATTATTGTACTTGAACTATCCTTTTTCCTGAAACCGAATTGTTCCCTCTTGAATGAGTAAATTATTTTATTTTCTCCATTACGGACATGGAATTCATTTCCATTAAGGTTTGTTAATCTTTCTTTGAATGTTAATGCTCTTTTATTTGTACAAAAGAAGTACCAACCATTTTTTTCATCATAATCAAGTTTAATACTATTTTCTGAATTATCTAATAGTGAAGATAACCTTTTACCAATATACATAAGCCTTGTATGATATTCATCATTTAGGTTATCATAATTATCTAATTCAGTGTATATTCCTTTTTGTAGGATAGATTTTTCTAGATTACCCGATTGAGATAAGTTATGAAAGATAAATGTATTATTTACTTCATTATAGAAGTTTTTGAATGAATCAATTAACTTTGTCTTTTCTATTCCATATTTTTGTATAATATTTCTTTCATTTTCTAGAGTATCTAATAATTTATTAATATATTCAAATGATAATGAATCAGAAAAAAATTCAGATGGTTCTAATAATTTTAATCCCATTTTCCTTAATGATTTTTCTAAGTCAGAAACTTTTTTTAGGTTTAAATGTATTGTTTTATAGAAGTCGTCTTTTCTGAATAAATCAATAAAATCGTATCTTTGATTAATTAATTCGGTATCAATTAATGGATATAATAGCCTCTCTTTAAAAAGTCTTTTACCCATAGGAGTTACACATAGATTACATACGGAAAGTAATGATTCATTTTTACCTTTATAATATGAGTAATTATTAATTACATTCAGTTGTCTTATTGAGTTTGAGGTAATACACAAACATTTATTATCACTAATAACTTCTGGTTTTTCAATATTATTTAATGTATCTGCTCTATGGTCTTGAATATACTTTAATAAATAGATATATGAAATTACTAATTCTGATTTCATTTCAAGATCAAAGTGTTCTATTGGAGACATAATACAGTTCAATGTGAATATTTTATTTAGAAATTCATTTTGATAATCTGTTTTTAGTAGAGTCTTATCATTATAGTGATTAATTTGTATTGAGTTATGATAGATATCCCATTGTTGAATAATATCATCTTGAGATAGAATAAATCCTTTCAAATGAAATAAGATTTCTGAGGGATTATAAAAATGGATATATCTTCCAATCTCATCAATCCATGAATGATTGTTTTCTAATTTACTAATTATATAATGTAGATAATTATTACCCGTAGATAAATCAATCACTGATAGACCTGTAATATAACTATCTTTCATCATATATTGATTCTTTTCAATATATATAGACATTAGGTAGTGGTTATCTTGTTTATTATAATTTTCAATAGATGTTCCTGGTGAAACAATCCTTGTAACTCCCCTTTCGGGATTTGGTGGTGGTGTAATTTGTTCAACGACAACTACTGTATAGTTATTATTGAGAAGGATTGTCTCATATTTTTGGATCGCACATAATGGAAAACCTGCGAGAAGGCAATTTTTTATTGAGATTTCGGGGACTTTTTTGTTTTGTTTTGTAACTAAAAGTGAATTATTAAGTACATTTTGACAGATATGATAGATATCTGGTCCTAGATTAACTTCATCATTAATAACCGCAAAAATATTAAAATGACTCCCGGTTTGCATTAATACGATTGTATTTTCTCCATATTTTTCTTTATATTTTTCATGAAAATCGATATATTTTTTTGTATGATGGTTGTTATTATCCATATTTAATATTAATTATATTAAATTAGATGATATATTCTTTATATAACTATTTTAAGGAAAGTTTATTATAATATATTATAATATAGGGACAATATAATGGAACGCCATTATGATGATGGTGGATATGATGGATATAATAATTATGATAATTCATATAATAATACCGATACATTAGCAGTAGTACCTATTACACCAATGGTGATTATATTTTTTTCGTGGTTCATTATTAATTGTTTTTGTCGTATGGTTATGGGTAAAGAAAATGAAGTAAATCAACCAATAATGAAGAGGGTAAAAATAAAAAAAAAAATAAAATATAATGATGAATTTCGTGATAAATATTGTTCAATATGTTTGGAAGAATATAAAAAAGATCAAATATTAATACAATTTGTATGTAATCATTATTTCCATAAAGAGTGTATTACTGATTGGTTATCAACTAAAAAATCGTGTCCATTATGTCGTATGGAATTATTATAAATTAAAAATCAATGTCGATACTTAGATCGGGTAAACTTACATCAGGTAAACTTATATTCGATATAGCATTAGTTGCATTTGATACTGTATCCGATGCTGATGATACACCGGCTGTGATGGCTGTACCAATATCACCAATTAATTGTCTATTAATATAGTTATTATCAGTAATATTGTGAACAAAATCTTTGGCCCCTCTATTTAATGAGCCTTTTGTTTTTTTAACTCCTTGGCTTAGACTTTTTTTCTTTTGGCTTAGACCTTGTCTGAATTGATTACTTTTTTGGCTTAGACTTTTTTTCTTTTGGTTTATACCTTGTCTGAATTGATTACTTTTTTGGCTTAGACTTTTTTTCTTTTGGTTTATACCTTGTCTGAATTGATTACTTTTTTGGTTTAGACCTTCTCTGAATTGATTACTTTTTTGGCTTAGACTTTTTTTCTTTTTACTAAAGAATCCTTTACCTTTTTGATTGTATCTTTTTCTTTTTACCGTTCTATTTTTATTTCTTTTGACTGTTCTATTTTTTTTTCTTTTCACTGTTCTATTTTTATTTCTTTTGACTGTTCTATTTTTATTCCTCTTAGACATTTATAATATAGTCAATATTTAATATATTAACGAATATATTTTCTACATAATTCTATATAATCCCATTCTTCGCACCATGCGATATATTTTAATAGATTGATATTCTGCATACGGATAATAATACTTACCTTATCACAAGTATCCATTTTCTTATATTTATATTTAAAATTTAAATCAAATTTATATATAACATTTATGATTGATAAATTACCAAATGATGTTATATATTATATGCTAAATAGAATAAATATTAATCCAATATCATTTTTAATGTTACGGAATATCAATAAACAGTACCGTAAGATAATCTATTCAATTAAAGGTTTATATTCTGAGAGAATTGAATATGAAAAGGAAATAAATTCAATTTGTTTAAAAAAAGAGGTACCTTGTTTCGATTTTAAGTGGTTATTAGAAAATCAAACGTATTTTTCATTAAATAGTATAAAAAACTTGATTCAAGCGGGTCGTTATGATGTAATAAAAGAAGGGATACGCTATGAACATTTTTTTAAAGTATTATTCAATCGTTTTTATATTCATACAGATATAGCAGATAATATTTTTACTTTTACTGAGAGTAGGGATCCAGTTATTATTGCTGGAATACATAATCGTGTAAATATCATAAACTTATTATTAGAAAAATCAAATTCTAATGATAATATAATTGGATTATTAGATATATCAATCAAATATAATTATAAAAAGTTATTTTCTTATCTAATAGTTTATAAATATAATTTTATTAAGAATAATATTCAAGATAGGATAATTAATATTTTATTCCGGATTGCTAATTGTGAGGATATATTTTTTTATTTGATTCAAACCGATAAGATTGTGGTTACAATTAAGATATTAAATGCTTTTATTTCACAAGGATATAATGATATTTTTAAATTTTGTTATCATAAAAAATATAAAGAAGAAAAACAATTAATTATTCAATGTATTGAATCAAATAATAAAGAAATATTAAATTACTTATTTTCTGAAGATCGTTTTATGACTCAATTACTAGATTTTAATGAATTATTTTTCCGTTCTAAGAAATCTAAAACAAAAGAATTTATTTCAACTATTATTGATAATCATATCCATATGATCAATTTTGATTCACCATTAATTAAATATTGTCTTTCAAACTCAATTGATGATAATCAAATTATTCAATTAATTAATAAGGGATATAAATATACTTTAGAAGATATGGGTATTGTATTATCTATGAAAAAAATTCAATTACTCGAAGTAATGTGTAAAAAATACCTTGAATAAAGTATTTAAAATATATTTTACTAATTATATATATATATAATTATGCGTGTTCAGAAAAGGAATGGTTCTTATGAAGATGTTTCATTTGATAAAATTTTACGAAGGATTCAATCATTATGTTCAAGTGATGAATTTAATAAAAAATTAAAAATTGATCCAACAGTTATTGCTCAGAAAGTTTGTAATGAGATATATGAAAATGTAAAAACAACCGAGTTAGATGAATTATCTTCACAAATTGCTATTTCCCTTTATTCTAAGAACCCTGAGTATGCTATATTAGCAAGTCGTATTATGATTTCAAATCATCATAAGAGTACTTATTCTACTTTTTCAACTTCAATTAATGATTTATATGAGAATGATATTATTGATCAATATCTATATGATTTAGTTGATAAGAATACTGAGCGTATTAATAGTGAGATCGATCATTCTAAAGATTATGAGATAGATTTTTTTGGTTTCAAGACGCTTGAAAAAAGTTATTTACTTCGTGTGGATAATATAATTATTGAAAGACCACAATACTTATTTATGAGAGTAGCATTATGTATTCACCGTGATAACCTTGAGAAGGCATTTGAAACGTATCATCATATTTCAAATAAAGATTTTATTCACGCAACTCCCACATTATTCAATGCCGGCACAAAGAGGGAACAATTAGCATCGTGTTTTTTATTAGCAATGAAGGAAGATTCTGTCCATGGTATCTATGATACTTTAAAAGATTGTGCTCTAATATCCAAGTATTCTGGTGGTATTGGCCTTCACATCCATAATATTCGTGCGAATCATTCTTTTATTAATGGTACGAATGGTTATTCAAATGGTATTGTTCCTATGTTAAAAGTTTTTAATGATACCGCTAGATATATTGATCAAGGGGGGGGGAAACGCAATGGTTCATTTGCAATTTATTTAGAACCGTGGCATGCTGATATCCTTGAATTTTTAGAGTTAAAGAAGAATCATGGTAATGAGTTAGAACGTGCTCGTGATTTATTCTATGGATTATGGATACCTGATTTATTTATGGAACGTGTTAAAGAAAACAAGGACTGGACATTATTCTGCCCGGAGGAATGTCCTGGATTGAGTGATTGTCATAGTCAAGAGTTTAACGAATTATATGAAAAATATGAAAAGGAAGGAAAGGGTAGGGCAACAATTAGTTCTCAGAAAATTTGGTTTGCCATACTTAATTCTCAAATTGAAACCGGTACTCCTTATCTATTGTATAAAGATGCCTGTAATAAGAAATCGAATCAAAATAATCTAGGTACTATAAAATCTTCTAATTTATGTACTGAGATTATTGAATATTCAAATCATGAAGAGACAGCTGTTTGTAATCTTGCTTCTATTTCCTTACCAAAATGTTTAGAAGAAAAAGACATTAGTCAATTAAACCTTACAATTTATACAAAAACCGGATGTTGTTATTGTGAATATGCGAAAAAATTATGTGATAATAAGGATATTAATTATATTTTGAAAGACTATAAAGAAATAACTCTATCAGATGAAAAACCACACGGAGTTACTTTCCCAAAGATTTATAATAATACAAATGAATTTATAGGTGGTTATACTGAATTAGTTCAATATATAAGGCCCGAATATAATTATGATAAATTAAAGAAGATTTCAAAAATATTGACCATTAATTTAAATAAGGTAATTGATTACAATTTTTATCCTATACCAGAAACAGAAAGGTCAAATCTCCGTCACCGTCCAATTGGATTGGGTGTTCAAGGATTAGCAAATGTTTTCTATGAGATGAAGATACCATTTGATTCTGAAGAAGCAAAAGAAATAAATAGGAATATTTTTGAAACAATTTATTATGGTTCCCTTGAAGCTTCGATGGAGATAGCACGGGATAGAGTGGAATCAATGAAAAAATTAAAAATTGGGAAACATCAATTATCGAGTAATGGTTTCAATGATAAAGAATTTATTACGATAGAAGAATTATGTAAATTAAGGGATGAGATGAGACCATTAAATATTGAGCTTGATAGAGAAGAATATTTAGGTACATATTCATCCTATATTGGCTCTCCTTTATATCACGGGAAACTCCAATTCGATTTATGGGGAGAAGAGGTAGATAATACATTACATGATTGGGATACCTTACGTAAAGAGATTAAAAAGTATGGAGTACGTAATAGTTTGTTAGTGGCCCCTATGCCAACTGCTTCTACTTCACAGATATTGGGTAATTTTGAGTGTATTGAACCGGTAATTTCAAATATTTATTCAAGGCGTGTTTTAGCTGGTGAATTTATGGTTATTAATGAATATCTAGTAAATGATTTGATATTATTGGGTAAATGGGATTCAGATATGAAGGATAAAATCATTTTAAATGATGGTTCGGTACAGGGTATTAAAGAGATTCCTAATTTTATTCAAGAAAGATATAAAACGGCCTGGGAAGTAAAACAAAAAGATATAATTGATATGTCTTCTGATCGAGGGAAATTTATTTGTCAATCTCAAAGTCTAAATTTATTTGTTGAATCTCCTAATTTTAAGGTTCTATCATCAATGCATTTTTATGGATGGAAAAAGGGATTGAAAACTGGGATGTATTATCTAAGGACACGACCGAGTTCAAAGGCAATCCAATTTACAATTGAACCCGAAAAGGTTTGTGAATCTTGTTCAGCTTGATATTATATTATCTACTTCATTAAAAATATTTAATTTATCTTGAACAATTTCTATTTGAATATTTTCTTTTTTAGGTGGTTTCTTATGGATAAGTATTTCATTCTTTTTTTCGTGGACTTTTTTTTCTGAAAACATTTTATTAACATTACATTGAACTTGAATATAAATTTTATAATTCATTCTCAATGGTAAATTAAAATTAATTGAATGTGTTAAATATCCTATTGCATTTAGTATTAGTGGAATACGACTTAATCTTTTACCGATTGTAAAATTACATTTAAATAATTCATATAAAGAATCTATCTGTTGAGAAATATTTTTATCTTTTCTAATTTTTACTTCTTCATAAATAATTTCCCATAATATCCAAACAATATTTGATTGATATTTTTTAGGTATATCTTTAATATCCCTTGCTTCAATATTCCATGCCATTTTCTTTTTTTTATGTAATGATTCCCAACGTAATAACCACATGATCCAATAACAAGATTTATCATATCCAAATTGTTTATTTTTTAACATTGCAAAAATCTCATTGATTATAACCCTTAATTCATCTGGTTCATTAAATTTGATAATATTATCCGGTAATAAATTCATTGGAGCACATAACCGTTTTTGAATATTTGAAAAATCAAAGTCTTCATCATTTAGTTTAGGATAATTATCATATCGTTTTGTTTTTGAAGATGTAGTTAAAGTAGATATTATATCAAAAAATAAATTACGTATCATCTGACTATTCCTTAATAATAAGTATTTATCTTTTGATTGAATACCAATACGATTAATCTGATTCATTAAAATATTATTTTTTTTTAATAAATAACCTGGAAGTTTTGGATTATTAATATGAACCATTTTTGATGCGAAATTAATTAATTTTTCAAATAAGATTAGTGAATATCCGGAAATAATACATTCTGATGTCCAATAACAAGCATTTTCAATTTTCTTTTTTTCAATCGATTTTAGTACAGCATTAATTACTTCGCCTTTTTTAAAACCAGAGAAAGTTTGTTTACTAAAACTATCCAATGGGCGTGTATCAAGGATTTTATATTTTTCATTCATAAGTTAAAAAATATTTAAATTCATTTGTTTAAACTTCATTTTTTTTATCAATATTAAATTATAAAAATGAGTGAATCAAGAAGAAGAAGGAAATCATCCAAGCGCGCAAAAAAAGAAGAACAAGAAATAATAGACTCTATTAATAAAGAAGAAGAACAAGCTCAGGAGGAAGAACAACAAGAACAAGAGGAAGAACAACCCCAGTATACTCCTGAACAATTAAGACAATTCATGGAAGATTCTGATATCAATCAAAGTATGATGGATATGGATATAAGAATTAAATATGGTTTCATTAAAACACTCTATAATAATCTATTAAGTATCAACGCAAGATTTAATTGGAGACCCGAAGAATTAGTAGCGATTGGTATGATCTTTAGAGATTTTAATAGTATTGAGACGAATGTTTACAAAACTGTTGTTCAAAACAACTCACAAAGTACTATAGAAGAAGAAGAAGAAGAAGAAGAAGAAGTAGATGAAACATCGAATGATATTAATTAATTAATTAATTACCTGTACTACCTAAACCACCTGAATCACGATTAGTATCTGATAATGAATTGACTATTTGAAATGTAATTGGGGCAGCATTAGGTGCGACCAATTGAAATAAACGAGTACCAGCTTCAACAATATAATCATCATTTGATAGATTATCGACAATACCAATAATATTTCCACGATATCCTGAATCAATAAGACCAATTGAATTTGATAACCTTAGTGGGGTCTTTGCCCCCATAGAAGAACGGGGATACAAGAAATAAGAAATATTCTGTTGCTTACCCTTATCTTCAAATGCTTCACAAGAAATACCAGTATCAATTTTAAAGGAAATTTCATTTGCTGGAACAGTAATTGTCTCATTTATAAATAGATCAAGTCCACTATCTCCGTCATGATAAGTACTATGATTTCCATAAATATTTGCGATTGCTAGGGAAGATGGTTTAATTTTTAGATGCATTTTATTTTATTTTATAAAATTCCTTTATATATTTTTCAAATTTAACATTTTGTTTTTATCCGTTTCAAGTTATTTAAAAAGTTTTATAAATATCTTTCATATGATAAATATGTTAAATTATAACCATATTTATGGATAGTTATTTTCATTTACCACCACCACCTTGTTCTTCACCTTTATTTTTAAAAAGTCAACTCCCACCTCCTAATTCAATTTTTTTAACTTCGGGTGTCCCTTTCATTTGAATAAGAAAGTTAACATTTGAATGGATACTATATTTATCCATTAAATCCAATAATTTTTTTGTAACCTTTTTATCTTTATAATTATTAAGATCATCATACTTTTTTTTCCACTCGATTGGTTCATCTACTGTGCTTAAATAATAATTTTCACCATCTTCAATAATAAAGTAATTATCAATTCTAATATTAGTCTTTTTCATCTATAATTTATTATTATATTATTTTCTATAATATAATATAAATGTCTACAGCGAGTAACCTCCATACATTCGATGGACGTACATTATTAAAAGTAATAGAATGGTCTTTATTATTATTTGCGATATGTTTCAGTACAAATAAAGTGATCCAAGGTATCCCTTCAAGTAATGAAATTAAAGGGGTTAGTGGACAAAGGCCATTCCTTATATGGTTATTTGCTATCTTATGTTATATTATAATGATAATTGTTAAATACTTATCAAATAGAAATGTAGTACTTGATGATGAGAAAGAAAGAAATGAAGTACAAGGGGGGTGGCAAATTATGAATATATTAATATATTTCCTAATTTGCGTACTCTCTTATATCTTGTGTCTATCTTATTTATCGATCAAGATTAGACAAAAATTCGTTATGTATGAACAATCAGGTGGATTTTTTGATTGGATGAATAAAGGAGATATCCCTGCACAAGATATTGATGAATCAATTCAGTTTATAATTCTAATAGGGATATTACTAGTAATTATTAACGCATTTACGAACTTATTCTTATATCTAAAAAATCAACAAGAAATGGAAAAAGATAGTATTTCTAGAACTATCTATCAATCTCAATTAGTAATCCTATTATTTGTACTAACTACATTATTATTCTTATTTATCCTTAATGTTAATGCTGGAGAGAATTATTTCATGAATGAAGGAGCGGGATGGTTTGCTTCGCAAAGTGGAGAAAAAGTTAAATGGTTATTAGTCTTTATATTATTAATCATTGGAAGCATACTAATCAATAATAGATCTAATTCAGGTTTCTTTGGACTAGGTTCTAATGAAGATGATGATGATGATGAGGATGATGATGAGGAGGATGATGAGGATGAGGATGATGATGAGAATTAATTTATAAATACTTAAATAAATTTGAATATACTTTATTATTAAATTAATAAACATATGAAAATAGCTATTTATGGACCGATGTGTTCTGGTAAAACCACTGTCGCAAATATTATTCAATCCACGGATCAAAGGTATTCAATACATTCTTTTGGTCAAAAGATTAAGGATTATGCAATTGAATTATTCAATATGGAAAAAAAAGATAGATCTCTATTAATTGCAATTGGAAGTAAAATGAGAGAAATTGATGAAGATATTTGGGTAAAATATATCATGAAACAAACAAAAAATAAAAATTTTTGTATTATTGATGATTTAAGATTTCAAAATGAACTAAATTATTTAAGTGATTGGAAGATTATTTCTCTAACAACTCCAAAAGAAGAAAGAATTAAAAGATTAAAACAAAAATACCCCGAAAATTATCAAGACCATATCTCTAATATGAACCATAAATCTGAAACAGATAATTTAAAATTACCTGAAAATACATTTTATTTAGATACTTCAATCGAAATGAATGAATTAAAATCAAAAATGAATAAATTCTTAAAAGAATTAGAATAAGTTTGATTTATAATATTTCTTTCATTGAATTATTTTAAACTATGAATTTTACAAGTTGGTTATATAAGAAAATAAACTCACGGGATAATATAACATATAAAGATGTATTTGATAATCTATTCGATAGAATATTACATTGGATTAAAAGTAAAGATAGATTTGAAATAACCATTGATATTGAATTATTAAAAATTAATTTTTATTTATTTATTTATTCAAATAATACTAATAATATTGACAATGAATATTATTCTCTACAATACTCAGATGATATTGTAGATTTGTTTTTAGAATTAAAGGAAATTACATACTCATATGGTAGTTTATTACTTCATGAAAAAGAGAGAACATCGAATGATCTATTTAACTTTATATTTACATATATTAATGAAATAACGAATTCTTCAGATGAAGAAGATAATTTATATCATGATTATGAATAAAAATATTTGTTATTTATATATGATTCTCCCATACTCTTTTCTACAAGTAGCAGGAGCTCTACCTTTTTCTTCGTTCTTAACTAACAAAGGCGGGAATAAAAAAAAAAAGAAAACTATTAAACAACGAACAATTAAAAAAAAGAACTTAAGTCGTAAGAAAGCGACAAAACGTAAAAACTTAACCCACAAAAAACAGATTCGTGATCGAACAAATCATAAAAAAGATAAAACAAATAAAAAAACAATTAAAAAAGTAAAAAAATTAAAGAAAACGAAAAAACTCACTGTATTAAATTCACGTAAAAAAAAAACCTGTAAATGTGATAATTCAACCAGTTATTCAGGAAATGATCCAAGTCCTGAAGGTTTAGGTTACTGCGCACATTGTACCCCGAATGTAACAATGAAGGGACATGATGGTAATCTATGGGAAAATCAACAATTCTCAAATAAAAAAAAATGGGTTAAGATAAGAATAGATACACATTAATTTTCACGAACATAAAAAAAACAATACGGTGTTTCTTTCAAAACATTATTAATCGTAGTTCCTTCAACGTGTGTATCATTACATTTTAACCATTGATCTGTCTTTGAATTGTAACACATTGCATAATAATGACCTCCATTTAAACCCCCTTGATGTACACAAATACCATATAATCTATATTTATATCCATTATTTTGTATTCCTATTGAATATTCTCTCATATCTAAATATTCTGGAAAATTAATATGTTGATTAATTTTTAAACCTCTACGAAATTGTTTAATTGAAAATATTAAAATCGAAGATAATTCAAAAAACTTCATTTCCTTAAAAGGACATACTTTCACGTGACATTTATCACATTTCCAACTATTATCAGTATCAAGTGTCTCTTTACGAATAAATTCATCTAAACAATTATATATACTATCATAACCCGTATTCAATGATAATGTAATTGTAGAAATTGGTTCATAATTATTTGTATGGTATTTACAGTTGGGACACGAAATTTTTGAATATAATTTCGAATAGAAGTGTTTAATAATATATGAATAATTATCTTCAAAAAAATTCTTCCACGATTCAATACTCTTTATTTTCATTAAATCATAATTAGTTAATGGAGTCCCACTAACATTAATCCTTACTTTACGTTTTATTGATTCATGAAAAAGATCAATTAATATAGTTATAAATTCTTGGGCATCATTCTGCACAAATGATTCAAAATAAATATCTTTTTTTCTACATTGATTAATAAAGGTTTTAATAAAAGAAGATGTATTAATTACCTTCTTATCCTTATCAATCCACATATTTTTTTGTAATTTAAACCATTCCCTCATTAAACTAAAATCATTTTCTTCAAATCTTCTTTTACAATCCGTAATAAACATTTTATTATCGGGAAATAAATAAGGTAAATGAATTAAACATTGAAGTGCTGAATTCATATAACAAGTATTCCCTAAGTTTGTTAATCCTTTACTCATTATTATTATTAACCTTTTATTATTAATCGTTTAAATAAACTAACTGTTATCATTATTACATAATTTTTGATTATGGGATGTAAAAAAAAGATATCATTAGAAAAATATAAAATAAGGAATGAAACTTGTTGTGCCCTACATAGAAAGAGCTATCACTGCTAGAATACAAATCAGAGTTGTAAAGAATCCACAACAACTACAATTCATTTTTATGGATTTTTAAATAGTAATTTTTATGGATCATTAACATACAATTTTCAAATTTAGGCTTTGAAATGGTAGTTCCTTATAGTTTTACCATTTTATTATTCATATTTAATCTCAATGTAGGATATGGATATTTATCATAACAGCCCCAATCAAAGAATATAGATGGATCTTCTACAAATCCAAACTTTTTATAAAAATTAAGAAGTCTTTTTTGGCTCTCTTTACCCTTTTTATACCAAAATCCTCCATATTCATCATCTTTAGGTTCATCTGGTATTTTACTTTTAATTTCACCTTTCTCATTACTAGTTCTTCCTGAACCTACACGTTGAATACCCGACCATTCACAGAATGGTTTATTTTCATAGAGTAGATAATACATTACTTCCTCCCAAATATAATTCTTATCAATATTGTAATATGGATTATCTCCTTCTGGTTTCCTCATTGTCTTCCTCCATAACTCGTGTGTAATTATTTCAACTACTTCTTCTGTAGGATACCAAAATCCATCTTCCTCTTCTTCTTCTCCTTCTTCTTCTTCTTCTTCTTCTTCCTCTTCTTCTTCTTCGTATTGGTCTTGACAAGAATACTCATTGGATACTTCAAGGATTATATCATCATATTCACAATCTTTTGCTAACCGAATAATAATATCCATAATATCAGAGCCAATACCTTTCTTATCAGAGAAAAGGGATGAAGATATTACAGAAATAGACATTACCTTTTTCCCGGGATACTTTTTAATATGTTCCCTATTTAGGATTACATATCCATGAATACGATTCATTGGGTTCTCATAACTATAACGATGTTTAATCTTCTTACGACGACATGAACCGGCTTTCTTAATTCTTTTCCTTACATCTTTTTTTGTTACAAGATGTCTTTTTTGATCTTTTTCTTCTGAGAAATCAACTAAACATAGGATAATAATATGGCTTTCACTTTCTTTTGAATTATCATAGATCCAATTTTCACCCTCTCCTTCAACATAAAAATCTTCATCATAATAATCCCTCAATTCCTTTCCATATTTATAAAGAAAGTCACGTAGTGAAAGAAGATTCAATCCTGAACGCGTCCCTTTAATCGATGGTAATGTAAGTCCTCCATCTGAAGAAATACCACCTACTCCCTTATACCATAATTCATCAGGGATAATATCTTCGATTGAATTCCCCCGGATAGCGTAATTCCCTCCCCACCATATACGATTATATATCTGAGTATTCATTTCTATATACTTTTGATTAACATCATCAATTTAAAATCAAATTTAAAAATAATTATATCTTTTTTCAAGTAAATTTGAAAGCAAATAGTAATGATATATTAATCACAAATATAGATATCCTATAATCCTCAACAAAAGAATATTGTAGGAAAACACAAAGAACTCTTCAAAAAAGATGTCATCATCACCATTCTCTCTAGCGAAAGACATTACTTGGAAAAGTGTAATTCAACCAGATAAAGACTACTTAAACGAAGTAGAAGAAAGAAATCGTAACCTTTCTCTTCTACGTCAAATAATGGATGAAATCTATAATGGAAATAATATTAATATTAATGAAAGAAACATTGAAATGGATATTAGGACGAATGGTGAAAGGACTTACCCGAGTTCAAAAGAAGGAAAGTATTATCGTAATAAGAAGATTCCACAAAAGAAAAAGAAAAAGGAAACAAAACCACGTGAACGTTATGAATATAGCAACGATATTGAAAACCCTTTCAGAATCTCAGAAAAACAAAGATACCTTCGTTGGGAAGTAGATGAAACTAATTACTAAATTGATTACTATAAATTATCTTTTATAATAATAATATTTTTTATTATTATATATGAAAAGAACTATTAAACGAAATAAAAAGAAGACAAATAAAAAGAAGATAAATAAAAAGAAGACAATTAAAAAAAAGAGTATTAAGGATGCTCGTATGGTCTCAAGAAAAAAATATATAAAACTTTTAACAAAGAAAAGATTAAAAAAAAAAGAAAAAGAACAATTGTCTCGGGCATTATTCGTAAATTATTGTAAATGTATTAAAAAGTTAAAATATTCAAAAAAATACAAGAAAGGTATAGAATATCCTATTTGTATGAATAGTATTTATAAAAATAGAAAATTAAAGGCTCCCAAAAATGTTAAAAAAAAATGTAAAGAATATAATTAATCAAAATTTGAAACTTGGCTAAATGATTTGAGTAAATACAAACATAAAAGATAAAATAAAAACAAGAAAACAAGAAAACAAGAAAACAAGAAAACAAGAAAACAAGAAAAAAAGAAAACAAGAAAACAAGAAAACAAGAAACCAAGAAAACAAGAAAACAAGAAAACAAGAAAACAAGAAAACAAGAAAACAAGAAAACAAGAAAACAAGAAAACAAGAAAACAAGAAAACAAGAAAACAAGAAAACAAGAAAACAA
>Ga0315315_10001839_pt1 | contig 19468 bp, 12 predicted proteins | sample M140m3416metaG_FD_203699 | JGI IMG/M metagenome (GOLD analysis project Ga0315315, IMG submission 203699) | Ammonia-oxidizing marine archaeal communities from Monterey Bay, California, United States - M1 40m 3416 | ecosystem: Environmental > Aquatic > Marine > Intertidal zone | place: USA... | reverse complement strand
CCGCAAGAATTTCTGGGCCGTCGGATTCAATTCCCAGACCCTCGTTCGATTGTTGGTTGACTCTTGAACCCCGGTCCGTGGTGGGTATCGTCTTGGTTTCATGCTCTACGGTTTCATGTTCCACCGTTTCACGTTCCACCGTATTCACTGAGGCAACTGGTTGGCTTAGTGGATTCGGGCGTGTCCCAGACCCTTGCTCATTAATGGCTGAAAACACTTGATTCATCGTGCTCGTGTCGATGCGACCTTTGGCACGGAGTTCCTGAATGACTGACTTGGCAATCGCCTTTCGCTTTCCCTGGGTGAGGCTTTCCGTTTCAGGGTTGTCCTTAAATAATCCGACAAGTTTTGCAACAGTCACCCAAGTGGCATGCCCAGCAAGCGTGATTGCCACCCAGCCGATTGACACTGCTAAAAAGATTTCGAACATTTCAATGACTTGCTTGTTTGCAGTGGGAGCGACATTTTTCGCGGTACCAGAAAGCGGCAATTACTTCAAAGGGCCCCTACCCGGGCGTTGGTTGCGCAAAGGACGTCAGGTAATCGATTTCTTGACGAAAAAACTGCGTAGAAGCCTGCCGTTGACTTGGTAGCATAGCGTCTGAAACGGAACGGATTTCTATGTCATCAAACAGCGTCGGGTGGAATTAACCACCCATTTTTTCCACCGAATTGGGGTTTGAGCTCGCGACATTGCTGCTGGCAAGAGTTGCCATTAGGATCGGTTGGGGGCGTTTTCGTGGGCCATTCAACAAGTTACCCAACCATGTGTAACGAACACAAAGCTGGTACGAAATCAGTAAACTGATGGTGGTTGCACCACATACGAGAGTGAACTTGAGGAGTGCAGGCAGTGGCCAGTCACGCACGATGAACTGCAAAATTAGTACTAAGGGCATGTGTGCCAAGTACAGCCAGTATGATGAATCTGAGATGTATCGCAGAGACTTCCTTTCTTGGTGAAGCAGACTGCGGACCATTCCCATTGAGCCGCAGGCCACTGTCCACGCGAACAGTACCTGAACAATGATAAAGGCAACTCGGTGGTATTCTTCTGGAAGGTTGTTGAGGAGTTTCGACTCACCTTTTATTAGCACCATTCCCAGAGGAAACAGTATGAACACTGCCAATGGCAGTGTGATGTACCAACGCTTTCCAAGCCGCCCCGCCTCATCCCCGCTGTCGTAGTACAAGGCACCAAAGCCAAAGAAAATTGTGTAGTAAAAAAGCACTTGCGGTAGCGGCAGAAGACCGACCGATGTGTCTGGTCCAAAACTGGGGCTTTCAAGACCCATGAAGGCCTGCGGTAGCATGGTAAGGGGCACCAACCAGAGGTACCTGAGAGGTGAGGCTGTGAACCATTGTGGGACATTTTTGATATTGAGTGTGTCCAACACCGCGGCATAAATGGCAAACCCAAGCACCAGCCAACACAGAAACCATAAGAACCAAAGATGGTGAAATACTGGGAATAGAAAAAACAGACCGAATAGACCATCGGCAATGTTTTTACCCTCAGTTGGTAAGCTCTTGCTGATCTGTTGGCGACCTTTTTCGATTTCAATTTGATCGAACTCAGTCTTCATCAGGCTGGCAGCTACTTTCGTGGTAGGCCAGTCAACTTCAAGGTTGTCTGCCGGCGTGGCTTGGTAGTTGTTTTGAGCCGAAAGGTCGGCCTCAGCATCTATCAATTGCGCAGCGATTTCGGCGCGGCCGAGGATGCAGGCCCAGTGAAGTGGTGTGGAGTTATCCTTCGATCGCTGGTTTGGATCAGCACCGTTTTTCAGTAGCCAAGACACGACAGCAGGCTGATTTCCGATGACGGCTTCACCAAGGGGTGTTGTCCCAGAGCCCGGTTGTCGGGCGTTAAGGTCTGCCTTGGCACTGATCTGGGTTTTGAGCTGAGCAATATCCCCCGTTCTCGATGCTTGCCAAATCCCATCCTCAATTGTGACTTGGGATTTCTTGGCAACCGTATTTTCCGAGTCGGATTGAGCTTGAGCAATGCTGATGGAAATACTTACGACCCAAAGCAGTGGGATAATTGTCCACATGCCAAGGATCAGTGGCAGTAGGATTCTCTTGCTACGTTGTTTGAAAAGGGCGAGAAGTCCACGTTTGCGCCAGAGCATGGCGGTGAAGAAACCACTGATCAGAAAAAACAGTGGCATTCGAAAACCGTGAATGAAACTAAACAGGTAGTAGAAGAAGGGACTTTGCTGAGAGTCTTGAACGACCCATGGAATGGGAGCAAAGGACAGGGCGCTGTGTAGCACGATTCCCAGCAACATGGCGATTGCCCGTAACGCGTCGAGATCGTGTCGACGTCGCATCGTGGGTTCGCGTGGGGTGGTTGGGCTGAGTGGTTGACTCATCGGATTTTTGATCGCAAAACGATTGTAAATAGTTGGGGAATCGCTTCGAGTTGGCCACCAGAATAGAGTAACGCGAATGTAAGAGAGTCTGCCCATTTGAAATTGGGCGTTCAATTTGCAGCGGGTTATTCGTGCCTTAAAGCATCAATGGGATTCATATAGGCCGCGCGGCGAGCTGGATAGACACCAAAAATTAAACCGACTCCCAAGGAGATGAAGAGTGAAAGACCGATGGACCAATATGCGATTCTTGGCTCGAGGGTTAACACAGTAGGTGGCAATAAATTGGGGTCGATCAGAAGCACAGTAGCCCGCAATAACTGGAACAACGGCTTGCACAGCAATCCAAATAGAACTCCCAATAAGCCTCCACTTCCAGTCAAGACCAGCGTTTCGGTCAAGAATTGCGAAATGATGTCACTTCGTTGTGCACCCAATGCGCGTCGAATACCAATTTCTCGCGTTCGTTCGGTAACTGTCGCCAGCATGATGTTCATAATGCCGATGCCGCCCACCAAGAGTGAGATACCAGCGATGACAACCAGTAGCACGTTGAACATTGCTCTCGTGCGTGCTGCCTGTGCCAGCAGTTCCTTGGGTACCACGACAGCATAATCTTCCTGCTCGTGAGTTTCCTTCAGCAGCAACTCAACAATCGCAGCGGTTGCATCGACACTTTCGATGTCGTCGACTGTCAATGTGATTTGGGTCAGCTCCACGATTTCGCCACGGAAATTAAAGCCTTCTCCCTGACGTGTCATGATTTGGTCGCCAACACGCTGCTCAAATGTTTTCAGAGGAATGTAGGCGTCATAGGCGTAATCGCGTGCTTCGAGGCTGCCACCAATTGCTGCCGCTGCTGCCCGGGGTTTCGTTTGTCCGATGACAGTGTAGACGTCACTCTGAACCCCTACTTTCTTTCCAATCGGATTGCCGAGGGGAAACAGTCGTTTTGCTGTTTGGTCCGCCAGAATGATGACGTTGACACCATCGTCTTGAGGAGCCATCCATCTGCCGCGGGCAATCTGAAGATGATTTAGATCAAGGTATTCACCTGTGCATCCCACCAGATTGACGTCTGCGGTTCTGCCATCGACTAGAAACTGTCGCTTCAGTTCCCGCATGGGAACAGCACTACTGATGGTTGGAACATTGGTAAGGATTCGTCGATAGTCCTTTCGCAGTAAACCGTAGGTTTTGACTCGCTCTGCTGCACTATCTGCCGATTGTGGTTCGACGCTTCGAATGATGATGTTCTTGGCACCGAGTTCCATAATCTGTTGTTGTGCGTCGTAGCTGACACCTTCGCCCATTGCTACCAACCAGATGACGGTTGTTGTACCAATGAAGATGCCGAGTGCAGCCAGAGATGACCGCATCTTTTGCAGTAGCAGGCTTTTAACTCCCAGTAGCAGAGTTTGTCCCAGTAGGCTGCTCATTTCCCTTTAGCCGCTTTCAGGGCATCGCTCAGTTCCGAATTGCTGATTTTGTTGTCCTTGTTTGTGTCAACTTTGGAAAAGTTTGCTTGGTCGTTTGCGGGTAACTCAGACTTTTGCAAGAACCCATCGCCGTTCTTGTCCCCGGCTTTTATCAGTTTCTGACTTTCCGTTTCAGCCTTGCCTTTTTGGGGAGTCTTAGCAGATTTTTTGGGAGTCTCATTAGAGTCACTATTCTTGTTTGTTGCTTTCGTATCTTCATCAGGAGAATCTTCAACGGCTGGGCTGCTCGCCCGGTTGGAGTTGCCTGGTTTCAAAGCCTCCCGTTCCGCTTGTTCCAGGTGAGAAAGTGGATTGAGCACGACATCATCTCCCTCTGACAATCCCGACTCCACCACGGTGTACTCATCATTGGTGTCGCCCAGCGTCACATTTCTTCTTTCGATCTGGTCGTCCTTGCGAATCCAGCACAAGTAGCCATCTGCTGATTCGACGATCGCAGCCACAGGAACTTTGAGTACATCGGTGTAACTTGCAAGCACAATGTCCACCACTGCGCTCATGCCCGGTTTCAATCCTGGCTGGGGATCCAAGCGAATCAAGGTGTCGTACTTCACCATGTTGCCTGTCCACCAACCTGCCGGGCGGGTGACTTCGGCAATCTCGTTAACCTTGCCTGTCAATTCGAGGTCCTGCAAGGCAACCTTGGCAGTCATTCCAATTCGAAGACGACTCACTTTCGATTCGTGAACGCCAACCTTCACCTGCATCTTGCTTGTGTCTGGAATCATCAGAAGAGTTTGTTGCTCTCGTACGCGTGCACCTTCTTCGATATCGGGCGTCTCTTTCCACTCGGCGGCAGATGGAAAAATTACCATGCCTTCAGCAGGGGCAGTAATAATGCAATTTGTCAGCTGTTCTTTGTCACGGTCCAGCCTGTCTTTTGCAAGTTTCAGGGATGCTTTTTCTGCAGCCAGTCTCGCCTCTGCAGCGTTGAGTGCACTCTGCAGTTGTTGAACAGTCTTTTTCTTTTTGTAACGGTCAAGCGTCTCAAGTTTGCTCTTCTGCAATTCGAGGTCTTTGCGAGCTGAGTCGACTGCATATTGCTCACTCTCCATTTGAAGTGCACCAAACATGCCCTTGGATGCAAGTCGCAAAGAAGACTCAAAAGCCAGTTGCCGCTTCTTAACCATTTCCTCAGAGTCGAAAATTGATTTTTCAATCGTATTTCGCTCCTCGAGGTAGGTGCCGTTGAGATACTCTTCGATGTTGGTTTTTGCGACATCCACTTCGCTTTGTGCAATGATCTCGTTGGCGACTGCACGTTCATAAGTGATTTGTTGCTGGGTGATGTTATCCTCGATTAGTGAGGTGTCCATGCGAACCAGTTCTTCTCCTGTTTCGACAATCGTGCCTGTTTCAATCACCCAAAGCACAGTGCTGCCACCTTTGACCATGCACTTGATTTCTTCGTTGTTGGAGCTTTCCAACATCCCATTTTCCGTGACGGTCACACTGAGGTCACCACGACTGACTTTGTAGGTCATCAGTGATTTGTCAACGACATTGCCATCTCGCTGCTGCAAAAATGGAACGGCTCCCGCCGTGATTGCCGCAAGTGCTGTAATGCCGATTGCTGTTTTGATCCACATGGTCGTTTGCCTTCTTCAGAAGGTTGTATGAGTGAATTTGCCTGCAGTGGAGATGATTCACAGGCAATTGTAATTACCATGTGCATTTTATGAGTTTAACTCGAATCATGAATCCATATCGAAGAGCTCATGCAGTGTTGAGCAGTGCTGTGGTCGCCGCGGGTGAATTGGCTGCCGCAGGGCGAAAACGGATTTTGTGGATTCGTCCACTGCGATCAGGACAGACTTTCCTCATCGATGTCTACTATCGCAGCCCTTTGCTTCCGGAAAAATGGCTTTCCGGTATCTTTTTGTAACTGAGCGTTGGGTGACCCCTCATGGCTTACCTAATCGTTTGGAAGCTCCTGTCGGAAGCGTGAGTTGACGATCATGACAGGTCTGATTCGGTCTGCGTTCACTGATTTGCACTCGGTGCCAATGGCAGGTTAAGTCGCCATGCATGGGAAAACCCTAAAATCAGCCAGAGTATTCAAAACGACTGTCCAGAACGTGGATTCGTTAAGAAGATGTCCTCCCGCGTAAATCTGCTACCAAATGCCGCGTCGCTCTGGCTGCCTGATGATCGAGCAAAGACCCTTAGATGAGGCCTCGAAGTTGCAGTTTTTCTTCTTTGGATAAGTTGTCCGACTCGCGCATTGCAACTTTTTGATCTTTCTTTTCTCCCAGGGCAGCATGGTGTTTTTATCTCTGCCACAATGGGAAGAACTTATGAGGCCCATTTTGCCTGAAGGATTTTCAAATGCCCAACTTTCTTCGTTTTGCTTTTTTCCTGCCGTTAGTCGTTGTGTTTTTAGAGCACGCACCGCCTGTTCACGCACCGCCTGTTCACGCGCAGGAGGTTGGGGCGAAAGCAAGTGATCCGGTGTTCTCCGGTCCACAGGTGGGAGAAGCACTGCCTGGTTTTAAAATCACATCGCTTGTAGGGGATGTGGAAGGAAAGGTTTTGAATCCTGTTGCCGATGCCAAGGAGCAGCCCATCGTTCTTGTCTTCATCCATGAGTTGACCAGACCGGGATTCGGATTGATGAGGGCCGTGACAAAATTCTCAGCAGAGCGGAAAGACAAGGGGATGAATGTTGCAGTTGTCTTTTTAACAGATGACGCAACAGCCACAGCAAAGTGGTCAAAGAATGTCCAACGCCTCTTCAGTGAAAATGTGCAATACGGCATGTTCATGGATGGCAAGGAAGGGCCCGGTTCTTATGGCCTCAACCGGAACGTGATAGTGACAGTTCTGGTTGGTAAGGAGGGAAAGGTCACCGGAAATTTTGCTCTCGTCCAACCACAATTGCAGGTAGATGGGCCCGCGATTCTTGAGTCAATTGCGGCTGTTTCGGGTGGAGGTAAGGTGCCATCAATGGATGAACTGGAAGCCAAGTATGCAGGTCGTTCGCGGATGACCCGCGGAAAGCAGAATGCTGGTCCAGAGAATGGTCCCAGAAATGGAAGAGAAAACACGCAGCGTGACCCGAAGCTTGCGACACTGTTGCGAGCTGTCATTAATAAACAGGCCACGAACGAAGAAGTACGCCGTGCCGCGATTCAAGTCGAGGAGTATGTTGCCAAAAACGAGAAGGCGAAAGCCGAATTGGCCCGCATCGCAGCAACGGTTGTTAATTCTGACCGATTGAAAAATTATGGAAATTCAGAAGCCCAAGAAGTGTTAAGGGGGTGGTGTCAGAAATATAAAACTGAAAGTCGTGGCAACCGCGAGCCGACCGATGCCGCACCAGCGTCGTCGTCAAACAAGGAGTGAGTGGTGTTCTTCTGGTTGATGATTTTTGTTGCTGTACTGCCCGTAGAGTCGGACGCAGATGTTGACTTTGACCATGATGTCATCCCCGTCTTGACCAAGGCCGGATGCAACACCGGTGCGTGTCATGGTGCGGCCATCGGTCGTGGTGGATTTAAGTTGTCGTTGTACGGCAGTGATCCAGTTGCTGACTATCAGGCAATTGCTTTGGAACTCAAAGGTCGAAGGGTCAATCTGCTTGAGCCGGAACAAAGTCTGGTTTTGATGAAGCCGACTGAGGCAATGGAACACGGGGGTGGGTTTAGGCTCGATCCCGAGTCAGAGGCTGCAGCACGTTTGGGGCACTGGATTCGAGCTGGTGCAAAACGCAACGAATTGAAGCTGCGGAAAAAATTTTCACGTTTGGATGTGTCACCCCCCTCAGTCGTAATGCGTGATTCGGATCAGCGTTTGAAATTGAAAGCCGTTGCCCATTTTTCAGATGGCTCTGTTCGGGATGTGACTCGCGAAACAGTTTTTAGCCCCGAAGACCCGGCCGCCGTCGAAATCGATTCCAAGACGGCCGAGGTTCGGGTGTTCAGGAACGGACGGCACGTTGTCATCGCCCGCTATCTCAGTCAGGTCAAACCAGTCGAAATCATATTGCCTTTTCATGGCTCGTCTGTGAGTGGAGATACTGATAAACAGAAATCAGTCCTTGATCAAAAACAGTTCATTGATCGGGCGGTTAATGATTTACTCGCCACGCTTGGCGTGCCTCTCTCTGGCGATGCTGGCGATGATGTGTTTCTGCGGCGTGTTACCTTGAATTTGACGGGAAGATTACCTGATGCCGAAAACATGCAGGCGTTTTTGGCTGATGATGAATCCAAGCGTCGGATCAACCTGATCGACCGTCTGCTGAAGTCAGATGAATTCACGGAATATTGGACTTTACAGTTGGCCAAGTTGCTCAGGATTCATGCTGAACCGGGTAATGAAATCGGGGCCCAGCGATACCATCAATGGTTGCAACGACAGATTGCCGGAAATGTCGGTTACGACGTCATTGCAAAAACACTTTTAACGGCCAAAGGGGATACCCATCAGGTTGCCCCAGCGAATTTTTATCGCACCGTTGGCGGGCCACGAGAGCAGGCGGAATTTACCAGCGAGTTGTTCATGGGCACTCGATTGCGTTGCGCTAATTGCCACGACCATCCTTTGGACCAGTGGACTCAAGATGATTACCACGGGTTGGCTTCTGTCTTTGCCAAGATTCGTTCGGGGCAGATTGTAAAGGTCTCGGATAATGGGCAGGTTATTCACCCGAAGACAGGTAAGGTTGCAATCCCGCGGATTCCTGGTGCCAAGTTTGTTGACGATAGCGATGAGCCATTGAATGTATTTGCCGATTGGTTGGTCGCTGATCAAAACCCCTACTTTGCGCGAGCGATTGTGAATCGTTTGTGGAAATCGATGATGGGACGTGGGTTAGTTGAACCAGCGGATGATTTAAGAGCCACCAATCCTGCGACACATCCAAAGTTGCTAATGAAGCTTGCGGATGATTTTGTTGAACATGGATTCGATCTCCGGCATACGTTGCGATTGATTGCTGCCAGCCATGCCTATGCACGGAGCAGTCATTCGATCAGCGGTAACGAGAGTGATGTTCGCTATTATTCTCACCGGATTGGCCAGAGGATGGAACCAGAGGTTTTGGCAGATGCCATTTCTGATGTGTTGGGAATACCAGAACTGTATGGTGAGAAGCCGTTGGGAACGCGGGCCGTGATGCTTGCGAACCCACAAATAGAATCTGTGACACTCGACGCGCTTGGCAGATGTGCACGTGAGGATAGTTGTGAGATGCCCGTGTCTTTGGCAGGTACGGGAGGGCTGACACTGAAGCTGCATCTTTTCAATGGCCCAATTTTGAATCAACGGATCGCTGGCAGTGATGGGCGACTCTCGCGCCTGCTCGCTGCAGGTAAGACTAACGAGGCCATTGTCGAAGAGTTCTATCGCGTGGCGCTGTCGAGGCCAGTGACAGACATTGAACAGCAATTCTGGAGCCGGCAATTGAAAGAGGGTAATGGCGAGAGACGAAATCTGCTCGAGGATTTTGTCTGGAGCCTTTTGACCTGCAAAGAGTTTGTGACCAATCATTGAGATACAGCATGGTGACAGTCAAGTATTTCCCGCATGTTGCATGTGGTTTCCAGCGAAGCAATCCCTTCGGATACCCAGTCGTGATTTTTCAGCAAAGGGCAACTGATCATGAGTAAAGCAGTTGCGAGTCACGAAGGGACGTGTAATGGAGTCAAGCGGCGAGACCTCGTTAGGGTCGGTGGTTTGACCGCGTTGGGATTGGGGATGGGCGACTATCTTCGGCATCAACGACTTTGGGGAGCTGAAGGCAAGGCTGCCACGAAGGCCAAGTCTTGTATTCTTATATGGCTTGATGGTGGTCCCAGCCACCTTGAGACATTTGATCCGAAGCCTGAGGCACCATTGGAGGTGCGTGGACCACTGGGAACGATTCCCACCACGATTCCCGGGATACGCTTCAGTGAGTGCTTGCCCAAGACGGCAGCAGCCATGAATCAGATTGCGATTGTCCGATCAATGACGTCGCCATTAGGGGAGCATAACTTTGGAACGCATTATCTGATGACGGGCTACAAACCCACACCTGTGCTGGAATATCCAGCGTACGGAGCAGTCGTTTCTCAGTTGCATCGCGGGTCAGGCGTTTTACCTTCCAATATCGCCGTTCCAGGTTTTAACGTGGGGGGGAGTCAGTTGACGGGCAGCGGATACTTGCCAGCAGCGACTCGTCCATTTTCCGTTGGTGGCGATCCGTCGAAAGCCGACTTCGCTGTTCGTGATCTCGATTTCTTTCAGGGCCTGGATTTAACTCGGCTGGATCGTCGTAGGCAATTCGTTGCAGCACTGAACGCGTTTGAGGAAGGTAAAGCTAAGGATCAAAATCATTCGTCGGATCCAGATTTGGAGAGGGCATATCAGCTGATCGCGTCGGAAGATGCCAAGCGTGCGTTCCTGCTCAGGGAGGAACCAGCAGCTGTCCGTAAACAGTATGGTGGTAAGACGATTGGCCAAAGTTGTCTTCTTGCACGTCGCTTGGTGGAAAGAGGTGTGCCGTTTGTAACGGTCAATGATCGCGGTTGGGATACTCACGAAAAATTACAGGTTCGCCTGAAGGATGGATTTGCGGGGGCGAAGGTAGATGTTGGGCTGGTCCCTACCCTTGATCATGCATTGTCAGCACTGATCAGTGATTTGGATCAGAGGGCAATGCTGGATGAAACGCTGGTCGTGGTGATGGGTGAGTTTGGGCGAACTCCGAAATTGAATACCCGTGGTGGCCGAGACCATTGGCCACGTGTTTTCAGTGTGTTGATGGCAGGGGGTGGCGTTGCGGGAGGTCAGGTGATTGGCAGCAGCGATGCTGTTGGCGAATCACCCCTGGATCGACCCGTCACACCATCGGATTTGGCGGCTACCATTTATACCCTGCTGGGTATCGATCCCAAGAAAGAATTTCAGACCGACGATGGCCGGCCCGTGCGGATTTCGCCTTATGAAGCCGAGCCCGTGTCAGAGTTGATTGCATGAGTGACCGCAGCCACCATTCGTCAAGTGTTCTTGGCGTGACCGATTCAATTGTGCGTTTCGTTTTGTGTGCTGCACATATGGTTCGCGTTCGACAGTCGATCCTTCGCTGTTTTTGTTTGCTGTGTCTTGCGATGGCGAATAGCGTGATTGCTGCAGAGCCCCCCATCACGTCGCTGGTTTTCGATCCAGCCGGGAATTCGATCATTGCGGCATCGCAGTCCTACATGACAGTGCATGAGTGGCCAAGCCTGAAGGTTAACCGAACAGTACCGAGTTCATTGGTCTTGATTCAGTCGTTGGTGTTTTCCCCCAATGGCCAGAAGTTGGCAGTCGCTGGTGGAACGCCTGCGGAGACGGGTGTGGTTGAGATTCGGTCCTGGCCCAAGGGAGACTTGCTTGCTGTTCATGAGGGGCATGAGGATACCGTTCAGTCGGTCGCGTGGATTGATGACAACACTATTGTGACGGGTAGTCTTGATCATGAAATAGGCATCTGGAGTGTCGGGCTTAAAAAGCCGATCCGTCGTCTCAAAGGGCATTCCAAGGGAGTCATAGCGATACAGGTAATCGATGGCGGTAGCCTGATCGTCAGTGGTGCTCTTGATCAAAATGTCAGGGTTTGGAAAGTCGAAACGGGCGAGTTGCTCAGAACCCTGAATAATCACACTCGTGCGGTGAATGAATTGAAAACACAGCCTCTGCTTCCGGGGCAAGATTCTGCAGTCCGCAGACCGCCGATCGTGGCATCAGTCAGCAATGACCGTACCGTCAGGTTGTGGCAACCGACCATTGGTCGGCTGATCCGGTTTTGCCGAATCGATGCCGTGCCTCTTACGCTGACATGGGGTCCGCAGGGTGAGTGGTTGGCAGTCGCCTGTGATGACGGAAAAGTGCGTGTCATTAATCCTGATACAATGGAAGTGACAGCAAAAGTCAGAGTCAATGATTCATGGCTTTACGCCATTGAAACCCATCCTGCTGATGGGAGTTTGGCTGTTGGTAGTCGTCAGCATCGACTACAGCGATTGACGGAAGATGAGTTGGTTAACAAATAATGATTTTCAAAGTTGGCTTCTTGTCCACATGCGACGCAGCGCCAATGCTCAGTAAAGAGAGTTTATCGATGGAACCTGTTGTGAGTGACACTTTGACTGCGTCTTGGTTGAATGCGGCTACAGCAAGCTGTGAACGAAAATTGCTGACTGGAAAGAGAGTTGGGTTCCGTGCTGTGGTGCTGGGTGCTGTGGTGTTGTGTGTTTGGGTTGGTGTTTTGGGTTTCCATTGCTCTGTTGCTCAAGCGGAAAATGAGGATGCCGGTTTGCATCTTTTTATTCTTTCGGGACAATCGAACATGGCGGGTATGAAGCCGGAGGAATCCTTTACACCAGCGGTTGAAAAAGCATTTGGGAAAGACCGGGTTCTAGTGGTGAAAGATGCTCATGGTGGGCAGCCCATCCGCAGATGGTACAAGGATTGGAAAGCCGCCGATGGTACTCGTCCGGACAAGACAGGCGATCTCTATGACCGCCTGATGCAAAAGGTCAGAGAGGAAATCAAAGATACGAGCCAGAGTATCAAGACTGTGACGTTTGTATGGATGCAGGGAGAGCGAGATGCAAATGAGCGACATGGCGAAATCTATGGAGCCAGCCTCAATGGTCTGTTTGAACAACTCTCCGCTGATCTTGGGCGTGATGACTTGAATTTTGTGGTGGGACGCTTGAGCGACTTTGATATGTCAAATCAGCGTTATCCACACTGGACGAAGGTGCGAAAGCAGCAGGTGATGCTGGCCGATAAAAACCCGAATTGTGTTTGGGTAGATACCGATGACCTTAACGATGGCAAGAATCGACGCGGAAAAATAATCAAGAATGATTTGCATTACTCGGCCAATGGCTACGTGACTCTCGGACAACGGTTTGCTGATCAGGCTGTTCGATTGATCAAGGCACGAAATGACACTAGTGCTGGTAAAGCGATCAAGCCCTGAATCGATTACTCATGGTGGCAGACCTTCGGTAGTTGAAATCGGGTGGCTGAAATCGGGTGGTTGACGGTATCTTTCCCATTTAACACTCGTGACAGATTTGCGGGCGATAGGATTTGGTCTGTTTGACAGTCAGCTTGGATTAACAATGTCTTTCTTGATTCAGGCCCTTTTCATCCGCTTGACCTCGATTTTTCGTCGCTAAACAGTTATTTGGGTCTAGGCTAATTCTGAGGGCGGTCGTGTACGGGGCGACCATCCGTTTGTTCCAATACAGTTTTGGTCATCGAGATCTGATTGATGAATCGATATGGGCTCGCATTATCCGGTGGTGGATTTCGTGCCTCGCTCTACCATCTTGGTGTAATTCGGTATTTGCGTGATGCCGGACTTATCCAGAACATCAAGCAAATCACCTCCGTCTCAGGAGGGAGTGTGGTCGCTGCGCATATGGTTCTGAATTGGGACCGATACTGCGGAAGTGATGAAGATTTTGATCAGGTCTCAGGCGAGTTGATTCACTTTCTGCAGATGGATGTGCGAAATCGTATCGTCCGTCGTTTTCCACTTGCTTCGATGGTGAATTGGGGGCGACGTACCGTTCGCCTGCCGGCGTGGCGGCAATACACCCGGGCCGGGTTGCTTGAACAGCATTATCAAAAGTATCTTTACGGTGATGTGGGCTTGTTCAGTCTGCCCGATGCCCCAAGACTTTACATTCTTTCTACGGACCTCAGTGAAGGCTCACTCTGTGCCTTCCATCGTGAGGGGCTGCTGTTGCATCGACGTACCGCCAGTGGTCATGATGAGTTTGAAAAAATGCAGATCGGACTGGCCACGGTTGCGATGGCTGTTGCTGCGTCATCTGCTTTTCCTGGATTCTTTCCGCCACTGGAGTTGCGTGGGAGTGATGTTGGAGCACTGGAAGGTGAATTCTCGCGGCATGCGTTCACGGATGGAGGCATCTATGACAACCTTGGGCTGCGGATGTTTCGGCATTTGCAAAGTTCATCGTTGCGAGAGGTATCTGAGTTTAGTGAACATGATGTTCTGAATCGCGAGGCACTTCTTGGAGCACTCCGGAACACGGCAACGCAGTCTGATAGGACTCCCTCGGGCAAGTTGTGGGAACTTCTGAACAGCAATCCTGAAACGCCCGCGACTGGCACTCCATCAGAGGAAACACTGGTGGCTGCTCTTGGTAATCTTGCCACGGTCTTGGAAACGAAAGAAATGCATCGGGATCCTGTTTTTCAACAGGTAAAACTGCTCGACGAAGGTGCCCAGGCACTGATGAATGAATACAGCGATTCACCAGATCCGATGGAAGGAACGGATGCTGTCTGGCTGAATCGTCAAATCGTAAGCCAGATTCTGGAACAAGAAGCTGGACAGCCATGCCTGCGGGCCAGCACGGATAGGATTGACAGTATTCTCGTCAGCAACGCAGGAGCTTCATTCAAAGTGCGTGCGGACGGTCGAGCTGGTGGTTTGATGTCTACTGCCATGAGAGCGACTGATATCCTGATGGATCGTGTTTATCAACTCGAAATGGATTCTTTTGAGAGAAGTTCAGGCTCGCTTTTTATTCCAATCACACAGATCATTTCACAGGGGCAGGATCCGTACGCTCCTCATCCGGAGATTCAGCGACAAGCAGCGTTGATTCGAACTGACATGGATCGCTTTACGGATCTCGAAGTTTCGACGCTGGTGCAGCATGGATACTGTGTCGCAAGGCAACGGTGCTGTAACGTCAAGGGACTCGTTGCCACACCGGAATCCACAGGCAAGCCATGGAATCCGGTGGAGGTCACTGCTCCAGGTTCGCGTCGTCAAGCCAGCGAATTCATTTCGCTGAATGATGAAAACACAGCTTTGCAAACAGCTCAGTGGCTCAAGAAGTCTGCCTCGCGTCACGTATTTAGCACTTTGTTAGCCGTCAAAGATTGGCCAACGTACATTTGGGCACCTCTGTTTTTGGCATTTGTGTTTACTCTGCCGTACATGCTTTATCGTTCGCAACGAATTGCGTCTCAGCAAGGATATGTCCTCGAGGCCGTGTCCAAGACGAGCCCGCTGTACAAAAAAATTCTGGAGTTGTTGGACTCGGAACCTATCCATGAGATTGAGCAGGTTGATTTTGAAGAAGTTGAGACATTGCCGGAGATCTCGATAGCTGGCATTGAAGTCATCTCTGATAACCGTATTTTTGACCTGAGAGATTGGGCAGCAGCCAAGGAGGCGACGGAATGGCAACCGTATTCGTTCAGTCGCATAAGAATGCGACGGAAAGCTGATTCGGAAGAGAACGACCAACTTGGAATTCATTTGTCGACAGTTGACGAGAACTTGCAGTATCGGTGCCTTACGCCGTCATTGGTGCCAGAATTTTCCCGCTGTAAATCTAAAACAGGTGAGTATCACTGGGATGTGCGTTTTGATATGTCCGCCACCGCACTCAATGATGAGACGATCGGCGTGTTTGAAACGATGCTTCCTCAGGATATGGCGGAAGTGGTTGAGAATCAGGGGCGATTTCGATTCACAATCGCCAACGACACCGGATTGGCGCAAATTTGGATCCTAATGCCGGTTGGTAGGTCCTACGAACAGTTTCAAATTTGGTCCCACCCCATCGGGCAACCTGAACTGAGCGAAATGGTGGTGCCAGCAACAACCGTTGATTTGCCGATTGGTTCGATCGCAACCTTCCAGTTGATCAATCCGAAGAGTAACCGGCAGTATGAATGCCGTTGGATATGGACGGACGTGCAAATCGGCCGCTAGCTTGTTGGTGGCAGCGGTCAGCAGTCCTAGTGCCTCTGCTATTGGTCGGTTATCACCGGTGCAACACCGAAGGTTTCTGATAGTTCCAGAAGCAGTCGTTCTGCAGGATTCAAGGTTGATCTTTCTGCAAGCACACGCCGTGCTAGATCAGGTTTGTCCGTGATCAGTCCGTCGACGCCAATCCCAATCATCCGCGACATCGTTACCGCATCGTTTATCGTCCACACGTAAACCTCTTTCCCGCTGGCGTGGGCACGTTGGATGAATGATCGATTCACGAACATCGCATTGACAGCAAGAAAGTCTGCTTTGGTGTCCTGTATTTTACCGCCCAACACCGACAACAGCAGACCGGCCCGGCAATTCGGGTCCAATTGTTTTATCTTGTTTACCGCCTTAATGTTCAATGACATGTACATCACATCAGACGACATGTCATGTCCATTGACGATGTTCAGTACACGCTGCTCAAGGTCTTTGTCGTGCCCGTAATACTTAAGCTCGATCACGACCTTTGTTTTACCTTTGCAGACGGTAAGTAATTCGGCCAAGGTTGGGACACGTTCGGCATGGAATGCCGGATCTTTATGACTGCCAATGTCAATCGATTCAAGATCCGCCATGGTTGCATCCCAGATTTTGAGATCAACGTTAGCTAATTTCATGAAATCACTGTCATGAAAAACAACGACTTGGTCATCGCTCGTTTCCTGTACGTCAATCTCTACCCAATCGGTGGCATAGTCGATGGCCTGACGCATGGCAGCCAATGTGTTTTCTGGTGCGTCAGCGGATGCACCACGGTGGGCAATGATCTCAACATCATCAACTAGGCGGATGCTTTCTAATGTCCAGATCCCAATCATTGCAGCAGCGACCAAGCCAATCAGGCTGCCCGCGATCAGACCCTTTGCATTCAAGCGGATGCCGCCCTCCACAGCAGGTGGGACCGTGGAATTGCTGCAGGGGAAAACGAACTTTTCATCGTTGCATCCAATTGCCCGGTACAGGTTCAACCACAGGGCCGCAAAAAGGCTGCTACTAACCATCTGGATGAATAGATTGCTAAGCGTCCAAATCAGCAGGAAAACTCCCAGATTGATAACCAACAGGCTGAGAGAAGTCACTGTATCGGGGATCATCCATCGGCCAAGCCAAATCAAAACCGATGTCATGACCGTAGAGGTTCCCAGTCCAGCGATCAGCCAAATCATAAACATGCCAATGATGTGGATTCGAGAACCGACGGTTCGAAGGACACTTTCCTTAAGTGCTTGTGAGGCTGGGACTGTTTCAAAAAGCAACAGCGGTAGAGCAAAGATCCAGCTGGAAAGGAATTTCAATAACAACATCGTGAAGCTGATGACCAGAACAGCACCAATCAATACAGCAACGATGAACTCAGGTGGCTTTTCCTGAAGATAAAAATTGATGTCGAATTTACTTAATAGCAGGCTGTAGGTTGCTGCTGCTACGGCAAGAAAAGGCATGGCTAGAAGGCCAACCCTGAAGATCAGTCGGGCTGTCACTTGACTGATGCTCCACCAGTACGTCATTGCAAAGCGAATCGCAGCAAGAGTACTCGTCTTGTGTTTGGCGGGGACAGCTAGGATTACCATCAATGCGGCTTGTCCCAGAACGATGATTCCCAACCACAATGATCCAAGCGTAATCGCGCAGATCCAGCCCGCTGGCTGGAGCATGAAAAAGAGAATGTCCTGATCCGCAAGGACCGGCTTTCCGGATAGGTGGAGCAGAGCTTGGGTCAATACCGCCAACAGTGGAGTCAGCAAGACAACGGCGATGACCGCGTACAGTCCATTGGTCAGGAATAATTGAGGCCAGTGACGGCCAAAATCGGACAGCGTTTTTCGAAGCGTCTCATTTCGTAAAGTCCTCGATTTGCTCAATGAACTAGCGGCTCGTCTTCTGGATTTGGTGTTTCAGTCAGTTGCTCTGCTTTATCCTGAACAATGGCCATCAGCTGCCGCACAGTGATGGCAACAGCCAGCATGGAAATGCCAGTCAGCAGAAAGTCGATCCCCGCCAGCAGACCAATGATCTCGAGATCTTCCTCGCCTGAGCGTCTGAACATCCAATATCCCAGTCCCACAGCAATGAGTCCGCTGAAAAACAGCAGTAGCCAACCTTTCGCCGGGCGATAACTAAAGGCCGTGATCAGTTTCCAGATGCCACTGGCCACGAAAAAAATGGACATCACCCAAATGACCAGCGTTGCTCCAATCCAAGTTTCGGCAAGCAGGCCAAGACCGGAGATCGTCGAAACCAGGCCGATAATCACGGGTGAGAGTTTTTGCGACCAACGTTCGGCCCACCAAGCTGTCACCAACTGGATGATTCCAGCGATTAGTAGAACGATGCCAATCACTCCTACCACCCACGTTCCGGCGACACTTGGTGCCGCGAATGCCAGACACCCCAGTAGAGTCAGAACACTGCCTAGCAGGAAAAGTGGCATGGTCCGGGGAAATTCACGGTCTTTCATGATTGATCACAGGTCGCGGGGAAACAGGTCGCGGGGAAACAGGTCGCAGGGAAACAATTCACAACCGACCTGTTCACTGGTTAATGTCGGGCTGCAGGTCTGCACGCTACGTTACGGCATCATTTCATTGCCAAACGAAGCACAATGATGTGGTGTCACGAGAAACCTGCGGGCCGCTATCTTACCTGATCAACTCACCCCTTTGTGAATTCCAGCGGCGGAGTTCCTTCGGTATCACCAATCATGTAGAAGTCGAGTTTTCCGTCTTTGAAAAGAACTTGGGCCAGCATGACACCGTCATCGTTCATTTCCATCGCCAGAATTCCTTTGTCATCGACATCCCACACGCCGGTCACTTTCTGCGATTGGTCGCCTTGAGAATAAGTCCATGCAAAGGTCCCGTCCTCTTTAAGGTCCATCTCAAAGCCTCGTCCATCTCGATCTGCTGACCATGAACCATCAAGTTGATCTTTGGCGATTTTAGCTGTTGGCTGAGGGGGGAGCACTTCCTTCGGGGGATCGGGGATTTTTGCATTCGGATCAACACTCAGTAACAACTGGATTGCGACAGGGTCAGTTGGCGTGAGAGCAACCAAGCGTTCCAGTTCGGTTGCTGCTGCTTCGTCGTGTCCGGCTGTGATGTACTGGTACGAAAGGACCAGTAGGGCAGCATTGTCGTCAGGATTGTCAGTGACAAATTGCTCAAGCTTGCGCAATTGTTCCGTATAGATGTCCACCTGCGGATACAGACCGATCATGGTTGTCCAATCCCAACCTGGGCCGACACTCAAAACAGCATACAGCGTTGCTGCTGATTCTTGATATTGACCCAACGCGAACAGAGTCAATGCCCGAAACTCATGCATGACTGCATCATTGGGGCTTTCGGTGAGTGCTTTGTCGGTAGCTTTTAGTGCCGCTGCGTAATCGCCCGCGTAGAAATCGTTTCGAGCTTGGTCAAAATTTGTCAGCGAAACCTCTGGCACTTGTGCAGTGGGGGCATCTGTAGGATTGCTTGACAGCGTTGTTTCACCGGGCGCCATGATGATCGGCTGCGAATAGTCGTAAACGCTATTATCGACAATCACCGTGCTGGGCGTAACGTAAGGGTTGTAATAGTTGTTGTATCCAAAAGCCCAGCCTACGCGATTGATTCCCCATGTTGTCAAACCAAACGTTGTGAGCGCTGGGTACCGATTCCACCAGTAGTTCCAACACGTAGGTGGTCGCCATGGGTGGTGCCACGATCCATGATGCCAGTGGTGGTGATGGCTGTAATGGTGGTCATACCAGTTGTCCCATCCATATCCCGGTCGATTATGGTCCGGGTGACGGTAGCCGGGAC
>Ga0315315_10001838_pt1 | contig 19475 bp, 17 predicted proteins | sample M140m3416metaG_FD_203699 | JGI IMG/M metagenome (GOLD analysis project Ga0315315, IMG submission 203699) | Ammonia-oxidizing marine archaeal communities from Monterey Bay, California, United States - M1 40m 3416 | ecosystem: Environmental > Aquatic > Marine > Intertidal zone | place: USA... | reverse complement strand
AATTCAAAGTGTCCATGAGAACCCGCAATCGTAATTCCATTATGGTTTCCAATAACTTTTACACACACCATTGTTACCGCTTCAGATTGTGTAGGATTTACTTTGCCAGGCATAATTGATGAGCCAGGTTCGTTAGCTGGTAAAATTAATTCACCATATCCAGCTCGAGGACCTGATCCTAAAAATCTTATGTCGTTTGCGATTTTCATTAAACAAACTGCAGTAGTATTTAAGGTTCCCGAAAAATTAACAATTTCATCATGTGCAGCCAAAGCTGCAAATTTATTTTTAGTTGGTTTAAAGGGTAATTTTGTGATTTTTTTAATTTCTTTGATAATTTTTTTATCAAATCCTTTTTTACTATTCATTCCTGTGCCTACAGCTGTTCCACCTTGAGCTAAAAAATAAATTTCATTTAAGGCATTTTTAACTCTAAATATACAATCTTGTAATTGAGATTGGTAACCAGAAAATTCCTGCCCCAAAGATAAAGGTGTTGCATCTTGAAGGTGAGTTCTCCCAACTTTGATTATAGTCTTGAACTGTGAAACTTTTTTTTTTAATTCTTTATTTAACAATTCAAGAGATGGTAGCAATTTCTCTTTAACTTCTAGAGCAATTGCTATGTGCATTGCAGTTGGAAATACATCATTTGTAGATTGAGATTTATTAACATGATCATTAGGATGAACTGGTTTTTTTGTGCCCTTTTTTCCACCTAGTATTTCTATAGCTCTGTTAGCTATGACTTCATTCACGTTCATATTTGTTTGTGTACCAGAGCCAGTTTGCCAAACTTTTAATGGGAAATGTTCGTCTAATTTACCAGATATGACTTCATTAGCTGCTCTAATAATTGCATTAAAAACATTAGGTAAAATTTGTTTTTCTTTTACATGAACTTTTGCTGCAGCTTTTTTAATTATTGCTATAGATTTTATTAAAATAGGTCTTACAAGAAATTCCCCAATATCAAAATATTTTTTTGACCTTTGTGTTGAGGCCCCCCAATATTTATCTGCGGGAACATTGATAGAACCGATACTGTCAAATTCTTTTCTAAATTTCATTGATAAATTAATATTATTTATATATTAAAATTTAGATAACATACAGGAGCAAAATGACAAATTTTGATAAAGTAGGTATTTTTATGAAAACCTTTGGGCAAGACGTTAAAAATAAACCTTCATTAAGTACTGATAAAATAAATGAATTAAGAATAAGTTTAATAAAAGAAGAGTTAGATGAACTTAAAGAAGCAATGAAAAATAAAGATTTACTAGAGGTAGCAGATGCTCTTACCGATATATTATACGTTACTTACGGGGCTGGACATGCTTTTGGTATAGATTTAGACAAATGTTTTGATGAGGTTCAGAATTCTAATATGAGTAAGTTAGATGACAATGGTGAGCCAATTTATAATGAATTTGGTAAAGTTATGAAAGGACCAAAATATTTTAAACCAGATTTAACAAAGTTTATTAAATAATTTAAATATCAATTATTTTATTATATTTTTGAGTTTTTGTATAATTCTTTTTGGGAAAGAAAGAATGATAAATTTATAATAAAAATTTCTAAATTTTTTAATTTGAATTGGGTTAAATTTAAATTCTAAATAGTAATTTCTACCTTTACAACTTGTGTCTATTTCTTTAATTATAGTGAAGTTTTCTAAAATTTTATCTTTTATTTTTAACATAAATTCAACATCATCAAATAAAACATTTATTTTATCAAAAGATTTATTAGATATACATAATAAAACTTCTTTAGCTATTATCTGAGGTGAATGAGCGCCATCTATATGATATAAATCAAATTTCTCATTTATATTTTTTAAAAGATCTAGGCTATTACCTTTAATAAAATTTATTTCAGCCTCTTTAAAATTTTTCTTTAAGTAATTTACTGCTGGTAAAGAATATCTATCATCTATGTCTATACATGTGATTTTAGCTTTTGGATTTGCTAATAATATTATTAATAGTGAGTGCCCCATATAGACACCAACCTCTAAAACACTTTTAGATTTTTTTGATAAATTGAATAAAAGTTTTTGTTTTTCAAACATCCTTTCATCATATTCATAGTTGTGACCATTAAATAAGTAAGAACCCCATCCTTTAGTGAATTTGTTTTCACAAACTTTATAAATTTGATTAAAATGAAAAATTAATTCGTTTTTTTTATTCTCGTATGAATTGTTATCAGACATAATTTTTAGGGGCGTTCTGTTGCCAGGTGCCCCGGACCCCGTTTACCTAATTAACAAAGTTAATTAAGCAGCAAGTGCGTAACTTTCGTTAGCAATTATAAATTAGCCCTTTACGGAGGAGCAATTCCGAACGAAAGAATAGCCTTTAGTCACTCGTCGAATCTAGTTCACCCCCATAAGTTGTAAATGGTGGAGGTGGTGGGTACTGCCCCCACGTCCGCAATGGTTATTACGAAATTCGTTTATCGTCGTAGTTGGCAAGCCAACTCTATTAATATAAAAGCAATTGTAAGAGATTCAATAAAAATCATGAAATTAACAAAAGATCAACAAGAAGAGATAAAAAATCAACAATCCCAGACTAGTAACACAAAAAGAGTTACAGCCCTTGAATTGGAAAAAATATTGTACGAAGCTATGCCAGCTCTAGATCATGGTTTTGTTAGAGTAGTTGATTATATGGGAGATGATACTTCAATTGTTCAATCGGCAAGAGTTTCATATGGAAAAGGTACCAAACAAGTTTCTACTGACAAAGGTTTAATTAAATATTTAATGCGTCATTGGCATAGTACACCATTTGAAATGTGTGAAATAAAATATCATATAAAATTACCAATATTTATTGCACGTCAATGGATCAGACACAGAACTGCAAATGTAAACGAATATTCTGCAAGATACTCGATTTTAGATAAAGAGTTCTATTTACCGACCAATGAAAATTTGGCCGCTCAATCGAAAAGTAATAGACAAGGAAGAGGAGATGTTCTTGAAGGAGATCAAGCAAAAGAAGTTTTAAGTCTCTTAAAAAATGATGCTGAAAGAACGTATGCAAATTATGAAACAATGTTAAATGAAAGATATGATGGAACAACCATTGACGAAAATAAAAAAGGCTTAGCAAGAGAACTTGCAAGAATGAATTTGACTTTAAATACTTACACACAATGGTATTGGAAAACAGACTTACTAAATCTTATGAATTTTTTGAGATTGAGGGCTGATAGTCATGCCCAGTATGAAATAAGAGTTTACGCAGATATAATGTTAGATACTGTTAAAAAATGGGTTCCAATTACATATGATGCTTTTATGGACTATAGAGTTGGAGGAATTGAGGTTTCAGCCAAAGGGAAATTGATTATTCAAAAATTAATTAAAGGTGAAGAAGTTTCCTTAGAAAATTCTGATTTATCAAAAAGAGAATGGAATGAATTAATGGTTGCTTTTGATTTAAATGATAAAGTAATTTAGTGATAAATTCAAAGAAGTATCTTAATTTAAGTACATAATTTAGATATGGAGAAAAAAAAACAGACCTTAAAAGTAATTTTTTATAATTTTTTTATTCTTCTTATTATTCTAATTTTTTTTGAAATCTTTTTTGGTTATTGGTTCAAAGCTGAAAATTTTGGAATATATATTAGAGACCAAAGAAATGTAGAGAGAAAATTTGATATTAATCATTATGGTCGAAATTATAAATATGCTTTCAAAAGAAATTCATTAGGTTTTATAGGAAATGAAATTGATCCAAATAAAATTAAAATAGTTTTTGAAGGAGGAAGTACAGGCGAGCAGCAATTTACACCGCCAGAGTATAGAATAGTAGATCAATTAAACTCCTTTTTGAAAAATGATCAAATAGACCTCCAGATTATTAATGCATCAAAAGGTGGAAAAACAACTAGAGGATATTATAATGATTTTAAAAGTTGGTTTCCAAAAATAAAAAATTTTAAGCCAAAAATATTTATTTTTTATACGGGGCATAATGATGCTTCTTTAAATTTACCAAAACATTTCGACAATGTAAAAAGGTCTAATTATTTTGACCAATTAGAGGATTACATTAAAAATAACAGTATCATTTATGAAATAAAACTTAAAATTCAAAATGAATATTTTGGAAAAATTAGGACAAATTACGGTTTATATGAGAAAGATTTATATGATAATTATGAATATATTGATTATCTAAAAGCTAAAATGAAATTTAATTTAGATGAATTAAATAATGAAGAATCAAATTTATTAGATAATTTTAAAAAAAATTTAAATAATTTAAATAAAGAAATTAGCAAGATGAATATAGTACCTGTATTTATTACCCAAGTAAGATTTGATGGTATTAGCACAAAAACTCTTTTTATTATTAATGAAACTTTAAAAGAGTTTTGTAATTTAAATAATTTTCATATTATCAAACTAGATGAAATAATAAAAACTTTTGAAAAAGATGATTTTTATGACAAAATTCATACTGGAATTAACGGTTCTAAAAAAATTTCAGAAATATTATATCCAGAATTGAAAGAAATTTTAATTAATTACTAAATCTTAAATTTTTACAGATATTGAGATTTTATTTTATTTGCAAAATTTAAATATATTTTAGAAATTTCATGATCAGGATTAGCTTCAACAATTGGTTTTCCATCATCTCCACATTTTCCAACTTCAGGATTAATTGGTATCTCTCCCAAAAATTCTTTTTGAAATTCTTCTGCAGTCTTTTTAACACCACCCTCACCAAAAATTTTGTATTTTTTACCATCATCCCCAGTAAAAAAACTCATATTGTCTACTAAGCCTAATATTTTCACCCCTAGTTTATCAAACATTTTAATACCTCTTTTTACATCTAAAAGAGCAACTTCTTGAGGAGTTGAAACTATTATTGCACCATCCATTTTAATTTCTTGTGAAAAAGTTAATTGTGTATCACCAGTTCCAGGAGGCATATCTACAATTATAAAATCTAAATCTTTCCAATTTACTTTTTGAGTGAAAGTTTTAATTGCACTAGTCACCATAGGTCCTCGCCAAATCATAGGAGTTTGTTGATCAGCTAAAAATCCGATGGACATACATTGAATTTCATATTTTATTATTGGTTCTAATTTTTGACCATCACTTTTGGGTTTTTCGTTGATGTCAAACATTTTAGGAATTGATGGACCATAAATATCTGCATCCAATAATCCAACTTTACAGCCAATTTGTTTAAGTGCTAAAGCAAGATTTGTAGCAAATGTAGATTTTCCAACACCACCTTTAGCGCTAGAAATAGCAATTGTAAATTTTGTACCTAAAATTGGATTTTTAGTGAATTTCTTTGGCTCTAGCTTTTTCTTCATTGCGTCACTAAGTTCTGGTTTTTTATCTGTCATGATTTCATCATTACTTGTTTTTTACAATAAAGACACTATATACTTTGGCATATGTCAGATGATTTCAAAGGTAGAGGTGGAAGTCCCTGGGGAACACCCCCGGGTGGAGGAAGTGGTAACGGATCTGGCAGAGGCCCCACACCACCAGATATAGATAAAATTATTAGAGAGTTACAAGAAAAAATTAAAAAGTTTTTACCAGGAGGAAGTTCTTCAGGCGGTAAACAAGCTATTTTAGTTTTAATTATTTTAGGATTTGTTTGGTTGGCAAGTGGTCTGTATAGAGTTTTGCCTGATGAACAAGGTGTTGTTTTAAGATTTGGAAAATTTGTAAAAACAACTCAACCAGGATTGAATTATCATATACCTTTCCCAGTAGAATCTGCAATAACACCAAAAGTAACAAAAGTTAATAGAATTGATATTGGCTTTAGATCAGAGAGAGATAGTGGATTTTCTTCATCAGGCGGTGTTGCTGATGTGCCACAAGAAAGCTTAATGTTAACTGGTGATGAAAATATTGTTAACATAGATTTTTCAGTTTTTTGGGTAATAAAAGATGCAGGAAATTTTTTATTTAAAATTCAAGACCCAGAAGGAACTGTAAAAGCTGCGGCTGAGACGGCAATGAGAGAGGTTATTGCAAGATCAGATATTCAGCCTATCTTAACCGAAGGAAGATCGCTAATAGAAACTGACACTCAAGAAATTATCCAAGAAATATTAGATGAGTACACAAGTGGTATTCAAATTACTCAAGTCCAAACTCAAAAAGCAGATCCACCAGATCAAGTTATTGATGCATTTAGAGATGTGCAAGCAGCAAGAGCTGACATGGAAAGATCTAAAAACGAGGCTGAGGCTTACGCGAATGACGTTATTCCAAGAGCAAGAGGTGAAGCTGCAAGAATATTACAAGCTGCAGAAGCTTATAAAAAAGAAGTTGTTGCAAAAGCAGAGGGTGAAGCAAGTAGATTTTTAGCGATTTATAATGAATATAAAATGGCAAAAGAAGTAACTCAAGAAAGAATGTATCTTGAAACTATGGAAAAAGTTTTAGCTGATATAGACAAAGTGATTATTGAAAAAAATGCTGGTTCAGGTGTAGTTCCTTATCTTCCATTACCAGAATTAAGTAAAAAGAAAGCGACTAATTAAAATGAATATGGGAAAAGTCATAGCTGGAATAATCGTTGCAATTGCTGTAACATTATTTTTTTCAATCTTTATAGTGAAAGAAGTTAATCAAGCCATAGTTCTTCAATTTGGTGATCCAAAAAGAATAATTTCAAAACCAGGTTTGAATTTTAAAATTCCATTTATTCAAAATGTTGTTTTCTTAGATAAAAGAATTTTAAACCTAGATACTCCGCCAGAGGAAGTTATTGCATCAGATCAAAAAAGGTTAATCGTAGATGCCTTTGCAAGATTTCAAATTGTTGATCCTCTAAAATTCTATATTTCAGTTGGAAATGAAAGAGTTGCAAGATCTAGACTAGCAACAATTATTAATTCAAGAATTAGAAATGTTTTGGGTCAGCAAGAACTACAAACACTTTTGTCAGAGGATAGAACTAAACAAATGGCCTTAATTCAAGAAGGTGTAAATAATGAAGCTGAAAATTTTGGAATTAAAATTAATGACGTAAGAATTAAAAGAGCAGATCTACCACAAGCAAACAGTGATGCAATTTTTAGAAGAATGCAAACTGAAAGAGAAAGAGAAGCAAAGGAGTTTAGAGCGAGAGGTGCAGAGATGGCAGTGACTATTACTTCAACAGCAGACAAAGAAGTTACAGTAATACTAGCAGATGCTCAAAAAAAATCAGAGATAATGAAGGGTGAAGGAGATGGTAAGAGAAATAATATATTTGCTGGTGCTTTCGGACAAGATCCTGAATTTTTTGCTTTTTACAGAGCTATGCAAGCTTACGAAAAAGCTCTGATTGGAGGTGAAACTTCATTAATTTTATCCCCAGATAGTGAATTTTTTAAATTCTTTGGAAATATAAAACCTAAATCAAATTAAGGTTCGAATGAATGAATTGATCATAGCTTTTGGTCTTTTCTTATTTATTGAAGGTCTTTTGTATGCCATATTTCCATCAAAAATGAAAAATATGTTAAAAAAGATAGAATTATTTAAAGAAAGTCAACTTAGGTCAGGTGGACTTATCTTTGCAATTATAGGCTTTATAATTATTTATTTTGCTAAATGATAATATGAAAAAATTAAAAACAATTTTTATCTCAATATTATTTTTCTGTAGTTTTAATTTAAGTTCAAATTCTCAAAATACCCCTGGATCATTTGCAGATTTAGCAGAAAGATTAATGCCATCAGTTGTTAACATCTCAACAACTCAAACAGTGGTCACAAGTACCAATCCATTTCCATTTCAATTTCCTCCAGGATCTCCGTTTGAGGACATGTTTAAAGAATTTGGAACTCCTCAAGAAAGACAATCAACAGCACTTGGATCTGGATTTATTATTGATCAAAAAGGAATAGTTGTAACTAATAATCATGTAATACAAGATGCAGAGGATATTATTGTAAGAGTTAATGGGGACAAAGAATTTAAAGCAAAAGTAATAGGAGCAGATCCTCTTTCAGATATTGCTATTTTACAATTAGAAACAAAAGAAAAATTTACTCCAGTCAAATTTGGTGACTCAGATAAAGCTAGAATTGGCGATTGGGTTATTGCAATTGGAAATCCATTTGGTTTAGGTGGAACAGTTACTTCAGGAATTATTTCAGCTAGAAACAGATCAATTGGATTAAGTAGATATGAAGACTATATTCAAACAGACGCATCAATTAACTCAGGAAATTCTGGCGGACCTTTATTTGACATGAATGGAGATGTGATTGGAATTAATACTGCTATCTTAGGAAGGAATGGTTCTATTGGAATAGGTTTTTCAATACCATCGAATAGTGCGAAAATAATAATTGATCAATTAATAAAGTTTGGAGAGACTAAAAGAGGTTGGTTGGGAGTAAGAATTCAGGAAGTAACAAAAGAAATTGCAGAAGTTGAAAAATTAGATGAACCACGAGGAGCATTGGTAGCTAGCGTAGCTCCTAATAGTCCTTCAGAAAAAGCAGGAGTTAAAGCGGGAGATATAATTTTAGAATTTAATGGAGAAAAAATTCAAGAGATGAAACAATTGCCAATTATAGTTGCAAGAACTGAAGTAGGAAAAAATGTAAAAGTTAAAATTTGGAGAGACAAAAAAGAAATTATAAAAACTATAAAACTTGGTAGACTTGAAACATCAGAAGACTTTAAAGTAACAGAGAAGAGCAAACCTCAAAAAGAATTAGGAATTGAAAATCTAAAAATTTCTGTCAGAGAATTAACAAAAGATGATATTAAGATTAGAAATTTACCCAATCAAACTTCAGGTTTAGTTATAACTAAAATTGAAAATGATAGCCCTTTAATTAATTCTGTGGATGTGAATAGTATTATTTTAGAGGCTCAAAAGAAAAAAATAAAATCTGTTAATGATTTAAATCAAGCTGTAAAAAAAGTATTAAATAGTAATCAAAAAACTATATTATTAGTTATATATAATAGTCAAAATCAAAGAAGATATATTGGTGTTAAATTAGATTAAAATATGGATTTAAAATCCAAAATTATTTTAATCTATGGGCCTACAGCCTCAGGGAAATCATCATTTGCAATTAAACTTGCTAAAAAAATTAATGGCGAGATAATTAATGCAGACAGTATGCAAGTCTATAAAGAATTAAAAATTTTATCAGCTAGACCTTTTAAAAAAGATTATCAAAATATTAAACATCATCTATATGGTTTTCAAAGTGTAAAAAAAAATTTTTCCACTGGTGACTGGCTCAAACTAGTAAACAAAAAAATACTACAAATAAAAAAAAGAAAAAAAATTCCAATATTAGTTGGTGGAACAGGTTTATATTTTAAATCTTTGACTGATGGTTTAGTAAATATTCCAAATATTCCTTTAAGATTTAGAAAAAATATTAGGTCTTTGCATAAAAAATTAGGAGCTAAGAATTTTTTTTCTGAGCTAGTAATACTTGATCCACTAGTAAAAAATAGAATAAAACTGTCTGATACCCAGAGATCTATTAGAGCTTATGAGGTTAAATTATTCACTAAAAGATCAATTTATGATTGGTTCAAAATCACTAAATCTCAGTACGAAGAAAAAGATTTTTTTAAAATTTACATGGATTATCCAAGAAATGAATTGATCAATAGGATCAGCTTAAGAGCCGAGGAAATGATTAAAAAAAGTGTTATTTTAGAGGTTCAAAAATTTATCAAACTTAAAATTCGAAAGGATAAAACTGCTAATAAAGCGATTGGCATCAATGAAGTGAGAGACTATCTCAAGAAGAAAATTCTAATAAATGAGATTATTGAAAAAATATCAATAAAGACAAGGCAATATGCCAAAAGACAGAGCACGTGGGCGAGAGGTAATATGCAAGATTGGAACAAAATGAATCCAATCCAATTAAAGAAGTTTTTAAAAAAGTTTTAGATATCTACTTCTTAGCCTTGACCAATTAGCACAACTTCAGCTAGATTGCATGAATGTCTAAATTATATTCTGGTGCTGAAATCGTTTTTAAATGCCTTGAGGATCAAGATGTAAATTTTATTTTTGGATATCCAGGTGGAGCGGTATTGCCTATTTATGATGAACTAAAAAATCACTCTTCAATAAAACATATCTTAGTTAGACATGAACAAGGTGCTGGTCATGCAGCTGAAGGTTATGCCAGATCTTCTGGTAAGCCAGGAGTTGTTTTAGTAACTTCTGGTCCAGGTGCTACAAATGTTGTTACAGCTTTAACAGATGCATACATGGACTCTGTGCCTTTAGTTTGTATTTCAGGGCAAGTGCCAACACATCTAATCGGTACTGATGCATTTCAAGAATGTGATACCACTGGAATAACAAGACCATGTACAAAACATAATTGGTTAGTAAAAGATATAAAAGATTTATCTAGAATTTTGCATGAGGCATTTGTTGTTGCTACTACCGGAAGGCCAGGTCCAGTTTTGGTAGATATACCAAAAGATATTCAATTTGCTAAAGCAAATTATTCAAAACCAAAAAAAGAAAAAAAACTTAACGGTAAGTCTAATAATAAATTTGATCAAAATGATATAGATGAATTAATTAGCTTAATTTCTAAAGCAAAAAAACCTGTTATATATACAGGAGGAGGAGTTATTAATTCTGGTCCCGAGGCAAGTAAAACTTTGAGAGAGTTTGTTAGATTCACTGGTTTTCCAATTACGTCAACTTTGCAAGGTTTAGGAGCATTTCCTGGTGATGATAATCAGTTTATTGGGATGTTAGGAATGCATGGAACCTATGAGGCAAACAACGCTATGCATGATTGTGATTTATTGATTAATATTGGAGCACGATTTGATGACAGGATTACTGGTAAGATAGATGAATTTTCACCTAAGTCAAAAAAAGTTCATATAGACATTGATCCTTCATCAATTAATAAAATAATTAAAGTAGATTTAGCAATAGTTGGAGATGTTAACGAAGTTATGATGGCGACTATAAAAAATTTAAGTAAAAAACAAAATAGTTTGAAAGATTCTAACAAACAAAGAATTTCAAAGTGGTGGGAGCAAATTCAAAAATGGAGAACTAAGGATTCACTAGGTTTTGTTAACAGTGATGAAACAATTAAACCTCAACATGCTGTTCAAAGATTATATGAATTAACAAAAAATCAAGACACTTTCATTACTACTGAAGTTGGACAGCATCAAATGTGGGCTGCACAACATTATAAATTTAACAAACCAAACAGATGGATGACATCGGGTGGTCTTGGAACGATGGGTTATGGTCTTCCAGCTGCTATAGGTGTACAAATAGCTCATCCAGATAAACTTGTTGTCGATATAGCTGGGGAGGCTTCAATTTTAATGACTATGCAAGAAATGTCTACCGCAGTTCAATATAATTTACCTATAAAAATTTTCATATTAAATAATCAGTATATGGGAATGGTAAGACAATGGCAGGAACTACTACATGAAAAAAATTATTCCGAAAGTTATTCGGAGGCTTTACCTGATTTTGTGAAATTGGCTGAGGCCTATGGCTGTAAAGGAATAAAGGCTGAAAACCCTGATGAATTAGACATAAAGATAAAAGAAATGGTTGATCATGATGGACCTGTAATATTCGATTGTCATGTCGATCCTAACGAAAACTGTTTTCCAATGATACCTTCAGGCAAACCACATAATCAAATGATATTAGGTCCTAATGACAAGGAAGAAAATAAGATAACAGGAAAAGGTAAAGCTCTAGTTTAATGACAAAACCTAAGTCTGCATACAGTATTCCAACAAAAAAAGGTAAATTAGATACCCATATATTTGTTGTGTGGGTAGACAATGAAGCAGGAGTGTTAGCAAGAGTTGTGGGTTTATTTTCTGGGAGAGGATACAATATAGAGTCTTTAGCAGTAGCTGAGATTGATCAGGCAAAAAATATTTCTCGTATAACTATTGTAACAACTGGAACTCCTCAGGTAATAGATCAAATTAAACTACAATTAAAAAAATTGGTACCTGTACATAAAGTTGCTGATTTTAAAAGAGAGGATAAAAAAGTAATTTTTAAAGAAATGGCTTTATTAAAGATTGTTGGGAATAAAAAAAAGATAGAAAAGTGTATTAAAGCTTGTAAAAACTTTAATCCTGTGATTTTAGATAAAACAAATTTATCTACTGTAATCCAGATTACAGCTTTAAGAAGAGAGATTGATAAAATGAGCAAAAGATTAATACCTCTAGGTCTTGTAAGTACCTCAAGGACTGGAGCAATAGCAATGACAAGAGGTGCAGAAATTTTTAAATAAATAGATTGGGAGAAAAAAAATGAAAATGTTTTATGAAAAAGACACTGATGTAAATTTGATTAAAGATAAGAAAATCGCAATATTCGGATATGGCAGTCAAGGACATGCTCACGCTTTGAATTTAAAAGACAGTGGAGTTAAAGAAGTAGTAGTTGCTTTAAGAGAAGGCTCATCAAGTATTGCTAAAGCTGAGTCAAAAGGCTTAAAAGTAATGAATTTATCAGATGCAGCTGAATGGGCAGATGTAGTGATGATCTTAACACCAGATGAATTACAAGCTGCAATTTACAAAAATCATATTGAGCAAAGAGTCAAAGAAGGAACGTCAATAGCTTTTGCACATGGTTTAAATATTCATTATGATTTAATTAAAGCTAGAAAAGATTTAGATGTATTTATGGTTGCTCCCAAAGGCCCCGGTCATCTTGTTAGAAGTGAATATGAAAAAGGTGGTGGAGTACCATGTTTATTTGCCGTGCATCAAGATGGATCTGGAAAAGCTAGAGATTTAGCAATGTCGTATGCGTCTGCTGTAGGAGGTGGAAGATCTGGAATAATTGAAACAACTTTTAAAGATGAAGTAGAAACAGATTTGTTTGGTGAACAAACAGTACTTTGTGGTGGGTTAGTTGAATTAATTAAAAATGGATATGAAACTTTAACTGAAGCAGGTTATGAACCTGAAATGGCATATTTTGAAACTGTTCACGAAGTAAAATTAATTGTTGATTTAATTTATGAGGGTGGAATAGCAAATATGAATTATTCCATTTCAAATACTGCGGAATATGGAGAGTATCAATCGGGACCAAGAATAGTAAATAAAGAGGAAACTAAAAAAAGAATGAAAGAAGTTTTAGCCGACATACAGTCAGGGAAGTTCACAAAAGAGTGGATGGATGAGTGTAAAAATGGTCAAAAAAACTTTCTTGCAACTCGCGCTAAGCTAGCTGAACATCCAGTCGAAAAAGTTGGTGCAAACTTGAGAGCTATGATGCCATGGATTAGCAAAAAAAAATTGGTTGATAGTGATAAGAGCTAACTTAAGCAGATAAATTATTATAAATATTTTGCAATTTCTAATATAGATTGTATTATAATTTTCTAAACAATTTGGTTATGGCTGACAAAGATAAAGTATTTATATTTGATACCACGATGCGTGATGGTGAACAATCACCTGGAGCATCAATGAGTATTGAAGAAAAAATTCAGATATCTAGAATATTTGATGAGTTGGGAATAGATATCGTTGAAGCAGGTTTTCCCATAGCCTCGCCTGGAGATTTTGAGTCAGTAAAAGCTATAAGTAAAATTTTAAAAAACTCTATACCCGCTGGATTATCAAGAGCAAATAAAAAAGATATTGATGCATGCCATGAGGCATTAAAATTTGCTGAAAGATTCAGAATTCATACTTTTATTTCTACAAGTCCACTTCATATGAAGCACAAATTAAATAAAACGCCTGAACAAGTCTTAGATGCTATTAAAGAAAGCGTTACATATGCAAGAAAATTTACCGATGATGTTGAGTGGTCGTGTGAAGATGGAACAAGAACAGACATGGACTTTATGTGTAAAATTGTTGAACTTGCAATTAGTTGTGGAGCTAAGACTATTAATATTCCTGATACTGTCGGCTATACAACGCCACCAGAATTCACAAAGATTATTTCAACCTTAAAGAATAAAGTTCCAAATATTGATAAAGCTATTTTATCTGTTCATTGTCATAATGATTTAGGTTTAGCTGTAGCGAATTCTCTAGCAGGAGTTTCAGCTGGAGCAAGACAAGTAGAGTGTACAATTAATGGAATTGGAGAAAGAGCTGGTAACGCAGCTTTAGAAGAAATCGTAATGGCAATTCGAACTAGAAATGATTTAATGCCTTATTCTACTGGTATTAAAACAGAACTTTTAAGTAAGGCTTCCAAAATAGTGTCTAATGCGACTTTTCCAGTACAGTTTAACAAAGCTATTGTCGGAAAAAATGCTTTTGCACACGAAGCAGGTATTCACCAAGATGGAATGCTAAAAAATAGAGAAACTTATGAAATAATGACTCCAGAAAGTGTAGGTGTTAAAAAAACATCTTTGGTAATGGGAAAACATTCTGGCAGACATGCATTCAAAGAAAAATTATCAGATCTTGGGTATGTAGATGTAACTGATGATGTAATACAGACAGCCTTCGGGAAATTTAAAATATTAGCTGATAAAAAAAAACATGTCTATGATGATGATATAGCAGCTTTAGTAGACGACAGTATGGTTTCAGAAAAATATGTTATTAACTTAAAATCTTTAAAGGTTTTTGCTGGAACAGGAGAACCACAAAGAGCTGAAATGACACTAGATGTTTATGGAGAGGTAAAAAAAACATCTGAGACTGGTGATGGACCGGTTGATGCAATATTTAAATGTATTAAAGTTTTGTATCCTCATGATATTAAGCTTTTGTTATATCAAGTTCATGCTGTTACAGAAGGAACTGATGCCCAAGCAACAGTAAGTGTTCGAATTGAGGAAAATGGTAAAACAACAGTTGGACAAGCAGCAGATACAGATACATTAGTAGCATCAGCAAATGCGTATTTGAGCGCTTTAAATAAGATGATAATTAAAAGAGAAAAAACTGCTCCAGAAATAGAGCAAGAAAAAGAAAAAATAAGAGGAATTTAGATGGGTATATTTGAAAAAATAAAAAAAGTTTGGAGCCAAGATATGGCGATTGATCTTGGAACTGCTAACACACTTGTCGTAGTAAAAGGACAAGGTGTTGTATTAAATGAGCCATCAGTTGTTGCTATTGTTGAGCAAGGAGGAAAAAAACAAGTCTTAGCTGTGGGAGATGAGGCTAAAACGATGTTAGGTAGAACTCCTGGAAATATAAGCGCAATAAGACCACTAAGAGACGGAGTAATCGCAGATTTTATCGTAACTGAGGAAATGATTAAACATTTCATTAAAAAAGTTCATAAAGGAAGTTCATTTGCTAATCCAAGAATTTTAATTTGTGTACCTACTGGCTCAACACCAGTGGAAAGAAAAGCTATTCAAGACAGTGCATTAGCTGCAGGAGCAAGAAGAGTTCAATTAATTGAGGAACCGATAGCTGCAGCCATTGGAGCTGGATTACCTATTTCGGAGGCGACTGGATCAATGGTAGTAGATATAGGAGGAGGTACAAGTGAAATAGCAGTTATGTCACTTGGTGGATTAGTTTATTCTAAATCTTTGAGAGTTGCTGGAGATGCTATGGATGCTGCATTGGTTAATTATATGCGAAAAGAATATAATTTAATGATTGGTGATAGTACAGCTGAGAAAATTAAAAAAGAAATTGGTACAGCTATACCAACAAATAACAATACATATGCTGTTAAAGGAAGAGATTTAAGATCTGGAACACCTAAGGAAGTAAATATAACAGAGGAAGATACTGCGGAAGGTTTAAATGATATTTTGAAACAAATGGTAAATGGAATTAAAGATGCATTAGAGAGTACTCCACCAGAGCTATCTGCAGATTTAGTGGATATGGGGTTAGTCTTAACAGGAGGTGGAGCTTTACTTAAAAACATAGATAAACGGTTTTCGAAAGAAACTGGTTTACCTGTTCACATCGCAGACGATCCATTATCATGTGTTGCTATAGGGACTGGTAAAGCTTTAGACCAGGAACAAACATTCTCTACTATGTTGACAGAATACTAAGCTAATGGCCTCTAGCAGAGATGATTTCATCATAGCAATCCGATCTGCCTTTCTTAAAAAAAGTACACAACAAAAATTTTCATTATTAACCCTAGTTTTTTTATCAGTATTTATAATTTTATTATCAAGCTTAGATTTTAGAGCTGTTAGATACTTAAAAATTGCCATTAATGAAGTTGTCTACAGATCCTCGTTTCTTGTCTCAATACCAGAAAATTTTTTGAAAGATTCTTTTATGGGAATAAGTGATTATACAACGTTTTTCAAAGATTATAATCAAAACAAAAAAGAGTTAAGTAAACTGAAATCTGATGCTGTTTCGAGTAATATTATAGAGTTTGAAAACAAAGAATTGAAAGAACTAATTAATGATTACGTTTCAACTTCAAATAAAATTTTAGCAAAAATTATTATGGACCACGATAGTCCCTTTTTAAAAAGTATAATTATTAATAAGGGTAGTAAGGATAATATCAAAATAGGAACTAATATTTATGACCAATCTTACCTAGTTGGACGAGTTATTGAAGTAAATTATAAAACATCAAGAGTTTTGTTGTTATCAGACTTAAATTCAAATGTACCCGTTACGATTGCACCTCAAAATGTTCAAGCAATTATAACTGGACGAGGAGATAATATTGGCCACATAAAATATATGAAGGATGGCTTTTCTAATGATTTAAATAATCAAAGTATAGTCTATACCTCAGGTACTGGTGCAATTTTTAAAAGTGGTATTCCTATTGGAAAATTAAAAATAAAAGAGGAAGGGTCAACAAAAAAATTTAATGTTGAATTTTATAGTGATTTTTCTCAGCTTAAATACGTTTTTGCAGAAGTAATTATTAAGACAGCCATAGAAAACACAACTCAAAACTCAACAAACAACGAGAACTCTACGCCAATAGATGTAAAGCTCAATATTTTAGAGGACGAATTAAAAATTGTTGAGGATACTAAATTAAAATTTAAACAAGAAAATGAAGAGTTAAAAAAGAAAATAAATAACCTTAATAATGATATTTTAGATTTAAAAAATAATATTTTTTTACAAAAAGAAAAAATTGAACAATCAGATTTAGATAAAAAAGAAATAGAATTTTTAAAAATGAATTTATATTATGGTCACAAGTGTAGAAGATCTTTTTTCAATACCAAAGGTTTTACTGTTGGAAGTGATGATTATAGAAATTGTGTTTTTAATAAAGGAAGAAAAAACTAATGGCCAGTCTAAGTTCAAGAAACCCTTTTCGAAAACTTTATTCCTGGTTACCAATAGTACTTTTATTTATTTCAGTACTTAATGAGTTTGACTTTAATTATCTAAATCTTGATTACTTTTCTTTTAATTTTCCATTTATTTTAATATTTTTTTTTAGTTTAAAAGATTTCAAACATTTTGATTATTTTCTTGTTTTTCTAGCAGGTTTAGTAAATGATACAGTTGTTGGTTTACCCTTGGGAATTAGTAGCTTGTCTTACTGCTTAATTTGTATTGCCACATCTTATTTAAGAAATATTACGATCCGTCCACATATAATTAAAGATTGGTTTTATTTTTTATTTACTATAAGTCTAATTAATTCAATTAGTTATTCAGTATTAAATTTATTCTTTTCTTATAATCTTGATTTAGTCAATTATGTAATTAATAATTTTTTTACTTTTTTATTTTATCTATTTTTTGTTTATATTTTTAATCATTATCTAAAGGGTGTGAATGATTAATTCTTCGAGTGATAACGTAAAAAAACTTAATTCTATTAATAGAAGAATGTTTATTACTGGCTCATTAAAATTTTTTATAATGGTTGGTTTGGTAAGCAGACTTTTTTTTCTACAAGTAAAAGAAAATAAAAAATATCTTACCTTATCTGATAAAAATAGAATTAGAGAATGGAAACTTGCTCCAGTAAGGGGTGAGTTTCATGATTACTTTGGAAATGTTGTAGCTGGAAATTTTGAAGCTTATCAACTTCATGTAATCCCTGAGGAGGTAGAGGACTTTAGGTATGTAATATACAGATTAAAAGATTTATTAGAATTATCAGATAAAGAATTCAAAAAAGTAATAAAAAAAAAGAATGAAATAAAACCGTGGGAAACATTGATTGTATCAGATAATTTAAGTTGGAAAAAATTCTCTAAAATAAATAATCATTTGTATGATTTAAATGGGGTTAAACCTGTTGTGTCAATTTCTAGAAGTTATCCTTTTAATGAAAAATTTACACATATTTTAGGCTACGTTAGTCAAGCTAATGAAAATGATGTTGAAAATAATGAAACGATTAAAAAAAGATTTGTTCCTGGTCTCAAAATTGGAAAAGTAGGATTAGAAAAATCTTACGAGAATGAAATAATAGGCACTAATGATATTGAAAGATATGAGGTAAATGCTTATGGAAGAAGAATTAGTCAATTAGAATTTCAAAAGGGTGAAAAAGGAAAGACACTAAGATTGACTATAGATACAGAGGTACAAAAACTTTGCAATGATTTATTAAAAGATCAAGCTGGTTCTATTTGTGTAATGGATATTTATACAGGAGAAATTATTGCTATGCACTCTTCTCCTTCGTTTGATCCAAATTTATTTGTTTTTGGAATTAGTCAAGATGATTGGCAATTAATAAGAAATAATCCAATGAAGCCATTAGTTAACAAAACTTTACAAGGAAATTATTCTCCAGGGTCAACGATCAAACCTATTGTGGCTTTATCAGCTTTAGAAAACGGAATAATAAATACAAACTTTACTGTGAAATGCACTGGCAAAACAGAAATGTATGGTCAAACCTACCATTGCTGGAAAAAAAAAGGTCATGGTTTTGTAAGTTTTAGAAATGCAATGAAAGTATCTTGTGATACTTATTTTTATGAAATAGCAAGAAAACTTGGAGTAGATAAACTAAGTGAGACTGCAAAAAAATTTGGTTTAGGAAAAAAAGTTTTTGGTGAATTATTTGATATCGAGAAAAAAGGCTTAATTCCTAATACACAATGGAAAAAAAATGCTCTTGGTAAAGGCTGGTTGCTTGGTGAAACAATGATTACCGGAATTGGACAAGGCTATATTCAAACAACACCAATCCAATTGTGTTTAATGACTGCACAAATTGCTAATGGAGGTTATAAGATTTATCCTAAAATTACTGTTGATAATACAAAGAAAGAAAATCAAACAGACAAGTTTATTCAATTGTACAAAGATTCAAAAAATATCAAATTAGTTCAGGACGCTATGTTTGGTTCAACTAATGAAGTAATGGGAACTTCTTATCGGTCAAGAATAAATGATCCAAAATATCAATTTGCAGGAAAAACAGGAACAGCCCAAGTAAAAAGAATTACAGAAAGAGATAGAGAATTGGATTTAAAAACATTTGAGATACCATACGAAGAAAGAGACCACGCTCTTTATATTGCATTTGGACCATAT
>Ga0315315_10001836_pt1 | contig 19478 bp, 50 predicted proteins | sample M140m3416metaG_FD_203699 | JGI IMG/M metagenome (GOLD analysis project Ga0315315, IMG submission 203699) | Ammonia-oxidizing marine archaeal communities from Monterey Bay, California, United States - M1 40m 3416 | ecosystem: Environmental > Aquatic > Marine > Intertidal zone | place: USA... | reverse complement strand
TACTTAACAAAGCCGAAAGACTGTGTGGAGAAGGTACGGTTCTAATGTTTTTTGTCTTACTTAACATAGCAGCCATCCCCTCTTTCGTCATAGCACCGTACTCCCACAAAATGTCCACGATAATTCGTCTGACCCTTTTGTTATTAGCACTCATGTATAAATGTAAGCCTCATAGTGCTTATAAATCATTCCCCATATCTTGATACATAGCAGCCATAAAGAAGCCGTCATTTTCTGCACTCTCACCTAATTGTATATCACTTTCGTCTATAACCACATCTTTATTTGGTAGTAATTTAGATACTTCTGAAAAAATAATAACAAAAGTTACATAAACAAACAATATTTTAAGAATACCCCACATAAACATCACAACCATTCTTGTATCAAACCTTTAGACTTCTTCATACCTTTAGGTATGCTTCCGCCTTGTTCCTTAATACGATTACTTACGGTTATAGAGTTTTTTACTATGACCTCTATATGCTTATCACTTGAACGGGATTGTTCATGCGTATATTCTTGTTTTTTCTTCTTAGGAAACTTAGTTTTTTTATGAGCAGGTTCTATACCATAAACCATTATTGCCCTTACATACTTTTCCGGTAAAAACATAGCAGTTTTGGCTAATTTGCGCCATACTGTAATGTCTACGTCATTTTCTTTCAAGAATGCCTTAGCCAAAGGCAAAGGAGTTTTACTAAATATCGCATTGACTCTTCTTCTGTCCTTCCATGTTAGCAAGGCATTTATAGGAGAGTAGTGATTACTTTTACCCTTAATCTTAAGAGAATCAGATACAATAACATAGTCCTCACTTTTGTTAGTTATCTTAGGTGGTTTATCACAACAAACTACAAGTCGGTTTGTTATCATAGGCAACCATTCTAGTACATCTTTTTCCTTAAACTTATTACTTCGTAGAATATATGTGGTATCTTTATCGGTAGGCGGTGTATCAATTTCACCTATCATCATAATGTATTTAGATTCCATAAACTTACTGTCATCATCTGTAAATATCACTATACCCATAGGCTCACCATAATTTTTTTGCTACATTTTTTTGAAATACTACTATATAAAGTTAGAATGGGTCATGTCCATAAACATAATTCTGCACACGTTCCATTTGTCCTGCGGTTAGACCCCAAACTTCCATTATAGAAGTCTTAGTTATCCTATAATCTGCATGATACCATTCTATACCATTGTGAGTTATATTTGCCGTAAGATTATCTTCTTTCATGGCTTCAATCAAATTAGGTAAATCCTTTTTATAGATTGCTCTATTGATTAACCTTCTAGCAGGTTCGTTTCGCCATTTCTTAGCCATCTATAATCACCGAAGGTTCTTTCAACAAAGCCATTTTTAATTCTACTTGGTCTAGTAGTTGTGGATGAGAACCCAATACCTCTATCAATATTCTCGACATATCATTGACCTGTGCTTGAGCCAACATCAACTGTGAATCTACCCCTATTTCTTTTTTCAATTGACCTACCAATTTCAAAGAAGAATTAGCCTGTCCAATTAGTTTTGCCGCATCACTAACAAACTCGGATGATATACCACCTGCCGCTTCTTTCTGCACTTCTAATTCGTTTAAGTAATTCTGAATCCTAATAACAATATCTTCTGCTGCATCTAATGTAGAGATAGTTTGCTGTCTATCTTCTTCCATGTTCTTTGCCTGTAAAGCATCAAACTCTATATGATTATCCATGTGATTCATAACTGTACCTTCATTCCAATTGTGCCTTACTTCTAAGAATGTAGCACTAAACTCTTCATTCATTATACCTAATTCGTAATCCTTCTTGGATTTGTGGTCGCACATAGGACAGCCGCCATCTAAAACCCACCTAAGAACCTCGATAGCAAAAGCATCATTTTCTCCGTGTAGTCTTTGTTGTATTTCTCTTGCTGTCCTCATCTATATACCCCACTTTTGTTCTTCTTCATCTGATTCAAGGCGTTGTGTACCGATACGACAAGTAACACCCTTTCTACCACGCCTCTTGACGTTAGGTGCGTATTCACCGTACCATGATTGACCTTCTAGGTTTTCTGTAACCCACCTCTTAGCCGATTGGTAATCGCCCGCAGTAACCATCTTGGAAACCTCTTTCAACAATACTGATTTAGATATATCCTTCATCCAAAACGTACTCTTGATTAACTCAAGGTCTGCGTCCATTACTCTTCTTCTCATCTCTAGTGATTGATTTAGTATTCCCCTAAGAGTATCGTCAAGAGTAATTATTAGTGGTTGCCCACCAACATAAGTAGGTTGCATCATGTGATAACCTATACATAATCTACGAAATAAATCTGCCTCAAAAGAACGTACATCGGGTCTGTTAATCCATTCAGCAACTTCATCGTCAAACAAAACACCTGTTGGTGGGTTGCGTGTAGCATATACTTGTCTTGTTCTAATCCAATCCTTAATTTCAATATTAAGATTGGCTAGGGCTGACCTTTCCTCTATCTGCATATTTGCTTGTGCGTGTTGCGCTCTCTTGTATGCCTGTTCCTTCTCCGGTGTCATCTCAATATCAATGATAAAGAATCTTCTGTCAAGACCGGATTCTAACTCAAACCTAGCGGGTTGTGTCCCCGCCCATATAGTATATCGTGTAGTATAATTTACCCATCCGTTTCTCATGGCTTTATTTACTCTACCATTATCGAGTGATGTAAGTAATTGGTTTTTCATGTCTAGGCTGTGGTCTTTTTTAGACGCATCAGACATAGAGGAAAACTCTTCAAAGCCTAAGAATCCACCGCATAATTCTCTAGCGATAGGCCGCCCTGCTATATTACCATCCTCGTCTACTGAACCAAACATACCCGCTTCTGTAACAGAATTAGCACCCATCATTGTGCGGTAGCCATGACCCATATCTGCGTTGTTACTATGAACAAGACCTGTATTTTCTGCTAGGAACATTAAGATAAGAATACTTTTACCCGAACCTTTAGCACCTCTAAGCATTAGATGAATCCTTGTATCGGGTAATTGAGACATAGGGGTATAGAAAGGCATATTGTTATGTCGTAGAGGACAATGTTCTATAACGAAGTCTCCTGTCGTGTATAATGGGCTATCGGGGTCGAAGTCGCATCGGCTACACTTATTCATACTGTTAAACAAATGTCCACCGATACTGCATAGAAATATAGGTATCTTATCTGCTACATCAATGAAGAAGTTTCTATCAGCAAACTCTTGGGTCTTTTGAAATACGTTAAAATTACTCTCCAAACTCATTACCCCCAAACTCTACCATAGCCCTATCAAGACTTAGCGGCTTGGTAAGGTGTTCTAAGTCAGACAATAGAACGGTTAAATACTTTTCCTTTTCGTGGTCTGTTTCTAGTTTGTAACGCTCTCGCATAAACCACGATAGTGTCTGTTGTGTTTCAGTATTCACAAATGTATTTCTATCCCTACCACCTATTACAGTTATATTTTCCTTAATAGTATTTCTACAAAAGTTTTTGAACACCGAGCCAAACGCCCAAACAGGCAACGGCATGACTATATCTTCTTTTAGTGCTTGTTCTGCATGATGACTAACATTATTTTTTGTTGGGTATTTAGTAATTAACTGAATATCTTCTTCGTGGTTCATGTAGTCAAAGACTCCTATTTGATTCTCATTTATCATACCATGAGTTGTAGTAGAAAACTCCTGCATTAGATTTACCGTAAGATAACATAGAGAATCAACACCCTTATTATTTAGTGCCAAAACTATATCTCTAATAATTGGGTATGTGTATAACCACGATATAGAAGATTCGTCATCGTTATGTACGGGGAATGTGTGTGTAATTCTAAGGATAAAGAATCTATCACCATCCTTATTTTTCTTTTCAAACAATCTCCATTCGGGAAATACGGGTTCGGGATAATTGTTGAAAGGCTCTACTTGGTGCAATCTACTAAAGATTCTAGCAACAGGTTTCTCATCACCTATCAAACCCATGCCTGTAATAAAACTAGCATAGCCCTTCTCATTCTGATTAAACACTATAAGAGTCGTAGGTGTTTTCGATGTATGTTCACCATATATCTTATTCCATACAATATCTGTATCTCCATAAGTTTCTACTATGTTAGCCTTCATTGTTCCACCACCTTACTTTTAGCGTAATTCTGTAATACTTTAGGAAACTTAGTTATCTTCTTTTTACTTCTAATCATTTTATCATACGCTACTTCTAAATCTCTTGCTGTGTAAATATTAGTAGGTGTCATTTGCCCATTAGTATTCCTTTTTGTTTCTGTCCTACTGTCAAATAATATACTCCTACTTAGTTTTGCGGATAATTCTATTGTCGTATTACCGCTACCATTTCCTTTTACTCTAATAGGATGATACCTATTACCATCAGCATTCCTGTTTTCATATCTTTCTTCATTCTTTTTTCTAAGTCGGTCTTTGTCATTCAATATTTTGTTAATCTCATACGCTGTCATCCCTTCTTTTGAATCCTTTAGTATTTGATATACTTCATCTTGAAGCATTATACCTGTCGCTCTACCCATATTTCTTCTCTCCTTTTCTTTCGATTATAAACTTTTTAATTCTTTTTTTTATTTCTGCTTTTCGTAAAAAGAATAAAACGCTGTACTGCTCTCCATTTTCTAATTAATTTTATTTCTTCTATAGTATAGATGAGAATAATAGTAGTGGGCTTTCCAAACATACTATTGAATTAATTAAAGAATTAACAAAACCGCAGTACTGCAAGCCTGTTATTCTTTTTGCGTAATTTAGAATCATAAAAAGAATAAATAATTTTCACGTTCTAACTTATTTTTATCGGAAAACCAAAGGTTAGGGTTGTATTTATTCCATGCCTTTTTACCTTTTGTTTTCGATAAATTACCCAAAGTTATTTCATTATCTAGGTTCTCTAAAGTCTGTCTCAAGACCCCATGTAAAACATCGTTGTTTTCCATACATACAAGCCCGTCATTGGTGTGTGCAGGTACAGGCTGTACATACCCACTACCGCACTTAATTCTCACCGCTATGGTATAGTGTCTTGGTAATTGTGTTATCTCTAGTGAGACTGAATAGGCTAGTCCTGTACCGTCATCCATGAGTGTGTCTAATATTAGATTTGACGTAAAAATACTACAAAGGACTCTACCCCTCTTAATATTTCTCATTTCTTTAGTGGCTTTAGTGTTCATTAACAATTTTGGTATATCGCCCACTCTTGAGTTTACAACACTAGATAAAGTATCACGACAAGTAGTGAAAAACATATCATCCAATTGTAGTGGTTTCTTTTTCGGTATCTCTAATACTGAATTATTATTACCAACAACAAATGTAATTTCTACATCATCTGCATCGTAAATAGCATCATGTATTATTTCTTTTAGCGAAAAACTAGATGGTCTGTGTTCTATACAATTTCTATACATAAAATTAAACTCGGATTTACTCAAAGGTTCTTGGCGGCATGATTCATAACAGTAATCTAATAACTGCTTCAATACTTCTCTCCTAATAATACTGAAATCATTACTCTTATTCTGCAATAGTACATCACATTGTTGTATAACAGTTTTACCCTCATCGTTTCTCCTTACAGGCGAAGAATGCCACACGGTTAATTCTTTTAACCTAAAAGTATGTGTTATCATTCATCCCACCCTATTTCTAAATCAAATATTATTTCTTGTAAATCTAAAGTATGCTCTTGGGTTGCACCACACTTTTCACAACTTATAGTGATACGTGCATCTTCACCTGCATTGACAATTTCAAAGTCTGCTATATCCACAAACTCATGCGGGCATCTCTCTTGTATGTATTCCTCGGCCATGTCCCTTCTCATATCAGCATCTAGTTTTTCCCATGTATGTTCATTCATTCTTCCTCATCCTCACTTACTTTTACGGGAGAATCTAATATACCTTCAAACAAAACACCATTTAGTGTCATTTTGATATACAACGCTTCTGTACCGTCTGTTCTTTTATCCATCTTGATACAATCTAATATCTTACCTTTACCCATCGGTGGGCTACTGTATCTCGCAAAGTTTATCCATCTTCTATTCTCGCTCATATTTATTTCTCCTTACTGTTTCTTTTACCCTATCAATAGCATTCTTAAATCTCTTGATTGTTTTCTGCGGGGTTTTCGCTTTGAATTGACCTATGAACATAAACTCATAAGCCATTTCTAATGTATTTCTATATCGCTGTATGCGATTCTCGTATTCAGGTACATAGATACCAAACTCTTCTATTCTTTGAGCCAAATTAGAGTCCATAGTATATACAAAATTAATTAGATATTGTATATCTACTGCATTCTCATCTGCTTCTCTATATTCATAATCTACATACGGCCATTGTGGTTCTAACTTCTTCACTTAAGCCCCCCCAATTTCATTACTTCATCTATATCCTCAATCTTGTATAGATTTACTTTGTATCTATCTCCATTTAGTTTAACACCTACGCCTGTATTGTATTTACCTACACCTTTCATACTCTTTAGTATGTTAGATATATGCTTAGGGTTCTTAATCTTGGATAGTGCTTGGTAGTTTAATTTACCGTAAATCTCTTGTGCTGTTAAGCCTTGTTCTTGACCGATAAGTGCCTTAGCGACCATCCTCTTCAACTGTACTTTTCTCATAATATCCCTACTCTTCTTCTTTATATAAAGTGTTCGATTCCGTGTCGCAAGCCTCATAATCTACATATTCATTTGCCGCTTTTGCTACATCTCTAATATTTTCGTTTGGGTGAGCATCTAGTGAATACTCAAGTATCTTTTGTGCATACACTACCGCATCCATCAATTCTTCTTTCAAATGCTGTACCCATTCGACAAAAGATAGGTCATCCCTATCCATTGTTGTTCCGTATTTAGCCTCGCCCTTTTCAGCACGTTGTCTAATTTCAGCAATTACTTTTTCCTCAATACTACTCATTCCTCTTCATCTCCATACGCATTACAACCATATTTGTCGTTACAAAACCCGTCATGGTCTGCACCTACATAACCTAAGTGTTCAAGTGCCATTTCCAAAGCACCTTCCGCTTTCTCAAGTTTTTGTTTTAGGATAATCTCATTTAGTCTGATATTTCTTTTACTCATGCTACATCTCTCCTATGCCAATCACCTTTTTCATCTTCCACCATAATAGCAGTAGGGTATTTTGTGTCTACGTTATCGTAGACGTCTGCTACGCAATAACTTACATCTATTTCCATCTCACTACCATCATGTAATTCCATATATAATGACCCCCATTTAACCCACCATTGTTTTACTTTACCTTCGGCAAATGGGTTTGCACATTCTTCAATACCAAATACATCTTCCAAATCTAAACAACAATGTCCTTCATAGGTTAATTCAATCTTCTTTATATCTTTATTATCAATCATTCCTCATCATCTCCCTTATTAATCGGTGGGTCGAGAAGTAATTCTATTGTGTTTGCCCCATCATACACAAGACCTATAACTCTCAAACGGGGTCGGCAGTTTATACCTGCATTCTCTATTTTCTCTATCGCTTCTCTCAATTGCGTACATCTAACAAAGTACCCACTACGTTGTGCGTGATTTACTTTTATGTCAATCATAACTCTCTCTTCACTCATAATTCATCTCTCCATTCTTCTACTGCTTTAGCACAAAACTCTCTACTGAAACCAAAACAACTAATCAAGAAATTAGTCATCTCATCATCGGTTACATTATCGGGGTGTATTTCATCCATCCTCATTTTTCTTATAAGGTGGCTTTTCATATTCCTCATACTTGTAATACTTGTAGGTATATCACCTGTATAACCTGTATCTTTATCATCTCTAGGAAATTGAGGCATTAGAACCACCCCATACATTTACCACAAAAACTAGGGTATTTAGGTTTAGCATAAAATAATCCCTTTCTTTTACCGCAATTACATTTATGGTCGCCAAAACTCATTCTTCTTCCTCTCCTGTGTCGTTTAGCATTACTAATAAAGCACTTCTACGTGCTTTGTACTTTCTATTGTATAGATACAACCGTGCCGCATTCTGTCTTTTGTTAGGCATTATTCTTCACTCTCCGTTGGTAGTATCATGTTGATTATATCTCGGCTATTAATAGGTGCTTTACCTTCTCTCATGGTAAAAGTATTAGGCACTACATGGACTTCTTCATGTGGTGATTCTGTCAAGTATAGATTTGCTATGGTATTTACGTCCCATTCTGTTACGGTAAAAATACTACCGGACTTTAGGTGTATATCTAAATGGTGTCCGTCTCCGTTTATTTCTTTCCAATTTTCTAAAAAAACCTTATCTCTAGGGGTTTCTAATGCTACCTTTTGATTGCATATAACTATTGCCGCAATCTCTCGTCTATCTATCTTTACTTTTCCGGTAATACAATCTAATGTATCAGACCAATATTCTCTTTTTAATTCAGTCATTTTGACTCACCTCATCCATTAGTTCACGTAATTGCCAACCTTCTTCGTAAAATAACTTGTAATATGTATCTTCGTCAAAGAAATCGTATAATTTATTCCATGCTCTCTTGTATAATTTTAACAATGCTATTTCATCCCCTAATAAATTAATTCGCTTTATCAATTCTTGTTTTGTCATACCTGCAAGAATCCAATCATTTGTTGTTGGCATTTTATATCTCTCCTATTTTATCTTCTAACTCTTGTATTGTATCTGTAATTTCACAATACACTTCTTCCATCTCCATTTCTGCATGATGGCTCATATGGATATCGTTAGGCAAAATACCTTCCACAACACGTATGTAATGCAAAGCAGTATCACACGCCTCTTCCGCTTTTCTTAGCGTTTGTAATTCATCAGCAATCTCTTGTAGTCTAACCTCAATCATCTTACTCATCTAAGCCACTTCCCAATCAAAATTACTATCTATGTCCACATAATCTTGAATATGATTACGAACATCGTCCATGTAATCATCAATACTTTGATGTATCAAATCATCAATCTCAATCTCTATATCTTCTTCAACTTCTATTTTTACTTTTATCGTAATACTACTCATTGTTTCACCATCCTTGCGGTTCTTCTATATCTTGCATTATCCAATGTGCTTTAATATCTCTAGTAGAGTATATATCTCCGGCATTAGAAGTCCATAGGATTACTCCCATGTCCCCAACCCAATGACTAACAATTTCCATTGTAATACCATTGTGTATATTCTCAAACCTTACACCTCTAATGTCAAACTCATTAGCAGGTATAGGGGCATTCGTTCTTAATTCTCTATTTTTCTTTCTTATTTCATCTTTATTCATTTTATTCCTCTCCATTAGTTACGGACATAAAAGCATTAGCGTCTAACATTAAGTGTATTTTTGTCTTAACAGCAAGTATTCTTTTTCTCACTAACGCATCCTCAATATCTTCTACAATATCGCCATTGTCTATCATATCTAGCATTGAGCGATATATTTCTCTTTCCATTTCCATTTCATATTCTTTATTCATTTCTGTTATCTCCTTTGTCGGCTCTCGCCATGTTTCTACCTAAAACGCCACCCCTTTTAAGTCTGTCGTTCTTGCTTCGCAAGCGTGGTTTTTTATTTAAGAAAAAACTACTCATTTTATTTCCTCTCCATCTTCTAATACATTACCGCATGATACTACATATCTTTGTGCTTTGCATCTATGGCATTCTACATCTACTTCTGTCAGTAATCTATTGTTAGATACAGCACTACAAGTATAGACTCTTATTACAGACCACGCACAACCGTAATTTTCACAATCACTCATTGTGCATCACCTCTTTACTTTTAGGGTAATATAAACTATTTTGCCACCATGTAGGCACAATACGGTCATCCCATCGAGCAAACTCTTTACTATGATAATAACGCCTGTAAGCGGCTACTGCTTCTGCTGCATAAGTATGATATACAATCTCTCCATCAACGGGTTCGGGTCTGTATTCATCGGGCATAGCAAGAGCAAAGTGTGTAAGGTCGCCTTCGGGAATTAGTTTTACCATATAACTAAGGTGTCGAATACCTGTCTCACAAAAGTGTATTTTGTCATACTTGTCTGTGTACTCCTTGCATAATTCTAATGCGTGTCGTACAGCCCAAATATAATTTTCGTCAGTTTCACCTACCCATCGGGTACAAGGATGATTATGATAGCCACCCTTGAGAGGTGTGCCTTTCTTAGTAAGTGGCATCATGTCGGGCGTTGCGCCGTGTCTAATCGCACTACTGCCTAGCATTTGTAAGCACTCGACTACCATTTTAGGTAGGTGCTTATTACAGTAATCTCTTGCTGCTAATTCGGGGTTTTCATTTAAGATAAATATATTCATTCAACCACCTCAACATATCCTTCTTCTTTGAAACTCGTTGCATTACACTTTTCATAGTGTATTTTTACCCACGATTTAATATCTTTAAGATAAAACCATGTGGGTGAACATTCATTACAAACAGGGCAAATCAAATACCTTGATTGATACCATTCAATTTTCATAGTAAATCCCTCATATCTTCTATACTTACAATTCCCCTATAAATAAGTGGTTTTGTTAGTAGGCCGTCACTGTATTCTAATGTAACGAAGCACTCATCATCTCCGTCACACCATGTCCAATCTAATACTCTCATTTTTACTTCTAGTGTTTTACTCATATTATACCCTCTCCTTCATAGTATTTAAGTCTGTTGATTGTGCTTCGCAAGCCTTATCGTAAGCATCCTTTAGTATTCTAGGGAAATGTTTTGGTTCGGTCTGTAAATGTTTCAACGAGGCCAACCTACGTGCGACTTCATCAATATCTTTAATGCCGTACTTGTATATTTTATTTTTATTAATATCCCTACCAAAATCTTGTTTTACTTTTACCATAATATTACTCTTAGATAAAGTCATAGTAAATGCCTTTCTTGAACACACCCCAATATCAGAATAACCCTTTTTAGTATCTTTAATGTATGCGTTGTATAACTCCGTAGGAGTCTGTATGCCATGCTTCTGTATATACCTGTAAGAGAAATCTAACATCAATTTTCGTGGTCGTCTGCTACCCATATTATTCTTCCTCACATTCACATTCATAACACATATTGCATCCTATACAATTATAGTTTTCACATTCTATTACATCATGTTCGTAGGTATGCTCTCCACAATTATAACAATGATATACATTATCTTCATCATTGTCATTTAGTCTTACTTCACCTACTACGTGCATACCTGTTTCTAAGGTTGGTTCATCGGTAAAGATAATTCCTAAATTAGATATTTCTTTTATGCTATCTTTATCTGTGCAAGTGCTGTTATTAGAAATAGCACCATAAGGTACGATAGCCAATAAACCTGCATCAACACCCATTTCCGTACCTGCAATCCAACCACGCATTTCTTTTACGGTATTACTAAAGTTCCAACAACCATCTCCGTTTGGACTATCCCAAACTTCTATGGTATAAGGAATATCATCAACAACCCATTTAAGATAAACAGGATATTCATGCCCGTAATCTTTTTTATTCTCTGCTTGACAAAACCATAACAAATCACAAAACTCTCCCCATCTACTGTCATCTATGACATAACAAGGGTCGCCCGCATAGTATTCGTAGGCGTAGTATTTTGGTATATTCATAATATCACAGCCGCAGTAATCAAGATACCTAATGATATTACCCCAAAAATAACTTGCGTCATAATTAGTATCATCAACTCATCATTTACTATTTCCTTAAAACTATCTCTAATCATTCTTCATCTCTCCAAGCCATCTCCGCTACCAATTCATCAAGTGTCATGTGTGGTTCACCTACAATGTGTAGGTACAATTCATCAGCGACAAGTCGCAACCGCTTGTATGCTTCAAGTAGACCTTCGTATTTCTCTGTATCAATCATTCTACATCCCCTCTATCAATGTAAGGCTCTAATTTACTAAACTCGGTATCATCAGCAAGGGATGATTCGCACCAAAGCATTGTAAATAATGTCGCTGTAACTTGTTGGTATATTTCTTCTTCATTGTGTCTAAACCACTTTGAATCAATAAATTGTTTAGCCATATCTTCGGACATACCTATCTCTCTCGCTGCTGTATAAAAAGCAGCCCAAATATTATTTTTAGCGTAATTCTTAGTAAAAGAAATATTAGGGTTAAAGTCGTGTTCACCGTATAATGTCTCTATCTCTTCATCATACTTGTGTAAGTTATTTAGCGTAATTGCCATATTTATTCCTCTTCCTCTATTACATCACCAATAAAACTAATATCATGGGTAGTTACTTGAATATCGCTAGTTACTTTTACGGGTATTTTAATATCCTTGTGTGTTTCTCTATCCGTCATACCGAATAAACTAATATCGCTTAATATGTCATCTTTATCAACGATTACAATTCTAAGCAAGTGACCTAAACCACTCTTGTCTTGACCTCTTAGTATTCTTATTTCCTTTATTCCATGTGCATTCATACTTACATTATTCATTTTATTCATCTCCATTTGTTTTTAGAATCGCTTCCCCTGCTTCCCAATCTTTTAGAATACATTCTATATCCCATATTGCTCTATTTATTTTATTGTATTCAACATCGTCTACTATTTGTGTTTCTCTATTTAATTTGTATAGTGCATCCATAGCATTTTCTAATTCTGTTAAGGCTAAGTCTACCATATCTTCCTCTCTCGCTTCCTTTGTGTATTTGTATTCACTCATATATCTCTCTCCTTTTCCATCTTATTTAAGTCTGCCGATTCTGTATCACAAGCGTCATCAGTCCATCTTCCATCAGCGATTCCATGATACTCACTACCGATTCCGAATATTCTGTTAAACCAAATTACTTTTACCTCATCAGTATCTCTATCTAAATCACAATAAGCAGCAATCAATTCATTCATAAAATAAAAATAATCTTCTATAAAAAGTGATTTACCGTCAATCCATTGTACGCTTAAGTAAAGTTTGTTTTCTCCGAAATCTAAATTAAAATCTGTATTAGATTCGTTTATCCAATTATAAACTTGATTTTTAATGATACTTAAATCAGCATTCATTCATCATCACCTGTTTCTTTTAATTGGTAGCCATCTTCTTCTGTATAATCGTATAACTCTTTGAGGATGATACGGCCATCATTCTCATCAATGTCGTATCTCTCATCGAGGTTTTCATATTGGTCGTGCATGGTATAGTCATCCTCACACAAAGACCAATTATCTGAAATATTCCATAATGCCTGATTTTCTTTTTCTAACCTGTCTATATATGCAGCAATTTCAACCTTCGGTAGTCCAAGTATTTTTTTAATTCTTATATTCACGCAATCACCTCAGTTTCTTTTACGACAAAAGAAGGGAATATCTGATGTACTCTTTCTAGTAATGCTTGACATACCCCACAATCTTCATCATAGGCATCAATCAAATCGGTATGTTCTTCAATTTGTGCTAAGTAATAATTACTTGTTAGGTATCTCATAACCAATTTCTTTGTCAAAGGTGTAATACTACCTGTATTATATTCCCAATCGTGTATTGCCTGTTTAGCATCAGATTTGGGTATATCTTCATCATAATAATCCGGTCTACCTACATTACAGATATAACCGATAAGCATGGCTATATCTGTATCATCTAAAACCGTTGGTGTCGGTCTTACAGTCATCATTATCCTTCCGTTTTGTCTCTCGCATATTTCTCCGTGTCTGCCGTGTCTCGTTCTCGTCATATATCTCACTCCTTTTTCTTTTTACTTAAATCTATTCATTGTGCCTCGCAAGCGTGAACCCTACAAAAGATAGGCTACGCCCGAAGGCGTAAGTAGAGGGTACTAACCCCCTACTTACTTTTACGATAAATCTTAGGCGTACATCTCCGTAATGGTTTCCCATGCGTTTGACTTCATTCTTGCGCCCGCACCTACGATTGCTGATTCTACTTTGCTATCGCTAGATTTTCCATCTTTGGTGTGCGACCATGCGTGGTCTATGTATTCCGTAGCCACATTGAAGGCCGCCCATGCACTATTTTCCATGCCGTTGATAGTATTCGTTTCTGATGTTTCTAAGTCTAACAAAGTGGTTAGAGTATTTTGACCTCTAGTGCCTAATCCGTAAGGATTATTTGCATCATAATCTTTGCCGCCCTTCATCATATCTTCACTTTGTTTTAGCCCTAAAGTATCTATGTAGTAATTAATTCTATCATCTTGAGACATTTCAACCTTGATTAATTCTGTCGCTGTTTCCATGAATGTCTGATTGAGATGGTCTACAATTTTTAGAGCCTCTACCAATTGTGCAATCCTATCTTCTTGACGTGCTGAATGTCTGATAGTTAGGGCATTTTTATTGATACCCATTTTATTCAATAGATTTTGCATATATGTAAATTGATTACTACAAGCAATTCTTACATTTGAGGGTAAAATACGGATTCCACCCGAACCGTCATTAGTATTTTGAAGCATGATATATTGGTCTACATCATCCATTCCACCGATAGAGAATCCTTCCGGCATCTTAAAAGATGCTATAATTTTTCTACCGTTATCTACAAGACCGATTCTATCCCAATCAACCATTCCTCTTTTCACCAAATCATCAGATATATTTAACAATCTTTCATTTTGCATAACTTTGTATGTGCCTTTTACAACACCAAAAGTCTCATCGGTATCTTCTCTAAATGTCCTAAATTGGTTAGGTATAACCTTTCCATCTTTAGTATAGACAGATTCCATACCAATATTAAAATCGGCCTTTGCATTCTGCAAGACCTCTTTTACAGTCGTTCCTTGTGCTTCTTTTCCAAATCGGGCATAAGCCCCTATCATTCCTCTCATTCCATTACTCATTGTATCACCTTCGTGTATCTTTCATCTCTCGGTACTTTCCAAACAGTCCCTTGAACAGACCTACCTGTTCTACCACGACTCTCTAAGGTTCGTACCTTGAGGCTTTTAGGGTTTATCTTTGTGATAATACCCTCAGTTTTTTCTCCGTTCGGTCGCCCGAAACTTACTTTCATTCCTATTTCATATTTCATTTTTTTTATCTCCTTTTTTTTCTTTTATTGGTGTGGGTATTACTTCTCCCACAAAACTAACTAATTCGTCATTCTTTATAAGGCTTACGATTCTGCTTCGCAAGCGTCTTTCTTCTTGTTTCCTTTCGGATTCATTATACTTATCTTTAGCATAATTACTTTTAGCCCTAATTAAAGGTGCGTTGGGGTTGTATTTGCTCATATATATCCATCTCCGCCTTACTATTTAAATCTTACCATTCTGCTTCGCAAGCGTTGAAACTGTTGGTGTGCCGAGAGGTTTTTGTAATTTACCGCCCCACTTTTTTAACCAATGTGAATCTGATTCTCTCTCTATATTTCTTTCTACTTTTATCCTAATTCTAAATTGTTCGTTTTCATAGACACCTACATGATAAGTATGAACGTAGTTTCTACCGTATCTTTGCGTCTTAGGATTTGTATTATCAGCAAGATTCTCAAGCCATAAATAAAAGTCGTCTCCTAAATTAAATCCATCATATTTATCAAGCCACCAATCTTGATGCTGAAAAATCTTAAATCTTATTTTTACGGCTGTAATATCTCTTATACAACCTTCTGCTGATACTAGGTCTTTGCCTAAAGTTTTATCTCTTATCCATATTCCTGATGTCATGTTTTTCTCTCCTATATATATCCATATTAGCCGTAGTATTTAAACCTGTTGATTCTGCTTCGCAAGCGTTATTTCTTTGCCTTCTTTGAAATCCCAAATTGCATCTTGGTTGTTTCTTTTCGCTACTCTTAAAGCCACTTTTAAATCTTCATAAATACCAACGGGGTCAAAAACCATCTCTCCGTTCTCTCTAGTCCATACACCTATATATTCAGCAAATGGATATTTTCGTTTTGTTTCTTCAAACTTGTCTACAATTTCTTTTACGTCAAAAGTAGTAAATCCATCACCTTCGGCCATTCCTACTGCATAGCCTGTTTTTCTATTTATTGCTAAACCGCCTCTTGTATAAGTACCATCTATCATCTAATCACCTCTTTGCTCATATATATACATATAAGTGCTACTATATAAGCCTTGTCATTCTGCTTCGCAAGCGTCATCACTCTTCTTCGTAAGGTTCAAAATAATCTGTTTCGTAGTTTTCTTTAACGTGTTTTTTTAATTCGTACCAATTAATTTTATTCAAATCAATGAAATCTGAAAAGAAATTGCCGTATGGTAAATCACCGATTCTTTCAAGTATAATTTCTAACTCATCTTTAATCCAATCTAAAGTCTGTTCATCTTTAGGCTCATAATGTAAATTAATAAGCCATGTTTCTCTGTTTGTCCATCCGTTGTATGTCGTATCTCGCATATTTTCCACTAAAAACTACTACTATTAAAAGACTACTATTCTGCTACACAAGCGTTATTTTGTAGGGTTTATTTTTGAGTTTATTTTTTTCTCTTTAGCCTATATTTTGTAGGGTTTTGTTTTTTGAGTTTGAAATCTTTTGTAGGATTTTTAGTTTTTGGATTTGAAATCTTTTGTAGGATTTTTAGTTTTACTGTAAATGTAATTAACCTACAAAAGACAGGCTGTATTATTTTGTAGGGTGTATGGGTGTGGGAAAAAAGTGCGACCCTACAAAATTATTTTTGCGGGAGAAGTAAGTATTACCCTACAAAATATTTGAATCTGAAATAAAAAAAATGAATCTTAAACCCTACAAAATATAGGCTATAAAAATAAAAAAAGTGGGATGCACCCGAAATGGATGCACCCCGAAAGGTATTTTGAACCCTACAAAACAAGTCCTCTTCCGAACCTAATGCCGGAAGGCAAGTTTTACTTTTTCGTTAAATCTAAGTGGGTATGACCGAGAATCGAACTCGCATCTCCGTGAGGCTTCTCATCCTCTCCGACTACCTAACTACCGTGCTACCCTACAAAATGTAGGCTCATTAGAGTCTCCCCGTTTGATAAAGCAGACCGAGTTTTTTTTTCGCTCGGCTACTGCTCTCTACCCTACAAAATGTAGGCTTAGAATTGTTCGGCGTTTAAGCCGAGTTTGTCAATCTGTTGCCTTGCCCAAAGGGTCAAGGGCGGATTTGAGTCTCTCAAATCTTTTCGGGTTTGAAGTGTCGGGCGTAAATCTTTCATCTCTCAGACCCCGCCAAATAAATCTTGCCCGCATTCGTCATTTCAATCATCTCTTTTAGCCATTCGCTATCTTCATACATTTTTTTTCACCTTTTCTTACAATTTAATCTTATCGTCAATCTTATTTAAAGTCTCTCATTGTGCCTCGCAAGCGTCAATTTCCTTTTGTTTAGCAAGAAACTGTTCTCTGTATTCTTTTATCTGCCACGACTTGTGCAACAAACTTGGATTATTCTTTGACTTTATCCTACTCATTATATCTTTCTCTCCCGTATCTTTTAGAATCATCAAGAAGGTCATTGATAATTCTTTGAGTCCTACCTCTATTATTTACGCCTCTTTTGTCCATGTTTTCACCTATCTTTAATACTATTTATAGTCTCCGATTATGCTTCGCAAGCGTCACAAACTATCCGAGCCTTAAAATAATGCTCGCCCGATAATTTATATTTTATATCATCTACGTGTATTATGTGCGCCTTATGCACATCACGCTCGCACCCACATGAGGCACATACGCCTGTATATTTTAAGAATGAATAATGAGGAATTGATTTTACTTTTACGGCATTTTCTAATTCCCATTTAGCAACGGTTCTTTTGAGTGGAATATTTTCTTTTCGGGCAATTCTAACTTTAGTTTGAGATTTTGGAAACTTAGATTGAATGATTTGTTGATAATTTTCTAGTGGTAGATTAGAATTATAATCGAAATCGTGAGCATTAATAATTTTGACTTTTTGTAATGTCAATTGAGAGTGAATACATGAAGGTAAATGTTGCCTTTTTGGGCATCCACATTCACGTAGTCCTGTAAATCGGCCATTATTTGAACCGCTTCTAACTTTTGATTGGCCTTTGGTGCTGCCACCCTTTGAGCCTCTTTTTGAGGCTACTGGGCATTTGCCACGATGGACAACACCCTTACAGGCCTTATATCTGCATGGTTTTCTGTTTTTTGTCATAATATACAATATTAGTTCTACTATATAAGCGTTTCTATTCTCATTCTCCTTATTTTGTAGGGTTATATTTACTGTTTTTAGGTCGCTTATAGCCTGTCTTTTGTAGGGTTTTGTTTTACCTAAAAAATAATCTTAGTATTTAATATTTTGTAGGATTTTAGTTTTTTCTCAATAGTAATACCCTACAAAATAACTTAGTGTGTCTTTCTCACTTGGTGAGTTTTTTGACAGTCGGTGTAGATTTTACACTAACTGCACTTTTTTAACCTACAAAATATTTTTTTCACTCTTGGAAACCCTACAAAATAATCATGGCTAAGAAAATGTAGGGAAATCTTTTGTAGGTTTTATTTTGTAGGTAAAAATCACGCACTTTACTTTTTGCACCGCCGCAGTACAGCGTTTTTTTTATTTTGTAGGGTTTTTATTTTACACGCTAGACTCTATGTCGAGTTTGGCTATGTTATTTTGACCCTACAAAATAATTCCGCAGAACCAACTATCCGTGATGAGATGCTGTTTAGGTATATAAAGACTATTATTATGATTCTCCTTATTTTGTAGGGTTTTTTTTACGAAAAAACTTATTTTGTAGGGTTATTCGGTGTTATTCACAACACCTAGTGTAGAAAATACACTACATATTATTTTGTAGGGTTTGTTTTTTTTGGGCTGAAACCCCCCTACTTATAGGGGTATAATAAAAAAAGATACATAATGTTTTGTAGGGATAAATAATATACATAAAAAAATAACCCTACAAAATAAAGAGATTGATTATCAATAAGACTATAAGTAAAATGTGATTAGACTAAAACATGGTAAAGGAGATTGACCTAGAGGCTGGCACTAGACTGCGATTAAAGGAGATTCATCAAGTTGAATTAATTCCTAGAGAGGGCGAAAAATCCGCCCTTCATTACATTAAGGTAAATGGTGTTCGTATTCATATACACCAACACCGAACCGGGACAGTAAGTATGTCTATACACAATATGAAAAAACATGGCGAAAGAGTTGAAAATAAACTAACTTTTGATGAGATAACAATATTTAATCCAAAGGGCAAAATTAGCAAAAAAAAGGTTAGCCGTAGAAACGATAATTCAACATGGACAGATATACAAATAAATTAAATAAACTTTTGTAGGGTAGGGGTACATCAGACCCCTACCTTACCTTTTTTTGTAGGGTTTGGATTCTTTTGTAGGGTTTGGAATCTTAGTTTTTGAAAACATTTTTAGATTTTAGATTCTTTCAGACTTTTGTAGGGTTATAAAATTGTAGGGT
>Ga0315315_10001834_pt1 | contig 19484 bp, 20 predicted proteins | sample M140m3416metaG_FD_203699 | JGI IMG/M metagenome (GOLD analysis project Ga0315315, IMG submission 203699) | Ammonia-oxidizing marine archaeal communities from Monterey Bay, California, United States - M1 40m 3416 | ecosystem: Environmental > Aquatic > Marine > Intertidal zone | place: USA... | reverse complement strand
CTCGCCGTCGACGCTTACACACACGCCTTTGTAAACATTCCATATATTCGCATAGGCTATGAACGCTATGGGGCGCGGTAGGGTGCGCTCATAGCACATCTTCCGAGAACGCCCGCGGCGCGCTACACTGGCTGCAGACCCATGCCGAGGAGGCACGGATGGCAGACACGACGACACGGGCGCGCCTAGAAGTCGACTGGCAGGCGTTGAAAGAAGCGAAGGCGCAGCAGGTCGACGCGTGGGCAATGCTGCTCGGCATCTACACGCGGCACCCTGACGTCGACGACGACCCGCCCGCATTGCGTGAGCTGCGCGGTGACACGGCGCGCGTGCAGGCGTTGCGGCACCTGCAGCGGTGCGAAAACGACCTCGACCGGCTCGACCTGCTCGAAGCAATTGGTACGCAGCTTCACAATCCGGTCGACATCGCGCAGGCACGCGCCGACCTGGCGGCGATGGAGGGTAGCCACGGGCCGGCGATGCAGTGGACCCGCCTAGCGTTCGAGATCGGAACGGCGCAGCGCAAGGCCGACGAAGAGGCGCGACAGGCCGCCGCCGCTATCGGTACGCCAGACTCCGAGCTTGGCCGGCTGGCGCAGGCCCTGCTCGCGGCGCCGCAAGCCGTGCGCGAGGAGCTGGCGCGCGTCATGGTGTCGGGCCGGCTGCCGGATGACTGGCGCCCGTCTGAGATCATTCGGCTGCCCGTCGTCGCATGACGTCGCCGCCCTGGCTATCGGCGGCCCTGTCATCGGCCGCCCGCTACCACGAATCGATCGACCTCGACCCGCTCGCGCATTTCGTCGGCACGCCGCCGCAGATGGCGTTCTGGCGATGTCCATCGCGCCGCCGCCTGCTGCGCACCGGTAACCAAGTCGGCGGGAAAACGACCGCGGCCTGCATTGAAGGGCTCTGGTGGGCGACGCACACGCACCCGCACCGGCGCACGCCTGCAGGACCGGTGCAGATTTGGTTCATTTGCGTCTCTTGGTCGCAGTCGCTTGCCATTCAGCGCAAAATGTGGGCATTGACGCCGAAAATCGCGATCACGGATGAGACCCGCGCGCGGTACACGGTCGAACGTGGTTTCGGCGCAAACACGCCGGTAATGACCTTTCTCGATGGGTCGCAGATTTGGTTCCGCACCGGCAAGCAGGATCCACTCGACCAAGCCGGCGCGACGCTTCACCTCGTGCTGTATGACGAACCGCCCAAACGGCAGCGGAATTTCTCCGAGCTCGAACGACGCCTGACCCGGACGGGCGGCGAAATGGCGCTGACGATGACGCCGGTCAATGCGCGCGTCGACTGGATCAAAGAAATGGCAGACACTGGCGCGCTCACCGATCTTCACTTCCGGTGCACGCCTGAAATGCTGACGCTGCCGAACGGCACGGTCTTACGAACTGAGGCCGGCGACGCCATGGATGCGGATTGGATAGCCGGCGAGCGGCGCAAAGTGCTCGCATTTGAAGAGCCCGTGCTCATCGATGGCGAGTGGGAGATGCGCGCCGACGGTCAGGTGTTCGAGCCGTGGGACCCGACAAAACACTGCATTCCGCGCCTGTATGAGCACCCTGACGTAGGGCCAAAAGGCCGCAAGGTTCGCCTGGTGCTCGGCATCGACTGGGGCGACGAATCACTACGGACGGCGGCGGTCCTGTGTGCCGTGCAGACCGGCGACGAGCGCCGCGGCATCCCTGGCCGCGTCTGGATCCTCGACGAATACGTGGCGCAGGCTGCTACTACGGTCGCAATGGACGCCGACGCGGTGCTCGCAATGCTCGCGGCGCGCGGCCTGTCCTGGCGCATGCTCGCGAGCGCGCACGGCGACAAACGCTACACCGACGCCCGCGGCCGAATCACCAAAAAGAGCAATTTTCTTTTCGATGCCGCCATCGCGCGCCGGCTCGGCCTCGCCAGCGACCGCCCGGTGCCACGCGTCAAAAACGCGAAGCGAGGCGAGCGTCGAGGCGCTGGCGCTCTGTGGCTGTCGGTGCGCTGGATGTGTGAGCGCATGATGACGCCGGGCGGCTGGGCCGTCGACGCCGGCTGCTCGCACCTGGCCGACGCGCTGTCGGTATGGGATGGCACGTCCATGCACCGATCCAAGGACGTTATCGATGCGCTACGCTATGCGCTGGTCGAGTATTGGGCGCCATCGAGCGCCGGCGGCCGCGTCGTAGCCGATCGATTCCGCATCGAGTAGGATCCAATTATGCCAGAATACGCCGCACCGCTGCCGCCTATGCGCATGGGCACGCCTCGCGTGCGTCACACGCAATTGCGCCTGCGCATGCTGCACGGCACCTGGCACGACGACCTACGCCGGCACATTCGGCAGGCCGTCGGCGACGTGCGCGCGAGCGCTTGGGGCCCGCCGCAGCTCACCGCGTGCCCGGCTCGCGACCTCGCGGAAACGGTGTCAGTGCTCTACGACGATGACGCCGCCGTATCGTCTGCGCTCGATGCGCAGGCCGCGGCGCAGGTCGCCGAGCGGTGGCGGACCATGCAGGCCCGCCCGGCGATGCGGCAGGCGCAGGTCTATACCGAGCTGACGAATGAGTGTGGCCGGCAGCTCTACGTCGACCCGGAGACGGGCCGCATGCGCTTGCGTATCGTTACGCCTGACCTCCTCGACGGCATCGCCGACCCGCTGCGCCCTGGCATACCGGTCGAGCTGACCGAATGGTGTCAGCGCCTCGTCGGCGACCGGTGGTCGTGGGTGCGCGAGGTCTGGAGCGTGCGCGACCTTGACGCGCCGTCGTATCGAGTCATTGACGGCGACGACGGCGATATCACCGAGCAGGTGCACGGCCGCCGGTATGACGGTGGCGACTGGCCGAGCGTCTACCGGCGCGCCGACGGTCGGCCGTTTCTGCCGTGGGACATTACGCACTCCGTCGCCGAGCCGGCGGCCCTGTGGAACCCGTGGTATCGCATCGAGACCATTGATAGCACTATGGTAGTCGCCCGACATAGCGCCTACATCGACCATTGCATGACACAGGCCGCAAATCCGCAGCGGTGCGTCTACAATATGGCGCCGGCCGGTTCGCAACGGCGAGAAGCGGGCGACGGTACGCCGGTGGCGGTCCTGCAGGGTGACGCCTCGTCGGTGCTCGCATTCGAGCCGCTTGACGAGCAGGTGCAGGCCATGCAATGGCAGTGGGACGCCGGCGCCGAGCTCGGAACCATGCAGGACGTCTACGAACGTCGGCTCGGCCTGATTGCGCAATCGTGGGGCCTGTCGCCCGACGACCTCGTGCGCCAGACAAGCGACCCGCGGTCAGGCATTGCGCTGTCGCTGTCGAGGTCTGGCACGCGCGAGGTGCAGCAGCGCCGCGCGCCGGTCTACCGGCCGCATGACGAGCGCCTGGCCGCAATGACGGCCACCGTGATGAATCGCCTTGACGGCGGGTCGCGCCCTGAATCGGGCTATCAAATCGAGTATGCCCTGCTACCGCTGTCGACCGGCGAGCAGCAGCAGCTCGAACGGGAGACCCTGGCCCTATACGACCGCGGCCTGATTCCGGCCGAGCTGGCCGTCGCGCGCATCATGGGCACGACGCCAGACGCCGCCCGCGCGCAGCTCGACGCCGCACGCCGTGACGGCACGCTCGCGACCACTACACCAGCAGCAGCCGAGGAGGCCGCGCAATGACTGACGAGACCACGACACCGACACCGACACCGACACCGCCACCGCTTGACACCGCGCCACCGGCCGCGGCACCGGCTGCCGAGTCGATGGTTTCGGCGGCCCTGCTGCGCGAGTCGCAGGCGACCTCGTCGGCTCTTGAACTGCGCGTTGTCGAGCTTGAAACTGAGCTGCAGGCCCGCACCGACGCGCTCGACACGGCCCGCACGAGCGCGCGGCGTCTGTCGGTCAGAATGGCCACCGGCATCGACGACGACCAGATCGCCGACATGGCGCACGCTCGATGGTCTGCGGCGATGGATGGCGCCGAGCAGCAGGTCGAGGTCGGCGCATGGTGGAGGGCTACCGCGGCCGACGACGACCAGCGGGCGGGCCTGCCGCGTGCGCTGCAGGTCTACCTGCCGCAGCAGCAGGGCGACGAGCCACCGGCGCCGCCCGTCGAGCGTCGAGGCGCTGGCACGCCACCGCACGCGAGGCGCCGCACGCCGCCGCCTGGCGACGACGGCACGCTGACGATCGACAAATTCCAAAAACTGGCACCCGATGAGCAGGCGCGCGCGCGCCGCGCATTCTGGGGCGCTGGACGCCGCACGCGGCGGTAGCATGCTACGATCCCGGTGAATCGCAGGTGAGGAGCCGGCACCACACGCAAAAGGAGCCGCTAAAATGGCACTCGAACAGACCACGACCGTACCCGCCGGAACCCTGCCGTACAGCAACAAGCTCGCGGCCATGATGATCCTAGACGCCGTCGAGGACCGCTTCACGATCGGCCAGCACCCTGCGATCGTCGACCTGTCGGAAGTGTCGGATCAACTGCAGGGCGTGCAGGGCATGACCCTGGCCGGCACGTTCTCGCTGCAGATCGAAGACGCAACCGCATTGTGGGCCGCCACGAATGAGGCCACCGCGGTCAGCACACCGACCGACATCGATCCCACCTACGTCAACATTTCCGTCACCAACTATGACGTCGCCTACGCCGTTACCGACGAGCTGCGCCGCCGCGACGTCACCGGCGAATACAACTGGTCGCGCATTGCCCCGCGCATCGTTCGCGGCTGGCAGTACACTGAAGCGAGCACGATTCTGGCACTTGCTGACTCGATGACGAATATTGCCGGCGCAGCGACCGATCCAACGTCGTGGGACACGATCCGCGAGTCGAAAAATGAGGTCGAACAGAACGGCAAGAACCCGATCGGCAATTTCATGTGCGTGCTGCACGGTAACCAGTGGGCGCTCGTCGCCGCTGACATCGAGTCGCGCGGCGGCGCTATTCAGATGCGGCGCGAGCTTGACCCTGCGCAGGCCGCCGGAATGGGCGCCTACAAAGGCAGCTACGACGGGATCGACTTCTTCGTGAGTGACCGCGTGCCGGTCGCCGGTGGCGTGTACTCGGGCATGATGGTCGCGCCCGGTGGCGTCGGCTACCTCAGCATTGATCAGGCCGAGCCTACCCCGTCTATGGTCGTGGTGCTTGAGGTCCGGCGCCCTGGCGGCGGCCTCGCGCTCGTCATCGAAGAGGCGCGCGACGCCGACAACAAGAACGTGAAATGGATCGGCGCCAAATCCTATGGCGCTACCATTGTCAAACAGGCTTTGTGCTGCCGCGTGCGTGGCACCGGTCGCGCCTGATTCGCTGACGCCTGACCCCCTGACGGTCGCCGACGAGGCGGCCCTGCTCTCGACCGACGAGGACCATCGATGCAGCCTGTACCTATCCCACGCCATCACACGCCGACCGGCCGCACGGCACGCCTGCGCCTGCCGGCGACGCCGATGTGGTCGACCCTGCTGATTCCTGGCAATTGGCAGATCCTACACGAGCCGGTCGACCCTGCCGACCACGGCGGTAACGACGTGCGCGCGTGGGTCGTGCCTGACCCGGTGCTGATTCGTCATTCCGACGGCGTCGGCGGCGTGACCCGTCGACGCGTGCGCGACCCTGACACCGGCCGCGCGCATTTCGTCGCGGACCCGTCCAAGGTTCTCGCCTCCTGGCGCGAGCAGGGCGCGATCGAAATCCCCCTCGACTATGAGGTCACGGCGCACGGCGTCACCCATAGTCAGTACATCCTGCGATACCAGACCGCGGCGGGCCTGCATCACTGCTGGGCCTATGAGCGCCCGATCCCTGGCCCTGGCCGCACGCGGATCGACGTCGACGAGCGTGCGCGGTGCGTCCTATACGCCTCGTGGGCGGCCGATTACATGGGCGGCGTGCACCCTCACGTCCTGACCCGTCTGCGCGCCATCGACGAGCGCGCCCGCGCCGCATGCCGAGCGCAGGCCGACCGCAACGCGGTAGCCCTGCAGCGCCTGCAGGTCGTCGAAAAGCGCATGCGCGCTATGGGATGGCTGGAGCACGACGACGGCGAGATCCGCCCGTGTATCGGGTCCGTCGAGCGCACGGCCGACCCGTCAGGGCTTGGAGCCGTGCCTGCCGATTTCCGCGCGTACCTTGCGACCCTGTCGCCGGCTCAGCGGGCGCGCCTGCTGTCATCGCCGGCCGCTGGCGCCGTTCCCACGCCGCAGCGCATCGAGACGCCGCCGCCGGCTGACGCGGCCGACGACGACGGCGCGGTGACTCTCTGATGGGCTCTATCGTCACCATTGACAGCCGCCCGGCCCTGCTCGTGCGTGGACATGAGACGACGACGACGATCGGACTGTACGACGCGTCCGACGTCGCGGTCGTGCCGGCCTCGTGGACGGTGGCGCTCAAATCTGACACCGGCACCGTGCTGACCGACAGCGGTAGCGGCGCCGTGACCTGGCCGGAAACTATCGCCGCGACGGTCGCGCTCGGCGACGCGTACCGGCTCGAATGGGTATTCACTGAGGCCGACGGCACGACGACGCCGCACACGCAAGCGTGTAGCGTATGCCTGCGCCGGCTCTACCCCGTGATCCGCGTGCAAGACCTCGTCGACCGCGTGCCGCGCCTGTCGCTGACGGCGACGGAACCGCTGCTCGCCGTCGCCGCAGCAGACTCGAAAGCTATGATGCTTGCGGCGATGTCGACGGCTTGGGATGATATCGAGGACTACCTGCGCAACAAGGGCAACCGGTCGCACTTGGTGATTGACTCGCATTCGCTGAAAATGCCGCACGTGCTGCATACTCTCGACGTCCTGCTGCACGGCGTCGCGTCATCGCTCGGCGGTGGTCAGTACCTCGACATGAGCCGCGATTTTCGCGACCAATACCACGCGGCGCTGCGCGACCTAACCCTGCAGTATGCGCCGGCTGACGGCACGACATCGGGCCGCCGTCGTCAGGCGTCCGTGCCTATCTTCACCGGTGGCGCGTGGGCCGTCGGAAATCGCCGCTATCGGTATCAGGATGACGTGCCGTCGACGTGGGACACGACGTGACCCGGCGGTCCTATACCGAGTTGCAACTGCGCGCGATTGTGCTGGCCGAGCTGCGCGACGAGCTTGGCGCCGCTGCTGCCGTCAGCGGCCTGCCGCCGCCCGATGGCGTCGTCGAGGTCGACAAACAGCTCGGCGGCCGTGTCTATGTCGGCGTTCCGTCGGCGGTCGACACGGTGCAGGACGGGCGGCGCAATCAGGCCGTCGCGACGACGACCGATACGGTCTATCGCGTGCGCGTGGAGCATTACGACCGCATTGCGACGATGGACAAGGAGACGTCATACACGGCGCACCTGCAGACCCGCCGACAGATAGCCGGGCGCCTGGCGCGCCTCGTCGACGCGGCGACGCCGCCAGAAACAGTGCCGGTCACGCGCATTGAATCGCGCTCGGCGTGGACTGGCCAGTATTGGGCCGGCACCATTGAAGCGACCGTGCCGACACGAGCACCGACGACGCTACCCTGACGGAGTCCAGACGATGACGACACGCCGAGTCCCAGGCGGCACGCGGTCGCTGACTGGCATCCTCGACAATCCGGCGCCGCTCATCGACCGGGTGCGGGGTCGAGTCGAGGCGGTGGTCGAGGCGACGACCTCGCGAATCGTGCGCGACGCTCGCGCCGCTGCGCCGGTGCGGTCTGGCGCATTGCGTGACGGCCTCGTCGATCGGGCCGAACCAGGGCCGCCCGACCAGATCCGGCGGTCTGTAGGCGTCACCGGTGCCGCCGGTGCCTATGCTCGATTCGTCATTTCAAGCAAGATCGGCGAGCGCAAACACGCGACCCGCCCGCGGTATTTCTACACTCGGGATCTCGGCGACCCGGTGCGCGCCTCGCGCCAGCCGATGGCCGCGGCGATAGTGGCGGCTGCTATGCAGGAGGTCGACGATGGCTGACGCACTGGTAGGGATTGGGGCGGACCTGTCGGCCCTGACCGAATCGCTCAAGACGATCCCGAATTTGGCCGGGCGCGAGGCCGACAGAGCGATCAAGCGCATCGAGCGCCTGAGCGTGAAAGCCTCGCGAGGCGTCAGTCGAGCGATCAAACAGCAGGTGCGCGAAAACACCCGCGCCCAAAAAGCCGCCGAGCGCGCCGCGAAAGCTGCCGCCCGCGAGGCGGAAAAACAGGCCGACGCCGCACGCGAGGCGGGTAAAGGGCTGGCCGAGCTGGCCGGAATAAGCGCCGACAAATTCGACAAATTGCGCGCCGTAATGGCCGGATTTTCGACGCCATTGGGACGGATGGCACTCGGCATTACCGGCGTCGGCCTGGCGTTTATGGGCGCCGTCGCGGGCGCTGCTGCGCTGGTCGGCGGCGTCGTCGCGCTGACGCGCTCGGCGCGTGACCTGCTCGACGAGCTCGCACCGCTGCAGGGTGCGCTCGGCATCGAGCAGGCGACCGTCGACCGAATCACGGCGGCTAACGACGCACTCGACGCCGCCGCCGCGTCAGGTAAGGCGCTCGCTATTGCCCTGGCCGACCGCGTCGCGCCGGCCGTCGAGCAAACGGCCTTTATCCTCGTTAAATTGGGCCTCGCGAGCGCCGACGCGCTCGGCGCTATGGGCGGCGGATCCGAGCTTGTCGCCGACGCGTTCGGGAAGATGTCGCGGATTCTCATCGGCGCGATTTCGGCGCCGCTGGCGCGCCTGCTCGACCTCGTCGACGTCGTGCGCACGGTGGCCCGCGCGACCGGTTTTGACGACCTCGCCGACCGCATCGGCGGCGTGCAGGCGAGTATGCGGCGCCTGCCGCTGACGTCGGTAGAGGTCGGATTCAAGGGGATCAATTTCGCGACGCGAGACTATGACGAGGCGGCGCGCGATCTGATTGGGACCGTGCGCCAGGTGCGCGAGGCCGAGCAGAAAAACACCGAGCAGCGCCACCGGGGGGCCGACGCCACGCGCGAGCAGGCCGCCGCCGATGCCGCCCGCGCCCGGGCGCTGGGTAAGGTCCGTGCGGCTCTTGTCGGTGTCGAGCAGGCGCAGCGCCGATCGTTCGAGGCGGCACTGCAGGCTGCCGGTCAGCCGTTTGTGGACCAGTCCGAGGCCGCGCGGCTCGGCCGTCTGCGCGAGGCGCTGGTCGAGACGGCGACCGCGGCACGCCTGACGTCCGACGAGGCGCTGCAGACTCAGGCGGCGCTTGCGCAGATTGACGCGCGCCTGATTCAGATCCGCGAGACGAGCGCGGGCGCATTCGACGGCCTGCAGGCCGAGCTATCCGCCGCCGCGTCGGCTGCCGGCGCTGCGCTTGACGAGATGTCGACCGGCGTGCAGTCCGGTGTCGAGGCGATCCCATGGGGCAGGGTTTACGCCGACGGCCTGCTGACGTCGACCAAAGACGCCGCGGGTAAGGCGCTCGAAATCTTCGCGGGACTGGCTGACGGGTCGCTGTCGGCAGTACTTGGTCCGGCGGCACCGCTCGCGGCGATTCTTGAACAGATCGGCAGCGCCGGCGGACCGCAGCAAGCGCGAAAACTAGCGCGGACTATGGCGTCGTCGGCGATCGATTTCGTCGAAGGTCTGGCGTCGAATATCGGCCCCTTCGTGGCGGCCCTGATTCGCAAGATCCCCGATCTCATCGTCGCACTCGCGAAAGCTGCGCCAAAGATAGCGATCGAAATCGCGAAAGCGGGACCGCAGATCGGCGTCGCGATTGTGCGCGGAATCATTGAGGCGATCCCGGTCCTGATTCGGTCGATCGTGCGGCAGGTACGGCGCGCCGTGCGGCAGGCGCTCGACGTCGGCCGCCGCGTTCGCCGGCGTGTGTCCGATACGCCAGGCCCGATCCGGGTCGACCGCGAGACCACCGTCGCGCCTGGCGACTATGTCGCGGCCGCCCGCACGCCTGCCGGTTTGCGCGCGCAGGTCGGCGCCAGTCCTGCGCCGCTGTCAGTCACTACCGTGATCGACGTGCGCGACGGACCCGTGCGGCTGGGTATGGCAATATCCACGCGGCGCGAGGTCGACCGGCTCGGCGTCGGCCGCAATAGCTCGGGCCGTGTAGGGGTCTACTGATGGCACGCTTGGATCTGGATTCTGCCCTCTGTGGGTTTATTTTGCCCGACCCTCGCATTACCGACGACGCCCTGCAGGCTGTCGGCGGCGGCACGAATGAAAGCGACTATACGCAAGCGTCACCGGTGCCGGGCGTCGCTGCGTACCAGTATGGGAGCATCGGCCGCAGCTCGACGACAGCGGGCGATCTCGGTCCGTCGTTGCGGCTGCAGGTGCTCGGCGAGCAGGCGGCCGATTTTCGGTCGACCGTCACCCGTGCCGGCATGCCTGGCACGGGTTGCGAGATCGCCGTGCGTCGAGATTTCGGCGCCGATGGCGCGCATTGGTTCGGGCGCACGACGCCGCAAGTCTGGCAGCAGGTGAGCGCCGCGGCGCTCGACCGCGGCGCCGACGGTCGCCACAATTGGGCCGGCGTCGATCTGGAGAACGGCCAGGCGCTGGTCGTTTGGAATAATGCGAGTGTGATCTATGGGCGCCGGTACAACGTCGGATCGCATGATTGGGCCGCCGCTGCCGTCACCATCGCAGATCACACGCGTGCGATGGATGCCGACGGCGCGCAGCCTGCCGGCGCGGCGTACACGTCTGGCTATCCGGTCGACGTTCTGCGCCTGCCGACCGGCCGCCTGCTCGTGGCGGCCCTGGTGCTCGGCCCTGGCGGCGGCGTCGACCTCGTCATCCACTACAGCGATGACGACGCCCTGACTTGGCGGTCGCTGACGCTCGCCGGCTATGACGTCGAGCTGCCGGCCGGCGCGGATTACGACTCTATTTCATGGGCGCACACGCACGAGGCGGCCCTGCTGCTCGTCGGTATGTCGTGGTCTGAGGGACAGACGACGCACCGCGGCTGGGTGCAGTACGCGTCGAGCGACATCGGGCACTCTTTCGATTTCGTCGAGACGTGGAACGACGGCGCCACGCAGACCAGCGAGTACCGGCCAGACATCGCGACGACCCTCGACGGCGTATTTATCGTCGCGTCAGTAGCCGCCACCGGCGGCGCTACGCGCGAGGTGCGCGTGCGGCGCATAGCGTCGCCATACCTGGCGCTCCGGCAGGCCGACGTCGTCGCCGTGGCGGCCTCGTCGGCGTCGGCTGAGGACGTCACAGCGTGGGCCGATACTACCGGCGCCGTCGGCGTCGCATGGTCGGACATCGAGCGCGTGCTGGTCGCGCGCAGTGTCGACGGCGGCGCGTCGTGGGTGCCGTATGTCACTGCCCTGACGCGCATTCCTGGCGCGACGCTCGGCCGATTTCGCGCGGTGTCGATCGGCTCGCGCGTGCTGTGGACCATGCAGGACACGGCGACAGGTGCGCGGCCGGATCAATGGCTCGCGCTCGTCGAGTCGGGCGGCTGGACTATGGCGCCGATGTCTCGCGTGTCAGCGGGCCACCCGTTCGAGCTGCGCGGGTTCGGCGGCCCGTCGGCGACGCCGCCCGATCTGACCTGGCTTCCCCTGGCCAAGCCGGAGACCTATGGGTGGACGTTGACCGGCGCGACCGTCGCGATTTCCGGGTCTGGCGCCTGGTCGCTGCCGCTGTCGTCAAGCTCGACCAGCTACTCGCGCGCCATCGGCTCGCATACGGTTGAGACCGGGATTGTCGTTCATTTCGAGCTTGAGACGTCAGCGACACCGGGCGACGCGGCGACGCCGGCGGTCGGCGTGCAGATTGACCTCGGCAACGGCACACGCGATCAGCGCGTCGAGGTTCGGATCGCTAACAGCGCCGTTGGCATCTACGACGTCAACGGCGCGGCGCTCCTCGGCACGGCCGCGGTCGACTGCACCGTGCGGCGAGTCTTTCGCGCGGCGCTCCGATACGACGGCGCCGGTAATACCGTTTCACTCTACAGCCGGCCGGCCGGCGGCGAGATCTGGACGCTGCACGTCACCGGCGCCGCCACGCGTCGCACGTCTGGCGGTGGCACGACCGCCGTGCGTTGGGGCAACGTCGGCGCCGGCACGTGGTCGTCGGTCTGGTACGCCGTCGCGGTCGCCATCGGTGACGGATTTGGCGGGCACACGGCGACGACCGATAGCCTCGCGGCTGGCCTCGTCATCGCGAAAGCTCCCGACAGCCTGCCGGGCGCACCGCTGCCGGCGTACCCTGGCCGGCTGCACGTCGACGCGTCGACGTACCTGCGAGGCCGCGGCGGCCCTGGCGCACGCGGCGACCTCTGGCGGCACGACCTCGCATATCAGTACCCGGTCGGCGACCTGCTCACCCGCTCGCCGAGCCGCGAGCACCGCACGGTAGCAGACAACGTGACGCAGCATTTCACTTATGCGCCGCGCGGCGGAACCGTCGAGCACCACCCCGGCGGGCACGCCGTCGCCGCGGCCGTTTTCGGCGCAAATTACAGGACCGCCCGGCTACAGGGTGGCGACGGGTCGTCATTCGTCGACCTCGCGCTGCTCGACCTCGGCGACGGCCTCGCCGGCCTGTCGTATTCGCGCACCGGTGACACGATCCGGGTAGCTGCCGGCGCCGTCGCGCCGTACCTGCGCCCGTTGGAGCTCATCGGCGGAACCGTCGAGATCGGCGCCGCACGCTATCGCATCGTGTCAGCTACGCCGGGCGTCTGGCGTCACGGCTCGGCAACCGTCACCCTGCAGATCGCAGGCGCGCCAGCCGGCGCCGCATCCGGCACGCTGAACATCTGGCGCCCTGCCGGCGCCGTCGTCGCGCTCGGCATGACTACCGCCTACCGATACCTGCGCTGGCGCATCGACGCGCAGACGACCGCCCACGGGCATTACCGCACCGGGCGACTCGTCGTCGGCCGCGTCGCAGTGCTCGGCCAGCGGTGGAGCCGAGGCCGTCAGACGACCTATGCACCGCAGGTGCAGCTCGACGAGCTGCCCGGAACGGTCGCCGCTCGAAAGCTCGGCGACATGCGACGCCGCACGGTCGTCTCTTGGGCGGAAGGATTCCCCACCTATTGGGGCGACGATCCAAGCTGGCAGCGGGCGGGCGGCGGCCCTGTCGCGATGGTGGGCGACCTGTCACCGCTGGAGACCCTGACGGCGCAGACGGGCGGCGGCCTGTCCGACGTCGTGCTGCTGCCGCGCATCGAGCACGACCCGGCCGCCGGATCGGTGCAGGTCGTGCAATGCGTCGGCCGCGAGCGTGCAATCTTGGGATACCTGACCGGCGAGCCGATGGTCGAGGATGTCGACGGCGACGAGGTTAGCGACGCGGTGCAACGGCTCGCGAGCGTCGAGCACGTCGAGGTAGTCTAATGCGAATCCTGCTGCGTGTATGGGCCGCAACCGGCGACCTCCTGCTGACCGATGGCCCGTCGGTCACGCTGTCGGACCGCGTCACCGGTGAGACGCTGCGCTATCGGTCTGGCCTGACGGTCGACGAGGCGGCGCTGCTCGACTCGATGGCCTGGCTATCAGATTCACCGGTCCCGCGGTCGCTGTCGGTGTCGGTGCTTGAGCCGGGCGGCCTGTCGCTCGACGGTGTCGCCGAGGTTTCCCGCCTGCTCGACGATGGCGACGACCTCGCCGACCGTCAGATCGTGGCACGCGGCGACCTGCGCGAAATCGTCGCCGATGCGCACGCGTGGTCGGCTACCGTCGTCGAGGACGAGGCCGTCGACCGCGGCCTGCTGCTCGACGAGCTTGCGACCGTGGACGGTACGACCTGGCCGCGCACACCAGCGCAGCGGGCGGCCGATGGCGCTACCGCATACGTCGGCGCCTCGCGCGCATCCGACGCGCGGATCAATGGCGCCCGCTACCCGGTGGCGCTCGGATATCCGGGCGTGCAGGGCATTGTCGCACTCGGGAACGTATACGACGACAGCGCCATCGGCGGCCCTGCGCTTATGGTGGAGCGCACGAATAGCGGCGCGCTGCTCACCGATTACACGGTTCTGGTATCTGCCGGCCGTGTCGACGCGTCGCACGTGCGCCTGATGTCACGCGACGGCAGCGGCACCGCATACGGCGAGCGCCTGCCGGTCGTGGTCGCGCATGACGGCCGCGGCCGTGTCGTGTCCGTCGTCACGCCTGCGACGGTGCCGGGCGATGACGCCGAGCTATTCGTCGCGTGGAAACGGGTCGACGGCGGCGGCATCGCCGATCCCTATGGGCCTGGCGTGCTGCGCAGGATGGACCACGTCATCCGGTGGGCGCTCGACCGGTCCACCGTGCGGATAGCGCGCCGCGAGCTGCCGCGGCTCGGCGCCCTGGCGGCGCTGCAGGTCGACACGGTGCTGACGGGTCAGGCGCGCCCGTGGGACTGGCTACGGTCGCAGGTGCTGCCGCTGCTGCCGGTGTCGGTCGCGTGCGGCCCTGACGGCCTGTACCTCTGGCCGTGGGTGCCTGCGCTGTCGACGCTCGACGCCGAGCTGACGCTATCCGTCGGGCGGTCCTGCGAACGGCTCGACCCGTGGACGCGTCCCGATCTGCCGATGGTGTCGCGCGTGACGGTCGCCTATGGCCTCGACGCCCGCGGCGGTAATCTCGTGCGCCGTTACACACTGTGCGGCCGGCGTCGACCCGACGACGACCTGCAGGGCGTCGGCCTCGACTATTGGGCGACGCGGGCGCACGGCCTCGTCGGCGAGCGGTCTACTGAGGTCGAGGCGCCGATAGTCTGCGACGCGGCGACGGCTCAACTCATCGCCCGCGGCCTCGTGCACGCCTCGTGTCGGCCGCAATACCTCGCGACGCTGCACGGCGTCGCGCTCGACGACCGCCTGCGACCCGGTGCGGTCGTGCGCATTGTCGACGACGGCGTCGGCGTGGACGCGGTAGCGCAGGTTGAGGCCGTGCGGTACACTGCCGATGACTCACTGACTATCGAGATCCGCGCGTGGGCCGTCCAGGGCCCGGAGGTCTGACAATGCCCGACGTCCTGAATCTTACCGACGGCCTGCTGCGTTTTACCGATGGTACGCGCGTTTTTGACGTGTCGCCGACCGTCGGCGATGGCGCCATCACTGACGCCGCCGAGACTGAAACCTACCTGCACCGCGGTCAGATGATCGGCGACGGGTCAGGCGTGCGGCTGGCCGATGAGACGCCCGCCGAGGTGACGTTGACGGCGATGGTCAAATCAGACGAAACAGACGACGACGAAAACGTCATCACGATCTGCCGATGGATGCGCGGCGCCTCGTCGTCGGCGATGTCGGCGGCCTCGTGGGCGCCGACCACGACCCGCGGCGACGGGCATCGCACGCTTCACGTCGAGTGGTACCCGAACGGCACCGCGAGCGGCGCCGCGTTCTACCAGATCCCCAACGCAATGTTGACGGCCAGTCCTGTCGCTGAAGGTCGTCCTACTTCGTGGTCGATGACGTTCCGGTCGACGACCGCGCCGCGTCCTACGCTGAATTTCGTCCCCTGATTCCTGACTGATTGGACCGTCTACCGCATGCCCCAACGACTGAGGAGGTCGACCGCATGGATACCATCTCTCCAGACCGAATACGGATCGGCCTATTTGGCCTGCAGGCGCTGCAGCAGCTCGACACCGTGCCGCAGCTCGCGATCCTGCACGACCTCGCGCACGGGGTCGAACTGCCTGTCGCACTGTCGCCCGGCCGGCTCGACGAGCTCGATGCCCACGGCACCGCGCGCGCGGCGGCCCTGGCCGACGACGGCGTCGACCCTGACACGCTCGACGTTGAAACATGGTGGGGATTGCTCAACGATTCAATTCAGATCCGCCAAAAATCGGCAGCGCATGCCCTGGCGGCGCAAGACGGTGCAAATCCTCCGGCGCCCTCGCGGGCCTGATTCGCGAGGGCTGGCGAGCGACCGGCGACCCGTTCCGCATTTTCAATCTCTCACCTGACCAGCAGTCCTACCTCCTCGCCGCGATCGATCACCTGTCGACGGTCGAGGACATCCACACAACAGGCCGAGATCCCAAAACGGCCGCACGGCGCCACCGGGCGCTTCTGAGGTATCGCCATGCGCTCAATGTTGATCGCGAGTAGTCGCACCCTGTCTGTCGCGGAGATGGATCCCGATGTCGTGCTCACTCTCGCGCCCGGCGTCGCGCTGACGCTGCCGCGCCCGTCAGGCGACCGGCGCCTCTACGTCCGTGCGGCTGGCGCCGGCTGCAGTGTCATTTCGGCCGCCGGCATCGACACCGGCAGCGGGTCGACGAGCACCGCGGCGATCGGTCTGGCGACCGGTGAGGCCGTGCACCTGCTCGCATACTACGACGCCGCCGCCGGGACGCACTCGGCCTGGCTGGCGCTCGGCGCAGTCGCGGGGCACCTGGCCGCGCAGGGCTATCATGCGCCCGTGCGCCTGATGTCTGCCGCTGGTCTGGCGGCCTACACGGCAAGCGCCGCCGGCGTGCTCACCGCGAACGCTAACGGCGCCCTGACCGTCGACGGCGTCGCCGTCGCGCAGAACGACCGGCTCGGCCTCAAAGACGCCGCCGCCGGCGCAAATAATGGGATCTTCGTCGTCACCGCCACCGGCGACGGCAGCAACCCGTTTATCCTGACGCCTGCCGAAGATTTCGACAGCGCCGCCGACATCGTGCTCGGCTGTCAGATCCACGTGCTCGCCGGCAGCGCCAACGCCAAAAAACGGTTTTTGGTGACGGCTTTCGCAGGCACCTACCTCACGAGCACCGTCACAATCGAAGCCGGCGCATAGTCGCCGGTCACGGGGGCCTGAATGGCTGACGTCACGATTTCCGGGCCGCTGCCGGCCCTTACCGAGCTTGCAATTGCGACCTCGCCGTCAGTCGTCACGGTGCCGCTCGGCGTCGCGTCGGTCGCCCTGCTCGAAACGACGGCGGGCCTGATGCTTTCGCAGGACGGCACGACCTACACGACGCCGAGCACGACCGCGGGTCTCGTGCTGTGGTCGAGCGCCAGCCGCACGGGCGGATCGTTTTCGATCAAGCTCTCGGGCGGCGGTCCTCTCACGCGTCAGCTCGACGTGCGAGACCATCTGTGAGCCGCTACCGCGCCGGCTACGATTCGCGTCCTGACATCGTCGCGCCGACGGTGTCGCAGGGCGCAGCGCAGCGGCTCGCGAGTGGCACGACGTCGGCCGCCGTGACGGTCGGCGCCGCGACCGGTGGCGGCGGGACCTATACCTATTCGGCGCCCGCCATCGACAGGCCCGGCGGGTCGTCGGCCGCCGTGTCTGGCACCGTTCCGGGCGCGCTGTCGGTGACTGGCCTCGCCGACGGTGAGGCGGTCGTGGTGTCTGGCACCGCCACCGACGGCACCGGCCAGGCCGTGGCATGGTCGCACGTCGTCGCGGTCGCTGCTGCGGGCGGCGGCGGTGGCGGTGGCGCCTCATGGGTCGAAAAATTGGCGCTCAATCTCAAAGGCGCCACTTCGTCAGGGCCTCACACGAGCGGTGACACGACCGTCGACGCGACCGGTGGCGACGTCGAGATGACGTCAAAAAGAGCCGGCAATAGCGGCAACGTGACCGTGACGCAGGGCGTCGGAGCGCGGGTTGCGGCTGCCGGCGGCACGGGCGCGATGACAGCGTTTTTTGACTTGAAGGCTGCCCTATCTGGATATGATTACGCGTATATCCGGTATTACGTGATCGCTGTAGACGTATTCATCACAGATATCGACTTTAACGACGACGGATCGATCTGTAACATTTCACTGAGCGATTCTAAGTCTTCGTGGAATGACGGAGATGCGCGCGGGCTGGAGGTTTACCGCGATTCGGCCGACCTCGAATCGCGGAGAATCCGAGGTGCCAGTGGGACCACTGTCATCGGTAGTCAGCGGTCAAAAGTGACTGAACGCGTCGTTACGCTGCTGATGACGCGCGGGCAGATCGTCGACATGGTCGACACCGACGGCACGTCGGCGCCGGCTGACCCTCGCGCCTCGACTATCTACACGTGTGGCGGTGACGCAATCGGCCGAAACAGCGATGACCCGCTGATGCTCGCGAATTTGTTTTTGAACGTGTCAGCTTTTGGCGCGGCGGCCCTGACCGTCACAGATATTAAGGTGCGGAGGCTCGAATGACGATTGAGATCAAATCGGTCGACCGCGGCCTCGGCCCTGACGACGCGCCGCTCGTCCAGATCGACGTGCGCTACACGGGCGACGCCGACGCCGAGCTGCACGACGACGCCGAGATCGATCCGCTGCTCGTCGTTGCGATGGCGCGCGACCCTGCGACCGTCGACGCCACGCTGCAGCAAATCGCCGACCGCTCGCGGGCTGGCGAGTCGACGCCGGTGCTCGTGTCGCACGTCGACGCGCTCGGCCTGCGCGACCGCCTGCTGCAGCTCGCGCTCGACCGGTTCCCGTCCTGATGCACCTGGCCATTATTCCGGGCCACGGCATGCGCGGCGGTCGATTTGATCCGGGCGCGACCTATGGCGACGAGGTCGAGGCGCAGATCGTGCGACGTCAGGCTGCACGCCTGCGCGCCCTGGCGCCTCATTCCGTCACGGTGCACGACCTCGCGGAAGGTAGCCGCCGCGGCTACAGCCGGCGCCGTGCCGCGGCGTCTATGGCCATCGCGGCGAGCGGCGGGTCTGGCGCTATCGTGCACCTGCATTGCAATGCCGGCCGCGGTGACTACGCGTTCGCCGCACATGACCCGCGGTCGACGCTCGGCCGCCGATACGCTGACGCGTGGGCCGACGCTGCAGCGGCGCCACTTGGCCGGCACGGTGTCGGTCGCGTGCGGTCTGAGTCAGCCGATAGCGACCGGTGGCCTAATGTTTGGGCGGTCCTGCGCCGCAGCTACAGTGAGACGCCGGCCGGTGTCTGCGCCGTGCTCATTGAATGCGCCTTCATCGACAACCCAAGACACGCGCCTATGTGGACCGACGACGGCGTCGACACGCTCGCGCAGACAATCCTTGACGCCTGGCTATGAGGTGAACCGATGGCACTGGACAATAATGCGCGCACGCTCGGCCGGTCGCTCGTCGCGGCCGATGGCGAGCGACTGACGCGCGACCTTGACCGCGTGCTCGATTTTAGAAATCCGGTTCTAGAGAGGCTATCCGACCTCATCCTGCCGGCATTCGTGCGCGCCATCCTCGACCGGCGCGACGAGCTCGTCGACGGCATCGCCGACGGTCTGCGCGGCGCCGGCTGGACTGTCGAGCGTTCCGGGTGATCTGGCTGCTCGCCATGGCTGCTGGTCTGGCGCTCGGCCAGGATCTGGCGCCTGTCGTCGCGCCCGTCGTCGCAGACCCTGCAGCGGCGGGCCTCGACGTCGGCACGGTCGGCGGTAGCGCCGGAACTATCGGCGGTCTGGTGGCGACGGTGCTCATGCTTGAACGGCTCGGCGTCATTCACCTGCCGCGGCGCGGTGGCGAGCAGTCGAGCGGCGTCAATCGCGCCGATTTCGACGCGCTCGCCGGTCGAGTCGATGCGCAGGCCGCCGCGTCGGCTACAGTGGGTGAAATGCCTACACGCCTGGCGGTCGTAGAGGCGCAG
>Ga0315315_10001831_pt1 | contig 19495 bp, 7 predicted proteins | sample M140m3416metaG_FD_203699 | JGI IMG/M metagenome (GOLD analysis project Ga0315315, IMG submission 203699) | Ammonia-oxidizing marine archaeal communities from Monterey Bay, California, United States - M1 40m 3416 | ecosystem: Environmental > Aquatic > Marine > Intertidal zone | place: USA... | reverse complement strand
TACAGTGGTCAATGAATCCTACTTACATAGGAGTCAATGGTATTGGCGGTATGGATATATCAGGTGTTACTTACAAATACACACCAATTAAAAACAAAGAAGATAATTATATTGTTACTTTAGAAAACGATAAAGTAGGTGGTGGTTATGTGTTTCAAGACGTACAAGACTGGTCACAACGTGAAGGCGGTATAGAAATAAGAAGAACAATTGCATTGCCTTATACACCTATCGCAGTATTTGGTGATGGCAGACTTAAGCAAGAAGGCACAGGTAGTATAGAAAATGCAGATGTTAGATACATATATAGATTTGACCCTTGCTTTGATCCACAAAGTGATCCTAACTGTCCTGGATATGTAAAACCTAAACCGCCCCCAATACCTGATATACCAGATTATGATGCGTTACAAGATGAATCAGTTCAGCTTGCACAAACAGAAACTGATAAAGAGTTATTAGAAGAAGAAGAAGAAGCTAAAGAAGATGAAGACGAAGGAGAAGATAAAGAAAATATGGAATCTCTTTTAGCTGCTACAGAAAATGCACTTACTATTGCAAATGAAGTATCACAAGCTGCATTATTACAGGTTATAAATCAAGCAACAAATATTAATACATATTATGTTGCAACTATCCCAGGTAAGATATACCGAGAATCTATTGTTTTAAAAGATAAAGATATAGTGGATAATAGAAAAGCTTTAAGGAGTCTAGGACAAGATAAACTTATGAATACTATGATAGAGGAGCAATACCAATGAAAAAATTACTAATAACATTTGGTCTAATAATGGCAGCAACTCCAATATTAGCAGCAGATATCGATGGAACTGTAGAAAGCAGATGTACTGTAGCAACTACTGTACCAGGAATATATGGTAACCCCAACGCTTATACTTTAACAACAGACCCTGCTAGTGCAGGTCAAGTACCAGTTATAAGATTTGATACTACGTTAGCTAACGCTTACTATGCACAAATAACTTACCCGACTAGCTTTAGCTCAAGTCCATCATTGTCTGACAATGTAACATGGACTGGTGCTGTAACTCTTAAAGCACATGGTGAAAGTGGCATGAGTGGATACCAAGCGGCATCAACTACAACTGGTGCAATGCGACAGTACGGACTTAGCGTGGCAGGAAGTGCTTGGTTTCAAAGTACGTCTGTAGCGGTGTATGGTGGTAACAGAGCTTTCCCAGGTGGTTCATATAAAGCTGTAGTATTAGCTGAATGCGTGGCTCAATAGGATTATGTTTATTGCTGTTCAGCGGAGCAGTGCTAAGTCATGAAATGACACCTACCTATCCAAAGTGGGAAATATCAGGTGTAGATGACGTAAAGAAAACAACTATGAGGCTTTGGAACTCAAGAGAAGATGTACGGTACTATGAAATAGGAGTATTCTCTGACGATTGGAAACCAATTCCGTTTGTCACAGCATACCGAATTATTCCTCTTGATTATTTAAAAGAGGTTAAGTTTGATGTTTACATTACAGAAAACAATATAAAAAGAGCAAGGTATATATGTTCTTTGTCTAAACTAAGGAGTAGCAGTGAAAGTCAAACATTGCTAGCTACAAGAATATGCTCAAAATTCAAATAAGTTTTTTATTATTGATGTTGAGTTGTTCACAAGTAATAGCTAATAGTACTTCTCTAAACTTACAACTCCCTAGTGGTGGTAGTAGTCACGGTACGGATAGAATTAAAGCAGGAGACTTAGACTGTACTAATTCTATTGGCGGTTCAACGAATTTTGAATTTGGCTTGACGGGTATTGTGAATAACGCAGTTGCTCCTATTCTTGGTACAGAAGACCCTAACAACCCACAAACAAAAGACTTAGGTATTTATGCTAGAATAATAATACCGTTAGATGCGCCAAAAGAAAGAATTAATTGTAACACACTATATCAGTTAGAATTACAACGTAGAAGACTAGAAGTACAAAAGTTACGACAAGAGATAGAATTATTAAAAGCTCTACAAACGAATACGGAGTTTGATAACTAATGGATGATTTAGAAAAGAAGATTAAAGAAGTTGAAGACTTACCTAACAAACAAATCAAAGTAAAAGGTTTTAAGTTTAGTTGGGCTAGTATTATGGCATTGTTTGCTTTAATTTCAACAATATTAGGTTCACTGTATGGTGGCTTTCTTTTGTATCAAAAAGTTGAAGCATTAGCAAATTTAGACTTAGGAGACATTAGTGCTTCTATGGCAAAGACTTCTTCTGAAGTGTTACGTATAGAAGAACATGCTAACGCAATTAAAATAGAACTTAAAAAAGATATGACTGATCTTCGTAACAGTCAATGGAATCTTGAGTCAAAAGTAGACACTAAGTTACAATCAGTAGATACTAAGTTAACTAATTATGATACTAAACTAGATAGGTTTGAGATTAAAGTTGATAAGACTAAAGAAGACTTAATGACTAGAATACAACAATCTTTAGATAATCCATTAGCTAATTAACGCAAGGTGTAATATATGGGTAGTATAGTTGAAGCTATTATCGACATTGTTATCGATATTATTGATGCAATAGTTGATTTAGTTGAAACAATTATTGATATTGTTGTTGACCTTGTTGATTCTGTTATTGATGTATTAGCAGGATTATTAGGTTTTGATGATGATAAGACAGTAGAAGACTTTCAAGTATTAAACCAACCTTTATTTGATAATCCTGACAAAAGCGCATTATCACAAATCGTATATGATTCTATAGTAGCTGAAGAAGATTACGTAGCAAATGCTTTGTATGCATCTATTTTTCAAAGTGGTAAGAAAAATATAAGGCAATTTACTGAAATTATTGAAAACGGGGATTATTTTGAAGGTTTTCCTACTGTAAAAGCTAACATCATAGCTGTTGATTATGATGAAGTTGATAGTGTTTTAACAACTTTAAATAGTACACCTGTTACAATAGATAGTGCTAGATTAGGTTCTTTATTTGTACCTACATGGATTAAGTATTGGTTACAAGAAAATAAAAGTTACAATCATACTCTTTCTACATTTGTACACAGTGGTACAACTTATACTGTTAATGTTTATAATTCTGTTTATAACTCGTCAAGTAATGATTACACATTACGATTAGGCAATCCATTAGCAAACTTTACAGCTTTTAATATTCCTGCTAAACCAACTGGATTACATTACCTTGTTACATATCACAGAGATAATGCTGTTAGTACACCATTAACTTGGATTTATAAAGTAGGTGCAGGAACTTATACAGATTTAGATGACCCATCACAAGACTTTGGTGAATCAGGTAGTGATGCTTTAGATATATTACCTGCTATTCCATTACGTATTAATAACACAAACTTTAATTCATCTGTTACTACTAAAACTAATCAAATAAGAACTCTTGTAGACAAAGTTGGATTAGATGCTGATGAGTTAATTGATAACGTTATGGATGATGTTGCTACAGCAGGTATATCTAATTATCAAAATAAAGTTGATCACGTATATCTAAATTTTGGTGTTCGTTTATGGGAGACATCACAAATAGGATTAAATTATTGTTTTAGATTTGTTTCAACAATGTATCCAGGACAAGCAATAACAGAAGGTGATTACAATTCTGCTCCAGATGAAAAACCTTACAATAACCTACTTGTTGAAGGTACTGATTATAAGTATGCTTTTACATTTGCTTACATTAAATATAATAACTATACTTTAACGCAAGTTAATGCAGACTCAAGTAGTACTATTTTTGCAGCTTATTATTCTGATTTAAGTAAATTTACATCAGGTCAAGCAGGTAATAGTGATTTAATTAGTACTTACTATGCTTCATCAGGCTATGCAACATATAGCGTAGGTTATTTAGCTAATAGCATATCTGATGTAAATGCTTTTTTAGGAGGCACTCTTACACAACAATCTAGTCACGCAGCTGAAGCAGCTAATTGGATGCAGCCTACTCAAAAAATTAGTTTTACAGGAACATTAATAAATGCAGATGATACTATTAATACTGATGGCGTATTAAAGCCATCTTTAATTTATGAATTAGTACCTAATGCTAGTATTAGACAATTTACTAATAGTACAACATATCAAATTACTGCTGGTACATCGACATTAAAAATTGAAATATCTGGAGGAGGTGGAGCAGGAGGTGGAGCAAAAGCTGGTTCTGGTAGTGGTACAGCAGGTGGCAGTGGTGGAACAACTTATGCTAGAGTTTATAATGCTAGCGGCACATTACTAAACACTTATTCTGCTAGTGGAGGTGCAGGAGGTTCTGCAGATAATGGAGGAACATCAATAGGAGAAACAGGAGAATCTTTTGGTGGTCCTGGTAGTAATGGCGTACCTTCAGGAGCTCACTCTTCATTTCAAGGTAGTGGAGGTGCTGGTGGAAATGATGGTGGTGGAAGTAGTGCTTCAGGATATTCAGCTGGTGGAGGAGGAGGAGGTGATAATGCTCATTGGTCGGATTTTGATACTGACCGATTTGGAAGAAATGGTGACAGAGGAACTTATTATACTGTAAATCATACAGTTGCTAATTACACTGATTATGTTGTAATTACACTAGGTGCAGGAGGTCAAGGTGGTGGATATAAAGCAGGTGGACATGGTAGCCAAGGACGTTGTGTACTAACTCCTTCTGTAGTGACTAATGGATTACAACTAGTTAACAGAGCAGCTGAAGAGACTACTGTAACTCAAGAAATGATTTACTATCAAATTGTTCAAAACGGTTTGAATGCATATACGTTAAAAGCCCCTAAATCTATGCTACGAGTAGTTGATGCTCAAACTAGCAAATTTAAAATGGTTAACTTTAATCTTGCTGAAAGAGATAACTTAATGTTACCTATGTCTTATGACATGGTTAAAGATTTACCTAACTCTCATGTATCAAGTTTATTTGTAGCAGCTGCACATATATCTATTTATGTTGCAGATGTACAAGTTATTGAAACACCTACTTGGGTTAAGTTATTAAAGATTGTACAAGTAGTATTGTTTGTAATGGCGTTATTAGGTGCAGCAGGTATTAGAGAGATATTAAATATAATTATAAAACAAGTACTCACTAATTACCTAATGAAAGCTGTAATGCAAGCATTAGTTAAATTAGATCCTCAAATTGCTCTTATAGCTGCTGCAGCTTATGTATATGTTACAGGTGGGTTTGATGAATTAGACCTTACTACATTTAAAGACTTAAGTACATTCTTAACTGATTTAAGTAATATTATCGGGCAATCTCTTGAAATGTATGCAAATGAAGAATTAGAAGATTTAAGTGAAGAAGAAAGAAAAGAAAAAGTTTTACAAGATAAACAGATGAATGCTTTGTATGAAGTACAACAAGAATTGTTTCAAAATAATGATGGTAGTCCAATGAATTTAGCATCAATATCAAGAGTACATAAAATTAATCCTATGAGTCCTACGCAATATTATTCAACTACAATTGAAGATTATCATGTAATAGGAATTGCTGATTTTGATGTTGAAAATAAAATAACAAGTATATATCAACCAGAATTACTAATAACCTAACAGAAACTTATATACAACACAGTAATTATGATGTATGATAATAGTAACTTTATTTTGTAGACTCTAATCGGAGAAATTAATGGCACATAAACCTGGACATTTTGGACCTACTGAATGGGCAGATATTGATATGAGTAACTATCCAAGTACTTATCCTGCTGCGTCTGTTGGAACTAATCCTACAAATTATAATTTTGGAAATATTAATCCTGATACACAAATGCAATTTAGTGGTAGAAAAGCAGGATGGTTAAATAATATGAACACAAATACAGATAGCTATAGAAATATGTATGGCGGTGGTAGTAGTGGAATATTAGGTAAATATACTCCTGATTTTATGGCAGATTGGACAGGTGATGGCATGAAAGGTGTAGGTAGTCTTATTGGCGGTTTAGGAGGTTTAGCACAAGGATGGGCTTCTTTAAAGAATGCTAGACTAGCTAGAGATGCTTATGATACTCAAAAAGACCAATGGCAACAAAATTACGAATCTCAAAGAACTGCTGTCAATAATCAGATAGCTAATCAAAATGCGTGGAAACAAGCACAAGGTAGAACAGACTACGGGTCTTATGTAGGTGGTAAACCTTCTGGCACAAACTACGTAGGTTAATAGGAGAACACTATGGCTGCAGTAACTTGGAAGAACATAGCACCTTCTAACCCTTCAGGTATTTTAAATGCAGCTAATCAAGCTGCTAGAGGTATGAGTGAAGGTTTAGGTACTATTGGCGAAAACATTACACAATTTGCAACAGATAAAGAAACATCAGACACAAATGCTTTTGTAGCAGATTTAATGGCAGCAGGTAGTCAAGAAGAACGTGATGCTATGATTGGTGCTGCTAATACTGCTTGGTTAAATCTAGATCAAGTTAATAAAACTAATTATGAGTTAGGTGCTCCTGATAGAGAACAAGCAGCTTTTGAAAAACAAAAAGCTACTGAATTGTATTTTGACAAATTACAATCAGAATTTGATGCAGATCAACAAATACGTATTAATAACGAAAAACCTACAACATCTACAAAAAGTTCTAGTAGTTCTAGTAATCAAATAGGTAGTGAACGAACAGCTGATGAGAAAAAAAGTATATTTAATCCAACTAATAAAGTATTTACAGAATTAGAAGAAAAAAATGAAGGTTTTCTTAATAGTTGGACACCATTTGGAAGTGATTACAATGAAAATGCGCAACAAAGAGTACAAACATTTAATAATAAATTTTTAAATGATTTTGGTACTAACATCAGTGAAGAAGATTTAAATGTTGCTTTTAATACAGGAATACTTAGATGGGAAGATGATTATAGCACTGACAATGATTTTTATTTTGAACTAGATGGAAAAACAATAGGTCTTAATGATGAAAATGCAGATGAATTTTTATTTGAAAAACTTATGGATGAAAAGTTTAATGAACAAGCAAGAATTAATCAAAAAGCTGGATATGAAGTAAGAGACCCTGAAGAATTTAGAACTCAAAAATCTAAAGTTAAAAGTCAATATTTCAATGAATTTGAAAAAAATAATCCTAAATTAAAACAAGTAGAATTAGAAAATTTATTTTTTAATATTTGGAATGCAAATATAGACTCTATAAATAGAAACAAATTTAGTGATACATCTAAAGGAATTGATTTGTTTAAAACAATTACTGATGCAAAAGAGGTAACTGCAGATATGGAGTGGGACGGAGGTTGGTATACAGGTCCTGGTAGTGGTTATATGGATTTTATTAAGAAAAGAGATGCATTAAGAGAAAGTGCTAAAGAAGCATTAAATAATTAAACTCATGGCAGAAAATAACGCCATAGACGAAGCTTATCTAGAAAGTTTAGCAAATAAACAAGCTACTGCGTTAGATAATGTATTAGCAGAACAAACTGAAACTCTTGATCAGCTTGTTAATCGCAAAAAAGAAGATTTAGGTCTTAAATCTAAAGAAAAAATTAACGATTTTGTTTCACAAAATATTAATATTAGTGATATTGCAGATGCAGATACTTTATTTAATTTAGGTCGTCTATATGGTGGTGAAGGTGACCTTAGTTTTGACGCTTATGAAACAGCTAAGTACGATGAAAATAATCAACTAATACCTTATTTAGGTAGCATAGAGCCTAAAGACGGAAGTAAACGTAGTAAAAAATGGAATTTACATCGTAAAGCTTACGCTAAGATGAATGGCATTAGAGATTACACAATGGTATCTCAAAGAATGCTTAATGAAGAAGCGGCTAGACAAACAGAAAATTTTAAAGCTGCTTTACTCAAAGGACAAGACCCTAATAGCGGTCAAATAGCCGTAGACATTCGCCAGGATGGCGAAGGCTATTATGGTAGACCTTTAATTACTGTACGTAATCCTATTACAGGTGAAATCATTAATGAAGTTATGAACACAGCAGATAACAATGCTATGTTTTATAATAATTACAATAAAGATGCTTACATTGAAAGCGTATTAAAATTAGAAGAAGCTACAACAAATTACAATGAAAGAAAATACAGTGGCGAAGGTTTTTGGGTAAGTGCAGCTAAAGGTTTAAATCAAGGAGTAAATGGTTTACAAGCTACTGGCTGGGGCATGTCAGCTTTAATAGCTGATGCTATAGGAGGAAAAAGAGGAGAAGCTGCAGCTAGTTGGTTTATTGAACAATATCTACGTAATCTAGAAGAAGCACAAGCTAGAGGAGCACAACTTCCTAGTGTTGAAAATGTAGATTGGTCAAATCCAAATGAGGCTTTATCTAAATTTGGTGCATTACTTGGTGAAGCTATGCCATCTATCACTTTAATGATAGGTACAGGTGGTCTTGCTGGATTAATAGCTAAAGCTACTCAAGCAGGAACTAAAGCAGGTGTAAAAAGACTTGTTAAAAATGAAGTAGGTGACCAAGCTGCAAAAATAATAGCTAGAAGTCAAGCAGCAGGAGCATATGGTGCTGCTATGGTCATGGAAACAGGTAGTATTTATGGTGATGTAGCTGCTGCAGGTGAACGAGATAGTAAAGCAATATGGGGATCTTTAGCAGGTGGTACTATTGCAGGAGCTTTAGAAGCGTTTTATCCTGTTAAGTTAATGAAAAAGTTTGGTATAAGTAAAGCTAAAGTTAATAAGTCTACAAATGACAGAATTCTTGCAAACAACTTAAAAGAAAACTTTCAAGCTTTAGGTGCAGGATTACTAACTGGTGGTGCGCAAGAAGGTACAACTGAAATGTTACAGTTTGTTGTAGAAGAGATTACACAAGATTTAATTAAAGAAGGGCATTTACCTGATTTTAATAGTGCAGAATTTAAATCAGGTCTTTTAAATTCATTTGTAGCAGGTTTAGTGCCTGGTTCTACATTAAGTGGTGGTGCTAGTTTAGTTTCTGAGGCAAGAAACAGAATTAGAGGTGATGAAGGTGCTACACAACAATCAGTAAATGAATCAAGACAAGAAGTATTAAAAGCTGTAAACGAAGAATCAGTAGGTGAAGCAGATGTACAAAGTATAGAAAACACCGCAGTTAATATAAATAACATTGAAAATAGTGCTGGAAGTTTAGGAATTGAATTAAATGATTCTTACAGAAAAAATAAAAGTGTAGCTGATAAAGCATCTTGGCTTGCAGATGCTCTAAATAAGCTTGAAATTCAACAAAAATCATTACCTAAAGGCGAACGTAACACTGAAGTAATTAAAGCTAGAAAAGCAATAGAAAAAGCTTTAAACAATTTAAATACAGGTAGTGCTTCAATTAGCAGACAAGCTAAAGAACAGGTTATTAATCAAAGAGCTGCAAGAGCAAGCGTAGGTGTAACTTCTAAAAAAGCTCTTCGTGATATTAGAAAAAGACAAGAAGTTGATTTAAAACTATTAAAAACTAAACAAACACGTTATAACAAAAAAGGTGTTGAAGTTCTTACAAAACAAATTGATACTGAAATTAAAAAAATAAATAGTATTAATGAACAACTTAAAGATCCAAATTTATCTAAAGCTAAAATTAAAAATTTAAAAAGACTTAGAAATCAACTGGGTGTAAAAGTTGATAAATTATCTAAAGATAATGATGGAACTAAATTAGTAGATTTAGATAGTCAAGTATTTAAAAATATTGATACTGTATTAGATAGTTTTGAGTTTCAAAATAGAAAATCTAAACTTAGAGAAGATAGTACTATAGCTGAAGACCTTAAAGAAGTTGTAGAAGATACTGAAAAAACTGGTACACCTAAACTTGAAAGAGTTGGTGCAAATACAATAAAAGTTCTTGAAAACCCTAAATCAACAAATGATCAACGTGCTAATGCTATTAATGAATTTTCAAAGTTATATAGAAAAGCAGAAAGCGTTATAAATAAAATTGAAAAAGAATTAGAAACAGTTACTGATCCAAAAGAAAGAAAAGCTTTGGAAAAAGCTTTAAAAGATGTTAATAGACGATTAGATAATGTTTCAAAAACAGTTGAATTATTAACAAAAGAAGAAAGTACTGTTAAAGAAACAGATGTTTTATATTCATTAAATCCTTTAACAGGTAAACAAATAGAAGAACTTAAAAAGTTAGAGGGTTTATCTAAAACAGAACAAGCATTACTTGACGCGCATATTGAAGTTTACAAAACAAAACAAGAAGTAGACGACAACAAGAAAGATATCGCTGACGTTAGAAATGATGTTTTAGTAGGTGAAAAAGCTTTCCAAGGCTTTATGCATTACTTAAAGTTAGCTCAAAAGAAGAGTTCGTCTGCTGTAAGTAACATAAAAGAATTTCTTAACTTACTAAATGATAAATTAAACAGATTTGAAGATGCTCAAAAAATTCTTAAAGATGAGAATATAAAAACTGTTTGGATTAGTAAAAACAATTATCAAGATCCAATACTTAGAACTATGCCTACTGTAGAAAAAGACGGTAAGCAAATAGAAGATAAAGAGAATTACTTCTTTGTAAATGCAAAATCAGTTAGATTAATGCAATCAATCAAAGAAGAGATTGAGTTTGGTGAAGCAGTATTAGCATTAATTACTAAAGCTACTAGTAAAAAAACTAAACAAGAAAAAGAAGCTTTAGATAAAGCAGTTAATGAAGCTGCGCAATCTAAAGTTAAAAAACCTGTTACTGATAAAGATTTAGATGATATTAATACTGAAAATATAGAAATAAGTGACAAAGTTGAATTGCCTGAAAGTAAGTATAAAAATAAAGATCAAGCAAAATCTGATAAAGCCAATAAGTTTATAGGTATTGGAGCTATAGGAAGCTCTACTATGAAATACCTTAAAGCTTGGGCAGCAAAAGGTAATATGGGTAAATACAAAGCATCTGATGTAGTATTTATTTCAGTAAATGGTAAACGAAAAGATAGAGTAAAGTTTGATGAAAAAGAATTGCAACTAGCATTAAATGCTGGAGCTACAATCATTACTGACAATATTACAGATAGAAAAAGAAGCTATAACATTGGTGAAAGAGAAGTAGCTGCATTCTTAGAAAAGAATAATTATAAAGAAACCAATGGTGATGGTGTTTGGACTAAAAAACCAAAAACAGAAACAACACAGTCTGCAGCTGCTGCAACTGATACTAAATCTAAAGTAATACATTTATTAAACAAATTTAAAAACTCATTTCCAAAGATTAGAGATAGTAAATTTACAGCATTTGATATATTTAAGATTGCACAGCCCAAAAGAGAATCAATCTATTCTAAAAACGAAGGAAAAGATATAACTGATGTTACTGCCATTCTTACTGAAATGGGTATTGAAGATAAAGCTTTTATTGCATATTTAGATAAATACTTTGTAGGCTTTAAAAATAATTATGAAAAGTTTTTACGAATAAAACCTAAAGAAGATAATGGATTATTTACAGAAACACATTTAATCAATCTATTACTTGTAGAAGTTGATACTGGCAAAAAAGATAATAACGGTAACCCTATAATTGTTAAAAAATTACCTGACGATGTTTTATTTGCAATGATGATATCTACATTAGATTGGATAAGTATTAATAAATACAATAGTGAGGTTACTGATGAACAAGTTATAGCATTAATGTTATATGGAGATCGTAAAGCCTCTCTAACTCGTGAAGAAATAGCTGAATTTGGTAGTATGGGTATTAGATGGAGCCAAGCTAGTCAAGAAATTGGAAGAGAAGTTTGGAATAACTTAAATCTTAAAATAAATTCAGGAGAGTTTAAAGGTTTAGATATAGATGGTCTTATTGCAAAATATAAAGAATTAGAAAAAGATAATAATGCTGGTGTTCTTCGAGACGATAGTCTCGCAGAACAACTGCAAATAGCATTAGGACAACAAGCTTTAGCTATAGCAGGAACAGTACATCCTTCAAAGTCAAAATATGATTTTGATGGTTTAATACAATTAACATATGGAAAATTTCATCATCCTACTTTTAAAAATGATAAAAATTCTAAAAAAACTTCAAGAGGTTGGCAAAGAGAAATAAAAGTAATTAAACTACCTTATCTTCAAGAAGAAAATATACCTTCTGATTTAGAAAATCTATTTGAAAGTTTTAGGAATAATAGAGAAAATATTGAAACTATTAATGGTACTGGTTCTACAAAAGCAGGAATTTTAGCTTCAGCAAGTAAAAATGTACAAAAATTTGTAAGAAACAGTGTAATACCACTACCTAAAAGAACTTATAACTTAATTAAAAAATTACAAAATGTAGAGTGGTCAGGTAAAGCAGAAGCACTTGATTTGTTTGAAATAGTAGACTCTGATGAAGCTACAATGCACAGATTAATAGAATTAGTAAATCTCGATATACAGCATAAAGAATTAAAAGAAGGTTATGAAAATTCAAATAACGATAAATTAAAAGATTTAGAATTAGTTAGAGATTACATAAAAGCAGGTTCAGGAAGTTTCTGGTTTAGATATGCAGCTCAAAAACAAAATAGAGTTAGAATTGATAGTAATGGTATCAATGGGCAACGTAGTAAGATACACAGAGCTCTATTTATGCCTAAATCTGCAAGAGTTACTGTCGGTGCAAATAAAAAAACTGCTGAGTTTGAAAGAGCTAACTACCAATTAAGTATTGCTCAAGCTTTTGGTTTTGATATAGATAAAAATGATCTCAAAGCATCATTGTTATTTTTTGATAAAGTATACGCAGACTCTAAAAAACTTAGAGACCACATTACTTCTAAAAATAAAGATTCTAAAGAATTTAATAAATTATTAAATGAATTTTTAGATATAAATGATGGCGTCTATAAGCCTAGTATGCACATATTAGAAGGATTAGCTTCATTAGCTAATTACAGTGCAACTAAGCCATTCCAATCTGCAGCATTAGGCATTGAAACAGATGGTATTACTAATGGATATGCAATTGCACTAATGCAATTTTTAGGTGTTGCTAAAGGGACTAAAGATGAAAATATTGTTAGTGAGCTTGTTAAGTCTATGGCTCGTATAGGTGTAATGATAGAGCCTGAAATGACAATGGAAAAATTTATTCAAAATAAAAATTTAGATGTATATGAATCTTTAGCTGAATTTATTAGAACTAATTTAGATACAGCTGAAAATCCTAATATTATTGAAACTATTAATAAAGATACATCTGGTCCTAGCATTAATGAAAATCATTTAAAAGCTTTAACTGTTATACATGGTAATCTTTGGGATGATGTAAAAGGAAAAGTATCTTCTTTTGGTAGAAGTTTAGCCAAAAATCCATTAATGATTAGTGGTTATGGTGCAGAATTACAAAGAATTGTTTCTGCTTTAGCAGCTGATATTATTCCTAATGTATATGAAGAATTAGCAAAGTTCCAGGTAGCCAGGGAAAATGCTAAAACTAAAGAAGATAAAAAACAATTTAATGCTGAATTTAATAATTATATAAATGCATTAAATCTATTCATACCTATTAAAAAAGAAATGGATAGTTATATAAAACAGGGTGAAGATCTAAAAGAGTTTGTATTTGATAAAAAAGAAATATTTAAAATAGAAAAAGCATTTAAAAAAATATTCAATCCTCCTATAACTAGTGCTTTAAATCAGTTTACGGTACCTTTAAAAGCTGCAAGAGATGCCATTATTCGAAGTGGTGAATTACAATATACGGCTTTTAAATTTAAATATGATGAAGCAATAGCTAAATATAAGATAACAGAAGGTAAAGTACCACACGCAGTTAAAAAAAGAATAGCAAAAGAGCTTGCATTAAAGCATATGCCATTAATTTATGGTCCTTGGTCAAATAAGACACCTCTTGAAATTATTAAAGACCAAAGAAGTTCTATTCCTAATGAAGGAAGAATAGATACAATATTTAAAGAAAAGCAACTTAGAGATGCTGTAAGAATAGGTAATAAATTTAAAGCTTTAAGAGGTAAACCTAGAGGTTCAGTATCATCTAATGTGTTTTCTAGAGAATATACAGCACCTAGTGTTAGCATGTATAGTAATACTATACAAAATATTGATTCAGTAATATTAGGAGAAGCATTAGAAGAAAATCCTGAAGTATTAGCTATTTTTGATGCGTTAATGTCTAATACAAATGATGCTTATAAAAATAGTAAATTCTATAATGAATCATTTAGAAGAGTAGCTCGTGACTATAGTGTTTTAGAAAAAGCTCTTGCACGTTTACTTGATGCTAAAAGTACACTTAGTGCTACAGAACTTGAAATTATTGAAAATACGTATAGATATGGTGTTAAAAAGAATGGTAACTATACTATTCAACCATCTTTTGAAGCAAAAGCTATACTCAAAAAAATAGAAAACGCTAAAGACAAAGAAACAAAAACTAAAGAAGAAGAAAAATTAGCTAAGCTTGGATTTAATAAAATTATCGAAGAATTTAATAATGAAATTATAAGAATAAATAAACATAAAGATTTACTTGAGCAAGCTTATCCTGGTTGGCTAAACAATGCTACTGTAAGCCAAATGTATTTACCTGAATCTTTAAAATTAATTGAAAATGGTTCAGAAACTATAGAAAGTATTAAAGCTGGTGCAGATATAGATACTAGAGCTAGTGATACTATTGAAGATACTAATATAGAGAACTTTGAAGAAGATGTTAGTGTTAAAAAAGGATTATTTAATAATTTAAAATTTAGTGAAATTAAAAAAGCAATTAATAGAGATGATAAAGCTTCAAAAAGTTTTGGTTGGGTATCTACATGGTATGGTCCAATAGATTACGAATACTCTGGAATTAAGCACCCTGCACAAGAAATGAGTCCAGGGTTTGCAAATCTTGCTAGAAAGTTAGAAAAACAATTAGGACATCCAGAAGGTTATTTTAATAGCGCTTTAATGAATGTATTTCCAAAAGGAAAAGGTATTGGTAAACATGCAGATGATGAATTTATTTATATACGCTCTGATGATACTATAGGTTCTGTAGCCACTATCAGTTTAGGTGGTACTTCTGATATTACTATCTCTCGTAATGATAAATCTGAAGCAAATAGAGTATTTACTATTGAAAATGGTGATTTATATGTAATGCCTGATGGTAGATTTCAATTAGATTATAAACATCAAGTAGGTAAAGCTAATGCTGAACGTATTAGTATGACTTTTAGACATATTCCAAAAAATCAATTAAAAGAAGAAAAAATAGTTACTGATGAAATAGTAGAAGATAAAGTAGGACCAACTCAGCAAGAAGAAGCTACTGAAGGTGATCCATATGTATTATTTAAAGATGACAAAGGTAAAGATGTACTTACTAATGCTGGTCAAACTAAAGCTATTGATACTCTAAATAATTGGTGGCGTAACAATATAAAAGAAAAAATCTTTGTTTTATCAGGTAGAGGTGGAACAGGTAAGACTACTATTGTAGATAAAGCTATTCAAGTAATGGGTCTAGAAAAAAATCAAGTAAGATTTGGATTACCTACACATAAAGCAAAAGGCGTCATACAAAAAGCAGCTAAAAACTATGGAAGTACCCAGTTTTCTACAATTGCCCAGTTATTAGGGAAAAAACCAAAAGGTTACGATAAAGATGGAAATCAATTATTTGTAACAGATACTGAAGCATATGAGAATTCATTAGATAATTTAGCCCAAGAGGGTGTTAAATTAATTGTAATAGATGAAGCTTCAATGGTAGGAGTTAATGAAATTACCGAATTACTTGAAGTAGCTAAACGTAAAGGTATTCGTTTACTATTTATGGGTGACCAAGTACAGTTACCTCCTATTACTAAAGATAACAAAAAACTTTATTTATCAGCTGTATTTGCTAATGTCCTTGGATTAGATTCTGAAATTGATTTAGAAATTAATAAAAAAGTTAGTTATGCTAAATTATCTAAACGTATGAGACAAAAGGGTGAGTCTCCTATTTTAGGTATCACAGATATAATTGCTAATTCTATAGAATACATTATTGCTAATATTAATAAATATAACGGCACAAAAAAGAATATGGCTGGGTTTATATTACCTAAAATAAATAATGCATTATTTAAACTTGGTAAAAATGAAGGTGTTTTTTATGCTAAAGGTAAACAAGGTACAGGTGCAACTGATGCAACTTTAGATCAATTTGTAGAAGAATATAAAAAAGATCCTGAAAATGTTAAATATCTTTGGTATTTTAGACCAGGTAATCCAAAAACATTGGCACTTAAAGCCCGTATACGAGAAAAACTTTTTCCTGATAGAGATTTAGCTAATGATTTAGATAATTTGCCTGTCATTAAAGGTGAGCAAATAGTAATTGGTGAAACTGCTAGAGTTTATGATGCTGCACAAGGCTCAATGATTGAAACTGATTTGCATAATGGAGACACTGTTGTTGTTACAAAAGAAGCAGAAGTAAAAAAACTTGATTTTCAAGTTATGCAAAATCGTTGGACAGGAATCCCAGTAAATGTAATAGAAATAGAAACAATAAGTAGTGAAGGTCCACCTAAAAGATATAAGCTTGTTATTGAACATAAAGACACTCAATCAGTTCTTAAAAGTCAATTCAAACCTTGGATGCTAGAGCCAAAGACGTTTAAATGGTTTATGCCAGCACAATTAAATTCTACAGTAAGTGGAGATTTAGCTGCAGGATATTTAATGAATGTGCATAAAGCACAAGGAAGTACTTATAAAACTGTATATGCAGATTATGATAATCTTCTTGATATTTCTGGTCCTAGTTGGTTTGACCAATTAAGTGGTTTGTATGTAGCTACTTCAAGACCTACTACTAAACTTGTATTAGTAGGAACAGGTGATTTAGAATTTGGTGAAGTCGATAGTGATTTAACTGAAAATCTTAATATATTAAAAGCATTAGAATCAGGAAAAATTTATGAACAAAAAGATAGTGATGAGTTATATTCATTAGATAATGATTTAGATATTGAAATGAAAGCTTTGTGGGATACTGATTCAGTAGCCAATACAGCTCAAAATATCTTTAATAAGCTTAGTAATCACTTTAAGAGTTACTATCCTACTAAAGAGGAACAAAGTACTCAAGAAAGTCATTTACAGCGTGTTTTAGATGAGATTATTTTACCAACAGGTAATGCCTTAGATAATGTGTCTGTTGAGTTATTTGCAGCAGATGTTAAAGCATTTGGTGCAGTAAGTTTAAAAAATAAAAATATAAGCGTAGTTCTTAATAACAAAAAACCTTCAAGTTTTTCAGAACAGACTGCTCAAGAAGCTTATATACACGAACTAATTCATATAATAACTAATAGCCCATTAGCAAAAAATGCTTCTTTTAGAGATGATATAACAAGAATAAGGAACTCTGTTAAAGCTGAATTAGAAAAAATGGATCGTCCTTACGAGATATTCTTACATAAAGATGTTGATGGTAATATTATTACATTAACAGACGCAAAAACTGAAATAGCATCAGCTAAAGAACAGTATAACTACTTATTTGGTCCAAACAAATCCGAATTCATATTAGATGAATTTTTAGCTTATGCATTGACTAATAAACATTTAGTAAGAGAATTAGGCAAGATGCCAGCTAAAGTTGTCCCACTTTGGAATAGAGAAAGTGATGCACATGTATTAGAAAAAATATTAGATTTCTTTACAGAACTGGTTAAACGTTTTGTTAATGTTATGCAAAAGAAACCTGTTTCTGGAACATTAGATAAAGAAATTTTCCAAATAACTAAAGAAATGGTTAACGCTAGCCATTCTCAAGCAGGTAAAGTTAGAAACATATTGCAAAGACAGAATTTTGCTAAAGATTATGATAAAGCAAATGAAGCAGCTTCTAATTTTCTTAAAGATATGGTTGTTAAAGGCGTTAAATTTGGCTCAGACCAGTATATTAAAGGTGTTGATAAACTAACAAAAGACGGAAAAATTAATAACTTCTTTGCTAATGTGCTTTACGACAGTAAGTTAGCAGTGCTAATGACATCTAGTTACGGTAAGTTTATTAATGATAATCCTAAAGTACAAAGATATTTAGATGCTGCGTTTAAAAACTTTAAACCAGGTTTAAAACAAAATCTAGCATCATTAAAAGCAGATGCATTTGGTGGTGTAAATGAAGATTTTATTAGGTTATTGTATAAATCACAAAAAGAAGTAGATGTAGCTCGTAGACAATACAAGCAATTAACTGCAGAATCTTTATTAAATGAATTCCAAGATTTAGAAGCATTAACTCAAGAAGAAAAAGAAGCAATAACTAGAGTATTGTTTAAATCAGATTTTGCTACTTTAATTGGCACAGAAACTTATAGTATGGAAGATGCTATACGGTTATTAAACGATGATAAATATTTAGATGAACAAATAACTAAATATGCTGAAGATTTAAATATTAAAAATGATAATCATTATGCTGCACAAACAAAGTCTTTAGCAGAATGGATGATGGTAGGAAATCAATTTAATACTAACCAGTTTAAAAATGCTCATGTAATCTTTAATACAAACCCAAGTAAACCAAAAGGAACTGTTGAAGATTTAGATGTATATATAACATTATTAGCATTACGAGATCACGTAGAACCTTTTACTAAAAATCAAATTAAGAATGTAGTAAATAGAGAATTTAAGCTTAACAAAGATCATAACGGCATAACTAATACTATTTATCATCATATTGCGTTTAAAGAAAATACACTTAAAGAAAATTTTGATAACAATCCTGTATTAACATCTAAAGGATATATTGCTGATATATTTAATCCAAATATACAAATAGAGTTTGCAGCAACAGATGTAGAAACACAAAAAAGAATGGAAGAAGCTGATTATGAGTTTGTTTCAGGATTTGAAAGAATTACAGGTGTTAATGATAGTAAATATGGCATTTATGTAAATCGTAACTTACCTGATGCTATGCGAACTAAAGGTATTGCTTCAGTAACTTCAAAACATTTTGCAGGTAGCTCATTCAAAGAAATAATGAGTAGAAATCCTGCAACTGAAGGACAAATCAATATATTGTTTAAAAGATTTAAAGAACAACAAACAAAAAAACAAAATACATTAGATAGCAATCACACAATGATGCCTCTTCTTAATGAAAAAAATGAAATTGTTGACTATACAATACATATGAATCATGTGTTTAAAGAACAAATATTAGAACAAGAACTTTCTTTTGATCAAGTATTGCCGACTATGTACAGTCATGCTTTAGATAAAGTTTCATCAGAAAAAATTAATAGAGAAGCAATTGATTTATTAGATACACATACAACACTTAATTATGACAAAGCCCCACAGAAATATGTAAATATATTAGAAGGTGAAAATAGAGAAGAATATTTTAATGTATTGCCAAGAAATGCACGAAATCATATACTAGATTTAGCAAAAAAGAACAAAGACAAAAAGCTTGCTTTTTATGTAGAAAGAAAGCTTTTAGATACTGTATTTGGTTATAAGATGCCAAGTATAGGTAATGCACCAATAATTA